>JADMIO011583497.1_pt1 | contig 12565 bp, 11 predicted proteins | sample 8958161 | NCBI WGS metagenome assembly JADMIO01 (sample SAMN16585339, study PRJNA669376) | soil metagenome | isolation source: Crop rotation soil | place: USA: Cullars Rotation, Alabama | collected 2011 | reverse complement strand
GCAACGGCATCGCCCGCCGCTCGCGGAGCCCTTCCAGCGTGTAGGTCGTCGTCGGCATCGCGGCGAGGAACGCGCGCAGCTCGGGGTCGACCAGGTCGATCGTGTTCATCATCCTCTCCGTCCGGCCCGCCTGGCCTGTCGGGCAAGGTTATTCGGACATCGCGGCGTGTGTCCATTTTGGACAGGCCGATTTGCGGTAGGGCGCGGCTCGGCTAACGTCGCGCCGCACAAGCGAGCAGTGCGCCGGGCGCGAACGCGAGAGGAGATGGTTCATGGGTTACGAGGTGTCGCCGCTGGCCGGCCAGAGCGAGTTCGGCGCCGTGATCACCGGCCTCAAGCCGGAGATGATCGACGAGCCCGAGATTCGCCAGGCGCTCTACACTCTGTGGATCGACAAAGGCGTGATCGTCTTCAGGGATCTGAGCGGTATGGACAGCCACATCCGCCTGTCCGAGATATTCGGCGAGCCCGAGGTCCATCCGTTGCTGCGCAACGTCGACATCCCGCGTGAGAACAAGCTGATCATCGACATCGATACGGACGCCAGCGCCGTCTACATCGTCGACGGCAAGGAGTGCGTCGGCTGGCTCGCCTGGCACAAGGACTCGATGTACACCGACAAGATCAACCATGGCGGCATTCTCGCGGCGATCGAGGTGCCGGAGGAGGGCGGCGAGACCGGCTTCATCGACCAGGTGGCGGCGTATAACGCGCTGCCGGAGGATCTGAAGAAGCGGATTGAGGGGCTGAACGTCGTCTACCGTTTCACCATCGACAGCTGCGGGTCGAAGTTCGGCGACAAGCCGGACGATCGCCTCTCACTGCCCGATGTGGCAAAAAAGATGTCGGACGGCTTCAACAAGAATCTGGTCCGCTCGATCCACCCGATGGTCGCGGTCCAGCCGGGCACGGGGCGCAAGTTCGTCAACGTCTCGCCCTGGTTTGCCGACGGCATAGAGGGGATGGAGAATGACGAGGGCAATGCCCTGCTGCGCGAGGTGATCGCGCACAACACCCGGCCGGAGCGCATCTACAAGCACAAATATTCGGCCAACGAGATGGTGCTGTGGGACAATTGGCGGATGCTCCACTGCGCCTTCGGCACGCCGCTCGGGATGAAGCGCCACATGCGCCGCACCACCCTGTTCGGCGATTACGGCCAGGGCCGGCTCGAAGAGGCCACGGCCGCGGCGGAATAGGGGCGGCTGGCGCCGCCAGGATCAATGCCGCGCAGGCAATGGCTCGCCGCATCCGCATTCCCTTCGACCCCAGATTGACAGGGCGCCAGAGCGCTCCGTCATGGGTTGATCGGACCGGATCGAACAGCGGCTGACGCGGCCGCACGGCTCTGCTATCCTTGTCCCACACAAGCGAGCGCCGGCTGAGGCGCGGCCGCAAAGGAGATTGATCAATGGGTTACAAAGTGTCGCCGCTGCCTGGCCAGAGCGAGTTCGGCGCCGTTGTCACCGGGTTCAAGCCCGAGATGATCGATGACCCCAAAGTCCGCAAGGATCTCTATGACTTGTGGATCGACAAGGGGCTGATCGTGTTCAAGGACCTGACCGGCCTCGACACCCAGATCCGCCTGTCCGAGATATTCGGCGAGCCCGAGGTCCACCCCTTGCTGCGCAACGTCGACGTGCCGCGCGAGGACAAGCTGATCATCAACATCGATCAGGACGCCGGCGGCCATTACATGGTCGACGGCCAGGAGCGGGCCGGCTGGCTCGCCTGGCACAAGGACTCGATGTACACCGACAAGATCAACCATGGCGGCATCCTCTCGGCGATCGAGGTGCCGGAGGAGGGCGGCGAGACCGGCTTCATCGACCAGGTCGCGGCCTATAACGCGCTGCCCGAGGATCTGAAGAAGCGGATCGACGGGCTGAACGTCATCTACAAGTTCACCATCGACAGCTGGGAGTCGAAGTTCGGCAACAAGCCGGAGAACCGCGTCTCGCTGACCGACGTGATGGTCAAGATCTCGGACGACTACAAGAAGACGCTGGTCCGCTCGATCCATCCGATGGTCGCGATCCAGCCGGGCACGGGGCGCAAGTTCGTCAACGTCTCGCCCTGGTTCGCCGACGGCATCGAAGGGATGGAGAATGAGGAGGGCGACGCCCTGCTGCGCGAGGTAATCGATCTCAATACCCGGCCCGAGCGCATCTACAAGCACAAGTACGTGCCGAACGAGATGGTCCTGTGGGACAATTGGCGGATGCTGCACTGCGCCTTCGGTACGCCGCTCGGGATGAAGCGCCACATGCGCCGCACGACGCTGTTCGGCGATTATGGCCAGGGCCGGCTCGAAGAGGTTGCCGCGGCGGCGGAGTAGGGGCGAGAGCCTCTCGCTTTCGTCATTCCCGCGAAAGCTTTCGCGGGAATGACAATGTGTGTGGTGTCGCCGGCGTTCTAGCTCGCCGGCATCTCGCACGCCCAGTTCTCCGCCTTGCTCGGATCGGCGCCTAGCGCTTTCAACCGGGCACGTTTGGGTTCCGGGCAGAGCAGGATGGTTTTCGACGCACCCATGCGGGTTGCGACCGGCGCCTGCGGCGGCACGCCTGTCTCGACCCAGTCGGCCATGGCCTCGAGCAGTTGGTCGGGCGCGTCGTCGGGGCCGAGGCCGCCGGTGCAGTGCATCAGCCCCGGAATCGCGTAGAGCCGCGCCCATTTCTCGAGATCGGGAAACTGCTGCGACATCGCTGCGAACTCGTTGATCATCTCGGTATAGGGCACCGATTCATCGGCGACGCCCTGGTAGAAGATCATCTTGCCGCCGGCCTTGGCGAAGGCGCCGAAGTCGAACGGCTGATGTTCGGCCGGTGGACCTTCCAGCTTGATGAGATCGGCCGGCTTGGAGAAATCGAGACCGTTCACATAGTCGACATTGGCGCCGAGCTTGCCGCGGATCATCGTGTCGGACAGCACATAGAGGAAGGGCGCGCCGCTTGCGACGATCTCCTCGACCGGCACCTGGGCACTGTTCTTCCACGGCGGCGGCTTGCTGCCCATGACGAAATAGCTCCAGTGCGAGACGGTGTTGATCGGATAGCCCGACACCGTCCCGCCCGGCGGCACGCGCGTGCCGTTGTAGCGATAGGGCTGGTGCATCACCTCGAAGGTCGCGATTTGCGCCGGGGTGAAGCCGGTCTTGCGCAATATGCCGAGATCGAAATTCTTGATGTTGCGGTCGTCGTGAATGATCCCGTCGCGAGCGCCGTCGGTCATGTCATAGGCGGCGATGATCGCGGTCTCGGCTCGCTGCAGCAGCTCGGGCGAGATCCAGCCCTCGGGATGCTTCTGGATATATTGGGTGATGCGGCCGATGTTGGCGAGATAGGCTTCGGTGAACATCGGGCAGGCGCCGGCGATGATCCCGTCGAAATCCTGCGCGGCATAGAAGCGCGCATTGTTCATCGCCATATGGCCGCCGCCGGAGCAGCCGGTCATGTAGCGGTGGAGCGGACCGCCGTAATAGGCCCGGGCGATCTGTTGCGTCGCCTGGGCGGTGACGTGCAGCGCGCGGTGGTCATAGTCGAGCGCCTTGGCCGGATCGGCCATGAAGCTGAAATCCTGGATCGATGCCGCATCGGTGCCCTTGTCGCTGCCGGCGACGGCATAGCCCAGGTTCACCAGATTGGCCGGGATCGCCGGCAGATAACCGCCGGCGCCGCCGATGCCGATATAGAGAAAGCGGCCGTTCGATTGGCCCGGTAGGGTCAGCTCGAAGGCGATTCGGTTCGGCCCGGGATCACGCGTCGTGACATGGCCGTAGATCGTGCAGGACGGCTTGCGCCCGGCGCCGCGGTTGGCAAAGGCGATCTCGGTATCCGCCGGCGCGATCTTCTGCATCGCCGCGACATTGCAGGCGGGCCGCGCGGCCGGGGCGGCGAGCGACGGCGTGAGAGGTGCGGCGAACGCCAGTCCGATCGCCAGCGGCCAGGCGGCGATCCACCGAACCCATGTCATGCCGTTCTCCCCCTGATCTTTTGCCGGGACGCTAACCGGCCTGATGGCGACGCGCCACCCTCGCGATCGGGCCGGCACAATCCTTGGTCGCGTATTTCCTCCCGGTGCTGTCGCGCGGTCCGGGTACGGGCTATGATGCCGGCCGTTGGAGAGGCCCATGATCGACGTTCCCACGCTCACGGACAGCACGGCCCTGCTCGATGATCCCGAAGCGCTGCGCCAGCGCTGGGATGAGGAGGGCTGCCTCTATTTTCACGACATCATCGATCCCGCGCTGATGCGCTGGGCCGAGCAGCATTATCGCCGCGAGCTGGCCGAGGAGGGGCTGATCGACCTCGCCAATGAAGCGCCGATCTGGACCGGCAAGGCGAGCGATACCTGGCGGCCGTGCGACCGGATCGGCACCACCGTCTGGCATGAGGTGATCAAGCAGGAGAATCTGGTTTCGATCCTGCGCATCTTGTTCCAGGCTGAGCCGGCGTGGCTGCCGATCGTCGCGCATCGCTCGGGCTATCCGACCGGGCCATTGAAGGACGGCGAGGACATTTTCGCCGGCCAGCATCAGGACGCCTTCTACAATGAGGGGATGAACTCGACGATCTGCTGGATGCCTGTGCGCGACGTGCCCGACATGGACAGCGGGACCTTTGCGCTGGCGCCCGGCACGCACAAGCGCGGCGTGATGCATGACCCCAAGCATGAGCGCTTCCTCATTCCCGATGGCGCGATCGCCCGGGAGGAGTGGCGGTCGGCGGCGTACAAGGTCGGCGATGTCGTGATCTTTCGCGACGACACGGCGCATACCGCGCTGCCCAATCTGTCCAACCAGATCCGGCTGTCGATCGATCTGCGCGTCGGCTCGTCGGCGGCGGCCCAGCCGTTTATCGGCACGGTCGAGAAGCTCGAAGGTAATGCGGTGACGATCCGAACGGATGACAATGACGAACTGGCCACCGTCTATGTCGACGACAAGACCTTCATCCGCGACATGAATCCGCATCCGCCGGTGCCGACGTCCGAGGTTGCGCGCATCGCCTATCCCGGCGCGCGCGTGCTGGCGATGGCCGATGCGGATCGACGGGCGAAGGTGCTGCGGCGGAATCGGTACTGAGGCCATCGCTGTGCGGTCGACGTGCTTGTTCTTTCCTTCTTCGCCGCCCCGGGCTTGACCCGGGGTCCCGCTGCCTACTGAATGAGGAACTCAGTCCCGACGGCTCTCGAAAGAACAGAAGCGGGATCCCGGCTCAAGGCCGGGATGAGGAAGAAAGGATAGCCGTCAGCCTTCGCTCCGGTCGAGCCCGCCGATCGTTCGTGCCACGTCGAGCAGGCGCGTTTCGTTCGACGTGGACACCAATGAATCGACGAGCGCGCCGCGCTTGCTGATCAGCATATGCTCGCGCGGCAGGATGCGATCGCCGATGCGGATTTCGCCGTCCATGACGATCGTCGCATGCCAGTCCGCATAGCGTGCGGGGGGACGCGTTTCGCCGGCGGCGAGCGTGGTGTAGCGCATCGCGCCGCGGTCGGGATCGCCGGCCTCGCCCAAGTCCCATTGTCCGCCGGGCTCGAGCCTGGTCCGGATCAGGCCGTCGACGCCCGCCATCGGCAGCACCTGCCGCCCGTTGTTGCGCTGGTTGAGCGGCGAGCGCGGCCTGATCGGCAGGCCGAGCCCCTGGATCGTCGGATGGTCGGCATATTCCGGCGCATAGCCGCCGGGCGAGAGATGGTCTTGCGCAAAAATCTCGAATAGCTGGCAGCCCGACGGGCCGTTGAGCAGCGGGCCATATTCGACTCCGGCCTTGGAGATCAGCACGTCGCCCGGCTGCATCCACCAGTCGCCGATGCACACGCTGCCGTCCAGCACGATCACCGCGATCCAGCAATCATGCCAGTGCAGCGGCCAGTGCTGGTTGGCAGGCATGCGGATGTCGGGGATCGTCATGTGGAAGGCGTCATGCTCATCGCCGAGCCGGAAATATTGCGCCCAGCCCTGGCCGCCCGGCGTCTCGCGCAGCATCTCGTCATGCGGCCCGCGTCGCCCGCCCGGCTGGATGCGATGGAGGAAGACGCCGTCGGCCAGCGGCTCGCCGGTCGGCTCGGGATTGCGGATGACGTCGCTCATCGCCGGCCTCCGATGATTCCGTCGGCGACGAGACGATCAAGCTCGGCGCCACTCAACCCCAATGTCTCGCCAAGCACTTCGAACGTATCCTCGCCCGGCGCTGCAAGCTGCAGCGGCGCGGAGTTCTCACCGGTCTCGACCGCCGACAGCTTGATCGGATTGCCGACGATGCGCAGCGGCATGCCGCTCGGGGTGACGACCGAGGTCAGCATGTCGCGCGCCGCATAGTGAGGATCGTCGAGGACGTCGTCCGGCTCATTGACCGGCGCTGCCGCCAGGCCTGCTGCACGCGCCTGATCGGCGGCCTCGCGCTTGGTCCGTGCACCGGTCCATGCGCGCAAAACCGGCAGCGCTTCGCTCTCAACAGCGGCCGGGCGTTGCGCAGGATCGGTGAAGCGGTTGTCGGTCAACCAATCCTCGCGGCCGAGCAGCGTGCACAGACTTTGCCAGTGAACCTCGGTGAGGACGATCAGGATGATGTCGCCATCCGATGTCGGGAAGGTGCCGATCGGATAGTTCGCCAGGCCCCGCTGGCTGTGGTTGCCCTGTGCGGCGAGCTGCGCGGCGACGACCGGCAGCTCGCCGATCGTCAGCAGCGCATCGGCCATCGAGATGTCGACGCGCTGGCCCCGACCGGTCAGGTCGCGATGGCGCAGCGCCGCCAAGATCCCCATCGCGGCGTAGATCGACGAGACGATGTCGCCGAGCGCGAGCCTGAGCGAGCCCGCGCCGCCGCCGGCGCGAATGGCGTGGGTGATGCCGCTCATCGCCTCGCCGATCGGGCCATAGGCGGCCATGCTGGAGAAGGGGCTCTGGAAGATGTCCTCATGGCCATAGCCGCTGACAGAGACATAAATGAGCCGTTGGTTGAGCGACGACAGCTGTGCGTAGTCGAGACCGTAGCGGGCCATGACGCCCGGGCGGAAATTCTCGGCGAAGACATCCATGTCGGCTGCCAGCCGGCGAACGAGATCAGCGCCGCGCGGGTCCTTGAGATTGATCGACAGCCGCCGTTTGTGCCGCCCGGTGCGTTCGCGCCAGGGGATCGCCTCATCGCCGCCGTAGTGGAGGGATTCGATGCAAAGGACGTCCGCGCCCATGTCGGCAAGCAGCTGGGTGCCGAAGGGCAGGGCCATCAGCTGCTCGACGCAGAGCATGCGGACGCCGGAGAGCGGCTTGATCGGCATCGTCATCCTCGGACCTATCGCGGCTCGGGCTGGCCAAAATCGGGATAGCGCCCGAGCGTCGCGAGCAGCGCGATCGCGACGAGCAGCGCCAGGATCGCGCCGATCAGGAACGGCCGGTAGCTGCTCGTCAGATCGAAGGCCATGCCGGCCAGAACCGGCCCGAAGGCAAGCGCCAGCGCATAGAGGCTGCTCATCATTCCGAACAGCCGGCCGAAACTCCGCAGCCCGAGGTAACGCGAAGCAAGATAGGCATAGGTCGGGGCGAGCGCCCCGTCGGCCGCGCCGAACACCAGCACCGCCGCAAGCGCCCAGCCGACGCCTCGCGCCGGCAGTGCGAGCATCGCGGCCGCGATCAGCAAGATAAGCGTGCCGATCGCCGTCACGAGCCACCCGGGAAAGCGATCGAGCGCGAAGCCGGCGACGATCTTCGCTCCGATCAGCGACAGGCCGAAGCTGCTCGCGACCAATGCCGCAGTCGATTGTTTCAGCCCTCCCGCGACCAGCAGCGGGATGAGGTGGACGACGAGCGCGAAGATGATGAGATTGGTGAGAAAGAGCGCGATGCAGAGCTTGTAGAAGGTGAGCGACCGCAGACCTTCGCGCACCGTCAGTCCGGTCGCTGGCGATGCTGCCTGCACCGCCGCGGCTGATGGCCGCGACGCGTGCGCGGGCAGCGCCAGCCAGCTGATCAGGCCGCCGGCAAGCCCCGCGGCTATCCCCATGGCGAAGTACGCCAGGCGGAAGTCGAAGCGCTCGATCAGCAGATTGGCGGTCACCGGAAAGATCAGCGCCGCCAGCCCGCTGCCGGCCATGGTGACGGCGATGGCGATGCCGCGACTGACGGTGAAGGCAGCCGACGTCGCGACCGACCAGGTTGTCGGCATGATCAGCTGGACCGAGACGGAATAGACCAGCCAGAGCGCGAACCAGTAGCCGACCGAGCTGCTGGCGGTGCCGAACAGGGCGAAGGACCCGCCGACCATCAATGACCCGAGCGTTGCGACGAGCCGCGGGCCGTAGCGGTCGATCATGATTCCGGTCAGCGGTGCGAAGATCACGCCGATGATCGCAAGGGCGGTCAACCCGATCGAGAATTCGCTGCGGTTCCAGTGGAACGCCTGCTGCATCGGCGCCATGAACGCGCCCATCGACATCATGCCGATGCTGACGAGGATGTATCCGTACAGGCTCGCGACGATCACCCGCCAGCCGACGCGCCATTCCTCCACCGCCGCGCTGCGCTCGCTGCGCGGACTCGAGGTCGGGGCCGTGGCTGCGTTGACATCGGTCATCCCGGGATCCTCTCGCTGCCCGGCATGGCGATTGTTCGCCTTTGTCGAACGGTCTGGCCACCGAAATAAGGCCCTATCGCCTATCGGTGGTCAAGACGGCCTCGTCGCCGGTTGCAGCGGCTCATCGCCAATGCAAAGCTATGTGCATCTCGGTCACGCGAAACAGCGAGGAAAGAGGATGCTGCTGGTACTTGGGACAATCCGCGTCTCACCGGACTCGGTCGCGGGCATGCGGCCGGTGATGGAAGAGCTGGCGGCGGCGACGCGCCAGGAAGACGGGTGCATCGAATATGGCTGCGCCGAGGATCTGCTCGATCCGGGCCTGATCCACGTCAAGGAGATCTGGCGCGACCAGGCGGCGCTCGACCGCCATCGCGAGACGCCGCACACCGCCAAGGCACGGGACGCCATGGGCGGGTTGAAGGTGCTCGGCGGCGGTTTGCAAATCGTCGACTTCGAAGATTTTCGCCCCTTCTGACGCTTCGACTCAGAGATTGAACGGCAGGCGTAATCCGGGCGCCGGCCAACGACACCTCGCCAGCGCACCGCCTTGCGAGAGGGTGACGTAGGCGGTGCGCATGTCGGGGCCGCCGAAGCAGATGTTGGTCGGGAGCGGGTCGGGCGTCGGGACGAGCTCGATGCTGCCATCCGCGCCGCTGACCCGGCCGATCCCCGGGTTGTCGAACAGGCAGCCGACCGCGATCGTCCCGTCGGCTTCGATCGCCAGCGAGTCGAGAACCTGCCGCCCCGGGAAGCTGGCGATCATCGCGCCTTCCTGCTCGCCGCTCGCTGGATCGGTGTCATAGGCCATGATCCATCGCTCCCAGGTCGCCGCCGCATAGACCGTCGATTCGTCGGACGAGAGGCCGATGCCGTTGAGCGACAGCGCATAGGTGATCCGGCGCAGCGACGAGCCTGTGGCGTTCGCCTGATAGAGCCCGCCGTGGCGCATCGCGTCCGGAGTCCATTTGCCGAAGTCGGTGAACCAGAAGCTGCCGTCCGATGCGAAGACGATGTCGTTGGGCCCGCCGAAGGTGCGGCCTTCGAAGTCCGTCAGCATGGTTTCGACCTTGCCGGTGGAAACGTTGACCCGCTGGATCGTGCCGCCGGTATAGTCGTCGGGCGGCGGGGTGCGGCGCCCGCTCGGTGCGCCCCCTTTGCGACCGCCGTTGTTGCAGCAGTAGAGCGCGCCGTCCCGTCCGATCGCGAGGCCATTGGGACCGCCGCCGGTCTCGGCGACCGGGTGAATCCGGCCATCGGGCGTGACCCGGGAGATGCGGCTGGCGGCGACCTCGACGAGCAGCACCGAGCCGTCGTCGCAGGCGACCGGACCTTCGGGAAAGGCCAGCCCCTCGGCGATGATCTCGAAGTCCATATCGCTACACCGCCATCGCCGCTTCGGAGGCGCGGGAATAGCGGCCGCGGCCGAGATAGCGATCGAACTTGTCGGGATAGAGCCGCTGCAGCTCGTCGAGACTGATGTCGCGCTTCAGCCCTTTCAGCCAGGCGATTGATCGCACTCCGGCCGGCCGCCCGCTGATTGTCTCGACCCAGCGTTTGATGTGCGGGAATTCATCGAGGTCGATGCGGTTGATCTCGGTCCGCATGATCCACGACCAGGCGGCGATGTCGGCGATCGAATAATCGGCGCCGGCGATATAGGGCGACTCCGTCAGCCGCGCCTCGACGACGTCGTGCAGCCGTACCACTTCGGTGGCGTAGCGCGCGCGGCTGTAGTGGTGTGCCGGGTCCTTGGCATAGATGCGGAAGTGCGCCGATTGCCCGAACATCGGCCCAATCCCGGCCATCTGGAACATCAGCCATTGCAGCGTGACATAGCGCTCGGTCGGATCGCTCGACATGAGCTGGCCGGTCTTCTCGGCAAGATAGATCAGGATCGCGCCCGATTCCCAGATGGTGAAGGGCTTGCCGGCCGGCCCGTCGGAATCGGTGATCACCGGTGCCTTCTGGTTGGGATTGAGCGCGGTGAATTCGGGCGTGTATTGCTCGCCCATCGGGCAATCGACATGGGTGTAGGTATAGGGCAGGGCCAGCTCCTCGAGCGCCAGGATCACCTTGTGCACATTCGGGCTGCCCAGCCCCCAGATCTCGATCATCGATGCCTCTCCACAGCTTGTCGGCGGGAGAGGCTAACCAGTGCGAAAATCGAGAACAAGGTCGAGCGCGCCGCTGCGTTACTTGACGTCGGGCGCGATGCACGGGGCCGGATCGGCGACCCAATCCTGATCGTCCTTGAACGGTGCCGGCTGCGGCTTTGCAGCGGCACGGGCCGATGTTTCATAGACAGTCGACTGGTTGTTGTTGAAGCGCGGAATCGCATCGTTCACCTGACGCGCATCAAGCGCGCTGATCTCGGGCAGATAGGTGTCGCGGCTCATCACCGTTTTCATCACGCCGCCCTGAAGACTTGCCGCGCGCAGATAGGCGATCCCGCCCAGCCGCGCATTCATCGCATCGGCGTAGTAGCCCCAGTGAAAGCCTGGTCTCGCCGTCGGCAGCCGGATCGTCGTCGCCCAGCATTTGAAGCGAGGAAACTGATTGGCCCAAGGTGCGGTGGCATCCTGCTCGGGAGGCCGTCGCAGATAATTCGGCGCATAGAATCCGGCGCCCCAGATCGACAGCGAATGACCTTCCTTGGCGTTGCCGGTCCAATCCGGCCTGCCGCTCCCGCTCAGGCTCAGCACGACGGCGCCACGCTTCTCGTCGTAACGCCAGTCGATCCGCTCCGCCTCGATCCAGTCCTCTTCCTCGGTCCAATATTTGCGGAGCGCACGAGTCGCATCTTCGGGCGACAGCGAGGACAGTGCCGTGTTCCACACAATCGCGTCGTCACCCCGCAAAACCTGCACCGCGCGAACCTTCGCAGGTCGGTCGATTCCCGCGGTCGCATCGACGTCCATCGCCAGGATCGATTGTGGTTGCGCCAAGGCCTTGGCCGGAACCGCCTCCAGCTCACTGCCAGCGGCGCGTAGCGGCAGCGCCCAGCGGAACAAGGGCGCCGGCAGCAGGTCGAGATCGCGGTCGCCGAGGCGGGTGCCGTCGAGCCAATAGCTTTTTCCGGCGATCTTCGCGCGAACGACGATGTGGTTAAACAGAGCGGGATTGGGCAAGCGGCCCTGGACGATGTCGTCGCCGGTCGGATTCACGATAACCGGCTCGGCCTCGATCCCGAGCCCACCAAGCAGCGCAAGCAGCAATGCGGTCTTGGCCTTGCAGTCGCCGAAGCGCCGGGTCCAGCTCTCGTCAGCGGTTGCGGGCCGGTAGTTGCCGCCGTTCAGCCCGACGTAGACGTATCGGATCTGATCCTCGACCAGGCGCAGCGCGGCTTCCGCGCGGCGAACGGGGTCGGGGTTGGCCGCGGTGATCTTTGCAATCTCAGCTCGCAGCGGCGAGGCCGGCGTTAGCGTCGCCGCCTGGGCGTAGAGCGGCCAGAAGCGCTTCGACACATCGGGCCAGCTGGCGAAATCAGTATATTCGATCAGCCGGCGGATGTTGTAGCGCGCCGGAGCACCGTCATTGGCGATGACGGTGCTTGGATCGCGCAGCTCGTAGACGATGGAGGTGCGACCGCCGGCGTTGGCCGGGACTGCAGCGGGAAGGTCGCGGGTCGCACGCCAGTTCATCCGCACCTTGTCGGGCCAGCTGAGCTGGAAGCGGAAGGCACCCGGCATCCGCTGGAGCTGCAGCAGCGAGAGGCCGAAGCTGTGATCGCCGATCGTCGGATCGTGCTTGAGCACAGTTGCGGCGAATTCGAGCTCGTCGCCGATTTGCAGGCCCGGAGTCTGCAGGGTTGCTGTGACGATGCCGGTGAGAATCGATTGCTCAAGGCCGCTCTCGCGCTGAAGACGCTCGAACTTCGCGGTCTTGAGGACATCGATAACCTGTCCGGCGCGGATGATGCGGAGATAGTGCACCGCTTTCCAGCACATTGGGATCCTAAGCTTAGAATTCCACGTGGACAAGTTGTCGCG
>JADMIO011560799.1_pt1 | contig 12565 bp, 10 predicted proteins | sample 8958161 | NCBI WGS metagenome assembly JADMIO01 (sample SAMN16585339, study PRJNA669376) | soil metagenome | isolation source: Crop rotation soil | place: USA: Cullars Rotation, Alabama | collected 2011 | reverse complement strand
CGCGCGCTTCCCGGAATTCTATGCCGAGATGGACGCGCAAACGCCGCCTTCGTCCGATTGGACATCCGTCTGCACGGGACCGATCGCCTATACGGGCCTGCCGGCGCTGAAGCGCGATATCGAGGACATCAAGACGGCGTTGAAAGGCGTGGACGTGACGGAAGCGTTCCTGCCGGTGGCGGCGCCCGCGAGTGTGATCCCCGACCGGCGCAACGAATATTACAAGAACGACGAAGAGATGTTCCAAGCCATCGCCACCGCGATGCGCACGGAATATCGCACCATCGCGGAGTCGGGGCTGATCCTGCAGCTCGACGATGCGCGCGCGGCCGTCACCTATGACCGCATGGTGCCGCCCGCGAGCTTCGGCGATTACAGGAAATGGCTGGCGCACCAGATGGAGGTGCTGAACCACGCCATTGAAGGCATTCCGCCGGACCGCGTGCGCTATCACATGTGCTGGGGAAGCTGGCCCGGCCCGCACACCACTGACGTGCCGCTGAAGGACGTGGTCGACATTCTTTTGACCGCGAAGGTGGGCGCGTTCCTGATCGAAGGCGCCAATCCGCGCCACGAGCACGAATGGAAAGTGTGGGAAGACGTGAAGATGCCCCAAGGCAAGATGCTGATCCCCGGTGTCATCAGCCACGCGACGAACATCGTGGAGCATCCCGAACTCGTGGCCGAGCGCATCACGCGCTACGCGAAGGCGTTGGGCCGCGAGAATGTGATCGCCGGTACCGACTGCGGCTTCGCGCAAGGCCCCTTCCACCGCCGCGTACATCCCTCCATCATGTGGGCGAAGCTGGAAAGCCTGGCGCAAGGCGCGCGCATCGCGAGCAAGGCGTTGTGGAATTGATGGCGCGCCGCCCCCTCCGTCTCGACGCTACGCGTCGTCCACCTCCCCGCACGCGGGGGAGGAAAGGCTCAATAGTTTCCTCCCCCGTTCACGGGGGAAGTGTCCGCGTTGCGGACGAAGGGGGCGACGAACGCTCCGGCGATAGAAAGGAAAAACGCCAATGGCCAAGTGGAACGAGATGGAACTTCAGCCCGGCATGTACAGCCGGCACTTCGGCGAGCATCGCAGCGACACCGTAGACATCCCGGTGCCCGCGAAGGGCGAGCTGGAATACATGCTGAACATGAAGACGGGCGGCTCCATCGTCTATTCCTGGCGCGCGCTGGATATGGCCTCGCCGGAAAAGCTGACCAGCGAGTTTCACGGCCACAACGAACCGTCCGCCGACAAACCCGGCGATCTCATCTTCTATCGCAAGGCGGTAGGCGACACCGAAAGCGGCGCCATGACCGCCCCCTTCGACGGCGCCCACGGCTGGTACCTGAAGAACGAGTCGGATGCGCCGGTGACCGTGCGCCTTACGGTGGCGGGCTTTTACGAGCTGATCCCAGGGCAGATTAAGTAGCTTAGAAAACCAACTCCAAAATTGTCATTGCCCGGCTTGTCCGGGCAATCCATCGGTCTGATGGATCGCCCGCATAAAGCGGGCGATGACGGAATGAGTGAGTCACACGTGCTGCCCCTCGGTCAGCGGAATATCCCGTAGCGTCGATGGGGCGAACAAATCTTCCACATTCAGCTTCTTGTCGGACAGGCCGTGTTCGACCGTGTATTGCAGCAGCGCCTCTATCGTCGGGCGGTTCTTTTCGACGCCGTAGGGGTACCAGTCCTTGCCGATGATGCGGATTTCGTCTTCGAGCAGCGGCTGCAGCCATGCGAGCGACGCCTTGGGCGAGCCGGTTTCGGCCAGCAGGCGGTAGGAAATCTCCTTCGCCTGGCACAGCGATTTGTACAGGCTCAGCGCCACCCACGGATTGCGGTCGTAAATCTCGCGCTTGATCACCACCGTGTGCATGATCGGATAGATCTTGGTGCGCGTGTAATAGTCCTGCTCCAGCTCGCGGTAATTGGGGAACAGACGCGCCACATTGGGCGAGCCGCGCCGGAACGACAGCGGATTGTTCGCCGTCATCAGGAAATCGATCTCGCCGCGCTCCAGAAGATCGCCCAATTCCGTGCCCGCCGGCGCCTGCACGAGATCGATGTCGTCCGGCAATTTGCGCCCCAGCCGGTCGGCGCGGCCCTGCACCCACTTCACCTGGTTCGGCATCACGCCGTATTCGTGCTGCAACAGCCCGCGCATATAGACGGCCGCGGTCATGGAATATTCCGGCACGCCGCCGCGTTTGCCGATCAAATCCTTCGGCGATTTGATGCCCGCCTTGGTGTTGATGAAGAAATAGCCGTGGCGGAACACCCGTGACGGAAACACCGGAATCGCGATGAACGGCAAATTGCCGCCCGACACCAGCGTCGTGTAGTTGGAGAGCGACATCTCCGACACGTCGAATTCTTGATATTGCAGCATGCGCCAGAAGATTTCGGCCGGCTGCAGGGTGATGTAGGTGAGATCGATGCCTTCGGGCTTGATCGTTTCGTCGCGCAAGGCTTGCGTGCGGTCATACGGTCCGCAGGCGAATGTCAGATTCAATCGTGCCATGTGTTTCCCCCCATTAGCGTTGCGGGAAAGCCTGTTCCCGGCCCTTCACAGTGTCAAGTTAACCCGCCAATATCGCCCGCATTGCCATTGGGGGATAACATGCCGGTCCGAATTCCGATCACCATTGCCTGCGGCGATTACGACCGCACGCGCGCCATCAAGGACGGCCGCGTGCAGGTGGAAGGCTGCGATGTCACCTATGTCGCCATCGAGCCGGAAGAAGCGTTCCACCGCGCCTTCAAGCATCAGGAATTCGACGTGTCGGAGCTTTCGTTTAGTTCGTATCTGCGCACGGTCGACGGCGGCAACTCGCCCTATGTCGGCATTCCCGCCTTCGTGTCGCGGCTGTTCCGCCATTCGGGCATTTACATCCGCACCGACCGCGGCATTCGCGAACCCGCCGATCTGAAGGGCAAGGTCATCGGCCTGCCGGAATATCAGATCACGGCGGTCGTGTGGCTGCGCGGCATCATGCAGGACGAATATGGCGTGAAGCCGACGGACATCCATTGGCGCCAGGGCGGCATCGAGGAGCCGGGCCGCACCGAACGCACCGCGCTGAAACAGATCGCCGGTCTCGACCTGCAATCCATTCCATCCGACAAGACTCTGTCGGGCATGCTGGCCTCGGGCGAGCTCGACGGCATGTTCTCCGCGCGCGCGCCGTCGTGTTTCCTGAAAGGCGCGCCGAACGTGGGCCGGCTGTTCCCGGATTATCGCGCCGCCGAGAAGGCCTATTATAAAAAGACCGGCATGTTCCCGATCATGCATCTGATGGGCATCAAGCGGCATCTGGTGGACGCGCATCCGTGGCTGCCGGCCAGCCTGTACAAGGCGTTCGTCGAGGCGAAGGTCTACGCCATGCGCGAGGTGCGGGAGATCAACGCCCTGCCCGTGTCCCTGCCCTGGCTGGTGCGCGAGACGGAGGAAACCATCGCCCTGATGGGCGAGGATTTCTGGAGCTATGGCGCGCACGAAAACGCCAAGGAAATCGGCGCGCTGACCCGCTATTCCTTCGAACAACAGCTTGTGAGCCGCAAGTTGGGGCTGGACGACCTGTTCGCCGCCTCGGCCATCGACGTATCGCGGATTTAGGGCTAAATCTCCGGCACAACGATAACCCAGTGCACCGATGAAAATTCCTCCCGTCGATTATGCCTGCCCGGCGAGCTTGGCAGAGGCCGTAGCGCTTCTGGCCGCGCGCGGCCATGACGCTAAGATCATCGCCGGCGGGCAGTCTCTGATGCCGATGCTGGCCTTCCGCCTGGCCGCGCCGGACTTGCTGGTCGATGTGCGAAAGCTGGGGCTGGACAAGATCGCGGTCGGCCCGGGCGGCACCACGCTGGGCGCGCGCGTGCGCTGGCGCGATATCGAAGACAGCAAGGCGCTGCGCGAAGGCCAGCCGCTGCTGTGTGCCGCCATCGATCATGTGGCGCACTATCAGATCCGCAATCGCGGCACGGTGGGCGGAAGCCTGGCGCATGCCGATCCCGCCGCCGAAATGCCCGGCCTCGCGGTGACGCTGGAGGCGGAGATTTCGGTCATCGGTTCGGCCGGCGTCCGCGTGATCGCGGCCAAGGATTTCTTCCTGGGCCCGCTGACTACGGCGCTGAAGGCCGATGAGATCATCACCGAAGTGAAGCTGCCCTTCTGGCCGAAGACGCGCCGGTGGGGTTTTTGCGAATTCGCGCGCCGGCGCGGCGATTTTGCGCTCTCCGCCGTGGCGGCGTTCTACGATGTCGACGCGCAGGGGCGCGCCACCAACGCGCATATCGGCGCTATCGGCGCGGCCAACAAGCCCATGCGCTGTGCCAAGGCCGAAGCCGTACTGAACGGCCAGAAAATGGACGATGCGGCGATCGCCCGCGCCGCCGAAGCGATATCGGCGGAAGTCGAACCGCCCTCCGACATTCATGCCGATGCCGAATACCGCCGCGCGCTGACCGGCGTCATGTGCGAGCGCGCATTGAAACAGGCGGTGGCGCAATGACGCACAACATTCCCATTCGCTTGAAGGTGAACGGCAAGGACGTCGCCATCGACGTGGCCTCGCGCACCAATCTCGCCGATTGCCTGCGCCATCAGCTGCGCCTCACCGGCACGCATGTCGGCTGCGAGCACGGCGTGTGCGGCGCCTGCACGATCATCGTCAACGGCGATGCGATGCGCGCCTGTCTCATGCTGGCGGCACAGGCCGACGGGGCGGAAATCACCACGGTCGAAGGTCTTTCCAACGACGAGGCGCTGACGCCGCTGCAAGCCGCGTTCCGCAAGCACGGCGCGCTGCAATGCGGCTTCTGCACGCCGGGCTTCATCACCACGGCGCACGCGCTGCTGACCGACGAGCCGGACGCCAGCGAAGAGCGCATCCGCGAGGTGTTGTCCGGCAATCTCTGCCGCTGCACCGGCTACATTCCGATTGTGCAGGCCGTGCTGGAAGCGCGCGCCTTCTATAAGAAAGATAGCGGCCAGCCGTGAGGACCACCAATCGCCTGATCGGCAGCCCGATCGAGCGCGTGGAGGATTTGCGCTTCTTGCGCGGGCGCGGCGAGTATATCGACGATGTGGCGCGCCCCGATCAGCTCTACGCCGTGGTACTGCGCAGCCCGATTGCCCATGGGCGCATCAAGAACATCGACACAAGCGCGGCGCGTGCCGTGCCGGGCGTGCATTCGGTGATCCTTGCCACCGACATCGGCAATCCCGTTCCTACGGTGAACATCCGCCTTCAGCCGATGCCGCAATTAGTGCCGTTCCAGCAACCGGTGATGGCGCACGACAAGGTGCGCTATGTCGGCGAGCCGATGGCGCTGGTGCTGGCCGACAGCGCCGGCATCGCAGAAGACGCGGCCGGGCTGATCGATCTCGATATCGAAGAGCTGCCCGCCGTCACCGACCGCTGGGCCTCGGGCGAGAACAAGATTCTGCTGCACGAATTTCACGGCTCCAATTCGCCCATCACCTATCGCGCCGCGATGGGCGATGCGGATGCGGCGTTCAAATCGGCGCCGTACACACGCAAAGAAAAATTCCGCGTCCACCGCCATGCGGCGACGCCCATGGAGCCGCGCGGGCTGTTCGCCGAATGGGACGAAGGCAAGGGCCGGCTCACCGTCAGCGGCGCGGCCAAGGTGCTGTTCTTCAACAGGAAGATGCTGGCCGAGAAGATGGGCCTGCCCGAAGACAAGGTGGACCTGATCGAAACCGATGTCGGCGGCGGCTTCGGCTCGCGCGGCGAGTTCTATCCGGAAGATTTCCTGATCCCCTTCGCGGCGCGCCACACGGGGCGGCCCGTCAAATGGACCGAGGACCGGCGCGAAAGCCTTCTGTGCATGCAGCATGCGCGCGATGCCGATTGCGAGCTCGAAATCGCCTGCGCGCGCGACGGCACCATTCTGGCGCTGCGCGGCCATGCCTATGTCGATATCGGCGCCTATATCCGCACCAACGGTCTGGTGGCGCCACGCAACATCGTGCAGTTCGTCTCCGGCCCATATCGCGTCGCCCATGTCGACATGGATGTGCGGCTGCATTTTTCCAACAAGACGCCGTCCGGCACCTATCGCGGGCCCGGCCGCTACGAGACGGATTTCTTCCGCGAGCGGCTGCTGGACATGGTGGCAAAGGATTTGGGGCTGGACCGGGTCGCGTTCCGGCGCATGAACCTGATCGCCAAGGCGGAGATGCCCTATCACCTGCCGCATATCGCGCCCTATGAGGCCGATACCGAATATGACAGCGGCGATTACGCGAAGACGCTGGACAAGGCGCTGGCCGAATTCGGCTGGGAGAAAAAATCCGCGCTGTCGGGAAAGCTGATCGATGGCCGGTACAACGGCATCGCGGTGTGCTGCTACATCGAAGGCGGCGCCGCAGGCCCGAAAGAGAACGCGAAATTCGTCATCGAGAAAGACGGCTCCGTCACCGTCTATGTCGGCTCGTCCGCCATCGGTCAGGGCCTCGAGACCGTGTTCGGGCAGATCGCGGCGGACGCGCTGGAAATCGGCTTTGACCGCGTGCGCGTCTTTCACGGCTCCACGACCTATTTGAAGGAGGGGTACGGCTCCTATCACTCGCGCGCCGTGGTGATGGGCGGCTCGGCCATGCTGAACGCCGCCGACAATCTGCGCGCCGCGATGCGCACGGCGGCGGCCAAGCGGCTGGATTGCCAGCCCGGCGACATCACGATTTTGGACGAGAAGATTTCGGCGCCCAATGGCGCGTCGCTGAGATGGGGGGATCTTGCGGGCGTATCGGCGGAAGGAAGCTTTTCCAACCACCATCACACCTATTCCTACGGCACGACGTGCGCCCATGTGACGGTGGATGCGAAGACCGGACATCTGGAGCTGATCGATTATGTGATCGCGGGCGATGTCGGGCGCATCATGAATCCGCTCACCCTGCGCGGACAGATGACCGGCGCGGCGGTGCAGGGCCTGGGCGGCACCATGCTGGAACATTTCGTCTACGACGAGAACGGCCAGTCGCTGGCGACGTCCTTCGCCGATTACATGATGGCGACGGCCGGCGATTTCCCGCGCGTCCGCGTATTCCTGTCGGAAGACGAGCCGTCGCCGATCAATCCGCTTGGCGCCAAAGGTTCGGGCGAAGGCGGCATCATCTCCACCGGCGCGGCTGTCGCCAATGCCCTCGCCGATGCACTGTCTTCGCTGGGCGTGGAGCCGCATGAGCTGCCGCTGTCGCCCGATCGCGTGTGGCACATGATACGGGGCGCGAAATCGTGAGCGTGGATATTCCCGATGATCTTCGCGCGCTAATGGCGAAGATCGGTCCCATCTGGGGCACCAATCCGTCCGGCCACGTGAAGCTGATGAACGATGCCTTCAGCGCGCTGCATAAGCACGCGGCGAAGGACGGCGTCACCGTGACGCGCGATCTTGCCTATGGCGCGCATGAACGCCAGCAGCTCGACATGTATGTGCCCAAGGCGGCGCACACCAACGCGCCGTGCGTGGTGTTCGTGCATGGTGGCGCCTTCACCGACGGCCATCGCAACCGCACCGACGAGATTTTCGCCAACATCGGCTACTACTTCGCGCGTCACGGCATTGTCTGCGCCAATATCGGCTATCGCCTGGCGCCGGACGCCAAATGGCCGGAAGCGGCGCGCGACATCGGCGCTGCGCTCGCCTGGGTGAAGGCGCGCGCGCGCGAATACGGCATCGATCCCAAACGCGTCTTCCTGATGGGCCATTCGGCGGGCGGCGGCCATGTCGCCAGCTACGCCTATGACAAGCGTATCCATCCCAAGGACGGGCCGGGCATAGCGGGCGTGATCGTGGTGTCGGGACGCGTGCGGGCGGACAACAACGCGGCCGAAAATCCCAACGCCAAAAAGGTGGAGGCCTATTACGGCGAGGACAACCGCATCTACGACGAGCGCTCGCCGGTGACGCAGGTGAGCAAGGACAGCGTGCCGACGCTGGTCGCCTGGTGCGAATTCGAAAATCCGCTGCTGGATGTCTACAGCGCCGAGTTGGTGCACCGGCTGGGGGAAGCCAAGCGGCGCGGGCCGCAGGTCGTGTTCCTGCCGCACCATAACCACACCTCGACCATCGCCCACGTCAACACATCCGACGACGTGCTGGGCGCCGCGATCCGGGATTTCATCGCGGTCCCCCTCCCCCGCAAGCGGGGGAGGAAAGAAAGACGCGTCGTTATTTCCTCCCCCGTTTTTACGGGGGAGGTGGCCGAAGGCCGGAGGGGGGGTGTAGTGTGGTGAGATCGAAAACGTCTTAACGCACGAGTGCACTATGTCCACCGCCCGACACGCCAAGCCGCCCGAAATCGCCAAACTTTCGCTTGAAGAAATCATGCAGACCCATGTCGGCCGCTTTGCCGACAAGAAGGCCGATTGGGCCGCGTTCGAGGACGCCAAGATCGAAGGCTATAAGCGGGCGCAGCATCGCTTCATCGGCGCGGGCGGTTCGGGCAAACACGGCGATACGTCCGTCATCCCGGCGCGCGGATTTACGCTGTCCATCATGTATGTCGAGCCGGGTCAGGGAAACGCCGCGCACACACATGAAGTGGAGGAAGTGTTCTTCGTCTTGCGCGGCCATCTGAATGTGTTCGTGGAAGACGAGAACGGCCGGCGCCTGTCGAAAGTGCTGGGGCCGTGGGAATGCATCTCCTGCCCGCCCGGCGTCATTCATGGCTATTCCAACGACTCGCTGGAGCCGGTCTATTTCCAGGTGATGCTGGGCCGCGCGCGTCCCGACACGATGGGCTATGCCGACGATGAGCTCTACAAGCGCCGCGACGCGCATTTGAAAGGTTAGCGCCATGGCGGACAGGAGATTGATGGCCTGGGTGGGCGGCGCACCGGCGCGCGAATTCGACGGCAAGTTCGTGCCGCTGATTTCCCCCATCGACGAAAAGGCCGACGCCGAAATGGCGGACGCCGATGCCGCAACCATCGATGCGGCCGTCACCAGCGCGCATAAAGCTTATGAAGCCAATCGCGACTCCACCGTGGCGCAGCGCGTCGCCTGGCTGAACGCGGCGGCCGACGCAGTGGACAAGGCGGAAGGCGCGATTGTGGAATCGCTGGTGCGCGCCATCGGCAAGCCGCGCCGCGCCGCGACCTTCGAAGCCAAGCGCGGCCCGCAATTCCTGCGTGCTTGCGCCGCGCAGCTGCCGCACATGAACGGCGAAGTTCTGCCGATGGATGTGACGGCGATGGGCGCGAACCGCTTCGGTTTTGCCACGCGCATCCCGTATGGCGTGGTGGCGGCGATCACCGCCTTCAATGCGCCGGCCAATCTGCTGTCGCAGAAAATCGCGCCCGCGCTCGCCATGGGCAATTCGGTCGTGGCCAAGCCATCCCCGCCGGGGAGCGACGTCACGCTCATCTATGCCGATGCGCTGAAGAAGGCCGGGCTGCCTGACGGACTGTTCAACGTGGTGCTCGGCTCGCGCGATGCCGCGCATAAACTTGTGGCGCATCCGCACGTCGCCGCCGTCACGCTCACGGGCAGCACGCAGGCGGGACACGAGCTGGTGCGCTCGGCCGGAGCCAAGAAATTCGTCGCCGAGCTCGGCTCCAATGCCGCCAATCTTGTCTGCGCCGATGCGGATTTGGCCGACGCCGCCACGCGCATCGCGGGCGCGGCGTTTGAAGCCAGCGGCCAGCAATGCATTTCCGCCCAGCGCGTGATCGTGGAACGCGCCGCGCACGATAAATTCCTGGAGCTGTTCGTCGCCGCGGCCAAGAAGCTGAAAGTCGGCGATCCCAACGACACCGCCACCGATGTCGGCCCCATGGTCAGCCGCGAAGCCGCCGACCGCGTGCAGGCGATGATCGACGATGCAGTGAAACGCGGCGCGAAGCTGGTGCTGGCGCCGACCCGCGAGCGCTGCATCCTCGGCCCCGCCATCGTCGCCGAGTCGCCGGGCGGCGCGCGGCTGTTGCTGGAAGAAGCCTTCGGCCCCGTGGTCGCGGTGCAGGCGGCGGACAATGTGGATGCGATGATCGCGCTGGCCAATGCGTCCGAATTCGGGCTGCAAGGGGCGTGCTTCACCTCGAACCTCGACACCGCGTTCAAGATTTCCAAGGCGTTCCGCGTCGGCTCCTTGTGGGTGAACGAGGCGAGCCGCTTCCGGCTGGACACCTATCCATTCGGCGGCGTCGGTTCGTCCGGCTTCGGGCGCGAAGGCGTGCGCTACGCCATGGAAGAACTTTCGCAGTGGAAGTTCACGGGCATCCGCCTGAATCCCAAATGAAGCCCAATTCCTATATCGGCGCGCATGTCGAGCGGCGCGAGGATCTGCGCTTCCTGCGCGGCGCCGGCGAATATGTCAGCGATCTGACGCGCGAAGACATGCTGCATGCCGCCATTCTGCGCAGCCCGGTTGCGCATGGCGTCATTCGCGGCATCGATCTCACGGCCGCGCGTGACATGCCCGGTGTGGTAGCGGTGTTCAGCGCCGCCGATATCGGCACCCTGCCCCGCATTCCGATGCGCCAGGAGCCGATGCCACAGCTTAAACCCTTCGAACAGCCGGTCATCGCGGAAAGCAAAGTGCGCTACGTGGGCGAGCCGGTCGCGGTGGTGGTGGCCGACAGCGCGGCGCGCGCCGAAGATGCGCTTGCCGCCATCGGGCTCGACATCGAGGAATTGCCCCCCGTCATGGACCGCGAAACCGCGCTGGCCGGCACGTCGCTGCTGTTCGAAGAGGTGGGCACCAATGTTCCGGCCTCCATCTCTTCCGTGCGCGGCGACGCCGATGCGGCGTTCAACGCGCACAAGGGCTACACCCGACGCGAGCGTTTTTCGGTGCAGCGGCACACCGCCGTCATCATGGAGCCGCGCGGCCTGCTCGCCGAATGGGACGGCGATCACGTCACCATGTCCGGCGCGGCCAAAGTGCCGTTCCACAACAAGCGCATTCTGGCCAAGGCGCTCGGCATTTCCGAAGATAACGTCACGCTGATCGAGAACGATGTCGGCGGCGGCTTCGGCACGCGCGGCGAATTCTATCCGGAAGATTATCTCATTCCCTTCGCGGCGCGGCTGACGGGGCGCCCGGTGCGCTGGCTGGAGGACCGCAAGGAAAATCTTCTCGCCACCAATCACGCGCGCGATGCGGAATGCGAGTTGGAAATCGCCTGCGAGGCGGACGGCACCATCGTCGCGATCCGCGGCAGAGCCATTGTCGACACCGGCGCCTATATCCGCACCGTCGGCGTGTCGCCGCCGCGCAATATCGTGCAGGTGCTGCCGGGGCCGTATCGCGTGCCGAACGTGCATCTGGAAGCGGTGCTCACCGTCAGCAACAAGACGCCGTCCGGCACCTATCGCGGACCGGGACGGTTCGAATGCGATTTCTTCCGCGAGCGGCTGTTTCAAATGGCGGCAAACGATCTGGGCATCGACCCCGTGGAATTCCGCCGGAAGAATTTGCTGACCAAGGCCGAGATTCCCTGGAAGCTGCCGACCGTGCTGCCGTTCAACATGGAAGCGGAATGCGACAGCGGCGACTATCATGAAACCTTCGAGCGCTGCCTCGCCGAAATCGGCTGGAACGAGAAGAAGAAGCTTCAGGGCAGACTGATCGACGGCCGCCACCATGGGCTCGCGATCAATTGCTACATCGAAGGCGGCGCGGGCGGCACGCGCGAGAATGCGCGCCTGACGCTGGAACGCGACGGCACTGTGTCGCTCGCCATCGGTTCTTCCGCAGTGGGCCAGGGCGTGGAAACCGTGTTCGCGCAAATCGCGGCGGACGCGATGGAAGTGCCGATCGAGCGCATCAACCCCATCGCGCACGGTTCGACGAATTTGCTGAAGGAAGGGTTCGGCTCCTTCGCCTCGCGCTCGATCGTGATGGGCGGCTCCGCGGTCGTCGATGCCTCCAAGAAATTGCGCGATGCCATGCGCGACGCGGCCGCCAAAGGCTTCGATTGCGCCCCGGGCGATGTCGAACTTTCCGATGGCTTCGCGCGCGCGGCGGGCAAGGCTATTTCCTTCGGCGAGCTGGCGCCGCTATCGGCGGATGGCACTTATGGCACCAGCAAGCGCACCTATTCCTATGGCGCACATGCCGCGCATGTGACGGTGGACCCGCAGACGGGCCAGGTGGTGCTGCTGGAATATGCGGCGGTGGAAGATGTGGGGCGCATCATCAACCCGCACACGCTGCACGGCCAGACCATGGGCGCCATCGTGCAGGGCCTCGGCGGCGCGCTGCTGGAAGATCTGGTCTATGACGCGGACGGTCAGCCGCTGGCCGCGTCGCTCGCTGATTATCTGATGCCGACAGCATCCGATTTTCCGCACATCCATGTGGTGGCGCTGGAAAACCATCCCGCGCCGGGAAATCCGCTGGGCGCGAAGGGCGCCGGCGAAGGCGGCATCATTCCGGTGGGTGCGGTTGTGGCCAACGCGGTCGCCGCGGCGCTGGCCGATTTCGGCGTGGAGCCAAACCACTTGCCGCTGACACCGCCCAAACTATGGCGGATGCTGCAGGATAAGAAACAACCCTCCCCTTGAGGGAGGGTCGAAATTTTCTAGAGCGAA
>JADMIO011298126.1_pt1 | contig 12566 bp, 8 predicted proteins | sample 8958161 | NCBI WGS metagenome assembly JADMIO01 (sample SAMN16585339, study PRJNA669376) | soil metagenome | isolation source: Crop rotation soil | place: USA: Cullars Rotation, Alabama | collected 2011 | reverse complement strand
CGCGACAACTTGTCCACGTGGAATTCTAAGCTTAGGATCCCAATGTGCTGGAAAGGAACTGGTTCAGGAATATGGCGATAAGGTGAAGCTCGTGGCGCGCGATTTTCCGCTCGAACAACACGCTCACGCCGCTAAGGCTGCGGAAGCGGCAGAGGCGGCGCGCGAGCAGGGAAAATATTGGGAGTATGTCGCCTTGTTGTTCAAAAATCAGAGCGCGCTCGACCCGCCCAAGCTCAAAGAGTATGCGACGCAGACGGGGCTCGACAGGGCGAAATTCGATCAGGCGCTGGATTCAGGCAAATTCGCCGATAAGATTCAAAGAGACCTCAGAGAAGGCGATAAGCTCGGCGTGAATGCTACGCCAACTGTGTTCATCAACGGCAAGCGCGTTCGCGATAAGAGTCGCGAAGGTTTGAAAGCCGCCATAGAAGCCGCGCTCAAAACGGTGGGCAGCAAATAGCAGTCACCAAGCGTCAGGCCAGCAGCAGGCATCAGGCGAAAGGCTGCAACCAATTCGGGCGGCGATAATTTTATTAAAGCCCGGACTGGTTGCAGCCTTTCGCTTTCCGCTTTTTACGCTTACGATTCTTCAACTTTGCGGCGAAGCGTTGTTTATATGCGCTCGCAGGTCTTTGAGTTGTTGGCTGATAAGAGCGGCGTCCGCTGCGTTCGGTTGCAATTGCAGATACAGATTGAAATTATCAACGGCTTCTTTGAATTCGCCTTTGGCTTTATGAGCGAAAGCCATAAACTTATAGACATCAGCCAGATCAGGCTGGCCCTCGCGCGCTATGTTCAAAAAATGAATCGCCTTGTCGAAATCTCCCCTTTGTCCGTTTCCCCTCTTCAACAAAATTGCGGCCACGTGCAGATTGAGAATCGGGTTTTCAGGCTGTTGCTTAAGCCCTTGATCCAGAAAAAACAGCGCGCGGTCATAATTTTTCAACTCGGTTTCGTAGGTGTAAGCAACCGCTAAAGTATCCCACATCGCCGCAGGCATGGCAGGCTTGGTCATGGCTATGTCGCCAAGCGCGATTATGCGATCAAGATGCGCGCGATCAGGTTTGGCGGGATTCACCCTGAGTTGCTCCTGATACAAAAGCAAGTGAGCGGCTGCCAGATTGGCTATGACAATCATGTTGTCCTGTTTGATCTCCATGTACCGCTCCAACTCTTCTGCGACCTTATCCGCCCTTTGCTGGTTGACATATTTGTGACCCAAAACGAAATGAGACATGGGTTGTTCGGGAGCTGCCTCGACGCCGTATTCCCACAGCGTCATATCGTCTTTCCAGACGTTGTTTTGAGCTATCGTTTTTCCGGTCAGCAGCAAAGCGATCAGCCCGACGAGCGCGGCCTGCGCTGTGCGGCGGCTGCCTAAAGTGAACCATTTTTCGATAGGTATCCGCGCCAGCCCCATTGCCAGCAATAATGAAAACCCGATTGACGGGGTGTAAACATATCGCTCCTGCACCATGAATTCTTCGCCGAATGCGCTCAGATTCAAAACAGGCAGAAGGTTGATTATGAACCAGAGAAGGGCGAATCGCGCGATCATGTTTTTGCGCAGCGGCCACAGCGCAGCCGAAAGCGCCAGAAGCGCCAAAAGCGGAAGGATGAATCGCAGGCTGACAGGCGTTGTGACGATTGGCGTCGCATGAAATATCGAGAGATTGACTGGCCAAAGCAGCAAGCCGATATATTTGCAAATAACTATCGGAATGGTCATCAATACATGGTGAAATGGATAAGAGACATACCGGCTGTCGCTCAGGATAAACCCCAGCGCGTGGAATCGCATCACGAAATAGCACACAGACATTATGAAGAAGATCGAGCTGTATAACAGAGCCGGTTTGATTCGCTCAGTGAGCTTCTGCCCCTGATGATGAAGGAATATTTCATAAGCGAATATGAAAATCGGCAATGTGATCGCAGGCTCTTTCGCAAATGTAGCCAGCAGGAATAAAAACACCGACGCTGCGAGATGGTTCGGATTATTGTTCTGCCGGTAACGCAGGTAGAGGTAAAAAGAGGGAAGCAGAAACAGAGCCAAAAACAGGTCGGTTGCGCCGCTTATCCATGCGACCGATTCGCTGCGCAGCGGATGGAGCGCGAACAAAAGCGTGGCTATAGCCGTGAGCTTTATGTCATTGGTTATTCGTTTGAGAACAAGGAAGGCGAAATAAACCGCCAGCAAATGCATCAACACATTGACCAGATGCCATCCCGGCGCCCACGTCCCGAACAAAAACCAGCCTATCATCAGGTATAGGGTAAACAGCGGGCGATAATAAGGCGTCGTCGGCCCTGATTCTTTGTTCGGGTCTCTGTCTTGAATAACGCGCCAGAACCAGACTTCTTTGGTCAACGCAGTAGGAAGGTTCGAGAAACTGCGAATGACTTCGTTCTGCAAAATTTGCGTAGTGTCATCGTAAGCGAAGCCGTGAGAAATAGAATTGGCGAAGGCCAGAAAAGTGGCTGCAAGAATAAGGCCGATGATCCAGTTATGCGACAGGTTTAATTTTAGCCGGGATTCCTGTCGCCTGATTCCGGGCTGCTGCCGGGTATCTGCGGAATTGCGTTTCTTTCTGCCCATTAAATGCCTTTGTTCAAATCGTTGTCGTTCGAGATTAAAAAGGACGGACGCTTCAATTGAAGCGACAAAAATGTTATCGCGCTCAGTTTGAAGGTGTCAACCGAACCGACCTGCGGCGCGATCATCTCAAAATCAATTATTATCTCGAAATCAATGCTGTTTTGCTTGTCGGGCGTCTGTTTTTCGCAAGACGCTCCTTTATTACCTGACCCACGGTTCCGCAACCCATCCTTCTGTTGTTGCGCGGCTGCCCTCGGAAATTCTCACCTGAACTTTGCCTTCGTTTTTTTGAAGCACAAGGACTTTGGTGTTGGCAGGCAGGTCGAACACTTTGCCGGATTGGGTGAGCGCGTCGAGCTTGGCGCCGTCCTTGGTTGACAGCGCGCCGATTAATTCATTCAGAGTTTTCTCATCCACGGCCACGGGAACTGAATCCAGCCCTTGAATAAACAGCTTTGCGTCCGATTCAATAGTGATGCCTTGCCGTTTATCGCCGCTGGAAACAGAGTTGGAAGACGGGCTGCTCGTTGATGAACGGCTCGCAACGAGCGCAATGATGGCGATTGCAATCGCAAGTATGCCGCCCGCGATTATGAGCTTTCCTTTTCGTCCAGCGAGCAAATTCGCGCCCCGGTTCGCTTGATCGCCGCTCGTCGCTTCGACAGCATTAATTTCTCCTCCGTCTTGAAGTTTCTGGTTTGATCTGATCGCTGCGACTTTGTTTGCGCCGCGCTGTTTGCTGGTCTGCAACCGGTCAACCAAAGTCAGCCCGAAGACCGCCAGAAAACCGATTCCCGCAAGCGCAGTTCCCGCCAGTCGCGGCCCTGTGCTTTCCAGCGAAATCTCTATCGTATGCAGGCCGGGCGGAACCGTCACAACCTGCGCGCCTTCCTCATCGGTTGAAATTGGCGTAACCGCCCCGTCAATTCGCGCTGTCCATCCGGGGAAGTTAAACGTCTTGAGCCGCGCCTGACTTTGCTCATTTACCTTAACGCGAACCTGTTGATATTGAGGGTCCCATCGAATGATTTCCTGAAACCCGCCCTCCGGGGCGATGACTACGCGCGGAGTGTCAGTGAGTTTTTCAGGCCGCGCGGCGCTTTTCGGCAGGAAGCCCACATCCATAGGAATGTTTTTGGGATTAAACACAGGGTTTGATAACGCGCCATTGATTACATGAAATGTGAGCCAGAGGTTCAAGGCCAAAACCGCGCCGATTGCAATCCGGTAAGCCCATTTCCTTGCCTGCGCTAAATCAATATGCGCTCGCAAATGATCAATCGAAGCCGCGACAATCAAAGACGAGAATAAACATGCGATAGCAAGCCAGCGAAAAGGTGGAACGGCGATCTGTATTCTCGGAATCAGCTTCGAGATGTGAATTGAAAACGATGTGGACATGAAAGGCGCGACAATAGCCAGAACTAAAAAGATTTGAGTCTGCGTCCGCGACGGCGCGTCAAACGTCTTTCGCTCAAAGGCTTTTTCATAAGAGTCGGAGTCGGCTCGATTGCGAAAGCTCAAAATGAGCGCGGCGGCTGCGACGATCAGCGCGTTATAGTTGAAAATCCAGTTTATGTTTTGCGAGAAGATGTCCGATGTCTGCGCCATCGTGATGTAGACCGAATGATAAGGAAATGTCTCGCTTGCCCATTCCCAGATATACTTGGCTTCAAGCGCGGCGGGCAGCCAGTATATCGCGCTCACAAGCAGGCTGATCGCCATTCCTGCGCCTATGCGAAAAGCGATCTTCAAATCTCTTTCCTTAAAAGCCCAGAGCGCCGCGTAGAAGGCGAGCGTGTAAGTGAACAGATAACCTACAGGAAGATGCGTCAAAAGATATAAGCCATGCGCAAGTCCTAGCCCTGCGTAATAACGCCATCGCCCTTCGCGCCCCAGTTTGTAGGCGAACCACAGGACTGCGGGCATGAAAGCGTAGCCTACAAACTGAGGAATGCTGCCGCGCCAGTACAGATCGAGTTGATGAATCGGCAGCAGCATGTACAATAGCGCGGCTGACGCGCTGGCGAGTTTGCTGTAAAAAATTCGGGCGAAAAAATAAAACGCGAGACCAGAGGCCGCCAACGCCAGAGCCGTGAGCAGGAATAGCGTGTTGATCCAGTTATCAAGCGCCAGATTGACCAGCGTGCTCGCATAAAAAAAACCGGGCGGGTAAAAATTCGGCGTCGCCGTCCCGTATCCCTTGTTCGGGTCGGGATGCCAACGAGGATAAAAAACGCCGGACTTAATCACCTTATCGAATTGCTGCATCATCGGGATGAGGTTTCCCAGATCATGCGTGGATATGAGCATGCGTTGCGTTGTGCCGTCGGGCATTGCCTGAGAACGCGAATAATAAAACGGGGCTGCCATCATCGCCGCGACGGCCAAGGCGGCGGCAATCATCAACGCTTTTCGGGCGCGCGGATTCATTTTAGTTTCGTTGACTGTTTCTGCTGTGATTGTCGCTTCCATTATATTTTCTCTCGACCGAAATCCCGGCCCCCTGTTCGCTCGTGACGCCGCAACAAACTTCGGGCGCGTTATGCTCAATTGTTTATGATTATGCGAGGCGCAATCGTTCAATTGCAGCGACATAAAATCGCCGCTTTGAGTTGAAAAGTGTAAACTAGACAGCCAAGGGGAATCAAACTTAATGCAGGCGAAGCGGCCTTTCGATTCGGCTCAATTTGCTTTTGCTCAACCATCAACCGGCGATTTTTTTATCGCCCTTTCGAGCCGCCGCCGATCTCTTAATTTCCCTCTAATCAATAATCCAAGCGTCGCGAGAAATCCGATGATCGTCAATGCGGCTCCCGCAGTTCGCGGAGGCGTGTTTTCAAAGTTGATCTCGATTGAACTCGCGCCAGCCGGAACGTCAATCAATTGCGCGCCATCCTCATCGCTTGAGATAGCCGCTCGCTGGCCGTTTACGCGAGCCGTCCACCCCGGAAAGTTGAATGTCTTGAGACGCGCTTTGCCCGGCGCGTCTGCCTGTATGCGTATCTCGCGCGACTGCGGCTCCCACCTTACAATTTCGCTTGAACCGCCCGCAGGCGCGACCTCGACCAGCGGCGTATCAGGCAGCTTGTCAGGCGCGGTTGACCCGATTGGGGTTAATCCCTGTTCGAGGTAATCCTCAACAGGCTCGAACGCGGGGTTTGCGAGCGCATCGCCAATCACAACTTTCACGCAAAAGAAAAGGTTCAAAGCAACGATGGCTGCAATCATGCCGCGATGCGTCCAGAGCCTCGAACGCGCAAGCTCATCGCCTTTCATCAACCAATCAGCGCATGCGGCGATGAGCAGCGCTGTGAAGACTGAACTGATCGCCAGCCAGCGAAAAGGCGGGACGGTGATCTCTATCTTCGGAAGCAGTATCGAGATGTCATAGGAGAATGCGGTCGTCATAAAAAGCGCGACTCCGCACATGATAAGCCAGAGCCATTGTTGCCTTAGCTCTTGTTGCCGCTTTGCGCTATCAACGGGGCCGCCTGTTTCATATTGCTTTTTCGCCCTTGCGCGCAGAATGATGATGGCTGCGATCAAGAGCAGCGCATTGAGTTTCAATGTTTTTTCGATGATGCTGAAAAATGGATCGGCGGTTGGAAGCGGGCTGATGTAGGCCGTGTGATAGGGGTAAATCTGAGTTTGATTCTCATAGGCGTATTTCGATTCTAACGCGGCGGGCAGCCAGTATATCGCGCTCACCATAAGCCCCAGACACATCCCTGCGCCGATGCGAATGGCAATCTTCAGGTCTCTTTCTTTCCACGCCCAGACAAGCGCATAAAAAGCGAGCGCGTAGGTGAACATCAAGCCTACGGGGAAGTGCGTCAGCAGATGAAGCCCGTAAAATAATCCAAGCCCCGCTCTGTCGCGCCATCGCCCTTCGACTCCTGACTTATAAGCGAAGTGGAGCGTCAGCGGAATGAGAATGAATCCGATGATCTCAGGGAACGCGCCGCGCCAGTAGAGTTCGAGTTGATGATACGGAAGCAACATATAAAATAGCGCAGCTACAACGCTCGGCGCGCGGCCAAAAAAATCTCTCGCAAGGAAATAAAGCGCAACCCCGGAACCGGCGAACGCAAGCGTCATCAAAATCAAAAGCGTTGTATGCCAGTTATTGAAAACCGCATGCGCAATCGTCGAGCAGTAATAAAAACCCGGCGGATAGTAATGCGGCGTCGCTATGCCGTAACCGCGATTGGCGTCCGCGTACCATCGAGGGTAGAGCGCGCCGGAGCGAAATGTTTTCTCGAACTGCTCCATCGCGAAATAATGATTGGCAATATCGTGGCTCTTGATGAGCTTGTACTGCCGCCCGCCGCCTGTTTCTTCATAACGGGAAAAGAAGTATGGAAGGATCGAGATCGCGCCGACGAATAAAAAGGCGAGCAGGATAGCCGCTTTTGCAACGGTTTGATTTCGCAAGAAAGATTGTTGGCGAACCTTGACGTTCGGGTCTGTTTCCAGCGTTTCCTGCATCCTGAATATCATTCTACTTTGATTCGGCTGATTGAGCAGTCCCTTCCGGCGGTATCTCAAAGATTGAGAAGGTATTGAAAGACGACCGGTAGAGGGGCAGCAGCTTGCTTGTATCAACCTGCTTCAAAGCTTCGCCCATGATTAAGACATAGCGAGCGCCGAGCGCTTTCAGCGTCGGGTTATACGGCGAAACCTGCACTCTCATTGTGCCCGGTTGCGAACTCGTAAATGAGACTTTGTTTTCGTCCGGCGAGTAATCCAGAGAGACTTCTGCATACTGGTTGTAGATGTTTTCAGACGAGCGCTCAGGATCGAGCGCATGCCAGATGTCGAGTTGCGGCGGCCATTGAATTCCGGCAAGCGATTTGCCGCCCAATATCTGGATGAGCACGCCCGGATGGATGCTGCCGTAGCTTATCCAGAAGGGGCGTTCGTCTGTTTGTCTGTTTATCCTTTTGACTTCGTTGGCAAGCTCGGAATCATAAATGTGATCCAGATTTGTAGACAGAGGGTTGAACAAGGCCGAGGTCGCCACAAGCAACGCTGAGGTTATTGCGCAAAAAGCGCGCGTCTTTCCCGCAAACAGGCAATAGGAAATCAGTCCCGCAAGAAGCGACATCATCAATCCGATTTGCGCGGGAGGAAAACCGGGCGCTTTCTTCATAAGAAACAGACTGTGCAAGACAAAAAACAGAGCGGTGAATGCGGCGACGCGCATCGGTATCGAAGATTCTAATTTCTCATCCGTTTCGCTTTCGCTCTCTTTCGCCTGCGAGCGAATCGCAAGCGTATGCATGCACAGAACTATCGAAGCGAGGCCGATTGTCAGATCAGCCCTGTAGCTCGGAATGTAACTGAGCAGCGTCAGCTTCGCTATCGCCGCAGGGACGCCGACCAGCGCATAAAGCGCCATTGCGATGATGTATGCGATCATCGCCCATCCGACGAGGCCAAGACGGCGAGCGAAGCGGCGGCTTATGGCGGCTGCGAAAAAGACCGCAGGAAAAAGATAGAGAAACGACGCGGATTCGCTCTCGTTTCGCAAAGCCTGCGGCGTTACAAAGATGGTTATGAAATTGTAAAAGCCTTTGAACAGCAAGCCGAACGAATAGTCGCCGCCCACAGATACTCGCCTGCCGGGATAGACCGTATTCGACATGACTCTGAGATCAGGCAAACAGACTGCGAGCCAGTAAAGGCTCAGGCCGCCCGCTATCGCAATGGCGAGCGCGAGCAAACCGAGACGGCGCTTGAGCGAACTCTTCATTGAGAGATGCAGCTTGTCTCGAATGAACAACGTGGCGAAAAGGATGGCGAAAAAATATCCTGCGGCCACTTGCCACGGCGGGTACATAATCATCACGAACCCCGGAAAGCTGAGGCCCAACAGAATGGCGCAAATCGCCTGCGTTGATTTTTTTTCCGAAGAGAAGAGATGATAAGCCGCAAGGCAACCGAGCGCCGCGAAAAACGTCACGTGCGCGGGCCATTGCGACCAGCAGATGACATAAGCCGAAGCGCAGAACCAGAAGGCTCCAAAAGCCGCAAGCCGCTCGCGCCCCTTCAGTATGATTTCAAACAAAAGGTAGAGGACTGTGAAACAGGCGAATACCTGAAACCACCAAAACCATGTCAGCCCGCGTTGCGCCCCAAACAGAAAATAACCCCATGTCGCGGGCCTCGCCACGGTGACCAGATGCCAGACCGGCGCGTGAGGCACTACGAGCATATTCTGCCCGTTGCCGATGCTTTTATTCACAACGGGGAAGCGCGGATTTTGCGACAACTGGCTCAGAGCATAAGGCGTGAAAATCAGAAGCTCGTCCCAGCGAATCATCCTCGCATTGCACATCAAAAAACTTTCAAGCCCGTCCGGGTCTATTCGGCTTTGGCCTTCGATGACTTCAGGCGGAACGCTGAGAAGATAGCCCGTGTACGCTTTTTCAGGCGCCCACCACTGCGAGGTTACGCCCGTAGATGATCCGTGAATCCCTAAAGCGACGAGCAAAAAAAACAGCGTCCATAAGCCCCCCAGAAGTTTGGCCCTTGAGCTGAGCGATTTGAGGCGCAGGCTTGCGGAAGTTAAGAGCGGTGAATTAATCATATCTCCTCAAGGGGGCGCAGACTAAACAGGTTTTTTGCTGACAGAAACAAACTCGTTGTGCTTGAACACGCGACCGAAGGGGCGCGGAAATGGAAAAGAGTATTGCTTGACCGGAACCAGCCCTGACTGGCTGACGATTCTTTCCAGAATTTCAAAATCCATGAATTGAACGTGCGTGGGGTCTGAGCGATACCCCATCTCCTGAGGCGTTATGATGATTGCTTGCGCGCCGGGTTTTGCGAGATGAAGATAAGATTTTAATAGCGCGATCACTTCCGGCTCCGTCATGTGCTCTGCGACATGAGACAGCAGTATTGAATCAAACCGGCCCGGCGCGTTGAAAGACGAAGCGTTGAATTCGTCAGCGGTAAACGCTCGAAGCCCGCGCGATTTTGCAATCTCGATAGACTTCCGGTTGTGATCAATCCCGACTCCATTTCCATCAAGGTTGATGAGGTTTCTGCCGATGCCGCAGCCGATGTCTAAAGTGAATCCCATATTCAGGCGGCGCAAATTCCAGCGATACGGAGCCTGCGCGTTCAACAGCCGTTTCCACCACGCCGACTCTTTCGCGACAAGCCGCGCAGTGTAATTCTCGTCTTGCGTCCTTAACTGTTTTGCCAACTTTGTGACCTGATCTATTCGCCCCTTTTGATGATTAAGAACTCGCCGTCATTTGGGCGTTTCCTGAATATCAAGAACGATTGCTTGCAGCAAAAGCTGGAACCCCAAAATCATTGGAAGCAGCGACAACATGATGGTTCCCGTGGGCGTCGCCATTCCCGTTATGGCTCCCTTAATCCAAAGGTATATGCCAAACCCCGCGCCCCAGCCGAACAACAACGAGCCTAGAAACAAAAACAGCGCGATTGGCGAAAAATCTCTCAGCACGTATTTTTGATAGATGCGGCGAAAAAATCTTCTGATCAAAAGCATGGGAAAAGTGAAGCTGATGCCAACTATGTTCAAATGCGATTGCTCTTCGCCGTAACGAGCCGGAATCGCCACATCTTTTACCCGGCGGCCCACATAATTCAAATTCACCAGCATGTCGTTTTCAAAGAAAAACCTCTTGTGTATGCGGTTCAAATCGAGTATCCGCAAAGCCTCGGCCTTGATTGCCGTGTAACCGTTTTGCGGGTCGAATATATGCCAGTAACCGGACGCAAGCTTCGTCAAAAATGTGAGCATCACGTTGCCGAAAACTCTGTGCTTCGGCATGAGCGCGAGAGATTCGCCCGCCAAAAAGCGATTGCCTTTTGAGTAGTCATAGCCTTCTTCGATCAGCGCGTCTAACAATCGCGAAAGGTATTCGGGCGCCATCTGCCCATCGGCGTCCATCTTGACCATAATGTCTGCGCCAAGCTCCAAAGCGCGATTGTAGCCCAAAGCCATCGCTCCGCCGACGCCCTGATTTTCGGGCGTTTTGATTGCTGTCAATCGAGGGTCTGCGGTCGCCAGCGCGGCTTCCAAAGTGTTGTCACGGCTGCAATCGTCAACGACAATCACCCTGTCAACAAACTCAGGCATGGTCTCAATCACCTGAGCCACATGACGGGCTTCGTTGTACGCAGGCACAACAGTCGTTATGCTGTGGTTCTTATACATCGTTCGATGTTCCTCTGATTTTTCTCTCTGCCGCTGTCAGGGCTGCTGCTATCAGGGGCTACCACCACACGAGCGCGAGACAAAAACTTCGCAGCGCAAAGAAGAGCGGATTAAATATGAAACGCGCGAATATTGCAACTGCTCCGCCTGTCGCCTGACCGAAATCAATTTGAAAGCCTGTGCTTTTGAGCATCGTTCTGTCTGAAACAACTCTGAGCGCCTGCGTGGCTCTGCGCTTCTCGATCACCAGCCGCCAGTTGGATATGACCCACCCGTAAGCGCGAATCTTGTTACTGATGCCGCCGCGATCTTTTAACAGCACGAAAGCCCACGTTATCAATTCTGCCGCGATCAAAGCCGGAATGAGCGTTATGAGAGTCGGCCATCTGAGGCTTTTCAGCAACATCAAATACCGGTTGCGCTCCTGCCAGAAAACTTTCAGTTGCGTAATGCGCAATTCATAATCGTGCAGCGCAGAGCTTTCCGGCGTGTACACGGTCGAGTATCCCGCGAGCCTCGCGCGCCACGATAGGTCTGTGTCCTCAAGATAGAGAAACATCGTTTCGTCGAAACCGCCGAGCTTTTGGAAAAGCTCGCGCCTGATTGCGAACGCCGCGCCCGACACCGCGCCGACTTCTTCAAGCCGGGGATAGGAATCTCGCGGGCGGCCCATGCCTCTGCACAGCGTCAGACCCGTAAGGTGTATGTCGTTGCCGCAAGTGTTGAGCCTGTCGGGTTCAGCCATCAGCAATATTCTTGCTGTCACAAGCCCGACTTTATCGCTCGCCTCAAAGGGAGCAAGCAGAGATTCCAGCCAGCCGCGTTCGACAATCGTATCAGGATTGAGAAAAACGAGATGCCTGCCGCTCGCGCGCGCCGCTCCAAGATTGCACCCGCCCGCGAATCCCAGATTTTTGTCTGAGCGAATCAAAGCGATTTCGGGAAATGAAGTCGCGACCGCATCCGCATTGCCTTCCGCAGAGGCGTTGTCAACGACGATCAGCTCAGAGTCTTCGGGAAGCGATTGCCGGGCAGACCGCAGGCACGCCAGAAGCTTCCGCTTCGCGTTGTAGCTGACGATAATCACGCTGGCGCGAAAGGGGGTTTTCTCGTCGGATTGTGATTCGGAATACTGGTTTGATTGCGGCGCTGTTCTCACAAGTTTTCGATAGTCACATCACCGGCGGCATTTGGCAAGACTAAATTCCACTCAGCTATTGACCGGAAACCGCCGCTATTTTTTCAAACCTCTCAATGCTGAAGGGCTTCAACTCATCCGGCGTTCTCGAATTGATTAATTGCTCGGCTATCAACCGGGCAGTGACGGGCGCAAGCAATATTCCATTTCTGAAATGGCCTGTCGCAAGAAACAGATTGTCAACCCCGCCGTGGCCGAGCGCTGGCAGGTGATCGGGCGTGTCCGGTCGCAGCCCCGACCACATCTCGACTATCTCGCTGTCCTGAAGCGAAGGCGCGATTTCAATTGCGGCTCGAAGCAGCGAGTTTACGCCGCCAGCCGTATTGGCTTTGCGAAATCCGACATGCTCGACTGTGGCGCCTGCCAGTATGCGCCCATCGTTGCGCGGCACAAGGTAGCATTTGCTTGAATGAATCGTCCGCGCGATTTTCGCGACTGCGCCGCTGAGGGCGATCATCTGGCCGCGCGCCGGAGTGATTGCGACATTCAGCCCCAAAGGTTCGAGCAACTGCTTTCCAGCACAGTGGGATCCGAAGCTTGGAATTCACGTGACTTGAAGTCGCGGC
>JADMIO011124231.1_pt1 | contig 12566 bp, 9 predicted proteins | sample 8958161 | NCBI WGS metagenome assembly JADMIO01 (sample SAMN16585339, study PRJNA669376) | soil metagenome | isolation source: Crop rotation soil | place: USA: Cullars Rotation, Alabama | collected 2011 | reverse complement strand
AATCACTGCCTGGAGTTCCTGCGGCGCAAGCGGCCGGAGTGCGTGCCGTTCGGCGAGGAACTGGGCCTGATGACCAACGACAGACGGCAGGACCCCGTGCAGGCGGCGGGGATCAGCGAGCTTTCGGGCGAGATCGAGAAGGCGCTCGAGAAGCTCTCTCCACTTCACCGCGACGTGATTCTCCTGCACGAGCTTCATGGATTGACCTACGGCGAGTGCGCCGAGGTGCTGGCGGTGCCGGTGGGCACGGTCAAGTCCCGGTTATCGAACGCCTTTACGCGGCTCCGCGAGCTGCTGGGCGGATATGTGTATGAGGAGGCCTGATGGCGGCCTGCGTTGACATAAAGGAAGATCTCAAGGCTTACGTGGACGGCGAGCTGGGCAACGGACGTCGATCCGCTGTGAGCGCACACGTGGACGGCTGCCCGCAGTGCGCCCGCGAGCTGGCTGAGATCGAGCGCTACAGCAATACGCTGCGCGCGCTCGACAACGCGCAGCCTCGTCCTGAGCTGCGCCGCCGGATACTGGCGTCACTCCCCGAAGAGACAGCGCCCGTTCGCCGGCGCGCGCCCTGGGTGTTCCCAGCATGGGCAGCCACAGCGGCAGCGGCGGCCCGCCGCTCCGCCTGATTCTTTACGGCAGACTGCTTCGGTCCCTGAAAAAGGCATTGCGCAGCCTGCCAATCCCGAATCTGTCCACAAGGTGCCCAAGAAGATTGCTCTGAATGACATTAAGCCCGACCAGTCGGCGGGCAAGAGCAAGCAGAACAGACAGCAGCCGCCCGCGCCTGGACCGAATGTCGAGCTCGAGGGCAATGCTGCACCGAAGCCAGAGGATCTCTCAGCTTACGCTCTGCCAGTGCCCATAACAGGCCATGCGTCAGGGCAGCCTGACGCCTATCGCGACGTTCGCAGGCATGGCCACCTCAACAGAGCGCCGAGCATACCTGCTCTTCGACCAACGGAGCCGGAAGCTCCGCCTGCACTGCACGATCAGATGGACATGCTGCTCAAAGCCCCGGCTGAGAAGACTGTGCAGAAGCCGGCTGGAGCGCAGGCCGATAAGAGAGAGGGATTGGCTGAAGCCGGTGCAACCATCCTCGGCGTGACTGCGGCCAAACAGGCAACGGACGCAGACGGTACCCTCGTTCTGATGGTGGACAACCTGGATAGCGGACTTGCCAATGTCCAGACTCTGGCGCGGGAACAGGGTGGGACATCCCACGTACTGCAGAAGCTGGAGACGGCCGCCCAAGGCATCAACCTGCAGGTGACGCTGCCGGCCGATCGGGTTGAGGCTTTGAAGAGCAAGCTGAGCGAAGGCAACTCGGTCAGATACTTCTCTGTTGCGACACCTTTCTACAATCAGTTCGGCTACCAGGAACAGACGACGAATAGCGCGACCTTCGGACGCGCGGGCCTGGGAGCAGGCGGTGGATTTGGCGGCGGCGGGCTTGGCGCCACTCCGGCGCAGAGCAAGGCACCGGCTGGTCCGGTAGGCGGCTCCCGCGGAGTAGTGAAAGGGCAGGTCGACTACAAGAAGGAAGCGCAGCAGAACGCCATTCAGCAGCAAGTCGCCGGGAAGAACCTGCAATCGGAATCCATTGACCGCGCGAATGTACGCAAGGGCGGCGCCGCGCCTTCCCAGCAGAATGTCGAGAATAAGCTGAACCGCAACAAGCTTGATAACAATGTCAAACTCCAGTATCAGAATGCCGGCGGCCGCGATGCGATGAAGGATGAGACGGCCAATAATACTCGTATGTTGAAGACCCAGACTGTCAATAAGCCTGCCCCCATGTTTCGCCTCTATATCCAGCTCCAGCAAAACCCCAAGACTGAGCCCAAGTCCGGCGGCAAAGCGGGAAACTGACCGGGTAAGATTCCCGCAACACGTCTGCCGGAGCATTGATTGAAGTACATCCTCATCGTGCCGGACGGGATGGCGGATTTGCCCATTCCGGAGCTGGAACACAGGACGCCGTTGGAAGTCGCACGCACGCCGTACATGGATGACCTTGCGAAGCGGGGCATTGTCGGCGTGGTGGATGTGACGCCACCGGGGATGTATCCCGGCAGCGATGCAGCAAATATGGCATTGCTTGGTTATGACCCGCGGGAGCACTACACGGGGCGCGGGGCGATCGAGGCGGCAGCGATGCAGATTCCGATGGACGATCGGGACGTTGCCTTCCGATGCTCGTTAATCAGTACCGACGGTGAGAATCTCCTCGACTATAGCGCGGGCCACATAACCACCGAGGAAGCTCGGCCGATTATTGATCTCGCCGCAAAGAAACTCGGTACGAGACGGCTTCACTTCTTTCCCGGAATCTCATACCGGCACATCCTGCTCTGGAACGACGGTCCGCTCGATCTTCAGACCCACGCCCCGCACGAGAACATGGGCAAGCCGTTGGCGGAGATTCTGCCAAGCGGGGAGGGGGAGTCAACGCTCCGCCAGATCATATGGGATTCGATCGAGATTTTGGACGACCTGCCGTTCAACCGCCGCCGACGTGACGAGGGCAAGCCGGCGGCGAACACGCTGTGGCCGTGGGGTCAGGGTAGGGCACCGCAGTTGGAATCGTTCTTCCGTAGGCGAGGCATGACCGGTGCGGTGATTGCCGGCGTGGATGTGATCAGGGGGCTTGGTCGGCTTACCAGGCTAGAAGTTGTGGACGTCCCCGGCGCGACCGGCTATTTCGATACGGACTACTACGCGAAGGGCCGCAATGCGGTCGATGCGCTGGATCGACATGATTTTGTCTGGGTGCACGTAGAAGCGCCGGACGAGGCCGGCCACGCGGGCAGCATCGACGAGAAGATCAAGGCTATCGAGTGCATCGATCGAATGGTCGTAGGTACTATGCTGGACGGCCTTAAGAAGCTTGACGACTTCCGAATGCTCATCGTCCCGGACCACGCGACGCCGGTATCGACGCGCGGCCATCTCGCCATGCCGGTGCCGTACTTGCTTTTCGATTCAGGCGGTCGGCAGGGAAGAGTCAACGTGCCCTACGACGAGCGCGCGGCACACGAGCGAGTACCGCACATTGAGGATGGCTACCGGCTGATCGATGAGCTGTTCAGTCGTTCCGCCAGGTGACATGTCCGTCGGCGTAGATGACGGCACGGCCGCCGGGGCCGGTCACGTAGCCAAGCTCGGTTTCCGCGGGCTTTGCAATTCCGCTCATCGGTCCGCCGGGATAGGTCCAGGTGAATCCGTTGAATAGGTCGCTCTGCAGATAGGGCATTAGCTTGTCATTGATTCCATCGGGACCCTCGAGCGTCTCATCGTAGTCTTGGGCGCGCATTATCGCCGCAAGGCCGAGCTGCTTGGCATTGGACATCGCTTCCATCTTCTGCGCTGCCAGCAAGGCCGTGTCGAAAAGTGACCGTTCAATCCGCAGGATCGGGGTGACCCAGGCCGCGCCCTGCATGTCGTAGAGAATCCCGTCAGTGCCCGGCGATAGCGAACCCCTGGATGCTCCGGATGCAACGAGCGCACGGGGAAAGGCCGACTTCTCTTTCGCTTGGAGCCACAGGAGCGGGATCTGCTTCTTAGCGCCTTCGCCCGCTGTTGCTACGGTCTTAGTCAGCTCGATTGGACCTTCCGGCGGCGACGGCTCCCACAGCATCGGGTCCGAAGCCGGCTGAATGCGACCGGTCGAGGGATTCAGGCTGAGCCATCGCCAGAAGGTCTTCTTCTGCGCGTTGGCTTTGTTGTAAGCGATGGTGGCCTCTCGGTCTACGTCTCCGAGATAGACCGTGAATCCATCTCTGGACCACTGGATGCGAGTCAAGCGGAATTGCTTGCCGGGCGCAACTTCAGACTGGTCGGGTAAAGAGATTGCCGTTCCGAGCGCGCTGTTCGGGCGCAGTACGTAGACTTCATCGATCGATCTGCCTTGCCGCGCCGCTCCGTCTGGCGGAACCTCTGAGCGCTTGTGCACAACGGCGATTGGCTGACTGGGCGAAGGATAGACGAGGACCCAGGGCATTTCGGTCAGGTCCGCAATCTCTCGCACCGTCGCGTTGCTGAGGGAGACGCGAACGAGATAGCGGTGATGCTCGGGTGGCTTGGTCGGGTCCCGGCGCACCAGCTGCCGTGCGATGACGAAAGCGACGTCGGATTTGGGAATCCAGTAGATTACCTCGATGGCCGCACCCATATCGGCCTTCCACGCTATTTGCGAAGTCTGAGTTCTTGCGCTCCAGACGATGAGCTGGAGTTCGCCGGGCGGTGGCTGATTGCGCGCGCCCTGCATCAACTTGCGGACGTCCTCAGACTTCAGGCGCAGGGATTCACGAACGGCCAGGACGTATTGCCCATCCGGCGACCACTCGAGCTGGCGGACAGTCGGGGCAGCGACGAGTGAGGCCGGCATGAGACCGAACGCTTCCTTTTCGGTGACGACGAAGCTCTCTTTGGGTGATAGCTGGGCCGAGCTGGGGACAGCCAAGACTGCAAGAACCAGCAACAAAAGTCGGGACTTCATCTGCGCCTCCAAGTCTTACTCGTGCTCGGTGGTTGTCAGCGGACAACATCGATCCATTCGGTGTTCTTAAGCTCGGCCGCGTATCGGCCCTCGTGGTCGACCCATCGCTGGTTGTAGTATTCGACTCCGCTCTCGCGGTTCGCGGTTGAGAGCAGCAGCGCGAGGTAGCCGATGAAAAGTACGGCCGCGACCGGCAGGCCCAGACCTCGGAAACCGCGCACCAGAGCAACGGACGTCGGAACTCGCCACTTGAGCGCAAGCGCTGCGAATACCCCGCTCATGATTACGAGCACAACCGGGATGACGGCGAGCGCGGGCACAATCGGATTCAGGCTCGGAGTGGACGTGCCAAGGATGCCATCGGATTCACCCGAGAGCAGGGCAAGAAAGTGGATCGTCTGGGCGATCCTCTGGACCTGGATCACCGACGCAAGGACCGACAGCGCCAGAATTCCGAGGCATAGTACGGCCACAGACTTCGGCAAGGCCCGGCCGGTGCGCACGCTCTTCAGCCTGCCGGCCAGGTGTGCGCCGGCCGATGCGGCGGCCAGCCACAAGGAGTTGGATAGCAGGAACAGGCAGCCGATCCAGCTGGCTCCCAGCACCACGATCATCTTGATGATGTCGGAGGGGAAGGGATTCAGAATCGCCCTTGTAGCGACGTCCGCGTCCAGTTGGCGGCGGACCCAGCTCGCTTCCTCCGCCTGGCCGTGTTGCCTGACGTAGTCGATGTATTCATTTGCGTGCCGTTGCTGCAGCTCGCTGCTCGTCTCTTTCCTGGACTCCCCTGGTTCCTTGCGATTCTGAAGAGAGCCGGCCAATCGGGTTATTGCGATTCCGACCACATTCGTAATGGCGGTCCGACCCCGCCCTCTCATCAAGCCGCCTACTGCGATCAGTGAATGCCGGATCGCAATGCCTCTCGAGTAGTCTCCCTTCGCCTCAATCTCCCTTGCCTTCACGAGGGCCATGCGGGAGGCGCTTCTGAGCGGCGCATAGTGGGGCAACAGGACTGCGGCGAGCACGGCGGTTTTCGAGACGGCGCTCTGACGCCCGTAGAGCTGTTCCATTATGGCCAGCTCGCCCAGTGGCTCATCTTCGTTGTATTCTCGCCAATCCGATTTGGCTGCGGCGCGCTGGATAGATTCGAGCGCCTCATCGTCTCGGCCGTCGGCAAACTGGACCACAGACCTCATGAATGGGAAGAACGCATTGTCCGCGTCCAACTGCTCGCCAATCCGTGCATCTTCCTCGAATGCGGCGAGGGATTCGGGCGATGGGCGTGGTCCTGCTTTGGTTGAAGAGGCCAGCTGAGTCTCCTCGGTCCTGCCGGTGCTCTGTACCTGTTTCATACAGCGGAATCGCAGGATGGCGGCCCTTAGCGAGGGGTTGTCCGGGAACCGATCGACGAGTGCTCGCAGGTGATCAGGTCGCTCTTCGCCGGGGTAGCCCATACAGACGGCCGCGAGCTGTTGGCGATAGTCATGAGGCGCGCGGTCGGCGACGCGTTGGGCCGAAGCGCGTACCTCGTGAGGCTCGGGAAGAAGCCTGATTGCGTGGGTTTCGCCGAACGGCGCGAGCTGCTCGATCTGCGCTGCCACGATCCAGCGAGTCTGCGGCGCTATAAGAATGGCGGCCATGGAGCCGAGCAGAAGCCCTATCAGCCAGCGGCGTGCGGTCATCTTTGACTCCTTAAGAGTTGCTATCGCGCCGCGCGATCTGCGCGGCGGGCTGAATGCGGTAGAGGAATCGGGCTAGCTCGCCGGCCTGCAGGTCCGTGGAATCGAAACCGGGTTCGTTGTAATGAATCGATTCGGCCGGCCTCGGCTTTGTCGGTGCTGCGCCGGACTGGACCGACCAATGTATCAGAGCGAGTGCCAGGATCAACGAACAAACGGCTCCGGAAAGTATCGGGCGGGCAGCGATCAGGAACCGTTCAAGGCGCGTCGTGTGAAGGACCGCGTGCAATACCTGCACATCGAAGTCTCGGGAAACCGACCGTACCGGCAAACCCTGTAGACCCGATCTGAGGTCCATGTCGATTGGAAGATCGTCGTGGTCAAACACTTGCGGCCTCCTCCTGCGCGGCGGTCCAGAGGTCGCGGAATTGCGCTCTGGCTGCGTGCAGTCTGGAGCGGACTGTGCCTACCGGGATTGCCAGCGTCCGGGCGATCTCCTCGTACTCCATGCCCTCCAGCTCGCGCAAGACGAGCGTTGCCCGCATTGTTGGCGGCAGCTGTTTCATCAGGGAATCGACCAGGATCCGCGGATCGGACGAGTCTTCAATCCGGGGGGAGCAAAGCGAGTCATCCATCACTGCCACTTCGCTGTCCCAGCGGGCCAGCCGCCGGCGATCGAGGCATATTCGAAGCACAATGTGGTACAGCCAGGTGTAGAACCGCCCGTCGCCGCGAAAGGAGCCCAGGCTTCGGAAGGCTTTGATGAACGCTTCTTGCGCCACATCTTCCGCTTCGGCCGGCCGCCGAAGCACATGAGAGGCCAGCCGGACAACGCGGTCACGATATCGATCGAGGAGCCACTGGAATGCGCGCGGATCGCTCATGCGGGCGCGGCCGATCCAGCTGTTCTCTTCCCACTCGTCCGCGCGATCGCGAAAGTTCGCCATCACGCGAACCCGATCGGTACAACGACTGACCGCTTCAGCCATGCGCTCTCCTCCGTCCGTATTGACGGGGTGTTCGTATCAGTTAGTTCGCGAACATGTATTTAGTTCCTCCGCAAGGCGGCCACTGACGGCTCAAACGATGGCCCTGTCGCCCCATAGGCTCTCATAGGCTCTCAAATACAGGGGGGAGGGGGGTAGAGTAAGACTATTAATAACTATCAACGCTTGTAGGCTCTCATAGATCATCAAATACAGGGGGGTGGTCGACGGTATGATGTTTGGGTTCTAAAGCGCCGGGACTCGCTCCTGTTTGCCGGGGCGATCGAACCACTTGTAGAACGTGGGCAGCAGGAACCAGGCGAGCGGCCTGGAGAGAGCTATTCCACCGACTACGACGGCAGCCAGTGGCCGCTCGACCGTTGCGCCAATGCCGGATGCCATGAGAAATGGTATGAGCGCGAGGACGCCGATCAACGCGCTGAGGATCTCCGGGCGAAGACGTTCTGTAGCCCCCTGGACTGCCGCTTCCTGCGCCGATAGCCCCTGCTTGCGCCACCGGTTAATGAAGGAGACCATGATCGTGCCGTTCTGAACGGCCATGCCGAAGTTCGCGATGTAGCCGATAATTGCCGGGACGGAGATCGGCAGACCCATGATCAGCAGGAGCACCGTGCCTCCAACGATCGATAGTGGGATTGTCGTAAGAATAACCAGTGAATCCCGCATCGAGCCGAAGCAAGCGTAGACGAGTATGAAGATTAGAAGTAATGAGGCGGGCACGGCCCACGAGAGCGTGGCGAGCGCATGCTGCAGCTCTTCCACGGCGCCGCCCCACGTGATGGAGTATCCGGGTGGAATGGGAACGTCGCGCTCAATCGCCCTCTTGGCGTCTCCGACGACAGCTCCAACAGACCGGCCCTGAACATCCGCCAGGATCGCCACTCGCCTCCGAGCGTCGACTCGACCGATCTGCGCCAATCCCTGATGAACCTCCACGGAGGCAAGGGCGCTTAGCGGAATCTTCTGCCCGGTCGAGGACGTGACCAGTAGATTCCGAATAACTTCGATGTTATTGCGGTATTGCGGAAGCATTCGGACCTGAATCGCGAACTGCCGCTCCTGCTCATACAGAGTCGCCGCCTCGGAGCCACCGATCGCGGACTGAACGACATCCATCACATCGGAAACGTTGATCCCATAGCGGGCGATAGCCTCACGATTTGGAACGATATCGAGGTCATCGATTCCGGTGATGGGCTCGACGGCCACATCCGTTGCCCCGCGAGTGCCCTGAAGCTTGGAACCGATGCGGTTGGCCGTATCCAGCAGAACTCGGGTGTCGTCGCCCCGGACGAAGATAGCGATCGGGGTATTGAATCCCGATATCAGCTCATCGTTCCGCATTTCGAGCTCCTGAGAGAACTCCAGTTCGATCCCGGGGAACTTCGAAAGGCTCCGGCGCAGTTGCGTTTCGAGCTCGTCCTTGCTGTGAGCGCCCACCCATTCGGATGGCGGCTTGAGCGGAACGGAGAGCTCGCAGTTGCTCACCGATTCAGGGTCGCCGCCAAGTGAAGCGCGACCTGTGTATCCGATCACATGCTCGACGTTTGGGTTCGCCAGGATGATCTTCTCGAGCTTCTGGGAAATATCGGTTGCCGCGGTCAGGGAAATGCTGGTCGGCAGCGTGGCGCGAATCCGGAAGTTGTTTTCATCGAGGCTCGGCAGAAACTCGGAACCGGTGACGGTGAAAAGCCACAGACTGAGTGCGGTGACGCCAATCCAGATCGTAGTTATGTACCAGGGTCGACGCACGGAACGCTCCAGATTGCGTTGATAGACCTGACGCATCCAGCGGACCAGTCGGTTGGGCGGCGCGGGATGGTCCGTTTTGAGCAGAATCTCGCAGAGCGCGGGCGACAGGACGAAGGCCATGAACACCGAGCCGACCATCGAGAAGATGATCGTGAGCGCGAGAGGAATGAACAGGCGGCCCTCGACGCCCTGCAATGCGAGCAAAGGAATAAAGGCTGCGATAACGATCAGGATCGCAAAAAAGACGGGACGGCCGATCTGCTGCGCTCCTCGCAGCACGGCCTGATCGAACGATTCGTGGGTGTGAAAGTCTTCCGTGACGTTCCGGTAGATATTCTCCGTGATTACGATGCTGGCGTCGATCATCATCCCGATGCTGATCGCCAGGCCGCCGAGCGAAAGAAGGTTTGCGGATATTCCCGCCCGCCACATCAGCATGAATGCAACCAGGATGCATCCGGGCACGGAAAGCGCAGCCACGGTGGCCGCACGGAAGTTGCTTAGGATCAGGAACAGGATGAAGATGACGAGTATCTCGCCCGCGATAAGCGCGTCTCGGACCGTGGTCACGCTGTGCGTGATCAGGATGGACTGGTCGTAGAGAGGCACGATCGAGACATCGGCGGGCAGGTCCCTGCGCAGCTCCACGATCTTCTGTTTCACGCGTGAGATTACATCGGCCGTATTCGATCCCAGTCGCAGGATTGTAATTCCCGCGACAACCTCGCCCTTTCCATCGCGCGTTACGGCGCCCTGGCGGACTTCAGGGCCGACATTGACTGTCGCCAGATTCTTTACATAGATCGGCACGCCTTTCTTCGACGAAATGACGATGTTGCCGATATCGTCCGCGGTTTGGATAAGCCCGATTCCCCGAACGATGTACTGCTGCCCGCCGTGCTGAATGAAGTTGCCGCCGCCGTTCTGGTTGTTCTTTCCAATGGCCCCTGACACGTCGGCGATTCCCAATCCGTAAGCGCGCAGACGGTCAGGATCGATGAGCACCTGGAACTGCTTGACCTCGCCGCCGAAAGAGAGATTATCCGCGACGCCGGAAACGGTCTTAAGAGCGGGAGTGATCACCCAATCCTGGAGCGTTCGCAGCTCCATATTCGAGCGGGTCTTGCTCTCGACGGCGTAGATAAAGATCTGGCCGGTGCCGGTATCGTTCGGTCCCATTTCGGGCGCGATCCCGGGCGGCATGGGCACTCCGGACAGCTGCTGGAACACCTGGTCGCGAGCCCAGTAAACATCCGTTCCGTCCTCGAAGTAGACGGTAACAACCGAGACCCCGAACTTCGAGATCGATTGAATCTTCGTAGCCCTGGGAATCCCCTGAAGCGCTACCTCGAGCGGATGGGTGACGAGCTTCTCCACCTCTTCGCTGGCCAGGCCCGGCGCACTCGTGCCTACTTCCACACGAGCGGGGGTGATATCGGGAAAGGCGTCGATGTTGAGGCTGCGCGCGGCTACGATCCCGCCCGCGATAACGAGCACACCCAATGAAAGGGAGACGAGCCGCTGGCTCAGCACACCTGCAAGGAAGCGATCTATCACGCGGAGCCTCGCTTTTCGCTCTCGAGCTTGTTCTGCTGCTGCTGCAAGAGCACGCTCCCGGCAACCACGACCCGGTCACCTGTGGCAAGTCCGCTTTTGACGGGCACCCTGCCGCTGATGGGCGATCCCACTGTCACCGGACGCTGTACATATTGACCGGGCGAGATCTCAACGTAGACTATCTGTTTGTCGCCTTGCTGGAGTACCGCGTCGGAGGGTATGGCAATGGATCGCGTACCGCGCCTGCTGCCGATCAGAACGTCGGCAAACATGCCCGGCCGAAGAATCCAGCCTGGATTCCGAACCACGGTCCGCACCGTCATCGTTCTCGTGTCCGGATTCACCTCATTCGCCACGTATGTGACGGTTCCGGAGAACGTGCGACCGGGAAAGGCGGTGACATGAAGGCTTATTGGATCTCCAACCCGGATTCCGGCAATGTCCTTCTCGAAGACCTGGGCATCGACGAAAACACGGTCCAGATTGACGACTTTGGCCAGCGGCGTCGACGTGTCCACAAGCTGCCCGGCCACCATGCTGCGGGCAGTCACGATGCCATCGATGGGTGAGGCGATCGGTATTACTGCGTGGCCGTTCGCAAGCTGGGCCACGCTGGAAGACGGTGAGACACCGTACAGGCGAAGCGCGTTGGCCGCGCCCTGCACCGCCACCTGCGCCTCATCGTAGGTGTCCTGCGCCTGCTGAAGCGCCGCTGAGACCGGAATCCCGGAGCGATGCACGATCTGCGCTCTGGAAAACTGCTTCCTTGCCAGCTCCACAGCTATGAGGTCGTTCTGGTAGGTGTGTTCGTCCTGCTGGAGCTTGCTCTGTGCAGTCTGTAGGGATGAGGCGCCATTCAGGTTCTTCGTGAAGATGTTCTGCTGTCGCTTGAGCTCTTCGCTTGCCAGCTTCTCCTGGGTCGTCGCCTGCTCGGCAGTGGCGACGGCATTGTTGTGCGCCGTCTCCGCATCCTCGAACTGCTGTTTCGAGTAGATTCCGCCTTTGTACAGGATGTCGGCCCGATTGAGGTTCGCTTTGGTGGAGTTGAGATTCACCTTCGCCTGCGCCAGAGCGCTCTGCGTCTGGGCATAGGCGTTCTGCGCATCTTCTACGGGCTTTCGAGTGATCTCGCCCATCTCGACGAGCTGTTTGGTGCTTTCGAGTGCTAGCTTGTCGACCTTGATCTGCGCTTCATCAGTTGCAACGGCAGCTTTGGCGGCAGCGAGGGCCTTGCGTGCATCTTCCACCGGCTGCTCACTGATCGTGCCATAGCCGGCAAGCTTGCGCTGTTGCTGGAGCTGATTAAGGGCCAGCGTTGCGTGCGCGACCGCCGTGCGATAGGCGGCCTCCGCTTGAGTGAGGTCCACGCTGTCGACCATGGCGATGATGTCGCCGCGACGAACGCGGTCGCCAACGGATACTCGTGTTGCCGTAATGCGTCCCGGGAGCCGCGACGTAACCTGTACGGTATCGCTGTCGGTCGGCGCGATCTCACCGGTCGGCTGCACGGAAGGAGAAAGGTCCGAGATACCGGCCGTTACAGTCGTTACACCGGCCAGTTTGCGGCTTTCCTCATCCAGTGCAATGCCCGAGCTTCCTTCCACGGAGATCAGGCGCGCTCCAGCTTCGGATTCAGACTTTCCTCCTGCCTGTGCGCCAGTCGATGGTTGCTGCCCGCGGCAGCCTGAAATGAAAAGTGCTACCGCCAATACTGCCGACAGTCTCCACGTTGGCTGGTTCTGGAATGTATGTTCAATCATCTCCATCTCTCTGATCCTGGCGAGGAATCGCCGTCAATGGGGAATGGGACCGCCGAGCGCGGCGATCAACTCATCCTGCGCTTTCCGGAGCGCGAGCAGAGCGTTGATGTAGCCTGTCCGTGCGTTGCGCAGTGTGCTCTCCGCATCGATAACAGGCAGAATTCCGGTGGCGCCCTGTTTGTATCCGAGCTGCGCCATGTCACGAAGTGTCACGGAAGGATTCAGGATGTCAGCCAGATAGCTCGTCAACTGCGCCTGAGCCTGTACTGCGTCCTGGTATGCCTGAGCGACCTGTTGAGACACTTGCTGT
>JADMIO011594937.1_pt1 | contig 12567 bp, 19 predicted proteins | sample 8958161 | NCBI WGS metagenome assembly JADMIO01 (sample SAMN16585339, study PRJNA669376) | soil metagenome | isolation source: Crop rotation soil | place: USA: Cullars Rotation, Alabama | collected 2011 | reverse complement strand
TAAATGAGTAAAATAATGCATGTCCCGGCCAGGGTCTACACAACGACAGGTCCGAGCCACTTAACCAGGAGCCTAGATACATGACCAGCGTTGTACAGGTTAATAAAAGTAATGAGACCAAAGAATACCACAGAAAGAAACGATATGAATTATCATTAAATTCAATAGGCGAAATTCCTCAATTAGATGAATGTACAGAGGAACAAAAAGAATGGGTTCTTTTCAGACTATCACATAGTAACACGTGGCCTGAAATTCAGGAAAGTAAAATTGGAGACGCGAAGAACTGGAATTGACAGAATTGGATGATAGGTGGAATAAAGAATTTGGTGAAATCAACAGTCGTAAAGAAGATAAAAAATCTAAAACCAAAATCACAATAAGAAAATTTACCGGAAATGGAACAATGCCAGTGCATGAATCAATTATAGTTGGAACCACTCCTAAATTTGTAACTTTGGATAAAGACGAAAGAGCAAATTTCCTTGAATCAGTAGAATTTGGAAATGATGAGTTTGTACCAAAGGATACATTGTATATGCAGACCCCGCTTCCTTACATCTATAAATCTGAAGACGAGTTCAATGAATACTTAGCATATGCAAGGAAACTTGATTTAGATGCGCTATTCTCGTTAGTGGAAACAGAATTCAGAACATATGTAGACGTAGAAGGATATTATTACACTCTACTTGTTGGTGATACAATATGGTCATACTTCCAGGACATATTCCCATACACACATTACATCATAATTGTTGGAGATAATGACGCTGGTAAAAATTCTGCTCTATTACTGTACAAATATCTGGGTTATAGGGTCTTTTATGTAACTTCCGCAAGCGCACCCAATTATTTCACTGTTCTAGGAGATAAGGAAGAAGGTCAAGTTACCATAGCGGAGGACGAGGCCGATGATATAGCCAGAGATAAGGACAAAAGAAATGTGATTAAGACTGGTTATTGTTCTGGTGGTACTATTCCTAAAGTAGAGACTGAAGGTGGAAGAAAACAGTCCAATTGGCTCACCTACTGTCACAAGTGGTTTTCTATGGAAGAACTACCAAAAGATAAAAACATGAAAGGAATCCTAGACAGATCATTAGTACTAAGGTTTGTAACAGGTAGCCCTCAGTACAACATAAAGGAAGTCATCAGAACAGGTAAAGATCCGGAATACGAGCCACTTTATGAAAAATTGGTAGAAATCCGAAAAATACTATTGTGTTATAGACTCCTACATAGTGAAGATCAATTCTTTAATGTAAAACTAAATGTCAAAAATAGAACCGCAGAACTTACGAAACCATTGATTAGGCTATTCAACAAATCACCATTGACAAGACAAAGAATCCTAGACGACTTCTCTTTATTGATAAATGAGAAAAATCTAAACAAGAAAAGCACATTTGAAGCCAAATTATATAACGTAATAATTAATTTAATTAGAGAACGGAAAGAACAAATCGATAAAGGAGTACTGAATGAAGACGAAAAAAGAGTTTTAGGTACCCATATATTCTCAAATGAATCAATTAGGTTTGCATTTAAAGATGAAATGGATGGACAGGAAATTCCAAATAGAGAGACAGCATTCTATTCACCTGAACCTGGATTCGGTCAAGTAACACAGATAAAAATTACTAATGTCCTTAAATCTAAGTTCAAGGTAGATCCGCCAAAAGTATACCGTATAGGGCAACAAACGCTCCGTTGTGTAGAGTTCAAACAAAAGTACCTTGATAAAATAAAAACGTACTATGACATGCCAGATAAAATACAGATACTGGAAAATGTTACAGTTGTTACAGATGTTACACTTCCTGGGAGAGTCAACAAGGGTTTAGATGGTAATCTAGTATCAAAAAGTAAGGAAAATATCGAATGTGTAGTCATAGATCAGCATAAAATCATTGAAAAAAATACATTAGAACAATCATGTAGTGTTGAGAAATCTACTGCTAGTCTTCCAGAAACTGTAACAGGCGTAACAAGTGTAACAGAAAAAAGGAGTCATTAGAATGAAAAAGAGACTAGTTAGTCCTTCTGATCCTGCAAAAGCGGATGTTAAACTAGACCTAGTCAAACCTAGGCATAAATTTGCTCCCTTTACGCATGGCGAGAGAAAACAGAGAAGAGATGAAGTCTATAAACTTCATTTTGAATATGGAATACCGGCAATAAGAATAGCCGAGATGATATAAGTCGATAGAAACACAATCAACAATGATCTAAAAATACTCTATAACAAGGCCGTAAAAGACTTTAACTCAGAGAATAGTTTTGAAGATATTATAGACAAACAGTTACTAAGACTAGAAACACAAAGGGATAGATTGGGCTTATATCTTTGTGATGCTAAGCATACTAACGGTAAAATTACTATTGAGCGGATGATAACGGACCTAGACTTTAAAGTAATAGGAGTGATCGAGAGACTAAATTCAAATATAATTCAAAACTCCAATTCGGTTATTGAACATATCAATAAAATTGCGGAAAAGGAAAAATTAAAGACGCGTTACACCAGTCTCTTTGAACTATACAGAATTTCTATAGATAAAAGGCAAGACCTGGACAAACTCAAAGGAAAAGTATGGAGCAATAGTAAAGATGCAAATGAGAATAATTAGATTCGACGATCCGAAGCACCTCGGAGAATCAAGTAAAATATTTGTGGATACTATGATGAGGTTTGAATTACTTGATTACGCTAGAAGGTACTTTGAAAGAAAAGGTGATCATTCATCATTGCAGAGGGCTCAAGAGATAAGAAAGTTATACAAGCAAACAATACTAGATTCTGTCTACATAGTCAGGTCGCTTATACCCAAAGAGGTCGTTTATGATCACTATGATGCACGTGACGATTATCTGAATGGAAAATAAATAAAACACTCTCATGACACAATCCGTTTTGTAAATTACTTTCAATTCACTTTATAACTGAAACCATTAAATCTGGGAATCCAGAAAACACAATTTCTATTGAAGACTATAGCAATTACAACTTTGACATTTTGTATATTTCTGTCATCAGCGTCTGTTTTCTCTAATATGAGAGTAGATGCACTTTCAGTAGATAGATATTGGACCGTACTTGAACCCCATCGAGATTTGCAAGCAAATACAACGGCTTCTGGCTTCGTGGGTATCAAGTTCAGGGAGGATTTTAAACAACTTGTTTACAACGTTAACGTGAACAATATCGATAATATTACAGGGATATATCTCTACAGTCGGGTAGGCGATACTAAAAACGGTACCTTGATTTTAGACTTATTGAAAGAAGCAAAAGAAACAAAGGTCAAAGATATTTTCCAAGGAACATCTAAATTATTAAACAAAACAAAACAAATAGAAGGGACAGTAGCAGTCGGTGGAGTAACTTCTAAAGATCTACACGGGATATTAAAGGGCAAATCATTAGAGGCGCTATACGACTTATTGGTAAAAGGAGGTACCTATGTGAAGGTTACGACAAAACAATTTCCGCGCGGTGAAATTGGTGGGGGCGATTTTGTGGCAATTGACAGATTCTTTCCTGACACATCAGATTTTAAATGGAACTAGAACCAAGGTCATTAATGGAAAGTTTTAAACGAGGATTTCAAACCGTCTACTTGATTTTATTGTATAAATAACTTTTGGATAAAAAGTTAGGTATGTTTAAATAAAATATAATGCTATTGTCAGGTAATGAATACTAAGAAAAGCATTGATTTAACAATCGTTGACTTGACGACAATAAAATCAAAACGTGAAATCGGCGGCGGTTGCTCTTCAGGCGGCGGAAGATAACCTATCTTTTTTTATATTCTTCTCGTATTATTTCAAATTCTTGTTTATTTCTAATTTGTAAGTCTTGGTTGATACCAATCTAATTCTTCTTTCACTGCAAAAACCCATAAGGTGATTTTAGTTTATCCATGTACTATTTCCGTGATATACAAACACAATATTAGTAAACAAACAGTCGTCTCAATTCGGATAATTAAAGTAGTTGCTAGTGTTTCGCTAGAAGAGATTATCAGGACGAATACGTGAGAGCATACTCAAGGCATAGATTCTGGGATATCATTTTCGCTTTACTATACGTCAGTATAAAGGAACAATATTGAGAAATTATCCAATGAATTAATCAAATCCAAATTATTTTTTCAATTCTGCTAAGAATTATCTTAAGTTTGTCAATTCTTGTTAGAATAATCTAACGGCTCTAACGTAATGTAGTATGTCGTTACCTTATAAATACATTGTTACTATTCTCTTTAATTGAGATCCAAAGTAAGTTTATTATTAGTTTCACTTTTAAACGCCTATCATGAAAAATAAATCAATACAATCTTTAATGCTCGGACTCGCAACAATTTCCATAATTTTAATTTCAAATGGAGTTGTTTCGTACGCTCAAACAAACTCAACCATGGAATCCGCTATGTCAAATTCGACCAATTCTACTATGACAAATAACGCAACATCAACCTCATCGAATAACCCAATAGTTAAATCAATAGATGATGCGATAAAGGCCATACAAAATGGAGATAAAGACTCAGGGAAAAAATCGCTTCTCAAAGCAGAAGAGGCATTAGAAGGAAAATCTGGTCTCGGAGACGCTGAAAAACGTGTTGAAGCGGCACTCGCGGCACTTAAAGATGGCGATACCAACGCAGCAATTTCACATGCCGAAGAAGCAAAGAATAACATCTCCTAATTACCAATTTTTGGTAATTGCTTGTTAATATTTGAGGGATGTAAATTGAAAAATAATAAACCAATTGTCTATTCTTTAGCAGCAATCCTAGTCATTATTGGAATTGTATATTTCCTCGTGGCAAATAGTGAGTACCAGGATTCTAAGGAGTTATCAGATATGGGAATAAAAGGCGAAGTTGCTGAAAAACATTTTGAGACTTCATTCTTCATATCTAGCGGTCTAGTTAATCTAATACTTGCAGGATTAGTCATGAAATCGGGAAGAAGCATAGTGCCATACCTTGCTACTGCTGGAATCTCCGCTGGACTTATCGCTATCTATGTAGCCTCCAGAACCGTAGGTGTTCCTGTAGTGGGAGTGGAATATTATATTGGACGTCTAGATGTGATTTCGAAAATACTCCAAGCCATAGCTGTCGTTTTGTCAGGAATTGCCATATATAATATAAAAAATTCACGGGTTGTAAAGAAACTCGCATAGGTGATTTTACCTCCTATTTTTTTCTTGATAAAGTTGGATTTTCTCGATGTAATTAGTAAAAAACATTTAAGGACAATTGTGGCTAGTCAAGTAAAATGGATTCTTATTTTGTTATAGTTACAATCCATATTTTAGTCGGCTTCCTGTTGGTGTTTATTGCAGCCAGGGCCTATAAGAGAACGAAATTTATTCCAATGCTTCTTCTAACCATTGGCTTCTTTAACATAGTTATTGGTGATACTATCTTAGGAGATTTTCTCAATATTAATGATGAAAGTACTATGCGGATGATTGAAGAATTGACTGAGATTTCCGGCTTTATATTGGTAATAATTGCTGTGATAAAAACTTGAAAAATAAATATGGAGATCTTTTAGGTTTAATCAGATTTCATTTTTCTAGAAAATAGCCTATCAAAATTTTTATAATTTTATTTACACTTAAAACAACGACAAGCGGTCATCCTTCATTCCATGGCATAAAATGTGCCCGTGTCACCTTGGATACCACACGCTTGTGTTTGTCACAATAAAAATACGTACCACTTGTTGTTAGATATTTTTCACTTCTAATATTTTCACCAATATCTGCTATCCATTTAGCATTATCATAACAGTCAATATGACTGCATTTTAGGGTCATTTATCTCACTCTCCCCCTCCATAAAGAACTCTTTATATTAAATTCTGATAATTCTAAATCGATTCATGACGATAGAACAGTTATTAATGGATCTGAAATCTATATCTATTGAAAATGTTGACTTAAATGAGATAAATAATCAACTTGAATCAGAAACAAGTTCCAACTTAGGTTTGAGATCGAGTAGAAGCAAACAAACTACAATGTCTGATTATTTAAAATGAATTAAGTACTTGGATTGGATTTTATGATCTATCTATCGGGCATCATCGTTATTTGTGATGTACGTTCTATTTTGGTTAACTGTATTCTCTTCTGAAAATTTCCCTAGATCTTTACTTGACATATCGTGTGGCTCATGGTTAGCTAGATCTTGATTTCTGAAGTGTTCATCATGGATCTTTACCTGTTCTCTGATCTCTCCCTTTGGTGTCTGAATGTAAAAATATGCGTTGCCATCCTTAATTGCAGTAATTAGGTCTGAAAGGCTTTTTCCCTTCATAGACCTTGAAGACTAGTGTCAGTTATACCCCCGTTTAATAGCGTGCCTAATTTTTTATTTTTTGTTATGCTGGATTCAGTTTGTAAAAGATCCGCTACCACTACACCTTTTTCACTAATATCGCCCAAGACTAGCCTAGCACCAGTTGGGTTATCAATTGCTGTAAGATTGAGCTCATAGTAAATAGTATCACCGCTAGTGTATACATGGCCAATAAATCTTCCTGGCTTGAATACTGGTGTCTGCGGCCGTCCAATCGAGCGGTATCCATAACTTTCTAATAATGATGTCATAATAGAGAAAATGATCCCTATCATAATAATCTGATAAAATATTATTTTTGATGCCACTGATACTAAACAGAAAGATATTTGTTATAAACTTTCAGGAATCCTCCCGCCAGACACTGAACGACGCTTGGTAATATTCGAAAAAATATCATTAAAAAGTATCAAATGATGCGAGGATCCAGAGAAAGCCTGATAATGGATACTGGTACTAAAAACAGAAATGAATCAAGTTCTCGTGATATTAGAATATCTAATAATAAGGTCGGTTGATTGAGGGAAGTATAAACCGATGATTCTAATCATGCACTGGCTTATATCGTATAAATAAATTATATATAAAAAGTCAGGTAAGTTTAAATAAATTACAATACTATTGGTAGGTAATGAATACCAAAAAAAGCATTGATCTTACAATCGTCGACTTGACGACAATTAAATCAAAACGTGAAATCGGTGGCGGTTGCTCTTCCGGCGGCGGCAGGGGTTAACTAGCCGATCTTTTTTTTCCTCACTATTTCTAATTTCAATTCAAATTCTTGTGTATTTTTAGGTTTTTAATTTTGACTATAGGCGTAAAGATAGTACACAAGCAAAAAATACTGTGGTAGACACGTAATCAAATAAACAACAAATAACTAGCCAAGGATATTGCAAATAGTGCGCATGTAATATCATATAATGAGCAAAAGTCAGGAAAAGAACACCATGTCATTCGAAAATGAAAAAATAAAACTAACAATATTTCTGTGAAATTAAATAATTATCTTAACATACTTAATATCCCCATTAACATATCATGAAATTTCTTGTTCATGGACTCTTTGATAGTCTCAGGCCCTGTCCCTGCATCGTTAACACAACTCAATTTTTGAGTAGGATTGACCACACAATTATAACCGGTTGATTTACCATCTTGAGTAAACGTGCATTTTACTACGTCTGGTGTCGAATGGCTAGTGCTACAGGCAAACACTTCATCATTAGATGGGTCGAACTTTGCACTAGCAAAATTTATCGACGAACTATAAATTGCCAAGGTAAGAATTGAGATAGTAATGAATAATATCGCAGGTCTGGCCCTCTTCATAACTCTACGACAGGAATTGCTTTATTTAAGATTTTATGATACATGCCATCAATCTACTCGTCTCCCTCCCTGAATCGCATTTCCCATATTAAATTGTGACATTGTTAATTCAATTTATGACGATAGAACAGTTATTACAAAATGAAATTCAAGATGCTAAAAGATGGATTGGCATAGAAATAGATGAATCAACTTACAAGCGAAATCTTATCAAACGAGTTGAATTAATAAATTGGGTTCTGGAACAAATGAAAAATCCTGATATCAATATTTGTGAAACCATAGAAAATAAAATGAATGATATTATAGAGAAGATAAACAGAACAGATTCTATTTTAGAGGCCGATCCATTAGATAGTGAATTAAGAATCTTTGATTGGATTTTTTATCAAATTTGTAAAGACCAACAAAAGAAATTGGCTGTTAAGTATGGTATGGAAATAGACATTAATACTTGAAATCTTCTGTCTCATTCTATCTTTTTATTAATATAATACAGCAACCAAGTAACCCTAAGTCTAAACACATGCAATTGGTGGGAATTGGTTGCTTCTTGTTCATTTGACCTTTAGACGCCCATCAGTTGCTTTATTTGGTTTTTAATAACTTTTGAAACGAAAACAAAACGACTCGGAATTAAAGTGATTAGAAATCAGAACTGGTGCTCAAAGCATTATTCATGTATTCTTTCGCAGTCATTACATAGTGGTATTTCTTTGTTTGAATCTATTTCCTTACCACATTTTTGACACTTCATTATTTTTCAATGAATGCGTATACAATCTTTAATAATTTTATGCGCTATGCGGTTCTCCCCACTAATTTTTCACAATGTTGTTAGAATAAAGGACTTTATTTGTGATATGCGAATAAGTGTTAATTGCAACTTTATATTGGTTGTTCAGGATGGAGTTATACTTCTTGGCAAGGTCCGTTCTATCCGCCAAATTTAGAAAATAGAGCCTGGTTACCATTCTACTCTCAGGTGTTAAATTACGTGGAAATAGATTCGACTTTTTATAGAATTCCCAGCGAATACATGGTTAATAATTGGAATAAAAGGACGCCAGATAATTTTCGATTTACGGCAAAGTTTCCTAAAGTAATAACACATGATAAAAGATTCAAAAACGTAGAAAGAGATTTGCAGTTATTTTATGAAAGAATGCAGCCACTTAAAGACAAATTACTAGCGTTACTAATACAGTTACCTCCGTCTTATCAATTAAAAGAAGGATTAGAAGATTTCAGAAGTCATGATTTTTTCTTTGAAGGTGATTTTAGATATGCTGTAGAAGTAAGACATTCATCGTGGTTTAATGACTGGCGCATAACTTTTTTAAAAATAATAATATAGCAATGGTTTGGAGTCAAATGGATAAATTGAGAACACCTGCAGTAGTAACATCTGATTTTGTTTATCTGAGATTAATCGGTGATCGTAGACTTGCTGATGATCAATTTGGCAAAATACAAATTGATAGAACTGAAGAGATAAGAAATTGGGTCAATAAAATGAAAGAAGTAAACAGAATGAAAAAGATGTCAAGATAGAAATAGTTGCAGCCAACAATCATTATCGAGGATACGGACCTGGAACGGTCAATATGTTTAGAGAAAACATGGAAATGTAACAACTATCATTTGACAATGTAGACTTAAATGAGATAAATAATCAACTTGAATCAGAAAATAGATTCAACTTAGGTTTGAGATCGAGTAAAAGTAAGCAAACTACAATGTCTGATTATTTAAAATGAATTAGGAATTTTAAATGGAATTTGTATCAGATTTCTAGTAATGCCAAAATTAATACTAATACTGCTTGTTCCTTAATAAAGTAAACTAATTCTTGATGGTCAATCCTGAAGAAATTACTATTTGTCTGAATGTTTTACCACTTAAACTAAGAGCGACTTTTTTACTTAATTTATTTGCAGGAATAAGGATTCTGTTTGGGAGAATTTTGTCATAAGAATGTGCAAGAAGTGTTATTGGAACATTATGATAGCAAACGTTGTACCTGGATTGAGGCCTTGCTTTAATTTTACTCTTGAATTTCACAATTGAAATCTGCTGTACTTTACTTGAAGAGTCAAATGCAGGTTGCGACTGAATGCATTCACAGGAACAGTCATCAGGATTACTCCAACTAGATGTACACGAACAACCATCGGTGTCGCATGAGATTCCACAGGGACCTGCTGAACATTTTATAGCCATACAATATCTAACAATTGTAAGATATTTATAAATATTTACGGTCTATTTGAATGAATTCGATAAATAGATAAATTAATAAAAACATTCTATCGCAGAACAGGATGCATTAGATAGTGAATTAAGAATTCTGAAATGGATTTTATATCAAGTTTGTAGTAACGAAATAAAAAAATCGAGTTTACTTGACTTTATACGATTCAATACCTTGAAAAGCATTGGCATTATAAATCGGAACTATTTGTCCCTTTGGCATTGGCGCATTTATCTTCTCAAGGACTGGTTTCAGTTTACTAGAAACAAAGTTGTTAAAATCTTCTTCAGATTCCCAGATATCTACAACATGAAACTTTCCTGAATTGTCGAAACCAACAGCATGAAATATTTCACCTTTCGGGTGATTATGTTCGAAATCAATTTGCTTTCTAAGTTCTTCATACATTTCTTTGGTAAATCCCTCATCTTCAAATTTACACAAAACTGCCATACTTTTTATTTATCTTCGGTGGTATTTGATTTTTTCTACATTATAAGTTTAAGGGCTATTCTGTTATTTCGACTGTATTGGATGACTTTTCTTGCCATCGCTTAACAAAAAATAAAAAAATTTCCGATACTTTATGAAAACTCTATATTGATGAATTTAATCTGAGTCATATTAATATGAGTTAATCTAAGCAGATGGTGAGATTTGTTTAAATTTGCAAGACAGCACTGGCCTTACAACAATCTTCTATAAATTTAAAACACATTCAAGCTTAAAAAGACTAAACAGATGGTACGCAAAAATGAGTTTTTTGGTTCAACCATCTTATTTATTCATTGTGACAGATACGTTAGGGTATTCTTAGGTCACTTCAATGAGAGCTGGAATACACTTGACAAATGAACCCTGAATAGTTTATAATTTATTTCGGAAAAATTCTTCTATTCATCATTTCAGATGGAATGTAGTAGACAAAATTGTGTTTCTTTTTTAATATTTTTCTTACCCAATCCACTTATACTTTGTTTAGTATCACTTTGCGATAACAAAACTTGAATACAAAAAACGGTTTGATGCTTTTAGTGCTGTCTGCCGGAATCTTGACAGTGCTAACAGGAACAGGAATATCACAGGTAGCACCTGCATTTGCTGATAAGAACGAGTGCAATGACAATGGCGACCACAACTGTAACGAGACGAACCATAAGTTAAAACAGGATAACGAATGCAAGGTAGAGAATAGTTACGAAAAAATAGGCAACATGGGTAACCCGACTAACAACAATCAATTTATCTGCTCCAACGTGCTTACTTCTCCCGCTAATGGCGACGACAACGTATTCGGCGACAGTGCATTACCAATAACTATACCATAGATAAAGCAATTAATAGGTAACGAAATGTCGTTATCTACATAACTTTTTTCTTAAAATTAATAAACTGATTATATTAGCTGGATCTATTTTATTTTTTAATATCTCTGAGTTTTATTTCGTCGCTATTACCCACATAATCTGGGTGGATGAAAAAATGATGTTTCCAAATCTACAGCAACGTATGATCATTCATTAGGAATCATTCACTTAAAAGGTCATAATTGAATTTATTAGAAATTCTAATTCATTTTAAGCATGACGTTCTATTTTAGAGGAGGCTTCATAGTGCAATTGGGTGGTATAGGACCTGTGTTGGGACATTCGGGAGGGTTCATATTGGCTTTTGCAAGGAGAGCAGTCTGGGCATTATTTATTGCATTCTTAACTTCTGGGGTCACCGGGTTTACTTTAGACGCCCATGTAACAGTGCAATTTTTGCCATCCTTATCACAAAAAACTAAGGCTTTTGCGGGGGGTTGGACTGCATTACTTGTAAAAATACAAACGTAGTGCTCACCAATAGTGTAACAGTTGGTTTCTGCTGATACAGAATTTGCAGACAAACAATAGAGCGCAAAAACCCCCAGAGCACTTATAACAATAAAGATTGCAAATTTGGTATTCAAGTTAATTCTGTCAATCTTACTATTGTATTTAAGATTTTTTGTGAATTAATAATTCATGCCCATCATAACCATATCGCTGTTCAGCGGAAGGAACCAAAGAGAAAAGGATAGGTTGGCCGAAGCCATAACCGAAAGTACCTGCCGGATTCTGAAAATTGATAAGAAGGAAGTAATAATAGTTTTTCAGGAGGAACCCCACGGTAATGGGTACTCAGAAGGCGTTAGAATATGATTCCATTCCTCTCAAATGCGAAGTAATCAAATAACACTGAAAAAGGATATCGGTAAATTGACAGAAGATCCTATAACGCAACAAAAAAACAAGATCACGATGTCCAACCTGGCTATCGTGCCATCAACAATATTGTCCATGTATTGGTAGTTTTTATGGATCTTCATAGGTTTTAAATTTCTGGTGGGCCAAAAGGGGAGAGCAGTCCAGCAATTCAGCCCACTAGCATCATAGAGTACAAGTTTACGTATATGTATTATCAGTAATGTAACAAATTATTAAAAAGTTAAACTGATGAGGGGCAAAGTAAGATGAACGCAAACTTTTAACCCTCATCAGTGAATTGAGTAGATTCTCAAACTATAGTCATAAAATATAAACATTTTTTCTGTAAGGCTTAATAGGA
>JADMIO011367304.1_pt1 | contig 12567 bp, 9 predicted proteins | sample 8958161 | NCBI WGS metagenome assembly JADMIO01 (sample SAMN16585339, study PRJNA669376) | soil metagenome | isolation source: Crop rotation soil | place: USA: Cullars Rotation, Alabama | collected 2011 | reverse complement strand
ATGGGGTGGAGGCGCTGGAGGCGCTCGCCACCCAACCCTTCGACATCGTCCTGATGGACATGCAGATGCCGCGGATGGGCGGCCTGGACGCCGTGCGCCAGCTGCGCGCTTCGGGCGGCCCCAATGCGGCGATCCCGGTCCTGGCCCTGACCGCCCATGTCATGGAGGCCCAGCGGCGCGAGTGCATGGAGGCGGGGATGGACGGCCACGTCGGCAAGCCGATCGATTCGCGCGAACTGCTGTCGAGCATTTTCAGCGTCCTGGAAACGAGCCGCGCCGGTCACGACGAACAGAAGGTCGCCTAGGCGCGCCGGCAGGGCGAGGCGAATGGCCCCCCCGCCACAAGCGGGGGTTACGGCGGCCGCGGGGATCGTCTAGCGTCCTGCCGGTGATCGGTTCTTCCTGTGCATAAGGCCTGTCTTGATCGGCGTTGAACGCTCCAGCCTGGTCCGATCGACGGTGCTCCTGGCGATTGCGGCGGTGATCCCGCTGTTGCTGTTCTCGGCGATAGCGAGCGGCCAGGCCTATATGAGCCGCAAGGCGGACATCCGCGAACGCGCCGTGGCCGACGCCCGCCGGGTGTCCGAAGCGGTGGACCGGGAATTGGCCGCCAGTCTCGATGATGCGCGCGACCTGGCGGACACGCCGGCCCTGGACGGCGACGACGGTGCGGCGATCTTCGCCGAGACCGCCCGCCGCCAGGCCGCCCATCGACCCCTGTGGCTGACGGTGATCCTCAGCGACGCCCAGGGCCGCCGCCTGGTGAACGTCAAGTCTCCCAAAGACCTCGGTCCGCCGGTGGAGCCGGCGAGCGTGCAGGAGGTGCTTCGCAAACGCGAAGCCGTCATCGGCAATCTCGCGGCGGGACCCCACCGGCTCGGCCTGCCCGTCCGCGCGCCGGTCCTCCGCGACGGCAAGGTCAAATACATCGTCAGCATCGTCGTGGATCCGGACCAGATCCACGACTCCCTCATCGCGTCGCGCCTGCCCCCAGGCTGGCTGGCGGCGGCGGTCGACCGCGGCGGCCGCATCGTCGCCTCGACCCGCCGTGACCTGCGCGTGTCCGGCGCTCTGGCCAGCCCGCGGGCCATCGCCGCCCGCGCCACCGCACAGGGCGGTATCTACGAGGGGCTGAACATCGATAACGAGAAGACCATCGTCGCCTTCTGGACATCTCCGGCCTACGGCTGGTCGGTCCATGTGGGGGCGCCGCTCGACCAGCTTGAGGCGCCTTTGCGCCGTTCCCTGGCTTTGACCGTCGCCGGTCTGCTGCTCGCCCTCCTGCTGACCGCCGCCTTCGTCCTGCTGCTCCTGCGCGAGTCCGAGCTTCGACGCCGCGAGGCCGCGAGCTTCGAGCAGGCTCAGCGGCTGGAGGCCCTCGGCCGCCTCACCGGCGGGGTGGCCCACGACTTCAACAACCTGCTGATGATCATCCAGGGCAACGCCGACATCCTGCGCCGCAGGATCAAGGAGCCCGCCGCCGGCCGGCCTCTGGAGGCGATCCGCATCGCCACCGACCGGGCGGCCAAGCTCACCCGCGAGTTGCTGGTGTTTGCGCGGGGGGGACGCGGCGAGCGCGCACGCCTGGATGTCAACGCCGTCTTGCGCAACTTCCTCGGCTCCCTGCAGGAGGCCGCCGGGCCCAAGAACACCGTCACCCTCGAGCTCGATCCTGCGGATCCCGCGGTGGAGACCGACCGGGTGCAGCTGGAGATGGCGCTGCTGAATCTGACGGTGAACGCCCGCGATGCGATGGCGGCGGGCGGCGCGATCGTCATGGCCACCCACGGCGACGGCGCCTCGGTCACCCTGGCGGTGCGCGACACCGGTCCAGGCTTTGCGCCCGAGGACCTGGGCCGGGTGTTCGACCCCTTCTTCACCACCAAGGCCGCCAGCGGCGGCACCGGCCTGGGCCTGACCCAGGTCTACAGCCTGGCGCGGCAATCGGGCGGGTCGGTTCGCATCGACAACCGGCCAGGGACCGGGGCGGCGGTGATCCTGACCCTGCCGCAGGCCGGCGCCGCCGAGCCCGAGCCCGCGGCCGAGCCCGAGGCCCAGTCCATCGCCGGGCGGCGGATCCTGCTGGTGGACGACAACGCCGAGGTGCGCCGCCTGGCCGCTGTCGACCTGCGCGAGCGCGGCGCCGAGGTGATCGAGGCGGCCAGCGGCGCGGAGGGCGTCGGCCGCCTCGAGCAGCAGGCCTTCGACGCCGTGGTGTCCGACATCGTCATGCCCGGCGCCATCGATGGCCTGGCCCTGGCGGCGGAGGCGGCGCGCCGCTGGCCTGAGCTGCCCGTGCTGCTGGTCTCCGGCTACAGCGCCCAGGCCGACGAGGCCCGCGCTCGCGGCCTCAGCGTTCTGCCCAAGCCCTACGACCTGTCGGCCCTGGCGGGGCAGTTGGCCCGCATGCAGGCGCGTCCGTCTTCTGACTCCACCCTGGATGTGGGATGACAGCAGCCTGTTCTCTTAGGAATGGGATTGTCGCTGGCCCGGCGCCAACGCTTGCGCGTTGTGCCGGAGTGCTGGCTTAGGAAAAAAGCGTTATAAATCCGATTGCGAGAGGATCGAGCTCCGTCGGAGCGCGGTGGGCGCCTTGCCCACTACGCGCCGATGGGCTTTGTGGTTTGTGGCTTTCCCACAAGCGCCTATCGTTTCGCTGACAGGCTTCCGCCAGCGACGCCGTCACGACAGGGAGGACGCGCATGCTCAGCCGGGTAGAGGCCGTGACCGCCGACGACCTGCTGCGGGAAATCTCCGACTACTGCAAACGCCACCGCATGGCCGAGACCACCTTCGGCCGGCGGGCGGTGAACGACGGCAAGCTGGTCAGCCGGCTGCAGCAGGGCGGCCGGGTCAAGGACCAGACGGTGCGGAGGGTTCGCGGCTTCATCGAGACGCCCGTCGGCGGGGCCGCGGCCCCCGAAGCCAACCCCGAGCGCAACTTCCGCTTCTATGACAACCGCCAGAAATACCTGATGTTCGTCAACACCTGCTCGGAGAAGTGGGTGGTCGCCCAAAGGGTGACGCAGGAGCTGAACCAGATCCATCCGCGCCCGCCGGCCGTGCGCATCTTCGACGCCGGGGTGGGGGACGGCACGGTCCTGACCCGGGTGATGCGCACCATGCATGTGCGCTATCCCTTCATGCCCTTCTACATCGTCGGCAAGGAGATCAGCCTCGAGGACGTCCGGCTGTGCCTGGAAAAGATGCCCGACCGCTTCATGGAGCATCCGGCCACCTGCCTGGTGATGACCAACCTCTATTACGCCGAGGCGCCGTGGCTGAGGCCCAACGCCACCGCCGCGGCCCACAACATGGTGTGGAAGGAGGTGGCGCTGAGGGGCGCCACGGCACACGAATTCGACGAGCAGATCAACGCCTTGCAGGGCTTTCTGTCGACAAACTGGCGCGCCGGCGTCTCCAGGAAGACCGGCAATCCCATCTATGAGAAGCCGGTGGCGCTGGTCATCTACCGGGAGGACAACCGCTTCCTGCTGGACAGCGTCATCCCCCGCCCCGGTGCGGTAAGGGCAGACTACGACCTGATCATCGCCTCGCAGCCCTACCGCGCGCGGGCCTCGGCCGAGTTCAAGGCCCAGAAGGTGCTGGCGCCGCTGGCCTCCGCCCTGGCCCCGGGCGGCCGGATGATCGGCATCCACTCGGCCGGCGACGATCCGGCCCTGGAGATCGTCCAGAAGGTCTGGCCCGGCGAGAACCCCTTCCTGCACAACCGCCATGACCTGCTGCGCGCGACCCGGAAGGCGCTGGGGGCCAAGGCCCGCCACATGAACTTCGTCGCCCAGTCGGACGAGAAGGCCTACTTCCGCTACGAGATGCACACCCTGCCGGGCGAGATCGGCAGCGGCGAGACCTCCATCGGCACCTCGACCCTGTTCGCGGCCTGGAACGACGCGGCCTATGTGGCCCAGATCGAGGACGAGCGGCTGGAGCTGGCGATGAGCAACGGCGGCTATCTGGAGGCCACCCGCGAGGTGCTGCAGAAGACCGGCGGGCTGTGGTTCCGTGACGAGGCCTTCATCATCTCGCGCAAGCGGGACGATATCTAGGATGTGAACCAAAGCCGGAGCGACGCCCGTAGGGTTTGCCCTTACGCCGGCTGGGGGGTAGGCATCGGCGCATGAAAGCCGACGTCGAGCCCCGTCCTCCCGCCCAGGCCTCCCGGCGGGATATCAGGATGGTGCTGGCCGGCCTGCTGATCACCATGTGCCTGGCGGCGCTGGACCAGAACATCGTCACCACCGCCCTGCCGCAGATCGTGTCCGACCTGGGCGGTCTGAACCACCTGTCATGGGTGGTCACCGCCTTCATGCTGACCACGACCATGGTGACGCCGATCTACGGCAAGCTGTCGGACATGTACGGCCGCAAGCCGCTGTTCTACATCGCCATCGGCCTGTTCCTGGGCAGTTCGGTTCTGTGCGGCCTGTCGCAGAACATGCTGCAGCTGATCATCTTCCGCGGCATGCAGGGCGCCGGCGCCGGCGGGCTGATCACCCTGTCGCAGACCACTTCCGGCGACATCCTGTCCCCCCGCGAGCGGCCCAAATACCAGGGCCTGTTCACCGGCGTCTGGGTGGTCGGCAGCCTGGCGGGGCCGCTGCTCGGCGGGCTGATCACCTCGGCCATCTCGTGGCGCTGGATCTTCTACGTCAACCTGCCTATCGGGGTCCTGGCCCTGGTGCTGATCACCCTGGCGCTCAAGGGGCGCCCCCCCAAGGTGCTGCACAAGCTGGACTACCTCGGCATCGCCCTGCTGATGCCGGCGATCGGCGCCTTCATGCTGGTGCTGAGCTGGGGCGGCTCGACCTTTCCCTGGGCGTCGCCCCAGATCATCGGCCTGGCCATCGCCGGGGCGGTGCTGATGGTCGCCCTGGTCTGGCAGGAGCGCCGCGCGCCCGAACCGATCATCGCCCTGGACCTGTTCCAGAACCGCATCTTCTGCGTCGGCGCCACGGTCACCACCATCAACGCCATGAGCCTGTTCGGCGTCGGCGTCTTCATGTCCCTCTACTTCCAGCTGGTGATCGGCCTGCCGCCGTACAAGGCGGGGCTGATGCTGTCGCCGCAGATCCTCGGGATGATCACCGCCTCGATCATCGGCGGCCACATCATCACCCATACCGGGCGCTACAAGATATTCCTGATCGCCGGCTGCGCCCTGGTGACGGCGGCCCTCACGGGCCTGGCCCTGAGCGTGGCCTTCGCGCCCTCCGTCATCCCGATCCTGGGCTGCCTGTTCTGCGTCGGCGTGGGCATGGGGCTGGCCATGCCCAACATGACCGTGGCGGTGCAGAACGCCGTCACCCGCGACCGCCTGGGCGCCGCCACCTCCAGCATCGCCTTCGGCCGCGGCCTCGGGGCCTCCATCGGCATCTCCCTGTTCGGCGGGCTGCTGGCCTCTCGCCTGGCCATCGAGATGGCCAGCCGGGCCATGGGCGGCTTCGACGCCAAGGCGATCCTGCACAGCGGCATCGCCGAGATCGCCAGGCTGCCGGAAATCCAGAGGCTGGCGGTGGTGGACTCCTACCACGCGGCCATCGTCACCGTGCTGTCAGCGGGCGTGGTGGTGGCCTCGATCGGCACGGCCCTGATCTTCCTGATGCCGGAGATTCCCCTCGGCGAGGTGGCCAAGGCCGACGAGATCAAGATCAGCGAATAGCCCTTAGACCGCGAAGTCCTCGACGGCATAGCCCTGGAAGTAGAGCAGGCTGGTCAGGTCGGTATGGTCCACCCGGGCGTCCGCCTGCGCCGCCACCACCGGCTTGGCGCGATAGGCGACGCCGAGTCCAGAGGCCTCGATCATCATCAGGTCATTGGCCCCGTCGCCCACTGCCAGGCTGTGCGACAGGCCGAACCCGAGGCGCGAGGTCTCCTCCTGCAGCGCCTGCAGCTTGGCCTCGCGGCCGAGGACCGGTTCGGCGACCAGGCCGGTCAGGATCTTGCCGTCATCGAGCAGGCGATTGGCCCGGTTGGCGTGGAAGCCCGCCGCCTCGGCCACACGGCCGGTGAAATAGGTGAAGCCGCCCGACACCAGGAAGCATTCGGCCCCGTGCGCCCGCATGGTCTGCACCAGGGTCCGCGCGCCGGGGTTCAGCCTGACCCGCTCGTCGAAACAGCGGGCCAATTCCGAGACCGGCAACCCCTCCAGCATCGCCACCCGGGCGCGCAGGGCCCCGGGGAAATCGATCTCGCCACGCATCGCCGCCTCGGTGATGGCCGAGACCTTGTCCTTCAGGCCCACCAGATCGGCCAGCTCGTCGATGCATTCGCAACCGATGATGGTGGAGTCCATGTCGGCGATCAGCAGACCCTTGCGCCGGCCCGCTGCGGGCTGGACGCAGACGTCGGCCCGCATCGCGTCGATCGCTCCCTCGGCGAGGGCGCGCACCTCGGTCAGGTCGTCGGCCTCCAGCTCGAAGTCCACCGCCCCCGGGCCCAGCAGCCGCGCGGCGCCGATGTGCAGCCCGGCGCCGTCCAGCGCCAGTTCAAGCCGCTCCTGAGCCATGGCCAGGCGTTCGGGTTCGGCGACGACGAGGGTGACAGCGGTGCGCATGGGCGGGGGGTTATCCTGGAGCCGGTTGTGTCGCAACATGTCGGACGCAATAACCGACAAATGCGACAGTCTCCCATCCAGCTCCTCGCCGGGCCGACCGCCAGCGGCAAGTCCGCCCTGGCGCTCGAGCGCGCGGCCGAGCAGGGCGCCGAGATCGTCAACGCCGACGCCATCCAGCTCTACGGCGACCTGCGCCTGCTGTCGGCGCGCCCGTCGGACCAGGAGATGGCCGCCGCGCCGCACCACCTGTTCGGCGTGGTCGACGCGGCCGAGGGCTGGTCGGTGGGGCGCTGGTTGCGCGCGGCCCTGGAGGTGCTGGCCGACATCCGCGCGCGGGGTCGCCCGGCCATCGTCGTCGGCGGCACGGGGCTCTATTTCAACGCCCTGACCCGCGGCCTGGCCGAGATCCCGCCGATCCCTGCCGCCGCCCGCAGCGTCGCCCGCGACCTGTACGATCGCGAAGGGGAGGAGGCCTTCCGCCGCCGCCTCGCCGCCGCCGATCCCGCCGCCGAGGGCCGCATCCTGCCGGGCGACCGTCAGCGGCTGCTGCGCGCGTGGGAGGTCTTCGCCGCCACCGGCCGCCCGATCAGCGACTGGCAGGCCGCGACCCGGCCGCCCCTGGCGCCGGGAGAGTGGCAGGGACCTGCCGAGGGACGCGCTCTACGCCCGCTGCGATGCGCGGCTCGACGCCATGGTCGCGGCGGGGGTGCTGGACGAGGTGCGGGCGCTCGTGGCCAGGGGTCTGGACCCGGCCTTGCCGGCGATGAAGGCCGTTGGCCTGCGCGAACTGGCCTCGCACCTGTCGGGCGAGCGCACGCTGGAGGAAGCCCTCTCAGCCGCCAAGCAGGAAACCCGCCGCTACGCCAAGCGCCAGCTAACCTGGTGGCGCAACCAACTGGGGGACTGGGAGCGACTAAGCCTCTACCGCGAAGAGGAGGAGCCCCTTCGTCAGACGTCGAAGGCGACGCCTGACAGTTCCGCCGCTTCACGGGGAGCTTCGTCCGGTTCTAAGCCTTGACCGGCTACTGTCCCCATGCCACAAACCCAGCCTCTCAATTGGAGACGCGCCCGTGCGCCAGTTTCTCGTACTTCCGGAGCGGCCGTAACGGTCTGATCGCATTGATCAGGCCGACCACGGTCGCGCGCCAAAGGCCCTTCATGGGCCTTTTTTCATGCCCGAAACCCAACCCGACACCCCCGCCTCTCGGAAGCCCGCCATGAGCCCCACCGCCACCACCATCGAAGCCGATGCCCCCGCCGCCGCCGAAACGGACACCATGACCGGCGCCCAGATGGTCATCCGCGCCCTCGTGGACCAGGGCGTGACCACCCTGTTCGGCTATCCGGGCGGGGCGGTGCTGCCGATGTATGACGCCATCTTCGACGAGGAGCGGCTGACCCACGTGCTGGTCCGCCACGAGCAGGGCGCCGCCCATGCCGCCGAAGGCTATGCGCGCTCGTCGGGCAAGGTCGGGGTCGCCCTGGTCACCTCGGGACCGGGCGCCACCAACACCGTCACCGGCATCCTCGACGCCCTGATGGATTCCATCCCCATGGTCGTCATCACCGGCCAGGTCCCCACCCACCTGATCGGCTCGGACGCCTTCCAGGAGGCGGACACCGTCGGCATCACCCGCTCGATCACCAAGCACAACTATCTGGTCAAGCGGATCGAGGACCTGCCGCATGTGATGCACGAGGCCTTCCACATCGCCCGCTCGGGCCGGCCGGGGCCGGTGGTCATCGACATCCCCAAGGACATCCAGTTCGCCGTCGGGACCTATGTCGGCCCCAACGAGGCGCGCCACGCCCACGGCTACAACCCGCGCACCAAGGGCGACGCCGACAGGATCGCAGAGGCGGTCGAGATGATCGCCAATGCGCGCCGGCCGATCTTCTACACGGGCGGCGGCATCATCAATTCCGGGCCCAAGGCGTCCGAAGCCCTGCGCGAGCTGGCCGCCCTGGTCGGCGCGCCGGTGACCTCTACCCTGCTGGGCCTGGGCGCCTATCCGGCCGACGGCAAGCAGTGGCTGGGCATGCTGGGCATGCACGGAGCTTATGAGGCCAACAACGCCATGCATGACTGCGACGTCATGATCTGCCTGGGCGCCCGCTTCGACGACCGGATCACCGGCCGGCTCGACGCCTTCTCGCCGGGGTCCAAGAAAATCCACGTCGATATCGACCCGTCGTCGATCAACAAGAACGTCATCGTCGATGTCGGCATCGTCGGGGACGTCGGCTCGGTGATCACCGACATGATCGCCCTGTGGAAGGCCCGCCGCCTGCAGGCGCCGGACCTGACGGGATGGTGGGCGCAGATCGACCAGTGGCGGGCGCGCAAGGCCTTCGCCTACAAGCAGGACGACAAGGTCATCAAGCCGCAGTACGCCATCGAGCGCCTGTATGAGCTGACCAAGGACCGCGACACCTACATCACCACCGAGGTCGGCCAGCACCAGATGTGGGCGGCCCAGTTCTACCACTTCCAGGAGCCCAACCGCTGGATGACCTCCGGCGGCCTGGGCACCATGGGCTATGGCCTGCCGGCCGCGGTCGGGACCCAGATGGCCCACCCCGACTCGCTGGTTATCGACATCGCCGGCGAGGCCTCGATCCAGATGATGCTCCAGGAGCTGGCCACGGCCATGCAGTACAACCTGCCGGTCAAGGTCTTCATCCTGAACAACGAGTGGATGGGCATGGTGCGCCAGTGGCAGGAGCTGCTGCACGGCCAGCGCTACAGCCACTCCTATTCCGAAAGCCTGCCTGACTTCGTCAAGCTGGCGGAGGCCTACGGCGCCGTGGGCATCCGGGCGGAGACGCCCGACGAGCTCGACGCCAAGATCCTGGAGATGATCAACAGCGACAAGCCGGTGCTGTTCGATTGCCGCGTCGCCAAGGCCGAGAACTGCTTGCCGATGATCCCGTCGGGCCGGGCGCACAACGACATGATCCTGCCCGACGGCGACGAGGACCTCGGCTCGGCGATCGACGACGAAGGCAAGATGCTGGTTTAGGTAGACCCTGGAAGCCCTCCCTCGCAACGCGGGGAGGGGGACCACGCAGTGGTGGAGGGGGCGTGCAACAGCTGCGGCGCTCCCGGCACGCCCCCTCCGTCCCTCCGGGACACCTCCCCCGCCAGCGGGGCAGGAATGATGACATAAGGAACGCCATGCCTCCCCGCGTAGACCAAGCCAACGAGAAGCGGACCTTCGCCGTCCTGGTGAACAACGAGCCGGGGGTTCTCGCCCGCGTGGTCGGTATCTTCTCGGCCCGCGGCTACAATATCGAGAGCCTCACCGTGGCCGAGACCGATGCGGTGAAGCATGTCTCGCGCATCACCATCGTCACCTCGGGCACGCCCCTGATCCTGGAGCAGATCCGCGCCCAGCTGGAGCGGACCGTGTCGGTGCGCGATATCCATGACGTCTCGTCGGACCCGCACAGCGTCGAGCGCGAGCTGGCCCTGGTGAAGGTGCGCGGCTCGGGCGCCGACCGGGTCGAGGCCCTGCGGGTGGCCGACATCTTCCGCGCCAGGGTGATCGACACCACCCATGAGAGCTTCGTGTTCGAGCTGACCGGGGCGCCGTCGAAGATCGACAAGTTCATCGGCCTGATGGGTCCCCTGGGCCTGGTGGAACTGTCGCGCACCGGCGTGCTTTCCATCGAGCGGGGCGCCGACTGACCAAAAGGGCCGCAATGGGCCGCCGAGCAATCCTTCCCGTCCTGATCGCCGCCCTGCTGGCGTCGCCGGCCCACGCCCAGCTGCTCCCCTTTCTGCGGCCCAAGCCGCCGCCGGCGCCGGTCGAGGCCCTGCCGCCGCCGCCGCCCGACCCGAAGGCCTGGTGGGAGGACAAGGAGCCCGACCAGGACCTCGCCAAGGATCCCCTTGGCCAGCGCCGCGCCACCCGCGCCGAAGCGTCCTCCGCGCGCGATGTGAACAACGGCGTCGGGCCGCTTCTCTATCGCCTGTGGGGCCTGCCGCCCCTGCAGATCCAGCTGGTCCGCGAGGGCGAGGCGGTCGTCGAGATCTGGGTGCGGCCCTCTGGCAGCGTGCGACAGGCTGTGGTGCGCATCACGGTCCGGCGCGACGGCCGCGCCTTCGTCCAGGCCCGCGCGGGGCTGGGCTGCTGCCGTCCGGAGATCCTGCGGCGCGTCGACGTCGACCAGGAACTTCCGGCGGGTTCCGCCGAACCCTTGCTGGCCCTGGTCAAGGACCCTGCCTGGGCCGCGCCGGAAGATGTCATCCAGCGGCAAAAGGGCGTGGGGGTGTTGGAATCGGTCTGCGTCAACGGGGTCGCCTACGACCTCACACTGATGACCGCCGGGTCGCTGCGGCATCTGCGGCGAAGCTGCGACAGCGAGGCCATCGGCCAGACGGCGGGCATATTGTCCGCGGTGATCGGCGCGGCTCTAGGCAAGGAGCCGCGGTTCGACTTCCTCTTCCCCAAGGGCGCGGATTTTTCGTCCGATGCGGAGGCCTACAGCAGCTTTACCGCCGCCGGCGGCGCCTTGGCGGCGGCTCCCAAGCGCTAATCGCAGGAAGCGTCCTTTGATCCGAGGCCGATAGGCCCTATATTCAGCAGGTCCGGTTCGCCGGACTATGGAGATAAACGCGCGTGCAATAAGCGGACTGGACCCGGGTGCGATTCCCGGCGGCTCCACCAACCCTCTTGCCCCCGTTATCAGGGGCGGCTGCGGGGCCGATCAGCATCGACAGACGTGTAAAGGCGTTGCTTTCTCTCGGTTGCCCACCGCTATCGGGCATTAATGTAAATGCGAACGATAACTTCGCTCAAGAAGTCCGTCTGGCTGCGTAAGCGGTCCGATAGATTTCGGTCTAAAGCCCTAGCGTCTTAGCAGCGTTAGGCGGGGCTCGGAGGGGGGCCTGGCAACAGAATCCCCTCCACTTATCCGTCATAGATCACAAATGGAGCTCAGATGGCTCCAAGCCGCTGTGCGGGCCTTTTCGACCGCGCCGAGACCCGCTAGGTTTCGCCGCCTTTCACGGTGGTAAAAGATGGCCGACGACGCGCCCCAGGACCTGATGCACTACGACGCCATGGCCCAGGACGCGCTGCGTGGCGTGGTTCGCGCCGCGCTCAAGCGGGCGGCGGCGCCCCAGGGCCTGCCGGGCGGGCACCACTTCTACATCACCTTCAAGTCCAAGGCCGCCGGCGTCTCGCTGCCGCCGGACCTCGCCGGCACCTATCCCGAAGACATGACCATCGTCCTGCAGCACCAGTACCAGGACCTCGCCCCCGGCGAGACCTTCTTCTCGGTGGTGCTGCACTTCGGCGGCCAGCCCAAGAAGCTGTCCGTCCCCTATGCGGCCGTGACCCGCTTCTACGATCCCAGCGTCCAGTTCCTGCTGCAGTTCGAGCCGCCCCCCGAGGTGGTCCAGCCGCCGCCGCCGGCCGCCGAGCCCGAGGCGGGCCGCGAGGACGAGCCCAAGATCGTTTCGCTCGACCAGTTCCGTAAGAAGTGACCGGCCGGTTCGCCCGCGGTCTATTGTCGACGCTGGCCGCCCTGGTTCTGGCGGCGCCGGCCGCGCGGGCGGAAACCTCACCCTTTGCGGATTGGGCCGCGATCTTTGTCGCCGGTGACTGGCACGCCCACTCCGGCGCCCCCTCCGAAGCCTTCGACAACGCCCGGCGCGACGCCGCCGCCGCCTTCGAGAAGGCCGGCTTCCTGAGGGCCAATGTCCGCCAGTTTTCGGTGCGGCCCGAACGCTACCCCGACGTCAAGCCGATGCAGTCCGACCCGGTGCTGATCGCCAGCGAACTCGGCCGCCTGGCCGCCCAGGCCAAGGACGGCTGTCTCGTCTATATGACGTCTCACGGCTCGCCCCAGGGCATGCTGCTGAACGACGGGGTGCTGACCCCCGCCGCCCTGTCCAGGATGGTGACGGACGCCTGCGGCGCGCGGCCGACGGTGGTCGTGGTCTCGGCCTGTTTTTCCGGCGTCTTCCTGCCGGCGCTCTCGGA
>JADMIO010846082.1_pt1 | contig 12567 bp, 11 predicted proteins | sample 8958161 | NCBI WGS metagenome assembly JADMIO01 (sample SAMN16585339, study PRJNA669376) | soil metagenome | isolation source: Crop rotation soil | place: USA: Cullars Rotation, Alabama | collected 2011 | reverse complement strand
CGTCCTGCGGCTGCCGCCATTGTGGCGCGCGCCCGCACCCCCCGCCGGGGCGCCGCTCACGCCTTCGGGCCGCCCGACGACGCTCGTCTCGGCCTCTGCGTTCGAAGAGGTCGATGCGGAACTGCCGGCGCCCACCGAAGGCGAGAACATCGTCGCCGACTACCGCACCCTCTCGCTCACGCTGCGACGGCACCCGCTCGCCCTGCTGCGCCAGAAGCTCGCGCGACGGCGGCTTCGAACGGCGGTCGAAATCGCGCAGACGCCGCACGGCCGCATCGTCCGCACCGCGGGCATCGTCATCGGCCGGCAGCGCCCGGACACCGCGAGCGGCGTGATCTTCGTGACGATCGAAGACGAGACGGGCGCCACCAACGTGATCGTCTGGCGCGACTTGAGCGACCGTCAGCGCCGGGAGCTGTTGGGCGCGAGGCTCCTCGCGGTGTTCGGCACCGTGGAGCGCGAGGGACCGGTCGTCCATGTCGTCGCCGGACGGCTCGCGGACCTCTCGCCGATGCTCGGCGCGTTGCAGACTCGCTCGCGGGATTTTCACTGAGCCTCGACTGCGGATGCTTACAGCGCCCGCCTATTGCCGCTCGGCCGATGTGTAAGATTCGCTTGCCATGACAAGTCCCGCCCCTTCGCCGTCGGATGTGCGCATGCACGGCTTCAGCCGGCGCAGCGAGGTTCCGACCGTACTCGACTGGATCGATCGTCACGCTTCGCCCCTGCCGCCCGAAGACGTGGCGCTGGACGAGGCGACGGGGCGAATCCTCGCGACGGACCTGATTTCTCCGATCGACGTGCCGGGGTTCGATCGCGCCGCCATGGACGGCTATGCGCTCCGCGGAGCGGACACGGCAGGCGCAAGCGAATACAACCCGCTCGACTTCGCGGTCGTCGGCCAGGCCATGCCCGGCCAACCTTTTGCAAACGCGGTTCCCGAGCGGTCCGCGATCCGGATCATGACCGGGGCGCCCGTCCCGCGAGGCGTGGATGCGGTCGTGCCTGCCGAGTACGTGACCGAGGCGCACGGCCGCATCGCCATCACGCGCAGCGTCGCTCCGGGGCAGCACGTCGGACACGTCGGCGAGGACATCGCAGAAGGAAGAGCGGCGCTGCCCAAGGGCCGGCGGTTGCGCGCGCAGGACGTCGGTCTCATCGCGTCGCTGGGTCTCGCATCGGCGTCCGTCGTCAGGGAGCCGCGCGTGCGGCTGCTCGTCACCGGCAACGAAGTGCGGGCTCCGGGAACACCCAAAGGCGAGTACGAGATCTACGACGCCAACTCCTACATGCTGCGCGGCCTTGTCGAGCGCGACGGAGGCGTCCTCGAAAGGCACCATCGGCTCGGTGACGATCCCGCGGTCATTCGCGCGGCGCTCGCGGCGCCCGGTGCGGAGGTGATCCTCGTGTCGGGAGGATCGAGCGTCGGCAGCGAAGACTACGCGCCGAAGCTCGTGGCGGAGCTGGGCGAGCTCGCGATTCACGGCGTCGCGATGCGCCCGTCGAGTCCCGCGGGCGTCGGACGCATCGGCGAGGGGCTCGTGTTCCTTCTTCCCGGCAATCCGGTGTCGTGCCTTTGCGCCTACGACTTCTTCGCCGGCCGCGCGATCCGATTGCGCGGAGGCCGCGACGGAGACTGGCCGCATCGCCGCGTTCGCGCCAAGGTGGCGCGAAAGATCGTTTCGGCCATCGGCCGCGTCGACTATTGCCGCGTGAGGATCGTCGACGGCGCCATCGAGCCGATCGCCTTGAGCGGCGCGTCCGTTCTCTCGTCCACGACGCGCGCCGACGGCTTCGTGATCGTCCCCGCGGAAAGCGAGGGGTACGGTCCCGACAGCGAAGTCACCGTCCATCTGTACGAATGAGGGGCTAAAGCGCCTTCGCATGCCAACGCCGACTTCACCAAAGGGCACCGCGGCCCAGCCACCCCAGTCGCAGTTTCTCAATGTCGTCACCCGCGACGAGGCCACGGCACGATTTCGGGGGCACCTGAACCTGGCGCCGCTGGGCCGCGAGGTGCTGCCGCTACACGCGGCCCTCGACCGCGTGCTGGCGGAGGACATCGTGGCGGCGGTGGACGTCCCGGGGTTCGACCGCTCCAACGTCGACGGCTTTGCGATGCAGGCGAACGACACGTTCGGCGCGATGGAGGAGCGGCCGCGCTCCGTGCTCCTGAACGACGAGATACTGGCGCCCGGCGTTGCGCCCATGATGGAGGTGGTCGCCGGCTTCGCAACGCCGATCGCGACCGGAGGAATGATCCCGCGCGGCGCCGACTCCGTGCTGATGGTCGAGCACTCGGAGCTTGTTCCATCCGCGACCGGCCAGGCGATGGAAATCCGCCGGCCGCTCTCGCCCGGCGAGAACGTGAGCTACGCCGGCACCGACATCGCGCGCGGAGAGACGGTGCTGCGCGCGGGCCAGCAGCTCACGTCTCGCGAGATCGGCGTGCTGGCGGCGCTCGGACTCCGGGACATCGCCGTCCATCGCAAGCCAAGGGTCGCGATCTTCTCGACCGGCAACGAGATCGTGGCGCCCGGCCATCCTCTGCGCTCCGGCGCCGTTTACGATTCCAACGCGGCGATCATCGGTGCCGCGGTCGAGGAGCTGGGCGGCACCCCGGTGCACCTTGGCGTGATCGAGGACGACGAGGCGGCACTGACGAGCGCGCTGGCGCGCGGCCTCGAATCCGACGTCGTCGTCTTCTCGGGCGGAACCTCCAAGGGCGCCGGCGACTTGTCGTATCGCGTCGTGCAGCGGCTTGCCGATCCCGGCGTCGTCGCGCACGGCGTCGCCTTGAAGCCCGGTAAACCGATCTGCCTCGCGGTCACCGGCGGCAAGCCCGTGGTCATCCTGCCGGGCTTTCCGACTTCTGCGATCTTCACGTTCCACGAATTCGTGGCACCCGTGCTGCGCGCCTACGCGGGCCTGCCCGTCGAGCGGGCGCAAGCGGTGAGCGCGACGCTGCCGATGCGCGTCAATTCCGAGCGAGGCCGCACCGAATACCTGCTCGTGGGACTCGTGCAGGGAGCGCACGAACTGACCGCCTATCCGATGGGCAAGGGCTCGGGGTCCGTGACGACGTGGAGCGGCGCCGACGGCTTCATCACCATCGATCAGCACACCGAGATCCTCGACGCGGGAGCGACGGTGTCGGTGCAGCTTTTGAGCCGGTCGCTCGAGCCCGCGGACCTCGTCATCATCGGCAGCCACTGCGTCGGCCTCGATCTCCTGATCGGCAGGCTGATGCGGCAGGGATTGCGGACGAGATCGCTGTATGTCGGCAGCATGGGCGGACTCGCCGCGGCGAAGCGCGGGGAGTGCGACGTGGCGGGGATCCACCTGATGGACCCGGCCACGGGCGAATACAACCGCCCGCTCCTCACCTCCGATCTCGCGCTCGTGCCGGGTTACGGCCGGTTGCAGGGGATCGTCCATCGGCGAGGCGACGCCCGCTTCGACGGCAAAGAGGCAGGCGCGGCGATCGAGGCAGCGGCCGCCGCCGCCGACTGCGCGATGGTGAACCGCAACGCCGGCAGCGGCACGCGAATCATCATCGACAGGATGCTCGCCGGCAAGCGCCCGCGGGGCTACGGCGTGCAGGCCAAGTCGCACAACGCCGTGGCTGCGGCGGTGGCGCAGGGGCGCGCCGATTGGGGTGTGGCGATCGACACGGTCGCCCGGCAATACGGCCTCGCCTTCATTCCACTCCAGGAAGAGCGCTACGACTTCGTCGTGCCGGCCGCGCGGCTCGAACGTCCGGCCGTGCGCGCGTTCCGCGCATTGCTCGACGATCCGCGCGTGCGCGCCGAGTTGACCGGCCTCGGCTTCCGGCCCTGACGCGAGGACCAACGCGCGAGCGCAGCGATCCCGTCGCGGGTCGCCGCGAGCTCGCCGCTCGCCCGGGTTGTCAATGCGCAATATCCGACGGTATATTACGGGGTCGATGCGACGACACCCGCCCGGAGCCCGGATGCGCCTTTGCCATGCACTGAGGAAGCTCCTGCGCAATCTCCTTCGTGTCGTCCTCATCCCGGGCGCGGTAGCCGCATCCTTCGGGCTCTGGCTCGGGAGCGTCGCGGCGGCACACGCCGCCGACCTCACGGTGTTCGCGGCCGCGAGCCTCAAGGAGTCGCTGGACGAGCAGGCAAAGCGCTTTGCCGCACGCGGCGGCGACAAGGTCGTCATTGCGTACGGCGCAAGCAATGCCCTCGCGAAGCAGATCGAATCCGCCGCCCCCGCGGACATCTTCATTTCCGCCGACGTCGACTGGATGGATTACGTCGCGGCGCGCGGTCTGCTCTTGCCGAACAGCCGGGTCGACCTGCTGCGCAACGCGCTGGTGCTGATCGCGCCGCGCGGATCGGCCGCATCGCTCACGATCGGCCCGCGCTTCGCGCTGGCCGCCGAGTTGGGCACGCAAAAGCTCGCGATGGGCAATCCGGACAGCGTGCCCGCGGGCAAGTACGGAAAGGCTGCGCTCGAGCGCCTGGGCGTCTGGTCGAGCGTCGAGAAGAGCGTCGCCCGCACCGAGAACGTTCGCGCAGCGCTCGCCCTCGTCTCCCGCGGCGAAGCGCCCCTTGGCATCGTGTACGCGACCGACGCGAAGGCGGACAAAGGCGTGCGAATCGTCGACGCATTCCCCGCGAACAGCCATCCGCCGATCGTGTATCCGGCGGCCATTCTCGCCTCAACCAAGTCGCCGGCGGCGCAGCCGTTTCTCGACTATCTGCGGGGGCCGGCCGCGCGGGCGGTTTGGGAGCAGTACGGCTTCACCATGGCGCAGTAGACCGTGCTCGCCTTGAGCCCCGACGAGGTCGGAATCCTCGCGCTCAGCCTCCGTGTCGCGGCCGTCAGCGCGCTTTGCAGCCTCCCCGTCGCCATCCTCGTGGCGTATGGCCTCGCGCGCTTCTCGTTCCCCGGCAAGACGGTGGTCGACGCGATCGTGCACCTTCCACTCGTGCTGCCGCCGGTGGTGGTCGGGTTCGCGCTCCTCGCGCTTCTCGGCAGGCGCGGCCCGATCGGCAGCGTGCTCGACGAGTGGTTCGGCATCGTGTTCGCGTTTCGCTGGACCGGCGCGGCGCTCGCGTCCGCGTTGATGGGCTTTCCGCTCATGGTCCGCGCCATTCGCCTGTCGATCGAAGCGATCGACAGGCGGCTCGAGGTGGCGGCGCGAACGCTCGGAGGATCGCGGCCCTGGGTGTTCGCCTCGATCACCCTGCCGCTCGCGGTGCCCGGCATCGTCACGGGGACGCTGCTGTCCTTCGCGCGCGGGCTCGGAGAGTTCGGCGCCACGATCACCTTCGTGTCGAACATTCCCGGCGAGACGCAGACGCTGCCGCTGGCGATCTACACCTTCACCCAGGTGCCGGGCGGCGACGCGCAGGCCTTGCGGCTTTCGATCGTCGCCGTCGTCCTGTCGATCGCCGCGCTCGCAACGTCCGAGTGGCTCACGCGGCGGTCGGCGCACTTGCGCGACCCATGATCGCCGTCGACATCGAGCAGCGGCTCGGGTCGTTTCGCCTCGCCGTCGGCTTTTCGGCGGACGCTCCCGTGCTGGGCATCTTCGGCCGCTCCGGCTCGGGCAAGACGAGCGTCGTCAACGCGATCGCAGGCATCGCGAAGCCGGAGCGCGGCAGCATCCGCGTCAACGACTCGGTTCTCTTCGATGCGCAGCGACGGATCGACCTCCCGCCGGAAGCGAGGCGCGTCGGCTACGTGTTCCAGGACGGGCTGCTCTTCCCGCATCTCGACGTGGGCGGCAATCTGCGGTACGGCCAGCGATTGCACCGGCCGCGGGATCGCTTCATCGACGAAGGGCGCGTCATCGAGCTCCTCGGCCTCCAAGCGTTGCTGCACCGGAGGCCCCGGACGCTCTCCGGCGGCGAGAAGCAGCGGGTCGCGATCGGACGCGCACTGCTCGCCCAGCCACGAATCCTGCTGATGGACGAGCCGCTCGCATCGCTCGATGCGACTCGCAAGACGGAGATCCTCGACTACGTCGAGCGGTTGCGCGACGAGCTCGGAATCCCGATCGTGTACGTCAGCCACTCGGTCGCGGAGATGACGAGGCTCGCCGACACCGTCGTCGTTTTGTCGGAGGGCAGGTGCGTCGCCGTCGGCGCGGTCGGCCAAGTGATCGGCGGCCTCGCGGGAGAACCACCGCTCGATCGGGACGACGCCGGCTCGGTGCTCGATACGCACGTGACCGCGCACGATCCGGCCGAGGCGCTGACGACGCTCGCGTTCGACGGCGGCGAGCTCGTCGTGCCGCGTCTCGACGCCGCGGTCGGCGAGCGGGTGCGCGCCACGGTACGCGCGCGCGACGTCTCGCTCGCCCTGCAGCGCCCGGGCGACGTCAGCATCCTCAACATCCTCGCCGCCGACGTCGTCGAGGTGCACGAGCAGGTGGGCGCCCTCGTGGAAGTGCGGCTCGCCATCGGCGCCGCGACGGTCGTCGCGCGCATCACGGGCCGCTCGAGCCGCCAGCTCGGGATACGTCCCGGCTTGAAGCTCCATGCGATGATCAAGGCAGTGTCCTTCGACCGGCGCAGCGTCGGGTACGCATGATCTGAGGAGGCGCCATGAAGCCCGAGATCCGTTTTCACATTCGCGATTCCGGACGGACGACGACCCTCGGAATCGGTCCCGGCAAGGTGGCCCTGCTCGAGGCGATCGGCGAAACCGGCTCGATCACCTCGTCCGCGAAAAAGCTCGGCATGTCGTATCGGAGAGCGTGGCTGCTGGTGGAAGAGACGAACAGCTGCCTCGTCCGGCCCGCGGTGGCAACCGCGACGGGCGGAGCGCGCGGGGGCGGCACGACGCTCACTCCCGCGGGCATCGAGCTCGTCCGGCGCTATCGCGCGCTGGAGCGCCGGACGGCTTTGGCCGTGAACCGCGATTTGAAGACGCTGCTACGCAACATTCCCGCCCCCGGCCGCGCCGCGAGATAGGGCGTCGCCCGGACGAAGCGCGGCGCCAGGACGGCGCCGGGGCAGCGCATCGCTCAGCGCTTGGTGTAGGCGCCCGGCGCTCCGCCTTCGATCTTCGTGTACAGCGCCGGAAACTGCACCTTCAGCGCCTCGAGCTTCGGCAGGTCGTTGTAGACGATGTACGGCTCCCTCGGATGCAGAGCGACGTAGTTCTGGTGGTAATCCTCGGCCGGATAGAACGTCGTGAGCGGAGCGATCTCCGTGACGATCGGACGGGGAAACGCCTTGGCGGCGCCGAGCTGCGCGACGTAGGCCTCGGCGACGCGCTTCTGCTCGTCGTTGGCATAGTAGATCGCCGAGCGGTACTGCGTGCCGACATCCGGGCCCTGACGGTTGAGCTCGGTCGGGTCGTGCGCGACCGAGAAGAACACGCGCAGCAATTGCCCGTACGAGATGCGCGAAGGGTCGTACGTCACCTCCACCGATTCGGCGTGCCCGGTCGTGCCCGTGGTCACCCAGGCGTAGGTGGGATTCTTCGTCTTGCCGCCGGCGTAGCCCGAGACGGCTTTCGACACGCCGGCCACGTGCCGGTAGACCGCTTCGACTCCCCAGAAGCAGCCGCCCGCGAACACCGCGGTCTGCGTACCGCCTTTGGGCGCGAGCGCGGCATCGACGGCGGGCGCCGGCAACGGCGTCGCGGCCATCGCCGTGGAAGCGATCCACAGCAGGCCGGCAAACGGAAGCGCGAGACTCGAGCGATGGCTCAGCATGATCTTCTCCGGAAAAGGGTGGCAGGCGTTGGTCGCGTCCGACGGCGCTTTCCTTACTCCGTCTCGCAGGCGACCGATGGCGCGAGCCTTTCCTTGGCCGCGGCGATCTTCGCGACCTCGGGTAGCGCGACGCCGTTCTTCACCGCGGTGACCTCCGCCAATATCGAAATCGCGATCTCCGGCGGCGTGCGGCTGCCGATGTAAAGCCCGATGGGGCCGTGCAGCCTCGCGATCTCATCGGCGGTGAGGTCGAAGTCGACGAGGCGCTCGCGGCGCTTCGCGTTGTTCGCCCGCGAGCCGAGCGCCCCGACGTAGAACGCGGGTGACTTGAGCGCCTCCATGAGCGCCAGGTCGTCGAGCTTCGGGTCGTGCGTCAGCGCGATGACGGCGCAGCGCTCGTCCAGGTTCATCGCCTGCACGGTGTCGTCGGGCATCGTCTTCACGAGCGTGACGCCGGGCACGTCCCACGTCTCCGTGTACTCGACGCGCGGATCGCAGATCGTCACCTGGTAGTCGAGGCCGACGGCGATCTGCGCCAGGTATTTCGACAGTTGCGACGCGCCGATCACGAGCATTCGATAGCGCGGTCCGTGGATCGTCGTCAATGCGTCGCCGTCGAACGCGAGGTCGAGTGCCGGCGGCGCCGGCGCCAGGGACGCCTTGCCGGTGGCGAGATCGAGCCTCCGCGCGACGAGCTTGCCGCCCTCGATCGAGGCGAGAAGCTCGCCGATGCCCGAGTCGTGCGTCAGCGGCTCGAGCACCAGCTGGATCGTGCCGCCGCACGGAAGACCGAAGCGGCGCGCCTCGTCCGCGGACACTCCGTACGTCACCGTTTCGCAAACCGAGGATGTCATCCCGTAATGGCGAACGCGGCCCACGAGATCGTCCTCGATGCATCCGCCGGACACCGAGCCCACGACGTGGCCGTCGTCGCGCACGGCGAGCATCGCCCCCGGCGGGCGCGGGGAGCTGCCCCACGTCTTCACCACGGTGACGAGGAGCACGCGATGTCCCGCGACCAGCCACTCGGCGCTTTTCTTCAGTACTTCGAGATCGACGCTGTCCATGGCGACTCCCTGTCACGAACGAGACCTCGGGCCGGCGAGCGCCCGCCGCGCTGCCCGACCGTTCTCACATCCTGCCCCGCATCGCCAGGTACACGACGACGGCGAGCAGGATCGCGATCGCGAGGTACCGAACCCAAGGCGCGTTGCTGCGCTCCGCTGCCGGAGTCGCTGCGGAGGGCGTGCCCGCGCCGGCGGCGCCGCTCGCCTGCGCGCTCGCTGCGACCTTGTCCGAAAACCGCGCGAAAAAGTCGTCGGCGAGCTTCTGCGCCGCCCCGTCGACGAGACGCGAGCCGATCTGGGCGATCTTGCCTCCGACCTGCGCATTGACCGTGTACGACAGCGTCGTCGCCGCCGCGTTCTCGGCCGGCGCCAGGCTGACCCTCGCTTCGCCCTTGGCGAACCCCGCGGCGCCGCCTTGACCGTCGAAAGAGAGCGTATATCCGTTCGGGGGGTCGACGTCGGCGAGCCGCATCCGGCCGTTGAACTTGGCCGCCACCGGCCCGATCCGCGCCGCGATCGCGATCTTGTAGGCGTTGTCGCCGTCCGGCTCGATCGTTTCGCACCCCGGGATGCATTCCTTCAGGAACGCGGGATCGTTGAGCGCCGCCCATACCGTGGCAACGGATGCGGGAACGCTGCGGCTGCTTTGCATCTCCATGAGTGGCTTTCAGTGCGTCACTCGGCTCGCCGCGGCGCCGCGGCGCCCGCGCGGGTGCGGACGCTCCAGCGCCTCCGCGAGCGCCGTCAGGCTGTCGAAATTGTGTACGGGCAGGAAATCGTCGACGTGAGGCAGCATCGCCTTGATCCCGGCGGGCCGCGCTTCGAAGCCTTCGTAGCGCAACAATGGATTGAGCCAGACGAGGCGGCGGCAGGATTTGTGCAGCCGCTCGGTCTCCTTGCCGAGATCGTCGCCCGCATCCGCTTCGAGGCCGTCGCTGATCAGCAGAACGACGGCGTTCTGCCCGAGCAGCCGGCGCGACCAGAGCCGGTTGAATTCCCGGAGCGAGCTGCCGATGCGCGTGCCTCCCGCCCAGTCGCACACCGCCGTCGTCACACGCGACAGCGCGACGTCGACGTCGCGATGCTTGAGATGGCGTGTCACGTTGGTGAGCCGCGTACCGAACAGAAGCACGTGCACGCGGTCGCGATCGTTGGTGATCGCGTGCAGGAAGTGCAGCAGCATCCGCGCGTAGCGGTCCATGGAGCCCGAGATGTCGCACAGCACCACGAGCGGCGGCGTCCGCCGCTGCCGGCGGCGCCAGGCCAGCGGCGACAGCGTGCCCGCGGCGCCGGTCGCGCGCCGCAGCGTCGCGCGAAGATCGATCCGATGACCCCGCAACGCGGGCGACGTGCGGCGCACGGGCAGCTCCGGCAACGGCAGGCGCAGCTTGGCCAACATCGCACGCACCGCCGCGAGCTCCTCGGCGGTCATGGTCTCGAAGTCCTTGCGCTGCAGCACCTCGCGCGGCGAAGTCGTGAACGCCGCGTCGAGGTGGATCTCGTTCTCGTCGCGGTCACGACTGTCGAGCCCTGTCGGCGGCAGCATCGCCTGGGCTATCCGGGCCGGGACCTCGGGTGCGGCCTCCGCTTCGCCCCCTCGGCCGAAAACCGTCGGCAGCAGCGCGGCAATCAGCTTTTCGAGAAGCTTCGGGTTGCGCCAGAAGAGATCGAAGGCCTGCTCGAATATCGGCAGATGCTCGTATCTCGAAACCAGCACCGCGGCGAGCGCCGCCCGGAAGTCGTCGCGATTGCCGAGCCCGACGGCTTCCACGGCGTCGAGCGCCGACAGCGTGCGCGCCGGCCCGACGGGCAGCCCTGCCGCACGCAGCACGCGAACGAAGTGAACCACGTTCTCCGCGAGGCGACCCTTGGGCGCGAGCGGCACGGCGCCTTTTAGCACCTCCCCGCGAATGCCGCCCGCGGCCGTCACAACCGGATGCCCTCGGTCTCGATGTCGCCGATGATCTTGGCCACGACCTCCGGACCGAGCGCGCCGACGTCGTCCTGATACTTGAGCAGCACACCCGCGGTATCGGCGACGGTCTGCGGGTCGAGCGCGACGCGGTCGAGCGCGACCAGCGCCTCGGCCCAATCGAGCGTCTCCGCGATGCCCGGCGCCTTGAACAAGTCCATTGCCCGCAGCCGCTGCGTGAATGCGACGATGGACCGCGCCAGCGACTCGCTCGCCTGCGGGCACTTGCGGCGGACGATCGCGAGCTCGCGCGGCGCATCCGGATAATCGACCCAGTGGTAGAGGCACCGTCGCTTGATCGCGTCGTGAATCTCGCGCGTGCGATTCGACGTGATGATCACCACCGGCGGACTTTTGGCGCGGATCGGGCCGAGCTCCGGAATCGTGATCTGGAATTCCGCCAGCACTTCGAGCAGGTAAGCCTCGAACGGCTCGTCGGTGCGATCGAGCTCGTCGATCAGCAGCACCGGCGGAATTCCGTCCTCCGGCGCCAGCGCTTCGAGCAATGGCCGCTTCAGCAGGAAGCGCGGCGCGAAGATGTCGTGCGCGAGCGCGTCGCGATCGACGCCGCCCGCCGATTCCGCGAGACGGATCTCGATCATCTGCCGCGGATAGTTCCACTCGTAGGCCGCCGACGAGATGTCGAGCCCTTCGTAGCACTGGAGGCGGACGAGCTTCCTGCCAAGGCCCGTGGCCAGCACCTTGGCGAGCTCGGTCTTGCCGACGCCGGCTTCGCCTTCGAGGAACATCGGGCGGCCCATCTTGAGCGCAAGAAACGTGCTCGTCGCGAGGCGGCGGTCGGCAACGTAATCGGCACGGTCGAGGAGCGCAAGCGCGTCGTCGACCGACGTGGGAGCGGAGGCCGGAACCGGGGGCGGAACCATTGCGGGGCGCGAGGGAGGCGTTGCTGCGGTCATCGGCAAGATCGGGTGGCACGGGGGAGGTGCAAGGGGGAGGTGCCACCCGAAAGCATAGCAAAGAAGGATGTCGACGTTGCTCGTGGTCGCGCGGCGTCGATCGCGCAGTCGGCCTTCTCACACCCCCATCGACGATGGCCTAGAATCCTTCGCATGCAAGGCATCTTCATCAGCTATCGACGGCAGGACGCGGCCGGGTATGCCGGCCGCCTCCACGCTCAGCTCGTCGATCACTTCGGCGAAGAGCGCGTCTTCATGGACGTGAAGGGCCTCGAGCCGGGCGTGGACTTCGTCGAGGAAATCGAGCGCGCCGTGGCATCCTGCGCGGTCCTCATCGTCATCATCGGGCGCGGCTGGCTCGGCATGGACAGTGCGCGCAAGCGCCGGCTGGACGATCCGAAGGACTTCGTCCACATCGAGACCGCAGCGGCGCTGGCCCGCCACATCCGCGTGGTGCCGGTACTGGTGGACGGCGCCGTGATGCCTCGCGAAGACGAGCTGCCCGCCGATTTGGCGCCGCTCTCGCGCCGCCAGGCAATCGAATTGAGCAACAAGCATTGGGATGCGACGAGCGGCGAGCTGATCCGCACCCTCGAGCGCATTCTCGATGGCGACAACGCGCCGCTGTCACCGTTGATCGGACGGGGGCGCCGACGGTTTTGGGCAATCGGCGCCGTGGTAGCCACGCTCGCCGCCGCGATCGGTGTTTACGTCTTGCAACCGTGGCGCGAACCGGCCGATGCGGTGCCGCAGGAGAAGCGTGCGCCGGTCGCGGCGCCGCCGCCGACGGTGACGGCGCCGCCGCCGACGGTCGCGGTGCGACCACCGGAACCGACGACGCCAGCGGCGGAGACCCGGTCTGCATCGCCGGAGAAGGCGCCAGCGCCGGCGTCAACGGAAAAGGGAAAG
>JADMIO010647635.1_pt1 | contig 12567 bp, 8 predicted proteins | sample 8958161 | NCBI WGS metagenome assembly JADMIO01 (sample SAMN16585339, study PRJNA669376) | soil metagenome | isolation source: Crop rotation soil | place: USA: Cullars Rotation, Alabama | collected 2011 | reverse complement strand
GCCGCGACTTCAAGTCACGTGAATTCCAAGCTTCGGATCCCACTGTGCTGGAAAGGCCGCACTTGCGATCCGACAAACGGTGTCGCCGTCAGGTCCCGCGTAAAGCATGAAATAGTCGTTGTCAGACTCGTCCGCCGCCGGCAACGGCGCGTGGGCCGAGACTGTCAGGGCGAATGAGGGAAGCAGGATCAGGACCGCGAGGGCCAAAGCAAGGAACGCTCGGCCCTGTCGGCAAATGGTCGGTTGCAGGTTTTTCAGGCGTCGCCCAGCAGGAGATAAAAGCGTCAATTTCAACTTCGTGTCCCTTGTTATGTGTGCAAAACGGGAGGTAAACCGTCGTCCTTGGAGCGCAAAGCACCTCAGGTGCTTCAAAGTCTCACGAGGATGCCTGAACAAATAAAATCTGTTGAACTGGGCCAGGCAGGTCGGGGGCTGAACGGGCGACCGCTGTGCATGATAACTTTGCCTCGGCTCTTCCGTCCAGGCTTAGTACACTGAAGCTGTCGATTTGACGGGTCAGCGGAACCGCTGCCCGATCTGCTCGGTGCCGAAGGTGCCGATTCCGTTCAGGCGGAAGCTGAAGACCATCCGGTTCTCTTTGCGCAGGCCCACGTTGAAGGTCGAAAACTGGGCCGTCACCGCGCAGCAGTCCCAACTGTTGCCGATCGTGATGGTCGAGTTGATTAACGAGCTGTCGCCACGGCCGGGCCGTTTCTGGAAGTCGTAGAAGAACGAGGCCCCGCCAAATAGACCACGATCGCGATTGCCCAAAAACACCGACGGGCTCCACTGCGAGCCCCGCAGCGTTCCCGGTTCCAACCCGCGCGCGTCCGCAAATTGCGCCAACCCGGGCGAGAGGTTGATCGCCCGCGTGTAGTAAAAACTCTGAAATATCTGAATCAACGTGCGCGACAAGCCAAAGGTCGTGGAGAGCGAGCGCATGCCGCCACCGTGCGTGTCCATGTCGGTGCGCACGTCGGCAAACAGATGCCGCCGCGGGCGATAACGCGCGTCGATATTGATCGGCGAGAAACGGCGCGGGACGCCGCCGTAAACGAAGCCCGAAAGCGTGTTGATGGGATAAAACTGGTTGCGCTGGCCCGGAATCAACGCGCCGCCGAAGGTTGGGTCGAAAAAGTATTTGCCGCGGATCGTGATCGTGAGCGCTTCGTACGGCTGGCTCGAAAGGATCGGCCGCTCGCGCTCCGGAACTTCTCGCACGGGCACGTCGCTCACGTTCTCAGTCGACCGCCGCGTGAAGAAACGGTTGGCGATGCCGAATTCTATTTCGTTCGTATCGGCAATCGCGTCGATGTAGTCGAAACGAATGATCTGATCGAAGTTGTTAATGCCCGAGAGCTTGCGATAGGTAACGTACGGTTCGATCAGGTGACGAAACCAGAAGCTGCCGTCACCGCGACGAAAGTCTTTCGCAAACGCCGGCGGCCGCACGTCCAACTCAAACTCGCCGTACGAGCGAGTGATGTTTCGGCTCAGCACGTCGCGTGTCGCCGGATCGAGTGAGTTTGAATAGAAGGTGACGCGGCCCGCGCCCGAAGCGGTGACACTCCAACCGGAGAAGTTCAACGGCAACTCGAACCGCGGATGCAGATCGAGCCGCTGCACGATCGACGGCGAGATGATCGGATTGCCGCCGACGTCGCTGACAAACTGGACCAGGTCTTCAACCGTCTCTTTGCGGCTCACGCCGTCGGCGCTGCCCTCGAACGAATAATAGAGCGGCAGATTTTTCAGAAAACTCAGAATCGTCGGCCGCTTGTCAATGCTGACGCTGGGCAACTGGCGAATGCGAATGCGCGCGTTGGTCAGCGACGTCACCTGCGTCCGCGCGAGAAAGTTGAAGCTGTATTCGTTGTGGTCCTTGTTGATGAAAACCTGCGATGTTTCTTCCGGCGAGATCGCCTGCTGAATGTTGTCGGAGAACACCTGGCGAAATGCAAGGTTCGAAGTGATGTTCACGTCGGCGGCGGCAGTGAAACCGTTTTTGAAATAGTGCACGCCTTCGACGTAGAAACTCGAACCGCCCTGATCGGGATGCGCCGCGTCCGCTTCTGGTCCAAAGATGCGATCCTTGACGGCATAGAAGCCGGTGTTGAGAAACGAGCGCGAGTTCGCGCGGGTTCGTAAATCGCCGCCGATGCCGAGGCCGCGCGAAGTGTAGATGTCGCTGCGGAAGGTGAAGTCGGCGGAGCGGCCGAGCGTTTGATAGTACGCTGTTGAGAGACGAAAACCCTTCGCGCCCGAACCGCCAAACGTCGGCGTCAAAAAACCCGACGCCCGATCGCGTGGCTTGATCGAGACCGAAGCGTACGGCAAGTAGAAAACGGGAATGTCTTTGACGCGCAAGTTCGGCGCGTAGACGCGCACGCGATCGCCGATCTTGATCCTTGCTTTCTTCGCGTGAAAGCTCCACTTCGGCACGTCTTCGTCACACGCGGTAACTTGCACGTTGAAGGCGATGATCGTGTCGAGACTGATCTTCTCGACGCGATCGGCGGTGAAGTAGACGCGCGTGCCGTCCTGTGTTTGATTGGTGAAGCCCGTGGAGTTGATGAAGTAACCGGTCTTCGTGCGGTAGTTCCAGTCGGCGCGCGAACCGGTGATGCGTTGCAGATCCGCTTGATCGAAAACGACGCTGCCTTCGGCGACGATTCGGTTCTCCGCTTCGTAAACCGTCACTTTGTCGGCCTGCAAACGATACGTGCCGATGCGCACGTCGACGTTTCCTTCGTAAACAACTACGCGCGCGTTTTCCGGGCCGGAACCGCTCTGCTTCGTCGCGTCGACCGTGATCTGATCCGTGCTGACGCCTTGCACGCCGCTCTGTGTCTGCGGTCGTCGTTGGACGGGTTGATCGTTATTGAGCGGATTGACGTTGGGCGTGTCGGTGAGTGGATTCGTGACTTTGCGATCGACCGGATTCGTCTGCTGCGCAAATACAAACTGGCAGCACGGGACGAGGATCAGGATTGCCAGCACCAGACGCAAAAGTGAGTGGAGCCTCCGCACCGTCCGCGAGTCAGTAAAGCGCGTGGATGCTAGCACGAATCGCCACAAAGAAGCACAAGAGGCACAAAACAGTTCTGCTCCGAACGATTTCTTTCTGCTTGTGCTTCTTGTGCCTCTTTGTGGCTGTTCGTTTGTTATGCTTTGAGAGTGAATCGACACCGGTTGATGGTCGTTGCTGGTGAGCCGTCGGGTGATGCGCATGCGGCGGCGCTCGTGAATGCGTTGCGCCGGAAATCAGCGGGTGTCGAGTTTGAATTTTTCGGCGCGACCGGGCCGTTGCTGCGCGCGGCGGGCGTCGAGTCGATCATCAACACTGACGAACTCGCGATCCTCGGCATCCTCGAAGTGACGCGCGCGCTGCCGAAGTTCCTCGACGTCTTTCGCCAACTCAAACAAACAGCCAGCGAACGCGCGCCGGAGGCGGTCGTGCTCGTCGATTGGCCCGAGTTCAATCTACGGCTTGCGAGCGCGCTTCATCGACGCGGCGTAAAAGTGATCTACTACATCAGTCCGCAGTTGTGGGCGTGGCGGTCGCGCCGGATCAGCACGATCAAACGCGACGTAGATCTGTTGTTGTCGATCCTTCCGTTTGAGGCCGAGTGGTTCAAAGCGCGCGGCGTGGAGCATGTCGAGTTTGTGGGCCATCCGCTGGCGGGTGAAGTGAAGGCGCGTTTCGATCGCGAGGAGTTTTGCCGGCGAAATGGTTTGGACCCGGCGCGCCCGATCGTCTCGTTTCTTCCCGGCAGCCGGCACAAGGAGTTGCAACGCATCCTGCCGCCAATGCTCGCCACTGTCGAGAAATTGTCGAGCCTGCGGCCTGAGGTTCAAGCGATGATCGTCGTCGCGCCGAGCCGGACCATCGAAGAAACGCGACAGATCGTCGCCCAACAAAACGGCGCGAGCTCGATCAAGTTGGTACAGGGTGAGACACGTGAGGCACTGGCAGCTTCGGAGGCCGCCGCAATCGCGAGCGGCACCGCGACGCTCGAAGCCGCGTTACTCGAAACACCGATGGTCGTGGTTTACAAAGAATCGGCGATGAACTGGCACACACTCGGCCGGCTCATCACCGTTTCGCACTACGGTCTCGTGAATTTAGTGGCGGGAAAAGAGATCGCGCGCGAGCTGATGCAAAACGATCTCACCGCCGAGAACCTCACCGAGGAACTGCTCAAACTGCTCGATCCGCAGGCCAACAAACTCGTCCGCAAACAACTTGCTGAAGTGGGCCATCGTCTCGGCGAGGGCGGCGCCTCGGAACGCGCGGCCGAGGCGATCCTGCGCTACTTAGCAACTTAAATCGTGGTTTTCTATGCATCAGATCCCCGATCCTTTTTTAGTTCCGCAAGCTGCGCTTCGAGCCGCTTGATGCGCTCGGGCAAGCGGTTCAGGTACGCGTTCATGCGCTTGTACTCGTCAAGCGGCTGAACGGGAATTCCCCACCACACTCCCGGCCGCACGATTTTTCCCGGCAGTATCCCGGCCTTCGATCCAATCACCGCGCCCTTTTGCACGCGCGTGTGATCACCAAAACCAACCTGCCCGCCGATCACCGCGTCGTCTTCAATCACGACGCTGCCGCTGATGCCGGTCTGCGCCGCGATCACGACGCGCTCGCCGATGTCGCAGTTATGGCCCACGTGGACCATGTTGTCGAGCTTCGTGCCGCGACCGATGCGCGTGCGCCCGAGCGCCGCGCGATCGACGCAGGTGTGCGCGCCGAGCTCGACGTCATCTTCAATCACGACCGTGCCGATTTGCGGAAACTTGTGATAGCCCTGGTCGTGACGCACGTAACCAAAACCGTCAGCGCCGATGCAAACGGCGGCGTGCAGAATCACGCGATTGCCGATCGTGATGCCGTCGTACAACACGACGTTCGGATGCAACACGCAGTCGTCGCCAATCGTCACGTTTGCTCCGACAACTACGCCGGCTTCGATCCGTGTAAACGCGCCAACCTGCGCGCCGGCGCCGATTTGTACGTGTGGTCCAACGTATGCGGTGAGCGCAACGTCCGCAGTCTTCGCGATCACGGCGCTCGCATGAATCTCAGCCTCGCGACGAACCGGCGGATGCAACGCCGCGCCGATCTGCGAAAACGCGAGCTTCGGATTCGTCACTGCAATCACCGTGCGATCCGGAAACTCTTCCGCCGTACCTTCGGGCACGATCAAACACGACGCGACACTCGCGCGCGCCGCTGCAAAAAACTTCTCGTTATCAACGTACGCAGTCTCGCCATCACCGGCCTGATCCAGATCGGCAATCCGTTTGATCTCCGTGTCCGGATGGCCCACCAGACGGCCGCCAACGATTTCAGCCAGCTCTGCGACTTTCATGCTCGTACGAAGCCTCGCTTCGAACCACGAATAAAGTTCACGAGATGCGCAACGTTTTCGTCGTCAACTTGTTCAAGCTCACGCAAAAGATCAGCGAGCGGAACACCGGTCTTGAACAACGTACGGTACGCATTCTTCAACGCTCGTCTCTGCTCTTCGGTAAAACCAGCGCGCGTCAGCCCAACCGTATTCACCCCCCGCACGCGCGACGGATTTCCGTCAGTAATAAAGAACGGCAACACATCCTGCACAATCTTCGATTTCCCGCCAACCATCGCGTAACGGCCAAACCGTACAAACTGATGCGCGCCCACGTTGTTGGAAAAAAACACGTGATCCTCGATGGTGATATGGCCCGCCAGCGCCACTTCATTCGCGAAGATGTTGTCGTCGCCGACGACGCAATTGTGCGCCACGTGGACGCCGACCATGAAGAAGTTGCGCGAGCCGATGCGCGTCGCCTCGCCGGCGCCGTTGGCGCGATGAAACGTACAAAACTCGCGAATGATGTTGTCGTCGCCGATTTCGAGAAAGCTCTGTTCCCCCTTGAACTTAACGTCCTGCGGCTCGCCCCCGATAACGGCGTGTTCGTAAACCCGATTGCGCGCGCCGAGCCGCGTGTAGCGCTTGATCACGGCGTAAGCGCCGACCTCGCAATCCGGACCAATTTCCACGTCCTCTTCGATTATGGCGGTCGGATGAATAGGCATTTGCAGGGTTTTGAGGATAATCGCGTCTTGTGAATCCTGCAAATCCTGTTTATCATGCAGAACTGTTTGTGGTCTGAATACAGGAGGAGACTGGAAAGCTTTGTTTAGTGACCAATTTCGCCGGGGGGAAACCGAGAAAAGCAAGCTTGCGGGCGTGAAAAGCTCGCGGTTGATCTCGGGTCTCTCAGACATCGCCTGGAAAGCTTTTCAGAGCGTTAACCAGAGGCTTCCGGAAGGCGAGGCGATTCGGCCCAACTGGGCGCCTGGTCCACTCCTCAAATCCTACGAACGTACCGCGCCGCCGCTTGGCTTTCCGCGCGAGACCGACAGTCTTTGTCCCGCCTGCGTCAAAGAAGTTCGCAACGCCGTCATCACCGGTGCGACGCCGCTCGACACGTTGATGCACCAGCATCCCGGTGAGATCAAAGCGCAGATCGTTGAAGACAACGGCCAGGTGCTGATGCGCAAGACGTGTCCGAAGCACGGCGAGTTTGAAGACGTGATGTCGACCGATCCGGCGTTTCTCGCGCGCATCGAATCGCTGTTCTTTGGCCGTGACTTTCGTGCTGCTGAAGACAAAGACGTTCATCGTCATGGCACTTCAAATATCAAGTTTGGCCGCGGCGCGGTGTTGACTGTCGACCTGACGAATCGTTGCAACATGATGTGCAATCCGTGCTTCATGGATGCGAACCAGGTTGGCTACGTTCACGAGCCGACGTTTGAAGACACGAAAGCGATTCTCGATCGCGCGGTGTCGTTCAAGCCGCGACGGCAGATCATCATTCTCTTCTCCGGCGGCGAGCCGACGCTTTCTCCTTATTATCTCGAAGCCGTCGAGTACGCGAAGAAGATCGGTTTCTATCGGATACTCGCCGCCACCAACGGCATTCGTTTCGCCGAAGACATCGAGTTTTGCAAAGCCGCGAAAGCCGCGGGCCAGCATGGCGTCTATCTACAGTTTGACGGCGTCAGTGAAGAGAAGAACAAGCATCGCGGCGTCGGCAATTTGTTTGACGTGAAGTTGCGCGCGATTGAGAACCTCGCGAGCGTCGGTATCAAAGTTACGCTCGTCGTGACGATCGTCAACAGCATCAACAACGATGGGATCGGACAGATCGTCGAGTTTGCCGCGAAGAACATCGACAAGGTGCAGACGATCGCGTTTCAGCCGGTTTCGTTTACCGGACGCGACGAAGATATTTCTGACGAGCTGCGCAAAAAGTGGCGCTACACGCTCGCCGGCATGACTCACGATTTGAAAGATCAGTTGGCTGGACGGATTCAACCGCTGCGCGACTGGTTCCCGCTGTCTTCTTATTCAGCGTTTACGAGTGTGATGGATATGCTGCAAGGCGCTGATGCGCCGTGGGGCTGGTCGTCGTGTAATTGCCATCCAAACTGCGGCATCTTTACGTTGCTGGTCGTGAACAAGCAGACCGGCGAGTTCAAGTCGCTGTTTGAGTTTTTCGATTACGAACAGTTTATGCGGGACGTCGCCGTGATCACCGACACGGCGCGCGGACGCAAGCTTTCCTATGCGCAACTCGGCATCGCAATCATGCGTAACTTCCACGCCGAACGCGCACCCGAAGGTTTTCCGATCTCGCAGATCATCAATCTCTTCAAACCGTCGTCAACCAACTCCAACTCCGATCGCAACGATCGCATGAAGACGCAGACGAACGGCAACGCAAACGATAATTGGCGCGTGCTCTGTGTCGAAGGGATGTGGTTTCAGGACCTGTTCAATTACGATTTCCGCCGCACCGAGATGTGCGTGATTCCGTACGGCACTCAGGAAGGCGAGATCTCATTCTGCGCTTACAACACCGGCGTGGGTTGGCGCCAGATCATCGAGAACATGCACAAGACCGCAAACCTCGGCGAGTGGTACGAAGAGCACGGCCGTCACAAAGTCTACGCCGCCGGGAAGTCGGTGCCGTTACCGACGAAGAAACATTCGTTGAGCTTGCCGATAATTCAGGCGGTGCTGGCTGAGGATGCCGAAACCGCGCCGTCAGTCACGCCTTATCTCGTCGAAGAAGATACGATCACCGTAGGCTAGTCGAGGAACTCCACTAAAATCCGTTTTCATCCGCCTCATCCGACTTCGACCCTGGCCTTTGCACTTCACGCAACTGGGCCACAACGTCTCGCAAACGCAACGCCAGGTCTTCGATCGTTTTCACGCGCTTGCGGGAACGCTCGCTCAGATCTTCGCGCAATAAGAGTTGGGCCTGGCCCAACACACCCGTGAGCGGGTTGTTGATTTCATGCCGGATACGGGCCACGAGGTCGGCGGTCTCTTCCAGTTTGAGCCGATACTTCGCTACCTCGTCCTGTTCGTTATGGCCGGAGTTTGCAGATTCGTTCTCGGGTTCTATCATCGACTCTCCGCACGTGTTTCGGAAGCTGAGAATGAATGCAGTTGTCTTTGTTTGTGCTACAGGAATGCCGCTACTACGTGCCGCTACCTCGAAGGTCATTGTGCCTTTTAGCGGAGGCGAGTTCAAGCATTCTTTTTTTCGAGCGCGTGTAATTACATTCAGCGCGCGCGGCAGAAACAAATTCCGAGCTTTCGACATAGAGAACAGACGAAGTTTAAGTTCGAGAGAAGTCGGAGGACTATGCCATGAACTTCAGGAGCTACTTAGGCAAAGTATTCGTGGTCGAATCGAGCAAGGCGTTCATTCGCGACGAACAATTCCGCGAAAAGCGCTACCAAACGGGCGACGATATTCCGCCCGGCAAGAATGTCGGCGACGTGAAAATCATTCCCCAACGCACCGAAGTGAACGTAACGGACGTGAGAGCCGATTCGGACCGGCACGCGTATGCCTTCTGCGTCGACGCCGGCTCGGGCGCGCCTTTCGGCTGGACCTCCGCGATGAATCTCGTGGGTTCGTTGGCCAACGAGACCGCCGGACTCGCGCCGGCAACGTGGACACTCGAGCCGCAGGGCAGCAACATGACGTGCGTCGATAACAACGCGTTGGTTCGAGACGGCGCACCCGGCTTCGCTTCCCGAGGCACAACGATTCCGGCGCGCACGTTTGTCGCCGTCACCGAAAAATCGCCGGATGGTACGTTTGTAAAAGTTAGTCAGATTACGATCGCGCAGAACGGCATGGAGGTGGGCCAGGAGATCGGTTGGACCAAGGCCACAAACCTCAAGGATGGTTGTTCCGATCTTTACTTCTCGAACGACTGGATCGACGAGAAAGGGCCGAACGCCTGCTGGCGCCGGGGCGAGTACATTGGTCCAAAATTGCTCGTGAACATTGTCGGCTTCGGCGCGGAACTGGAGCAGATCACGATTGACACGCTCGAGCCGTATCTGCGTCTCAAGGAGGCCGCCGAGCAGGACAACATTCTCCTTTCGATCAACAGCGCGTTTCGCACTTACGCGCGCCAGGCGCAGTTGCGAGACCTCTTTGAACATCATCACGGCAATCTGGCCGCGAAGCCAGGCGCGTCAAATCACCAGCACGGGCAGGCGTTTGATCTGAACACTTTCCACAAAGTGGACGATCCAGCCGACAAGGTTTACCAGTGGTTGAAAAGGAACGCGCCGCAGCATGGATTTGTGCGCGCGGTTTCGAAAGAGCCGTGGCACTGGGAGTACCGTCCGGTTGAAGCAGCGACGCTCGCCGCGGCCGGCAGGTTTAAGCTCGACGGTGTGTCGGACGCGTAACTGGTAGCCTGTTCTTTTCGCTGCTCGAGACCTGTTCTTTTAGCAAACTGTGTTCGTTTGACAACTCTAGCCCCGATACGTAAATTCAGAGCCTCTTTGCTGGGAGGTCGTCCAATGGTAGGACTCCAGACTCTGGATCTGGCTATCGGGGTTCGAGTCCCTGCCTCCCAGCCAAAAAGAATCAAACACTTACGGGCGACCCAAATTTCGGGTCGCCCGTTTTGTGTGCCTATAGTGTGCCAAATTTTAAAACGTCGATTATTGTGTGCCGGTTTTCGTGAACAGCATTCGCTCCAGCTTGTCCGAAGCTCCTTGCTGCATGTCTGGTAACACGTGCGAATAAGTATCTATCGTGAGCGTGATCGATGAGTGGCCCAGGCGCTCGCTAACAACCTTTGGATTCTCGTTGGCCGCGAGTAGGAGCGTCGCGCAGCTATGCCGCAGATCATAAAGACGCAGCGTGGTGGGTAGATTGGCCCGTTCCAGTATCGGTCTGAAATGCCTTTGCACAAGGTTGAGTCTGATCAATGGCTGACCGTTGTTGGTGGCAAAGACCAGATCAAGATTCTTATACTCGCGACCAGCTTTAAGCCTTTCCTCGCTCTGATGTCGCCGATGCTCAGTCAACGCGCGTAGCGCGGAAGCAGGCAATGGAATTCGGCGACGACTGCGCGGCGTCTTGGGTTCGCCGAAATACCAGTCGCCGCTTTTGTAGCTTCTCCAGTGCAACGATCGTTGTACGTTAATAACCCCCTGCTCAAGGTCAACATCAGCCCACTTCAGGCCCAGATACTCAGAAGGTCGCAAGCCCGTTGCCAAAGCAAGCACGAAAAGAGCACTCCAGCGATCGCTCACTGCCTCTTCGAGAAATCGCGCGGCTTCGGCCGGCGTAAGAGACTGCATTTCATTCGCCGTCTTTCGCGGCAGTTCTACAGAACTGCAGGGGTTATGCGCGAGCATACGCCATCTAACCGCCTGCTTGAACGCTGACGTGAGAACTGAGTGCGTGTAGCGAACCGTTCGAGGCGAAAGTTCTCGATCAGTCAGTGCCGTGTAAAACTTTTGCACATCCAACGGACGTAGGTCTGACAAACGGAGCCGACCTAAAGCCGGTTTGACGTATCTCTGTATTAGACCCTTGTACTCTCGATATGTATTTTCTCTGAGGCGCGGACGTGCAGCAGTTTCAAGCCATTTCTCCAAGTAGTCTTCAACACTGTCGGCCGACGACTGAACGAATGTCCCTGCACTGATGTCAGTAAGCGTTTTGCTGAGATATTCATTAACTTTTTTCTTAGTTCCGCGAATCGTCTTGTTGAGGTAGCGCCGCTTCCCTTGTCCATCACGCCCGAGGAAAATCCGGACCATCCAAGTTTTTTCGCCTCGCTTGATTATGTGTCCCGCCATTGCTATTTGCCTTTCCTTTTGTTTCGGCCTTCAACCCTAACGAGCAAGTCTCCAGGCTGGCATTCGAGAACTTCACAAATGCGGTCAAGAGCGTCGAGATTCAGTCGCGCAATCTTGCCCTTGCTCATCTGCCAAACGGTCGCATACCGGATTCCAGTGTGCTTCCATAGCCAATACACCGTTTGACCACGCTGATTCAGCATCTGCCCCAATCGAATCACAATCATCTAAATATATATACCATACTAGTATATATACTTCAACAGGATATATGAAACCTTGCTCTTCTGCTATGAGATGCCGGCCTCAAATGTTGGTCGATGCCTTCATTCGCTCAGCATAGATTGCCGAAACGTTCGCACAGCAAAACTGCGGGGGGATTCAATGACGGGCAGCCTTAAACTGAGACTCGTAAGGATCTCCGCAGCGGGCTTAGGCTGCCTTGATAGCGATCGTTTGGCGTTGTAGTATTGTCGAGCCGCCTTCCTCAATTGGACCTCGGTTCTCTTTAAAAAGGGAGGTTGGTTCAAAACTTCGATCAATTCTCGCACTCAAACAGCATTTTTGAACTGAGCAGAATAGTCCTAGCTACAAACCTAGGTCACATATCACCGGTTCTTCCAGTCAACTTCATCCATGAGGAACGGGGCTGCGATGTCAACTTCTCACCTGCACAAAACTTCTTTTTTTCAAACTTGCTTAGGAGTGTTTCAGGGCGGTGGCTGCCGAGCAGCTGCATTCGTGGGCGCATATGAATCTGCCCTAGCTCACGGCGTCCACTTTGCAGAGGTCGCTGGTACTTCTGCTGGTTCGATAGTTGCAAGTCTCATCGGCGCTGGGGCCACACCCGAACAACTGAAAGAAAGCATCCGTCGCCTCGATTTTAGAACTTTGATGCTGCCCCCTGAAACGATTCCGTCGCGTCCGAGAAGTATCAAACGCTTTCTCGAACGCGGCACCATGGCAGTATTGCGCGCAACTCAGCTACGGCAATTGGCTTACTTCTACTCTCATCTGGGTGTGCACTCGTCCTTACAAATAGAGCGTTGGATGGAACAAGAATTAAGGCAATTGTTGCCGAGCATAGGGAATAGGCCAATTCGGTTCTCAGACCTTCTTATCCCCACATGGGTCATAGCAACAGATTTAAAAACTGGTGGCGTGCGAATTTGGAGTTCGCGCGAAACTGGCTCTGAAGAGGTTTCTCCAGCTATCAGGGCTTCTTGCTCGATACCCGTATTTTTTCAACCTGTACAGTTCCGATACGTCGACGGCGGCGCATTGAGCAACCTTCCATCCTTTGTTTTCGCAAACCCCAAGGACCGACCTTTCCAGCACATTGGGATCCTAAGCTTAGAATTCCACGTGGACAAGTTGTCGC
>JADMIO010607317.1_pt1 | contig 12568 bp, 14 predicted proteins | sample 8958161 | NCBI WGS metagenome assembly JADMIO01 (sample SAMN16585339, study PRJNA669376) | soil metagenome | isolation source: Crop rotation soil | place: USA: Cullars Rotation, Alabama | collected 2011 | reverse complement strand
CGCGACAACTTGTCCACGTGGAATTCTAAGCTTAGGATCCCAATGTGCTGGAAAGATCGGGGTCGGTCATGATCGTCGCCGGGTTCGAGTTCACGAGGACGATGCGGTAGCCCTCCTCGCGAAGCGCCTTGCAAGCCTGGGAGCCCGAATAATCGAACTCGCAGGCCTGGCCGATAATGATCGGGCCGGCCCCGATGATCATGATGGTTTTCAGGTCGGTACGTTTGGGCATGTCGTCAAAAAGTTAAAAAAGCTGCGAAGCGTCCAAAGCGCGCCGGGGTGTTGCAAGGAAAAATCCCTCCCGGTCGGGAAATGCAAAAGGCGGAAGGCATAATGCAAAAGTAGGGCCGGCGTGCCGGCCCGTTTGCTTTGCCGGTTTCGAAAAGGCTTCGCACGCGCCGAGTGAAACGAGGCCACTTGTGCATTGTGCCTTCCGCCTTTTGCCTTCTGCCTTTCTCCATGGCCGACATCATCAAAATCACCGGAATCCGCTCCTGGGGCCACCACGGTGCCCTCCCGGAAGAGACCCGCCTCGGCCAGCGCTTCCGCGTGAACCTCGTGCTGGAACTCGACACACGCCCGGCCGCCCTCGCCGACGACCTCACCAAGACGGTCAACTACGCCGAGGTCGCTCACCTCGTGGAAGTCGAACTCAAGGGCCGCCCGGTCTACCTTATCGAGACGCTCGCCGAAAACATGGCCGCGCGCCTGCTCAACGCCTTCCCGGTTCTCAACGCGCTCACCATCGAAATCGAAAAACCCTCCGCCCCGGTGGGCACCGATATCGACGGCATCGCCGTGGTGATCCGGCGGACGCGAAGCTGATGTAGGGGCGTTGCTTGCGACGCCCGCGACGATGCGGATACCGGGCTGATAATGATTCAACGGACGACAACGCCGCCATTCGGATTTCCCATTCCAATGAAATGTGTATGACTAAAATAACTACAAATTTGAAGCGGCTCTTCGAGCGCTGTTGTGAGCCGGCGCCTTTTGTCGTCTGCGCGGCGCTGCTTTCCCATTTGGGGCATGAGTGGGAGATGCATGTACATCGTTTCGGCAAAGAGCTTCCCACCCCGACCGAGTACTTCGCCGACTACCTGAATCATCCCTTCACGCCTTACGCCATAGCCGCGTTGATTCTGGTGCTCCCGATCAATTATCGGGCCCGGGCGTCGCTCTGGGTGACTTATTTTGTCGGCGTGATCTACGCCATGATGCTCCCGTTTTTCTTTTTGGGCAACATTGTGCGCGATGAGAATGCCTCTGAGCCGCCGTCAACTCGTCTGGTGTGGGCGATCGTCGGTTTCGCCATTTTGATTTTTCCCCTTCGGGTGTGGAGGTGGATCAGGAGTTGGAAAAAAACTTCGAGTCCGGAATGATGAGGCAACGCCTTCTCTGTGCTCTTTGTGCTCTCTGTGGCTAAAATTCAAAATTCCCCGCCCTGACTTCCCCCCCATGACCTCCGCGCTCTCCATGTACCACCGCGCCATCGTCGCGTTCGGCGCCAACCTTGGTGACCGCGAGGGCACGATTCGCGCCGCGTTGGAGGAACTCGACGGCTTGCCCGGCGTGCGACTCGTCGCGACCTCGCCGCTCTACACAAGCGACCCGGTGGGCTACGCCGACCAGCCCGAATTCCTCAATGGCGCCGCCGCCTTCGACACGGCCGTCGATCCCGAAGTCTTCCTCCGGATTCTCCTGCTCACCGAGAAAAATTTCGGGCGCGTCCGCGACATCCCCAACGGCCCGCGCACGCTCGACCTCGATCTGATTTTCTACGACGGCACGGCCCCTTACGCCGGGCCCGGACTCATCCTCCCGCACCCGCGCTGGCGCGAACGCCCCTTCGTATGCGTGCCCGTCGCCGATGTGCTCGCCGCGCCGGAGTTGGCCAACGATTCGCGATGGGATGACCTGCGACTCGAACTGAAATCGCTGACGAATCGCAGCGGCTTGCGGAAAATTTGACCGCAGATGACGCGGATGTTCGCAGATAAAGGATGCGGGTCGATTTCGAAGAATACCCGCCGAGGTTCAAAATCCAAACTGCCGCGCCGGCTTTATCTGCGCTTATCCGCGTAATTTGCGGTCAAAATCATTCCCCGCAAAATGTCGACCGATTGGGAAAATATCGAGGTGCGTCCGACGGAGAAACCGCCGATCGCCGCACGCCTTTTGCCCGGGCGCTTCCCTCTCCTGTGGGTGTTGCTCCCGCTCATCGCCGCCTATTGTGTCGCTGAATCCGGTGTTTGTATTCCGGATACGGCACTGTGTGTTGTTGGCGTGATCGCCACGGTATTGGCGCTCGCACCGCCCGTTGCGCGCCGCTGGTCATTCGCCTTCCCCCTCGGCGTTTTTTCAGCCGGCCTTCTGTTTCACGCCTTCGTCAGTCCTCCGGCTCCCGACCGGTCGGCGTTGCCGCCGCGCGAGGCGATCCTGTCCGTTCGCGTTGACGAACTCTTTTCCTCCCGCTTCGACAGCGTCTCGGGAGTCGGCACCGTCGCCGAAGCGCCGGCCCATCTCGCCGATCTCACCGGCGCGCGTATCCAATTCCGTGTGACAAAACACGACGGTGATCCGACCTTCGACCTCGGCGCGACCGTGCGTCTGCGAGGCGTGCTCGACAACGCCCCCACCGGCGACGGTTTCGCGCGTTACCTGCGTCAGCGCGGCATCCCGGCCACCTTGTCCCGGGCGAAACTCGAAGCCGTCGAATCCCCCGCGTCGCCGTTTCGCCAAGCCTGCACGCGCGCCCGCGAGCGCGTGGCCGACGCGCTTTCGCGCGGGGTGGATAAGCCCGGCGCCATCCGTCTCGCCGCGCTGATGCTCGGGCGCACGAGCCTGTTGCCGAAGGAGGAGCAGACGGATTTTCAAAAGGCCGGGGCCACGCACCTCTTCGCCATCAGTGGCCTGCACATCACGGGTATCGCCGCCGGCTTGTTGTGGGTGGCGCGCCGCATCCGCCTTCCGGATATTATCGCCGTGCCGACCGTGTTGTCCACCCTCTGGCTGTATGTGCAGATGGCCGGGGCGCCGCCCTCGGCGATGCGCGCGTGGATCATGGCGGCGGCGATGTTCGGCGCGTTGGTTTTAAATCGCGGCGCGCGCCCGGCGGCGGGTTTGATCTTCGCCGCCACACTCACGCTGCTCGTCGATCCCACCGCGTTGCGCGACCCGGGTTTCCTGCTTTCGTACGTCGTGGTCGCGGCGATTCTTTTCTACGCCGTGCCGGCGGCGCGAGAATTGGAGACGCGCCTTCACCCGTGGAAACTCATCCCGCCCGACGCGCTCGGTTGGTGGCGCACGAAAATCCTGGCGGCGCGCGTGCCGGTGTTTTCCGCGTGCGCCACGACGTTCGCCGCCAGCTTCGCCGGCGCGCCGCTTGTGGCCGCGTTGTTCGGAAATTTTTCGCCGGTCGGGTTGTTCGCCAACCTTGCGATGGTGCCGCTCGCCGCGCCGCCGGTCATTCTGGGCTTCATCAGCTCGACGCTCGGGGTCGTCGGGTTGCCCGGTTGGGCGGCGCCGTTTAATTGGGTCGGCGCCCTCTTCATGGACTGGCTCGCCGTCGGCGCGCACCTCGCCGCACATGTGCCCGGCGGGTCGATGAAGTGGAACGTCGGCGCCTCGTGGGCGGTCGCCTTCGCCGGCGTGACGACGGTTGTCGCGCTCGTCGCGTATCCGGTGCGCCCCGACAGGTCGCCGTGGCGTTACGCGATTCTGCCGGGGGTGGTGTTTGGAGTGTTCGGCGTTTTCCTCTGCCTTGGGTAGGGCGTGGCGCACCGTCGCCCGCCGTGACCGCACCGCGTTCGAGTCAGAGCATGCATCAACGGGCCGGGCGATGTCGTCGGAAAAACCCGCAGCCTGTTCGCGACGGCGGGCGACGGTGCGCCACGCCCTACCAACGAAAAACGCCCCGGCGTTGCGGCCGGGGCGTTTTGGATTCGGTTCCGCGAAGGATTACTCCTTGGCGAAGTCGGATTTGAAGTTGGTGATCATGAACACGCCGGCGGCCAGCGCACCGCCGAGCAGTTCGCCGGAGATGTGCCAGACGAGTTCCTTCCACTCCACGAGGCCGACGACGCCGAGCATGGTGGCGACGGCGGGGTTCATGATCGCACCGGAGGCGAAGGCGCCGCCGGCGACGGTCAGACCAATCGCGGCGCCGTAGAAGTTGTTGTCCTTCGTTCCCTTCGCGGTTGCGACCTGGAGCACGACGAAGGCGAGGAGGAAGGTGAAGAGGAGCTCGGAGACGAGCACCTGTCCGGCGTCGAAGGACGGGGCGGCGGCGATGATGGCGCCTTTTTTGAGGAAGAGTGCGGTGCCTGCGGCCGCCCCGGCGGCGAGGAGTTGTGCTCCGATGTAGGGAATCGCTTCCTTCACACAGGTCTTGCCCCTGAAGAGCACGGCGACGGTCACCGCCGGGTTGTAGTGGGCGCCCGAGATGTGGCCTCCCGCGTAAATCATGACGAGGAGGACAAATCCCGCGATGATCGGCGTGATCGTGGCGCCGGAAAGCGCGCAGAGCGCGACGGTGAGCGCGAGGAAGAATGTGCCGAGGAATTCGATGAGGTATTTGTTCATGCGGGAATCAACAAAATGAAAACGACGGGGCCGTCACGCCGGATTTTGTCCCGGTCGGCGGTTCGCGTAGAATCTTGCCCATCGGTGTGTCGCACCCAAGTTCGCCCGGCAAAGCCCATGCTCAAAAAACTCTTCGGCCAAAAAAAGAAGGAGACCGCCCCGCCGGAACCGGTTCCGGTGGAGCGCGAAGGACACACCAAGCCCCAAGAGCCGCAGGACAAACCCTGGATCGGCGTCGACCTCGACGGCACGCTCGCCCGCGCCACGCCGTGGAAGGGCATGACTCACATCGGGGAGCCGGTGCCGCTCATGGTGCGTCGCGTGCAGGAGTGGACGCGGCTCGGGCTCACCGTGAAAATCGTCACCGCGCGCGGTCCGTATCCGGAAGCCGTTGACGCCATCAGGAAGTGGCTCGTCGCGCACGGCATGCCGGAGCTCGAGGTGACCGACCGCAAGGACTTCGGTATGGTCGAACTCTGGGACGACCGCGCCATCCAGGTGGTGCGCAATACCGGGAAACCTTTTTTAAGCCCCTCGATGTTCGGTCGGCCCAAGGCGCCGATCCTCGCCGAAGAGGCGCAGGATGCGACGTTCTACCTGCTGAAGCACCCGGAGAAGTAGGGACTGAGTCTTGCCGGGGCCGGGATGACATCGAAGGGAGTCCGTCGTTCTTCTGTTTTTCGACGCTGACGGCCTCAGCAAGACTGAGGCCCTACTTTAGCGCCGCCAAGAACTCCCGCGCCGCACCGGCCACATCCCGCGCGGCGACGACTCCGGAGGACACGGCGACGCCGTGCGCGCCGAGTTTCCGGATTTCGGATACATCGGCGACGATCACGCCGCCGATCACGACGCAGGGGAGCGGCGTCATCATCGTGATGAGCGCGCGCAGGATGTCCGGCGAAAGTATCGGCGCGAGTTTCGCCTTGGAGGTGGTGAACCGCCATGGGCCCACTCCGGCATAGTCGGCCACGCGGTCGCGCATGACCCGCGCGCCCTCCTCCGGGAAATTCACGGTGACGCCGATGATCTTGTCGGCGCCGAGGAGCTTGCGCGCCTCCACCGGCGACATGTCCTCTTGGCCGAGGTGAACGCCGTCGGCTTCCGCCGCGAGGGCGAGTTCGGGTGTGTCGTTGATGATGCACACCGCGCCGTGTGCCCGGCAGACGGATACGACGGCCTTCGCCTCGGCGAGTAGGGCTCCTCCGGTCAGCGCTTTCGTGCGGAACTGGATCCACTTCGCGCCGCCCAGGCACGCCGCCTCGGCCTGCGCTGCGTGGGTGGCACCGGGAAGGTCGAGGGTGAGGATGTGAAGCGGAGAGACGTTTGGCATGATATTCAAGGTGTGCAAAATCAGCCGAAAATCGAGGTGCCTCCGCCCAGGCGGTCGATGATGGCCAGGAGGAGCGCGGCGGCCAACCAGGCGCCGAGCAGGAGAGGGAAGGACAGTACGAGCATAAGCGCCGCCTTGAGGATGATTCCCGGGATGGTCACGCCCGGTTGCATCCGACGGAGCCACCGTTCCAGCGCTACCGGGGTGAATCCTATTCCCGCGAAAACCCCGGCCACGAAGAAGGTGAGGAACCGATGCCAAAGCGAAAGTCGGCCGCTCGTGCAGCCGTCCCATAGCATGATGACGGTGATCGCCCACCAGACGGCCGCCCACAACCAGGCGCTGAAACGAAGGAGGATGCGGAAGGCGTGGTCCATCAGGGTGGGGGCGGGCCGACTTCAGTCGACCAACTTCACGAAGGTGCGTTTGCCGGCCTGCACCACGGTGTCGGCGATGGGGCGCACGAGACGCAGGTTGTGGTCGGTGGCCTTTTCCTCGTTCACCTTCACCGCTCCCTGTTCGAAGAGGCGCTTAAGTTCTTTCTTCGATTCGAAGAGGCCGGTGGCCATGAGCAGTTCGATGAGCGTCGATTCGGGCGCGGCGCCGGCGAGTTTGTCCCAGGAAAATTCCGGGATGTCGTCGCGCACCTGCTTCTTGGAGAACACGGCCTCGAACTGTTCGCGTTCGTGCGTGGCGACGTCGAGCGTGTGGAAGAGCGCGGTGAGCGAAACGGCGAGGCGCTTCTTCGCCTCCATCGGGTGCATGTCGCGTTTGTGCGCGACGATTTCGTGCTCGGGGAGTTCGAGCAGGAAGCGGTAGTAGAGCCACATCGCGTCGTCCGGGATGGACATGATTTTGCCGAACATGTCCTTCGCCGAATCATTGAAGGCGATGTAGTTGCCGAGCGACTTGCTCATCTTCTTCACGCCGTCGAGGCCGACGAGCAGCGGCATGGTGATGACGGCCTGCTGCGGTTTGCCGGCGTCGGCCTGGAGGTTGCGCCCGACGAGGTTGTTGAAGAGCTGGTCGCTGCCGCCGATTTCGAGGTCGGCGTCGATCATCACGGAGTCGTAGCCCTGGAGCAGCGGGTAGAGGAATTCGACGACAGAGATGGGCGTCTTCGTTTCGAAGCGCTTCGAAAAATCGTCGCGCGCGAGCATCTGCGCGACGGTCATGTGGCGCGCGAGTTGGAGGCAGTCGAGGAAGCTCATCTTCGCGAACCACTCGCCGTTGCGGCGCACTTCGGTCTTCTTCGGGTCGAGGATGCGGAAGGCCTGCTCGAGGTAGGTCTCGGCGTTCTTTTCGATCTCCTCGCCGGTGAGCACCGGGCGCGTGTCGGAGCGGCCGGTCGGGTCGCCGATGCGCGTGGTGTAGTCGCCGATGATGAGCACGGCCTGGTGCCCGAGGTCCTGGAACTGGCGCAGCTTGTTCAGGCACACCATGTGGCCGAAGGTCAGGTCGGGGCGTGTCGGATCGACACCGAGTTTCACGCGCAGCTTCTTGCCGGCCTTCAGGCGCTCGAGGATTTCGGCCTGACCGTGGAAGGTGTCGGTGCGCTCCTTCATGAGCGCGAGCTGTTGTTCCGGGGCGATATGCAGGGACATGCGAAAGGGGTTTCCTCCAAGGTTTCAGGTTTCAGGCGCGAAGGGGAACAAAAAATCGCCCTGTTGAACGGCGCTCCGGCGCGTGGCCCGGTGGGTTGGGGGAGTTTCGAATTTCAGCGTTCCCGTGTTTCCCGATTTCAGCTTTTTCGTCCGCCAACATGGACCCCGTTCAAATCGTCTCCGACTACATCCGTTTCCCCAGCGTCTCGACCGACCCGGCCTTTAAGGAAGGCATGATCGGCGCGCGCGACTTCTGCGCGAACCTGCTCAAGCAGGCCGGCCTTGAGGTCGAAATCGTCGAAACGCCGTTGCACCCCATCGTACTCGGACGCCGCACCGGCCCGAAGGAGTGGCCGCACATCGTGCTCTACGGTCACTACGACGTGCAGCCCGCCGACCCGCTGAACCTGTGGACGACGCCGCCCTACGAACCGTCCGTTCGTAATGGAAAAATCTTCGGTCGCGGCACCGCCGACAACAAGGGCCCGCACGCCGTCGGCGTCATCGCCCTCGCGAACGTCCTCAAGCGCAACCCGAACCTCCCGCTGCGCGTCACCGTGCTCATCGAGGGCGAAGAGGAGATCGGCAGCCCGAGCTTCGGCGGCTTCCTCGACAAGTACCGCGACGAACTCGCCGAGGCCGACGGCGTCATCCTCTCCGACACCGGCAGCCCGAGCGCCGACCAGATCGTCATCACCACCGGCCTGCGCGGCATCATGGGCTGCGAAGTGCGCCTCACCGGCCCGAACGGCGACCTGCACTCCGGTATCCACGGCGGCGCCGTGTACAACCCGATTCAGGCGCTCTGCGAGCTCTGCGCCTCGCTGCACAACGCCGACGGCTCGGTGAACGTCCCCGGCTTCTACGAGGGCGTGGAACTGCCCGCCGATTGGGAGCGCGAGGAACTCAAGAAGTACCCGCTCACCGAAGAGAAGTACCGCGAGTTCCTGAAGGTGGACGCGCTGTATTCACAACCCAACTACACGCCCATCGAGGCCGTGCGCTACGGCCCGACGCTGGAGTTCAACGGCATCGGCGGCGGCTACCAGGGCGAAGGCTCGAAGACCGTCATCCCCGCGAAGGTCTTCGCCAAGATCACCTGCCGCCTCGTCCCCGGTCAGGACGAAGCCAAGGTGTACGCCTCGCTCAAGAAAACCATCGAGGAGCGCGTGCCGAAGGGCCTCAAGTGCGAGCTCGTACCGAAGCAGGGCAGCAACGCCTACGCCGTGTGCCCGCCCGATCGTCCGAACACTCCGGCCGACCAGAACCCGGTGCTCGCGCGCGCCTTCCGCGCCGCCGAGGTCGCCATCACCGAAGCCTTCGGAAAGAAGCCGCTTTATGTGCGCGAAGGCGGTTCCGTGCCTATCATCGGCGACATCAAAACGCGCACCGGTCTCGACTCGCTCATGGTCGGCCTCTTCCTGCCGGATTCGAAGCTGCACGCGCCTAACGAGAACTTCGACCTCGAGCTGCTGCACAAGGGCATCATCGCCTACGAAAAGATTTTCGAAGGCATCGCGGGGAAACGCTGAGGCGGCGAATGCAAAAGGCATAGTGCATAATGCACAAGTGGCTCCGATACGCTTCGCGCGTGCGGGGTCTTTTTTTGAAAAGACTCGGTGCCGGGCCGGACGAAGGTCGGCCCCACTTATGCCTTATGCATTTTGCCTTTTGCATTCGGCGATAAGGCCGGGCCTTATCGCCGGTATGAAACGCCAGGCCACGCCGATCGTCTTTCTCGATTTCGAGACTACCGGCGGTGTGGCCGCGCAGGATCGCATCATCGAGATCGGGCTGATCCGCGTGCAGGAAGGGAAATCCTCGTCGTGGGAGACGCTGGTGAATCCCGGCGTGAACATCCCGGCGATCGTCACGACCATCACGGGTCTCAAGGAAAAGGATCTGCTCGGCGCCCCGGAGTTTTCCGAGGTGATGGACACACTCGCCGACTTCGTGCGCGGCGCGACGGTCGTCGCGCACAACGCGCCGTTCGAGCGCGAGTTCATGAAGGCCGAATTCGCGCGCCTCGGCCGCACCGTGCCGCCGGCGGATTACCTGTGCACACGCCGGCTCGCCGGATGTTTTTATCCTGAGTTGCCGAAACACTCGATGGACGTCGTCTCCGATCATGTCGGGCTGCGCGCGGCCGTCGGACAGCGTCACCGCGCCATGGGCGACGCCGACCTGACGCTGCGCCTGTGGAACCACTGGCGCGCGACCATCCCGCGCCTGGCCTTCGAGGCCGCGATCCGCGACTCGTTCGTGTAGTCGCGGAGCCTCAACCCGGGACCGCGACACGCATGCGTGGCGCTCGGGTGAGTCGGCGAGGGGCGTCAATCATCAGCGGGACGAAGCCTCAAGCATGCGTGTGGCGGTCCCGGGGGAGGCGGCCGCGCGACAAAAACCCGGACGCCTCGCGGCATCCGGGTTTTTGATACGGGCTTTTCCGACTCGTCGGGCTCAGGCCAGTTTTTTGAGGGCTTCGCCGACCAGGGTGATGATCGACTCGACGATCGCCTGGCCGGAGAGCAGTCCGGAGGCGACGACGAGGCCGTAAAAGAGCGCCCCCTTTTTCCAGCCTTTTTCCCACAGCCACATGGCGAAGGCGCCGAGCAGGAAGGAGAGTGTGTTCGAAAGAGGCAACGCGAGCCCGATGCCGATGCCGAGTGCCGACGGGAGCTTGCGCGCGGCCTTGGGGCAGAGTTTCGAGAAGATCGTGTACAGCGCGCCGAAGACGGAGCAGACGATCATCAGGCGTGTCGCGCCGTGGTAGAATCCGGAGTCGTGCGAGGTGAGCAGCTTCGCGACGGCGGACCAGAGTTTCGCCGGGAGCGCGGGGAATTTTTCGAGATGCGCCGCGTCGGGGATGATCGCGTACCACGCCGGGATGACGCAGAGGATGCCGAAGAAAACTCCCGAGAGTTGCGCCAGCCACACTTTGCGCGAATTCGCTCCGAGCAGGTGGGATGTTTTCAGGTCGGCGATCATGTCCACGGCCGAGCCTCCGGCGGCGGAGGTGGAGCCGGCGGCGACGAGGTTGATCGCGGCGGAGCCCGAGGCGCCCGGGAGGCGCGCGTAAATGAGCTGCGTGACCTTGCCCATCGCACCGATGGGGTTGATGTCCGTCTCGGCCGCCGAGCGCAGGCAGACGAGGGTGACGAGGAGGGACAGCGCGAGCGCGAGCAGGCCGAGCCAACCGTTCACGCCGAAGCCGAAGTGCAGGGAAAGCGCGAGGCCGACGGCGGCGGGAACGCCCACGAAGGCCGCCCATTTCATCGGCACTTCGAGATCGGCCACGGGGTCGGCTCCGGTCGTGCGGCGCTTTTTGAACAACCCGGCGATCGCTCCGGTGAAGGCGCGCCATTGGAAGGCGAGGTCGACGAGGCTTGCCGTGACAAGCATCGCCGTGCCACCCCAGAGCCCCCAGGAACTGGGTGATACGGTGCCGCCGGTAATCTTGAACGCGGGCAGGAAATGTTCCCCGGCCGCGGCGATATGCGCGGCGTCGGCAGAGAGCATCGCCGGGGTGAGGAAGAAGTAGAGCACGGCGCTCGAGAGGAACATCGAAAGGCAGGTGCGCATGCCGACAATCATGCCTGCGGCGCCCAACAGGAGGCTGGGCTCGAAGCTGGCTCCGGCGAACTTCAGCGCGCGGTCCGGATCCGCGAGGTTCCATTTGCCACCGGAGGCTTTGTTGATCAGCCACACGCCGGCGTCCATGAGCCTGTGCGGCGCGAACGCGATTTCACCGGGGACGCCGATCACCTTGTCGAGTTTTCCGAAGAACTCCGAGGTCTTCGGGGAAAGTTGCGCGAAAGCTTCGCCGATGGCGCCGATGCTGCGAAAGAGGCCGAAGACGGCGCCGATGCCGAGGGTGATGAAAAGCATCCGCGCTTTGCGCAGCGCGGCCTCGCCGTCGGCATACAGCCCGCGCAACACCTCCGCCCCCGCTCGGGGCGAGGGCCACGCGAAATCCTCGTCGTTGACCATCTTGCGCTTGAACGGCACGGCGATGCAGATGCCGAGTACGGCGGTGAAAAACACCACGGCGCCCATGGCCAGCATCGGCGGATTCCTCGTCGATTCGCCGAGGCTCGCGGTCGTCGCGAGAAGCATGCCGCCGAAGCAGCCGACGATGGTCATGCCGGTCGAACTGCTCGCGGCGGTGGCCGTCGAGGTCATGCAGTTGTTTTCAAGCATTGTGAACGGACGGATCGCGCCGCTCGAGCGACGCGTGAGCGCGTTCATCACCGCGTAGCTTCCGAGCGTGGCGATGGTCGTCAGCGAGAGCCCCCACCCGGTCTGCAGCGTGATGAAGATGCCGACGACGGAGAGCAGTCCGCCGGTCAGCCCGCCGATGAGCACGGCGCGCAGCGTGAGCTGAAGCTGAGAGTCGCCCAGGTACACATACTTGCGCCAGTGCGCGTCGCGCTCTGCCGGTGTCGCGCCCGGAGGGAGCGCGGGGGCGCCCTCGTCAACAGCGATCTCTCCGTTGACGCCGGACACGGGGTTGAACCCTTCGGTCTGTTCGAGTCCCGGCGTCAGCAGGTGTCCGGCGGGGTCGTTTTCAGGGGAAGCTGAACTCATGCGCGCGGACTTTGTGTCCGGGACGGGGCTCGTAAAGCGATAACGAGGCGGCTCGCGACCGTGATTCGGAGCGGACGGCCCGGTTGTCGCCCCGGGGGGGGATTTTCTCCTCGCGCCGCGCACCACGCACATCGAACCTTCACGCCGTGACCATCCTCCACCGGCACATGTTCAAGGAAATCCTCGCCGCCGTCGCCATGGCGTCGGGTGGGTTCCTGTTTGTGATGGTCGCCGGCAACCTGTTGAAAGGACCGCTGGCGGACATGCTCGGCGGTCGCGTGCCTTTCGCCACTTTCCTCGAGTTCTGCCTGCTGCTCATCCCGAGCATGGCGCCGTACGTGCTGCCCATCGGCATCCTGACCGGCGTATTGCTCGTGCTCGGGCGCATGTCCGCGCAGAACGAGATCTTTCCAGCACAGTGGGATCCGAAGCTTGGAATTCACGTGACTTGAAGTCGCGG
>JADMIO011711195.1_pt1 | contig 12569 bp, 11 predicted proteins | sample 8958161 | NCBI WGS metagenome assembly JADMIO01 (sample SAMN16585339, study PRJNA669376) | soil metagenome | isolation source: Crop rotation soil | place: USA: Cullars Rotation, Alabama | collected 2011 | reverse complement strand
ACTTCAAGTCACGTGAATTCCAAGCTTCGGATCCCACTGTGCTGGAAAGAAGTGTCTTGAACAAATTAAAAAGCAGGCTCATTTAAAAAAAGTGCCTGTGATTATTTATTCTGCTTATAGTGCACAACAGGAAATTGAAGGGCTTTATAAAAAAGGAGCGTCCTTGTTTGTAAGTAAGCCGCACTCATACGATGAACTGACTGCAATACTCAAAGCAATTTTAAAAATTGAGTGGGATACGTTTGATCTCAAAAATGCGCAAGAATATTTTAAGGATATGAATGCAGTCAAAATTCCTGAATAACAATAAATATATGCATATCCCCCTAAAAACACAGTCACGAAGAAGTGCAAGACTCTTTAGATACCTCGAAAATAAACTGCACAAGTCGCTGCGCACATGCCCATGTTTCAAACTGGCATCAGTTCCGAACACATAACAATTGTGCTCATCAGATTTTATTCATTCTTTTCAAATACATAGAGAAAGCCATTTTTTGGAAATAATTCCAAACGTCCTTTGAAGCCATGTTTTCTCAATTCATTTTTTAAGCAGTGCATAAAAAATCCATGAGTAACCAGTAAGGTATTTTCAGTCGTTTCTTCAAGTAGGAAATTTATGAATTTACCTGCACGATCCATACTTTCATGGCGGGTTTCAGGCATTTTTTTAAGATTTAAAAACCATGCAATTCTTCCAATTACGCTTCTGAGAAAGGAAGGAAGATTTGCCTTATTCATAAATATAGCTGCACTTTTAACTTCTACAAGTTGGTCCGTAATGATAAAATTTCCCTTGTAAATCATTTTGGCTGTTTCAACAGCCCGTGTCTGAGCACTTACATAACAAGATGGAAAATCTTCCGCTTTAATTTGTAATTTAATAATCTCAACAGGTGAAAGGTCATAATGATTTATCGCTTCATTAAATGATTTACCGCTCGAAAAGAAAGATGCACTGTAAATTACTTTTGAATGCCTTATCAAGCCAATTTTCATCGGCTATAAAATTACAGAATGAGCACTTCTTTGACAGAGGTATTCTATCTTAATCCTTCCCCTCTGGCGCAAAGTGTTATGTGCGGGAGTGCAAAACTTCAAGCCGGACAAGAATTGCACCGCCTCCGAAAGGAGCTTTTCAGCTTTAAGCTTACTATTTTACATCCTTTCAAAAGAGAATAACTTCACATCATTATTTTTTTTGCCCAGGATAAGGTCAGTTATTATTTCTGCTGCCACCAGGCTAAAAGTTATACCATTCCCTCCAAAGCCTAATGCAAAAAAGCTGTTGGGTAGTTTTTTATAGCTGCCGATAAACGGAAGACCGTCATCGGTAGAACCGAATGTACCCGCCCAGCTAAACTCCGGTATAAACGGGATATGAGGAAGAAGGGAATTAAAATCTTTAGAAAGCCGCTCTGTTTTTTTCTGGATTAATTTATCACGCGCAACAGGGTTGTAAAAATTTTCATCAGCCCCACCAATAATAATGCGATTATCTGTTGTGGTTCTCATATACAGGTAAGGGTTGGAAGTATTCCATAGCAGCGATTTGCCTTCCCATAACTTTACGTTGTCGTTCAGTTGCTCACTTGCCACTGCATATGTAGAGCGAAGCTTTACAACTTTTTTGCTAATAAGATTAACCACTTCGTAACCGATGGCATACACCAAGTGCTTTGCTTGGATTACATGACCATTTGCGGTTTCGAGCACCACATTATTCTTTTTATGTTCAATTTTAGTGACAGGTGTACGATCAAATACCTTTAATTTTTTTTTGATTGAATACTGATGTATAGCGTGGGTAAAACTATAGACATCTATTTCCGCTCCTGTTTCTGATAATATAGCTGCAGGCGCTCTTAAACGATAATGCTGCCTTATTTCATTTTCTTCCAGCCATGTTACTTTAAAGTTACCGTACTTCCGGATGAGGTATTCGTTTTTAAGAAAGTGAACATCCTTTTTAGAAGCTGCAAAATAAAGGCTGTTTCTAAAGCAGAAATCTCCGGATTTTAATTCACCCGCAATATGTCCTAATTTAAATATAGATTCTTCGCACATACGGTAAGCTCGCACTGCTGCCGCTGTTCCTATTTTATGCTTCAGTTTATGCAGCGGAACATCTATTTCGTATTGGAGTAGGGAGGTGCTTGCGCTAGTGCTGCCAAGGCCGATGGTTCTTGCATCTATTATGCAGCAATCAATCCCCGCATTTACAAGGTAATAACTCGCTAATGCACCTGAAATGCCGCCTCCTAAAATAACAAACTTCTGTTTTGAGAGATTCCTCCAACTTTGGGTAAGAGTAGATAAGCCCGTTTTTTATCAACCAGAATGGGTAACCTGAAAAGAGTTTCAATGAGTAATTATTATAAGTCTAAAGGAAACACCAAAATTAACATAAGTGGAGACAACCGCCTTTAAAATTTTGTTTTTTGGTCCCACAAGGTTTTTTTTAATGCTATAAATATTTTTTTTAACAACTGCTGTTTCAAAAATATTTTCAAACGAGGCATTGCAAAAGAAGAAATGGTAAACATTCTGAATAGCTTTGTTTCTGTAGAATGTATGCAATTGTTGATATAGAAACTACTGGCGGCAACCATGAATCTGGCCGGATAACGGAGATTGCCATTTTAATTCATGATGGAAGGAAAATCATAAAACGCTTTCATACATTGGTGAATCCTTATTGCCGCATACCCTATTATATTACACAGTTAACAGGCATTACTAATGAAATGGTTTTGGATGCTCCGGCATTTTATGAAATTGCAAAGGAAATTGTTGAACTTACTAAGGATATGGTGTTCGTTGGACATAATGTACCCTATGATTATGGTTTTATTAAGTCCGCTTTCAAAAATTTGGGCTATGATTACCAGCGCAAAACTTTATGTACCGTAAAACTTGCAAAAGCAGCTTTTCCCGGTTTGAGCTCATACAGCCTTGGAAATATTTGTGAAAGCCTGGATATTGAAATGGAAAACCGGCACAGGGCAATTGACGATGCACAGGCAACGGGAATATTGTTCAGCAAAATTATATCAACAAACCCGGATGTAATTACTTTAAGTTTGTTCCCGGTTGAAATAAAAAAAGCTGCTCTTCCGCCATTATTAAATCCTTATGTTTTTGAGAATATTCCCCCTCACGTTACCGGCGTGTATTATTTTTATAATGTACATCATGAGGTAATTTATGTAGGAAAAAGCAAGGATATTAGAAAAAGGTTATTACAGCATTTTTCTTCAAATACAAGAAAGAAAACAATTCAAATGTTGCATGAAATTGCAGATATCAGCTATGAAAATACAGGATGCGAATTGGTGGCGCTTCTTTTGGAATCAGATGAAATAAAAAATTTAAGGCCCCGCTATAACGTATCGCAAAAAAGATCGAGGGGCGTTTCTTATTTTGGAATATTTCAGAAACGGGATAAAAAAGGCTATCTCAACCTGTATATTAAACGTCTTAGGCAGGGTGAAGAACCCATCATTACCATGGAAACACTGAATGATGCAAGAGAACTATTGGAAAGGATTTTAGAAAAATTTAATTTGTGCTTATCAAAATGTGATTTGCATAAAATAGCGGGTGCATGTTTCAATTTCCATTTACACAAGTGTAAAGGGGCTTGTGTGGGAAATGAACTACCTGGTTCTTACAATGAAAGAGCAAGAAAGGCAATTAAAAGTATTAGCTTTGAAAAGGAAAACTTTTTTATTGTAGGGAATGGACGAAACCCAACTGAAAAATCACTGATATGCATTGAAGGTGGAAAATATCAGGGATTTGGTTTTTTAGATTTCTCATTCGGGCCGCCTGGTATAGAAGATATGCGGGATTGCATCAAAAAATATAATCACAACAAGAACATTCAACAAATACTTTGCAGCTTCATGAAACACGATCACATAAAAATACCTTTTGAACCAGATCAATTTGCCCTGGAAGAGAAAATGATTTTTGAAAATGGATAATTTAATAGCATTATTCAATTGGTAATTGTTCTACCTATGTTCTACCCCAAAAAAATAATGCCTTGTAAAACAATTATTTACAAGGCATTACAGTGATCCCGCAGGGATTCAAACCCCGAACCTCTTGATCCGTAGTCAAGTGCTCTATTCAGTTAAGCTACGGGACCATATAATAAGTTTGTACGTGAGAAAAACGGCTGCAAAAATACGTATTAAAAGTTAATTGAAAAACGCTATTTCTCTTCCTTACCGGGTTTCGAAATTGATTCACGCATGCTCGTATCAGCCTGGATGTTTTTCATTTTATAGTAATCCATAATTCCAAGGTTTCCCGACCTGAACGATTCTGCCATCGCTAGTGGAATCTGCGCTTCAGCTTCAATAACTTTTGCCCTTGCTTCCTGCGCTTTCGCTTTCATTTCCTGTTCATATGCAACAGCCATTGCCCTCCGTTCTTCTGCTTTTGCCTGGGCTACTTTCAGGTCAGCACTCGCCTGTTCTGTTTGCAGCTTTGCACCTATATTTTCACCAACATCAATATCTGCTATATCAATAGACAGGATTTCAAATGCTGTACCGGCATCCAACCCTTTATTTAAAACTGTTTTTGAAATGGTATCAGGATTCTCAAGGACTGCCTTATGGTCGTGTGCAGAACCAATGGTTGTTACAATTCCTTCACCCACACGGGCAAGAACTGTTTCTTCCCCGGCTCCACCTACCAGCTGGTTAATATTAGTTCTGACTGTTACACGGGCACGTACTACCAACTGAATACCATTTTTTGCAACTGCAGACACCGGTGGAGTATCAATTACTCTTGGGTTAACTGAAAGCTGAACAGCATCAGCCACATCACGCCCTGCCAGGTCAATGGCAGTAGCCAATTTAAAAGTGAGCGGAATATTAGCCTTATCGGCAGAAATTAATGCCTTGATGACATTATTTACATGCCCTCCCGCCAGGTAATGTGTTTCTATATCATTAGTAGTAACAAATAAACCTGCCTTTGTGGAATTTATTAATGCATTGACAACAATGGAGGGCGGCACTTTTCTCAACCGCATTAAAATAAGGTTCATGATGCTGATTTTTACTCCGGAAAACACAGCTGTAATCCATAAATTGACTGGAACAAAATAGAGAAAGAGGAACAATAATATAATTCCACCGATAATGCCGAGTAATAATAATGGTAATTGCATATTTAATTAAGGATTTAAAAATCAGATTTAAGAATAAAATATTACAGGTTAGTATTTTTTTGCTTTTCTTTTACAATCACTTTATTGGTCAAAACTTTAATAACTATAACTTCAGTATTACCCGAAATCATTTCTCCGTTTGTTTGCGCTTCCACTCTTATATTATTTACCATGATGGTACCCATCGGTCGAAGTGCAGATATCGAAAGACCCTCATCACCTTCTTTTATTTCTGTTTTATCAATCTCATTTGCTCTGCCCTGCAAAGAATCTTTTAAACCGAAACGCTGCCATGCCTGAGATTTCAAAGAATAGTAAACCGCACCAATACTAAGGGCAACAGTAGCCAAAGTAGTATAATGCCCTGCTGTGGAACCAAAATCCTTATACATCCACAATATACCTGTAATAATCAGTATTGCTCCGATTATTCCGGCTACTAAACCGGGTAGGACTAATATCTCCAAAACAAGCAGTACTATACCAATTAAAATTACTAAAATAATAGTGGCAATCAACATGGGGTATTTCAAATGGCAAAATCCAAAGGTATAATATTTACCTGCTTAAAATTTTTAAATAAAAGAAGGTGTGGTAAACTACTCGATGGAAGCAGTCAGTCCCCTGTCAAGCAATGCTTCACAAAGAGGCTTCAACTTTGGAAAAGAGCCGTCTTTTACAGAACATTTTCCTTTATAATGAACCAGAAAAGTGCATTGTTCTGCCTGTAACCGATTATGATTACATACATCTATGAGGGAATTAATAACAAAGTCAAAAGTATTCACCTCATCATTAAAAAGCACAAGATGGTTCTCCGCTTTTACTTCTTCATCAAACAGAACGTCTATTTCTTCGTATGTTTTATTTTTATTGGTCATTATTAATTCTCAATTAAACGACAAATTTATATTTTTTTACGGAAATAAGTAGACTAAAAAAGGATTTACCTGCTAACGGTCAACCCGCTTAATAATTTTTTTATTTTTTCAAAAGAGTCCCGATTCTCCTTATTAGTAACAGCATCTTTTACAAAGTTCTTTTCTTTTTTGGTAAGATGCCAGCTTAATGAAACCCTTTCTTCCGTTTCGGGCATTTCAATTTGTACAAAATCGAACGGGCATAACATCCAATCATGCGCAACCAGCAAGTCATTGTCATTTTTGTAATCCTGCAAAAGGAGGAAATTACCTGAGACATTGTGCAATGGCGAGGTTAATTTATCCAATATAGTGTTACGGCTGATATTTTCAATTTTCCCTTTCTTAAAATTATCCCTGATTTGAATTACAACAACACCTGAAGTATTATTTCTTATCCAATCTTTAAATGTAAAAAGAAACCGCAGTGTATTAATAATTCCATAATTATCCCGTATTCCGGCATCCATTACTTCAATCGGGGGATTGCTGGGCAGAGAAGCTGCAGGCATAATATAAGGAAATGTTGCGTTTAAACGGAGAGCGCTTGTAAATTTCAAGTTGGAAGCATCCTGCTCTTCAAAAAAGTTATTAAAATCAATTCCATCCGGAACAGTATTGAGCTCATTTTTATCAGAATAATTCTGCAATAAGTAAGAAGCAGGCTGAGAACCTATAATAGCAGCTCTGCCATCATTTACTATGGTCGGTGTAATGAACATTAACGGCATTTTTGCTTTTAATTCCGGCAATTTATAGTCCTTCATTCTTCGGTCCATTATATAACCCGTATTTTGATTCAATTGCTTTTCAAATGCGAATGCCCGGTCTTTTACATATTTGTACTTACCGTCCTTAAAGCTCTGCATATTCAAAAACAAATCGCTCACGGTAAAGCTGAATGCTGTTGCATTCAATAAGTCTTTACCAATATTCTCGAGATAATCATTATTAATATTTTGATTTGCTTTTAATAAATTTTCATTCTGCTCCAGGTACAAAGCCCTGTAATAACTTGCTCCAATCAATCCGCCTGATGATCCACTGATAAATTCAGTATGATTCATCAGTTCACCGTTTAGCGAACTGTCTAACGCCTGTAAACTACGGAATGTAAAAATGGCCGAGCGTAACCCGCCACCACTTACATTTATAAGAAGCATTTTAGGTTTTTCAACTCCTTTATTTTTCCATTTTGTTTTCCAGTTTTCAAGTGCTATAAGAGTATTTGCTTCGTCTTTATTTACAATGGCAGGATTAATTTGTTTTTCAAGTGCGGCCAGATCATAGGTAGGCCTTTTAGAGACATAATCAATCCCATATGCACGGTTTCTTGCATTAAAAACTTCAAACTGTGAGAAAAAGTTCAATAGTATAAACAAGCCAACAAAAGCTGTGTTTGCCCAGGCTTTCAGCCAGAATCTGAAAACTCCTGAAAGCATGAGCAACATGGTGAATAATAAAAGAATACTTGCGCCAGCCGGAATTTTAAACAAAGGGTAGTCACGAAACTGCCCAAGCAATATAAATAAAGCGAAAATGATAATCTCGATTACCGCAGCATTGATATGATTCTGTTTTAAAACAGATTCCAACATATGACTTTTATAATGTGAAGTATCCCTTACAAGCCTTGTTTTCAAAGGCAATGACAAGTAAGTTTCCACCCTCCATGTTCGGCTGCTGGGTTTGTTTTTTCTTCCGCGGCCTTTTTTCTTTTTTGGATGTAAAGCTTCATAATTCTCACTTTCTGCATGCTCGACACCGAATAGTTTATAGATGTCTTTATTTGTAATTAAAAAATATTTCCATGTTGAGTATATTATAAAGCTCACCCCTAATAAAAAACATAAAATATTTACTAAAATTTCTCCCGGTGATTTTAACTGGTTCTCATATTGAAAAACAAATATTCGAATAATATATACTAAAAGAAAAGTCAATGGGATTACAAAATTGTTTATTGTGTATTTCTGAAATGTTTTGTTTAAACAAGCAAGAAAAGGAAACCTGAAGCTGTTCAGCATAAAGCTGGAAACATTAAAAGCCATAATAAAAGCTCCCGTGGCAAGTCCGATTAACATAAATGAACGACCATCCACTTTCCCCATGTATTCGGGATCAAGAAATAAATATGGAATACCAAATTTTTTTGCGAACGTTTCTGTTATAAACCCAAAAAGCATTAACCAATAAAGAACCAGTATCTGATTTTTCTTGATATGCATTATCAGCAACTGGATGGAAAATGAATAAAAGAACCGGTTTATATACTGTTTACTGAACATTTAAGCAGCTTGTAATTTTTTAAACGTAAAAAACAGTGAAAAGATTCTAATAGCAATATGATTTATTGCCATTGGCCATTAATAAAGAAAATATCACTTTGAAATCTTATCATTTACAATAGATAATATTTCTTCTTCCATTTTTTGTGCAGTATTTTCAATACTGTTTCCTTTATCAATGATATCATTAACAAAGCTTTTATCTTCATAACCGGAAGCATTTATCTTCACATTTAAAAATGCACCCATTACAGCAGTGCGGGCACATAAAGCACCTACTCCGGCATCACTTACAGAATTAGGATTCCCTGTTTCGGCCATGGCTTTAATAATGGCCATTGAATCACAGGCAAGCTGCATTACCTTAAAAGGAACTTCAATAGCATATTTAGTTGCATTCTGAATAGCGTGCTTCCTGATTTTTTTTTCTTCTTCCGTACCCTTGGGTAATTTGAATGATTCCATTATTTTATTAAAAGCATTCGTGTCTTCGTCAACCATGGCAAGCAATTGGTTTTTTATTTTCTGTCCTTTTTCTGCCCAATCGGAAAACTCTTCCCAACGACCTTCCCATCCTGTCTTTGAAGCTGACAGGTTTGATACCATAGTGGCGAGTGATATTCCCAATGCACCGGCATATGCAGAGATTGATCCTCCTCCCGGAGCGGGAGATTCACTTGCTGTTTCGTCTGCAAATGCATTTAGAGACATATTAATGAGGGAAGATTTTTTTACATCCTCCAGCAGATATTCTATGACTCTTTTCTGAGGATCGAAAGGTGACAGTTCGTCCAATCCCATTGATTTTACTGCAATATGGATTAATTGAGCATCGCTGACCCCTGCCGATAAGCGTTGCTTTTTTAAAAAGTATTTTCCTGCATCAAGCAAAGCGGATAAAGGAACTACTCCGACAATTTCAGAACCGGTTACACGCAATCCTCTTTCGTAAGCACTTTTTACACACTCATCGAAAACAATATGTAAAGGCGCTTCCCGGAATTTTGTGATATTAATGGATACCTGTGCAATCCCATATTCTTCAATATACCAACCAATAGCTTTTACACCTTTTAATTTTCCGGGAATTCTAATTTCATTTCCATTATTATCTAAAGCATTTTTTCCTGTCTTCGGATCTTTTTTAATACGTCCTGCTTCACGAATATCGAAAGCAACCGAATTAGCTCTTTTAACAGACTTGGTATTTAAGTTCACATTGTAAGCAATTAAAAAATCCCGTGCTCCAATTACAGTTGCGCCATGTTTTGCAGGAAAGTCAACCGGGCCGCAATCAGGTTTCCACTCAGGCAATTTAATTTTTTTAAAGAAACCTTCATATTCACCTGCACGGATTATTGAAAGATTGCTGCGTTCTTTTTTTGCTTGTGCTTCCTCATAGAAATAAACAGGAATACCTAATTCTTCTCCAACCCGCATGCCTAACTTTCTCGACCAATCTGCTGTTTCTTCCATTGTAATGTTTGCAACCGGAATAAAAGGGCACACATCAGTAGCCCCCATACGCGGATGCTCACCTTTATGCCTACTCATATCAATAAGCTCAGACGCCTTTTTTATTCCGCGGAAAGCCGCTTCTACAACGAAAGAGGGTTCACCGACAAAGGTTACTACTGTTCTGTTAGTTGCTTTTCCGGGATCAACATTTAATAATTTAACTCCCTCAACGCTTTCGATAGCATCAGTAATTTGCCTGATAATATTTAAATCATTCCCTTCACTGAAATTTGGAACGCATTCGATTAATTGTTTCATAAATATTTAAGGGTTTGAATAATGTTCAAAATAATGTCGGAATTAATTACTTATTAATTTACCATTGAGTATTACAGTTTCGATTAAGTTGTTCCCGAAGGTATAAGGAAGGTAATTAACCGATGGGATTTTCTTTGTGATAAAAACATTCGCTTTTTTTCCAACTGCAATGCTACCCGATTCTTTATGCACTTCCATAGCGTAAGCACTGTTTATTGTTGCCGCATTGATTGCCTCTTCAGGAGTCATTTTATATTGTATGCACAACAAGGAAATCATAAAACTCATATTGCCGGAAGGCGAACTTCCGGGATTATAATCTGTGGCAACAGCAACCGGTAATCCTGCATCAATCATTTTGGGGGCAGGAGGAAGGGGAAGGTTTAAGAAGAAGGCAGCTCCGGGTAAAAGCGTTGGCACTGTTTGAGAATTCTTTAAGGCAGCTATTTCTTCTTCACCGATATACTCAAGATGATCAACACTGATTGCATTGCATTCAACTCCTGCCTGAACTCCGCCTGAATTGCTCAATTGGTTGGCATGAACCTTTCCTTTAATTCCAAAAGTTAAAGCGGCTTTCAAAATTCTGATTGTATCTTCTTTCGTAAAATATCCGCGTTCACAAAATACATCTATATAATCGGCTAATTTCTCTTCAGCTATTTGTGGAAGCATTTCATTTATAATAAGAGTAATATATCCTTCTTTGTTTTCCTTAAATTCAGGAGGTACTGCATGTGCTCCTAAAAAAGTAGATTTAATGGTTACGGGAGAATTTTTTTTAAGCTTTTTTATTACCCGAAGCATTTTTAATTCGCTTTCCAAATTCAATCCATAGCCGCTTTTAATTTCAACGGCTCCGGTTCCTGTCTTTATCATTTCGTTCAAACGGCTTTGTGCAACTTGATAAAGCTCATCCTCCGAAGCCTCTCTGACTTTTTTTATCGAATTGAGAATTCCCCCTCCGCGTTTCGCAATATCTTCATAGCTCAATCCTTTGATACGATCAACGAATTCATCTTCGCGAGAACCTGCATAAACAATATGAGTATGTGAATCGCACCAGCATGGAAATACGAGTTTGTTTGCAGCATCAATTTCTTCCAGTCGTGAATATTTATTTTGTAATTCTGAATGATTCAAGTCTTTCATTTCCCCGAAAGCCTCAATAATTCCGTCATTGGCAAAAAGAAAAGCATCATGAATAACCGGCAATGTTTTCATGTCTGCTCCTGCAACTTTATCGACCGGATGAGTTTCCACCTGTACAAGTGTTTTGATGTTTTTAATCAGAAGGGACATGGTGGACGAAAATAGTGAATAGTCAATTACTAAGAAATGACTTTCCTGACGGGTTATTAATGAAAAAAGTTGATGAAATTTTTGGGATAAATGAATTTAAACCATGCTTCTTATAGAAGCAAAGAAGCAAATGCGCAATAAAAGCATCAAACTACTTTTATATGCAGAAGCACAGAAGGATTAAAAGCCCAAAATTTCAGGCTGTGCAATCAACCTGAAATTTCAGGATTTAAATATCAGTACTTTTCTAAGCTACCGGTTTATTACCGCTTATCACTCTTAGTAATACTGCAATGATTGCAATTACAAGCAGAATGTGAATAATAGAACCTGCACTGTAAGCAAAGAAACCAATTGCCCATGCAATCACCAGAATAACTGCTATGGCATAAAGAAGACTTCCCATAATTGTGTTTTTTGTTTGTTAATACACAAATAAGATTATAAAAACATGCCACAACCGGGAATCTCATCCGGGAATATTAAAATAAGATGAAAAACAACAAGGAAACGGAGGTGATAATTAGGAATTAACGACCGCTTTCCGATTTGATCAATTTGAAAATTTCCTTTTTGTCGTTGCTGATTATTTGACACAAATAAAACCCCGGCAATAAATTCTCACCAAATGCAAATTGGTTTGAGGAAGTGATATGGAATTTTTCCACTTCCTTTCCTGCCAAATCGTACACCCCGATTTCAAAATCAGAAAGTTTATCTGAAGTGAGGTTAAAATTACCTGACGAAGGATTCGGATAAATGCTGAACTCTTCCGATGCATCGGAAAAGGAATCGGCTACACGGCAATTGGTGGTTACTGTTTTTGAACCTGATGTTTTTGAACAGCCCGAAGAATTAGTTACCACTACCTTATAAACACCTGCCGAGGATGCGTAATAATAATTGTTTACAGCTCCTGCAATATTCACGTTGTTCTTTTTCCATTGGTAGAGATTGCCGGCAGTGTTGGGTACTTCCAGTTTAACGCTGTCGCCCGGGCATAAATCCAACGAGCCCGTTACGGTAATGCCAGTTGATGGGGGGCCAATTACATTAATAATGTTTGAAGTTCTCGAGCATCCGTTTGAA
>JADMIO011024896.1_pt1 | contig 12569 bp, 8 predicted proteins | sample 8958161 | NCBI WGS metagenome assembly JADMIO01 (sample SAMN16585339, study PRJNA669376) | soil metagenome | isolation source: Crop rotation soil | place: USA: Cullars Rotation, Alabama | collected 2011 | reverse complement strand
CTTCCTCTTCGGGGCTTCCTTCAAAGGAACAGACGACCAAATCCGCACCGGTCAGACAGCCGGAGTAATCGCGCGTCATTAAGCGTTCGACACCCGCCTGAATACCGGCATTGTCTTCACCCAAGACCGCTACCAAACGATGTTGCCCGCTCAACGAAATTTGGGCAAGAATCACGGTTTGACGCGCCACCAAACGCAGACCATCCGCCTTTTCCAGATAGATAACTGGCGCCGGTGTTGCCGTTGGCGACAGCGCTGGTGTAGCAGCCGGCGCCGGTGCTTCCGGCGTCGCTGTTACTTCCTCGGTAATGGCTGTCGATGAATTAACCGGCACGGTTTCTGACAGCGATTTGGTCGGAGTTGGCGTGGCAAAGGGTGTGATTTGCTCACTTGCCGCGATTTCGTAAACATCCGGCGTGATCGACGAACTGACCGTGACGCCGGTGTGCGAGCTTTCTTCATCACTAGGGGCGGTTTCGCTGGGGACAGTCGTGGTCGGGACATCGTTGGGTGGCAGAATTTCCCCCGCTGGGACTGTAGGCGTAATGGTCGTTTCCGGAGTGGCAGTGACCACCACGCGCCGGAATCCCAAACGCTCCAGCAAGTCTGTCTGCTTGTCAATTGTGCCATATTCGGCCAAGACAATCATGTCTGCCTCAGGCGGCACCGAACCGGGCGTCAACGTTTCGGTCAGCAATGAACTCCCGGCCAATTGTAGCGACCGTCCTGTCGTTTCCAGATCCCGTTGCAGGCGCGCGCCTTCCATCAAAACTTGCGCGTCCACCGCATCGGCATTGCCAAAGACAAGCGCCACATTTTTCCCCAGATAAGCAGGAAAATCGGTAATCGTATCTTGGCGCTGGGCAGCTGCTAAGAAACCCGCGACAAATTCCACCAACTGTTTGTTGTCATGGCGCTCGACATAGGCGTTGGTCAACGCATCAAAATCGCTCAACGCCAAGACGCGCCCCAGTGTACCTGTCGTCTCTAGCCCACCAAGCCCCATCGTCGTGAAGTTGGTCAGGCCGGAACGGATGCTGCTGAGCGTTGTAAAGGCTGTGCGCAAGAGGGGCGTGACTTCGCCGCCAATGCTGCGCGCGCCATAGAGCGCAAGGGTGCGCGAGTCCAACCGTTCGGCCTCGCCCTGAAAGTCATTGGGCATGATATAGGTATAGTTGCCGTCGTTGGTCGTGGTGTCATAGAGATAATCATCCTGAAAGACCACGCCAAAGGGTTCGCCCAATGTATTCACATCCTGGGCGAGATCGCCGACGATATCGGGGTCGCTGATGATCATTAGGTGGCCCCCATCCGCCACAAACCGTTCGACCAGGGCGATCTCCGGTTTTGACCATAGAAAGAAGGGGCTGACGACCACCAGTGCGCTGGCATCCTCCAACAGCGGTGCCAACTGATCCGATTGGTCGGGGAAGTCAAGGTAATTGCTCAACGACATTACATCGACATCGCTAAACCAAAAACGGGTGCCGACCCCGCGCCGCGCCAAAGCCGAAGCCAAGGGCTCGAATTGTGCCCGCTCAAGGCGGTTACCATGAGCCAAATCGACAATGACTGGCCCGGGGCGCATGGGGGTATCCAACAACATTGAGTCGGCGACAACGGCTACCGGTGTCGTTGTTGGCACCGGCGTTGCCGCCACGCTGGTAATCGGCACCTGCCCAATCGCATAAGGGCGCTCATTCATGCCCCAGATGACGGTGCGCAAGAAGAGTGGCGCCAGCAGCAGCACCAGGGCAAGACCAGCTAGGATCAGACGGGTCACAAATGGGCGCATTTATTGGCCCCCTTTTGCTGACAAAGGGGCAACCTTTGGTTTTGCCTTGGGCAATACATCACTTTGCGAAGCACCGCTTTGCGGCACACCACTTTGCGGTTCAACACCTTCTTCCGCCGGTAAAAGGCGGTCACTGGCGCGTGACCCGGAGTGCGGCGACAGGTTGCGCAGTTGCAGCATGTGCTCTTCAATGGCGTTGCCGTCACCTATCCCGGGCAAGGCGACGCGGTCATCCAGCATAAAGACGGTGTCGGGCCCCATATTAGCAGCCATCTTGGTGATGCTCTCTTGATATTCGGGCTGCACTTCCATGCTGACACCCAGATAACTATCCAAAGGCTCAATGCGATAACGGCGTAGCCCGGCAATTTCGGCCGCGCCCAAAACACCATCCGAACGAGCGCCTTCCAAATCAATCAGCCCTACCGCCACAGCTTCGCTGCCCAGATAGAGCCGCCCTTCCTCGACCGTCTTTTTGTCGAGCTTGAGCGGGTTGACCGGCGAATTAAGCCGTTGGGCAATGACATTGTTTACAAAGCCCTCTTTGATCAAATCCAACTGGTTAATTTGGTCAAAACGGCTGCCACCCGCCAGCTTATAAGGGCCGCTACTCAGTTCATCCGGGCTGATATAAGGGTCAACCGGGCGCGGGCCACGGGTACCGATATTGCCGATATAGGCGCTGGCAGGGGCATAGATACGATTGGCCGCGGCTGCCATATAATAGCCACCACTCGCCGCCATGCCATCGACCACTACCACAATCGGCTTTTGTGCGCGCAGGCGCAGCATCGAATAGAAGATATTCTCGCTGCTCGTCGCCAGCCCGCCGGGGCTACGAATCTCCAAAACGACCGCGGCAATCGATGGGTCTTGGCGCGCTTTTTCCAAGAGATTAGTCAGCGCCTCCGCCGCCGCAAAGTCAATAGCGCCATCGAAGCGATAGACGCCGACCACCGGCTCTGGTGCGGCCATTTGTCCCAAGGCGATGCCGCCGGCTAGACACAACAATAAGATTCCCGCCCAGACTAGATATTCCCATCGGTTCATGGGCTTTCTACCGTCCTTCCGGGCCAATACAGTACGGGCAAAGACAAGATATTTTTCTCCTGGTTGTCCAGTAATAGGCCAAAGCAAAACTGAGCAACATCAAACAAAAAACTAAAGTCAAATTCGTCAGAAATGGGCAGCCTCACATGGTGGTGTTACGGTCTGCCCAGCATGGATGCAGGCGCATCCAGTTATCAATACAGGTCATCAATACAGACGTGCAAAACAACGCTTGGATACGCCTGTACGTTCCCTCTCTAGCACAAATGTTTGCAAGCAAATCAGAGGTAAAGTAGCCCCAAAAAAACAAAAAAAGAGCGGCGCTAAGACTTTATGCGTCGCTCTTTTTGGTTTCAATCGCTACCTAAAACGCTAGCTACAGCACCAGCCACAACGCTAAACGAATACAACGCTATCCGTACAATGTTACCCGCCAAGATAAGCGTCAATTGCCTCTTTACTAATACGATATTGGGTGCCGATCTGGCGCGCCTTCAAGTCACCACTCTTGATAATCGCCTCGACATCCGCTGGGGCAACCTTGAGGTAATCAGCCGCTTCTTCCAATGTCATTACACCGGCAGGGCCGGAGGAGGCGCTCGCCGCAGCCGCCCCGGCAGCAGCACCCGCCGCCGCCGCAGGCGCAGCCGAAGCAGCGGGCTGCGCCGGTTGTTGCGGTTGTGTCGCGCTAGCCATGGAATTGCTGATCATCCCTGCCATGCCTGCACCCAAACCGACCCCTGCGCCCAAACCGACGCCCGTACCGGCAGCGCCACCTGTATTCTTAGCGGCGTCACCCAACGCTTGGGCCGCCTTGTATTTCATAAACTTGTCCATGTCGCCGATAGCGCCCATGCTCGAGCGTTCGTCAATAGCCTTGGCAGTTTCGTCGGTAGGAGTGATGGAAACAATCATAAACTGCTTGAGCGCTATACCCATGGCGGTAAAATCATCCTGCGCCTTGGCGCGCATCCCGGCGCTAATCTCGTCAAAGAGTTGCGGCAGGTCGAAGATGCTCTTCATATTCTGCCCCAAGACATCAGTCAGGCGGCTGATGATCGAATTGCGCAGATAATCTTCAATTTGGGGCGTCGAGTAAACCCCTTGTGTACCGACGATTTGATCGACAAAACGCTTGGGGTCGGAAATCTGCATCGAATATTGGCCAAAGGCGCGCAGGCGCACCAAGCCGAGGTCGCTATCACGCAAGCTGATCGGTTGTGGAGTACCCCACTTCATATCGGGGAACTCGCGCAGATTGACAAAATAGACTTCGGCGGTAAACATGTTGTTGCCGCCGGTCACAAAATTCAACATGCTCGAGAGGATCGGCAGGTTAGCGGTGGTAATCGTGTGGCGCCCGGCGGGAAAAACATCCAACGATTTGCCGTCTCGATAGAAGACGGCATTTTGGCTTTCGCGTACAATCACTTGGCTGCCCAAACGAAAATCGCCCGAACCTTCTTCCGGCACACGGACAACCATTTGGTCGGCGGCCATGTTGGGGGCTTCAACGACATCAATAAGACGCGGCATAAACTCTCTCCTTTGTTTTTACCAAACAATGCATTCTGCCAGACAAATCACGGCCCATCTTTTACAGGCCTGCATCACGATCTTTTGAATTCGTGTTGAGCTCTTGGCTAACTGCTTGCACCTTGCGGCTGATCGGTGAGATCCGAGTCATTCATATAGCCCGGAGTCTCCAGCAAACTTGGGTTTAGCATCGCCTCGTAGCGTTTGGAATAGAGGTTGTTCAAATCTGCCAGCAGATCGGTCAACTTGCGGGTGGCGTCACCAATATCACCTGATTCATTGACCGCCTTGTTCAAATTGGCGATTGCCCTCTTAATGTCAACGGTGCGGGTCGCCATAGCCTGGTCGAACTTGTTGAGCGTATCCAACTGCTCTTCGCGAATCTTCACAGGGTCAAATAGACCGGCGTAGCCATAGCTAGCAGTTTTGATGCGGTCGATCAAGATCTGGAGTTTTGTCACTACCTGATCGATATTGTCGAGCCAGAGCAACCCGCCCCCTTCGAGCAACGTACGCTGCACCGCCAACAAATCCTGTTTTTCTGCCTCCAGCTCTTGGGCCAACAGCGTGCGTACTTGCTTGTCGGCATCGCGGCGCAACTCTTTATCGGTGTAACCTTTGATCCCCGGCAAGCCTTTCAACAAACGCTCAATAGCGCCCATACGCTCTTTGGCGGCATCTACAAATTGATCAGACATTTACGACCTCCTTAGGTGCACATACAGACAAACCAAACGACCAAAATCAACTGGCGCCGCCAACCTTCTGGACGCCTCTCTAAACTATAACACCATAAAATGGGTCAGGCTAGGCCGGCCAAGCTAGAGCAATCAGGCTGTTGCTGCCGCCGCATTCTTCGTCAAAAAGACTTCGCTGCCACAATAGGGGCAAACAATCAAGCCTTTACCGGCAAATTGTAGCTCGCCGCCACAATTGGGACACTTCTTACCGTCGGTAAGCTTTTGGCTCTCCACACTATACAGTACGCCCTTTTCCCAGTTAATAGCGCCACTGAAGAGTTGTTTGCCAACCAGGTCGCGTATCATCTCCTCGACCTGGTCGCGCGGCACCTGCAATTCCGCCACCAACTCAGCAATGGTCACCTGTCCTTGCGCCAAGACCATGTTCAAGATGCGACGCTCTTGCTCGACAACGGCATATTGACCTTGTTCCACGGTGCCGGAGCGAAAGAGATAGACGCCCACACCAAAGATTGGTGTCAGTACCACCAACGCCAAGACCAGCCCCAAGACCAGCCCGCCCGATGAGGTTTCCGAGCTTATCAGCGCGGTGGCTGCCCACGCCGCGAAGGCGACAAAAATCACAACTGTACCTAACATCAACGCCATCCCGACAATTTTTCCGCCACCCACCATAGTTGGCTCCTTGTAAAGTGCCGCGTACCGTATAAACTCACCTATCGCTCTGCCCGGCCATTCCCCTCTATCTTCGTCTAGGAGCTTATACTACTTCAAACCCTCGCCCAGTCAAGATAACGCCGGGACAATCTGCCGGCTAGTGGAAACCACCGCCACCGCCGCCACCACCACCGCCCCCTCCTCCTCCACCACCGGAGAAGCCGCCGCCCCCACTCCAGCCACCGCCGGAGGAGGAGCTGGATGGGCTGCTGGTCATGGTGCTGCTGGCGCTTGACAGCATCGTGCCCAATCCAGCGCTCATTGCGCTCATGCTCATGCCCATGCTGCGGCTCGCTTCGCTCAGTGATCCGCCCATGCTGGGACGCTCACCGGAAGGAGAGCTCATGCCGCCGCCCATGCTGCCGGTTGAAGGCATGCCGGGGGTGCCATAATACCAGCCCCGGTATGGGCCATAGAGCGTTGGTGAGGGGAAATACCACCCCGGGATCGGCGCATCTACCTTGGCAAATTTATCCATATACTCTTTATCAACACCAAAGGCAATGGCATAGGGCAGATAGCGATCCCAAATCTCCTTTTGCGCTTCGATGTTGGTATATTTGTCGATGTTGCGCAGATAGGTCTTGAAGGCCTGCCAGCGTGCCGCTTCCTCGGAGCCTTTATCGCTCTTGCGTGGCATATATTGGGCGACCACGATCAAGGCGATGGCGGTGATGCCCAAGCCGACTCCTGGCGCAAAGCCAAAATCGGATAGTGAAGAGAAAATGGCGAACATGACAAAGCCGACAAGCGCAGCAATCGCCAAAAGCGCCATACCGAAACAACCGAATTGGCTGCGCACACTGTCAGGGTTGCTCGGGAAGTAGCCTGCTTTGACCACCTCCTCATACATTGCCCGCTTGATGCCATCGACCTTGGTATAGAATTTGTTCTTGAGATCGGAAAGATCGCGCTCGTCCTTGCTGCCAAAGACCGCATCCAGCAATTTCTTCTCATAATCAGCCATGGGCACATCCGTGCGCTCGCGCCGGTAGGTAAAGTCGGTGCCGGTGCGGAAGAGCCCTTCTTCCTGGACCTCGGTAATACTGATCGCCTTGCGCCTGGCCAGATCGACCAGCGTGGCAATGATATCCTCCATATCGACCCGTTCGTCCAGCAAAGTCCCCGCCATGCCAGGAGCGAGTGGGCTGGGTGGTTCAGGCAGATATTCGGCGACTTTGCTTACAGGTTTGTCGCGGCCACGCTTATACCAGAAGAGATAGAGCAAGGCAGGGCCGCCAAAGGCAAAGAGCAGCCCCAAAATGCAAAGCCCCAAGGTGGTGACAGTACTCCAGCGGTTATAGAAGGCAATATCGCTGGCGCGCTTTGCAGCCGTCGCATCGGCAGCCGCTTGCCAAGCCGGCGCAGTGCCATCCACGACCCCGGGCGTAAATTCGACGCGCACCTCCAGCTCTTCGCCGGCATCCAAACGCCGTTCCAACTCATAGATAATCGCTTGGTTGCCCTCCAAGAGAGTGGAGGAGACAGACCCGCGCGCATCCACATCGTTGATGTAGGCCGACCACTGTTGGATGGTGGCGCCATTCGGCACAATCACGCGCACTTTGCCATCCAATACCGGAAAGCTGCGGTCGCCATAGATGGCCTTCCACCACACCTGGTCACCCTTCTCATAGAAGCGCAAGCCACCATGCACCCGGTAACTCAGCGTATAGGTGACACTGGTGTTGGCGGTGGGGGGGAAATACCATTCAATCACATATTGCCCGTTTTGTTCGTCTACAGTGAAGGTATAAGGTTCGGCGCTGCCGCTATTGGTAAGATGGTAGACATTGCCGTCACTATCCTGGATTGCCCACTCGTCAATATAGTCAAAGTTGTTGATGGGGATGTTGCGATAACCGCTTCTAAAGGTACCGCTGGTGAAGCGAATATCTTGGTGCTCGGCGACCTCAAAAGTGCCGTCGTTCATCACCTGAATATCGACATCAAATCGCTGCCAGACTAACGTCTTCTCTTGAGCATAAACCGCAGGGGCATAGACCGCGGCGGGAAAAACCACGGAGAGGACAGGGCCGGCAGTGACGGAGAAAAAGAGTAGCAGCCAAAGCACTGTCCAACGAACACGAACACGCATAGCGCCTCCATTAGTTAAGCGCCCGATTTGAATGAGCGAGATTAAGAAACTTCACTCTACACTGGACTCCGGATAAGCACCCATGAGGATCATTACGATCTTTACCGCGCGCCTGATTCGCGCTCTATTCGCGCCGGAATCAGGCGGCAACGGTGGGTGACCGATCATCCGCTATACGGCATGTCCCATACAGCGGGCCCCATAGGAGTGCTGCATAAGTGTGACACTGAGTGACCTTCCTTACCTGACATTCTACCAACGAATTAGCTGACCAACAATATACCTGTGTAGGCTATGGGATACGGGAAAAGCGATGAGGGAAAAGAGAAGAGGAAAAAGTGAGGGGATAGGCGAGGTTGCCTCAAGCGCCTGCTCTATCCTAGAATGGGGCAATCGAATTCCATTCATGCTCATCTCGAGAGGCTGACATGGCTGACCCGCAGATCAATCCCTTTACCGCCCTTGCCAGTATCGGCGCGCCCGCCCTGCTCACCAACGCCACCTCCATTATGATCCAGAGCACAAGCAACCGCTTGGCGCGCGCGGTTGACCGGGCGCGCGCCTTGTCGACCGAGCTAGAAGCGCCCGACGCCTGGAAAAACCCGCATGCATCCTGGTCGATGCGCGAGCTAGACGCAGCACAATTGCGCATGGTCATGTTGATCCGCGCCTTGCGCAGCTTTTATATGGCAATTGGTGGCTTTGCCGTGGCGGCGTTGGCGGCTATCGCCGGAGCGCTAGCTTCACCCTACATACCGGCTAATGTAACAACGGGGTTGGGATTCTTAACTCTCTGTGCGGGGGTTGTTGCCGTGGGTGGGCTTGTGCATGGCTCGCAGCTCTTGGTACGCGAAACACGTACCACCGTAGCCGTTCTCACCGAACGCGCCGCCCGCGTCCAAGCGAACTTTGCCGCCCAAAAGAAAGAGTTGGAAGGAGGGGATCAATCGTAAGAATTTACGACTTCTGGTTATTACCCAACTCTTGCTCTTCGATCACCGTCGCCGTCCAAAGGCGGTCAGCATCACTTTCCGCCAAAGGCGGCAATTCGCCCATTTCCATCAGCCCAAAGTGCTGCATAAAGAGTTCTGTCACGCCATAGAGAATTGGGCGTCCGATACCCTCCATGCGCCCCACCTCCACCACCAAGCCGCGCTGCACCAGGGAGCGTAAAACACCGGCACAATCGACCCCGCGCACCGCTTCAATTTGGGCGCGCGTCACCGGCTGGCGATAGGCGATCACAGCTAAAGTTTCCAGAGCAGGGCTGCTCAGGCGCGTGCTGGTATCCAAATTGAGGAACAACTCAATAAAGGGAGCGGCAGCAGGGGCTGTGACCAGTTGCGCCTTGCCTTGAAAACGTTGAATGCGCAACCCGCGCAAACTCCGCTGATAATAGTCCGCCAGTTCCGCCAGACCTAACTCAATCGTCTCCAGCGGCAGCGCCAGCGTTTGCGCCAGTTGGCGCGGTTCAACCGGTTCGGCGGCGACAAAGAGCAAGCTCTCCAACAAGGTTGTTAGGGCAACCCCTTCATCAGCCTGCGCGTCACTGGCGTCGTCACCATCATCGGCATCAAAGCCGCCACCGCTCCCGCCGTTCCCATCATGACCACCCCCACCATGACCATTGCCCCCATAGCCATTCTTGTCATGCCCATTGTCGTGATAGCCATTACCCTCATGTCCGTTTGGGCCATAGCCATTCTTGCCGCTGGGCTCCTCACCATCAAAAGGGTCACCTTCGCCTACTTCAATCTCTTCGCCTATCTCTTTGCCTATCTTTTCGGCATGGGGCGTAGAAATGCCTTGCTTGCCGTTGGAGGCGGCAACGATCTCCATCCGTTGCCCCTGCTTCGAGGCAAATGCCGGCCCATCCACCGCGACATCAACATGGGCGATAGAGGGCTTACGCCGCAGTGGCGCAGAGATCGACGGCATAGGCCGCGTGGCGACTAAGTCGATAGTCTGTGGAGACTGTGGGCTATATTTGGCGTGAGGGATGGAGAGGCCGGTCTGTTGCGGACGGTTAGCGCGTTCCGGGTAAGTGGGATAGATCACCGGCCCGGCCAACGACTTGGGTGTGTGTTTGACAATCGGCGCCGCAACGGGACGGGGTCGGGGAGAAAAGCCCAACAGCGCCCGCAAATGGGTGACGGTTGAGTTCCAAATATCGCGCCAAGTCATGAGCTCAACAATTTACCTCAGTGATGTACCGGAATGCTTTGGCTAGACGATTAATCTGGCCCATTCCGGTTATCTGGCCCATTCCGGGTCCATAGGCGCATAGCGCATGTGAACATCCAGTCGCCCCAATTTTAAGCCCATATCTTGCTCGATTAGATCGCGTGTGACTTCGACCACTTCGTCCGTTTTCATCGGCACATCAATATCGGGCGCGGCCTCAATCTCCAACTTGATATCGACAGATCCGCCTTTGGACTTGACAATCGGAACGACACTGATGACCTCTGCCAGTTGGTCAAGTTGCCAACTGAGCCGCCTGCCGATGCTGGAGGTATCCAACTCGGCCTGCCCGCCTTGGGCTGTGCGAATGCGCACGCCGCGCCGTTGACCACTCCAAATCTCCAAACCGATTAAGAGGCCAAAGAGAAGTAAGGCGATGACCCCCACGGCAACCTGGCCGATCAGGAAATTGCCGGCATTTGCGGCCCGCTGGGCGACCACCCAATTCGCACCTTGCGTCAGCGAATTCTGGAGAAAGACAATTGTGCCGGTAGGCGCCACGGCCACAACACCTACCGCAGCCACAAGCACAATCCACAGCAGAATCGCTACGATTCTATTAAAGGTATTCATCTGACAACTTTCAGCGACCTTACTGCGTCGCAGGTTCCACACCTGACTGATTTAGCGGGCACGATCACCGGATTTTATGCCTTATTTCGCAAATCCATGACACGGGTCATTGTCCGGATCATGTTCTGATCATGCTACCGCCATTATACATGATGTGAAGCTAACTTGCGGATCGCCGATCTAGTTCCCACGCCGGCTATCAAGCCCAGGATCACGATCCAGCCTGCCGTCCCCAGCCACAACCCTTGCTGCCACGCCACAGGGCGATAGACAAACTCCACACGATGCTTGCCTGCCGGGACCGCCACCCCGCGCAACAAGACATTGGTGCGATAGATGGGCGCAGGCGCGCCATCAATCGTCGCTTGCCATCCCGGATCATCGCTGTCGGACAAAACCAAGAAGGCCGCTTCGGCGCTTTGGCTCTCAATGACAACCCTTTCGGGCGCATAGGAGAGTAGTTCCGCGCCGTCACCAGGACTCACCGTCGAGCTAAAGGGCGCCAAGCCCTCTACCACTGCGGTCATTGCAGGAGCAAAGTCGCCCGCCGCCACGAGCGCGATTGCCTGCTTCTCATCGGCGGCCAGCGTCTTATGAACTAGATAGGCGCGTGGCAACAGATCCAAGTTTTCATAGATTTTGACATCGCCACTGTGTACGCGCTGAAAACGTCCGCGGTCACTGGGCAAGAGCGCCGAAAACATCCCGGTGCGTGCATCCACTAAGGTGGCAGCTTGCACCGTAATCGGCGGAGAACCAGGTTGCCAAGTTACTGTAATCGCCACCGGAGTTAAGATGGTGGGCAATTCTAAGCTGGCTCTATACTCTTGACGTCCGCCATCAACATCTCGATACGCCACGACCGCGCCATTGCTTGCCGCCAACGAGCTACCCAACTGGGCATCGGCAATCTGCGCGCCGCTTTCGCTGCCGGCGGTGACCGAGAGCGGGATCGTGACCAGTTGGTCGCGATCATCGCGCCCGCTGACGGTGACAGCCAACACGGGACGGTTTGGCCCCGCCAAGGCCGCACTCTCTCCTTCGGCAGCGGCAATCAGGTGAAGATGGGTGGTGGAAAAAGGGTGAGGCACGTCAATCGCGACTTCGGGCAAAGCGGCGCTCAGTTGTGCGCCAATCTGGCGGTCGTAATAGACATCCTGGAACCAGAGGTCACGCACCTTGTCAGTGATGATGTATTGCACATTGTACATGGCAAGCAGGGCAGCGGGGGGCATCTGCTTGACTTGCTCACGCAGCCGCCCATCCGGGATCAACTGGTCGGGCGGCACAAAGAGGCGGAGAAAGTCGAGATAGCGCGCCAGCGGCAGCACGCCCCCATCAAAGCCGTCCAAACTGGGCACACGCCAGAGCAACGCCAGGTTGGGCGCCAGCAATTCCTGCACTTTGAGCGCAATGATCAACTGGGCAAAGGCGCGTGCATCCAACTGCGGAGAGGGGCCTTCCGTCATGATGCGCGCATAATCACCCATGTCGCCTGGGTCAAAGGTGATGGTGCTCATGCCCAGGAAACGACCAGCCGCGGCAGGGCCAAGCGATGCGCGGGCCGGGTCGGTGAGCAGATGGGCGAGCGCGGTGCGTACTTCATAGACCGCTTCCGGCGCCGTGGTCTGGGTATGGGGCAAGGCCAGCGCCGCCCAAATCAAATCCAGCCCGACCAATCCCACCAAAAGCGCACCCGCCAACGTGGGATAGAGCGTGCGGCCTCTGCCTTGCGCTTGTGACCAGCGCGCCAATCCCCATTGCCACAGGTGATCGGCGCCGAGTCCTGCCAAGATTGCCATGCCCAGCGTGTAGAGCATCATCCAGCGCGCCGGTGCACGAAAGAGGTCAACGC
>JADMIO011081538.1_pt1 | contig 12571 bp, 8 predicted proteins | sample 8958161 | NCBI WGS metagenome assembly JADMIO01 (sample SAMN16585339, study PRJNA669376) | soil metagenome | isolation source: Crop rotation soil | place: USA: Cullars Rotation, Alabama | collected 2011 | reverse complement strand
CCGCCGCCCGGCGGGACCTGTTCGCCCGCCAGCGTGACGACGCCAAGGTCAGGGAAGCCAAGCTCAAAGAGGAGATGCGGAGTCTCGAGAACGAGCGCGGCACGCTGCTGCAGCGTCAGCAGATGGCCAAGGACATTGTCGAGAGGGGCCGTTCGGTGCACGAGCGGGGATACATCTCGACCTTACAGTTCCGCCAGTGGGAGCTGAACCAGATGGACGCGGATGCAGCCCTGACCGATCTGGATCATCGCAAACGGGTCGCCGAGCTTGAGCTGCAGCAACTGCGGATCGATGAGCGCCGTATCCAGGCGGAGGAAGCCGACGCCGCGGCGCAGGCGCAGGCTTCGCAGGCCGGGCTGATGGAAAAGCGCGTAGGCGTAGAATCCCAGAAGGGCTTGATCGTCTCGGCGGATCGGGCCGGCCGGTTGGCGGCGGTGCAGGCTCGGGCAGGGCAGGCGGTCGCGGCGGGCGGCACGCTTGCGATCTTGGTGCCGGACAACGCTCAGCTTGTGGCGGAGGTTTTTCTGCCATCGCGCGCCGCCGGCTTTGTCCGGCCCGGGGATTCAGTGCGTCTCATGTACGACGGCTATCCATACCAGCACTTCGGCATGGCGACCGGAAAGGTGCTTTCGGTGTCCGCCGCCCCCGTTCGACCCCAGGGAATTCTGGCTCCCAGCAAGGTCGATGAGGCGCTCTTCGTCGTCCGAATTCAGCCCGATGAGCAGTTCGTGACGGCCTATGGCCAGAAATGGCGCCTTCGGGCGGGGATGAAGCTGTCGACCATTATCGTCCTCGAGAAGCGGACGGTTTTTCAGTGGCTGGTAGATCCCTTGCTGGCCGCCCGCGCGAGAACGGGCGTCTAGGTGCGGGCCGGCGGCTGTCTCGAATGACCCTGACCTGGAGTACTCGGTGATTGGGACCTACCGCCTGCAGCAGCCGGCGCCGGCCGACTCTGGCCTGTCGTGCCTTTTGTTATGCTCATGGAAGCTCGGCAATAAGCTCGACCCCATCGCGCTGCGCACCAAGTTCGCACATGCTCGAGGCCCCAGCCCAGCGCAGCTGGTGACCATGGCCGCGGGCATGGATTTGCTGGCCCGTCCGGTTCGTTGCGAACTTTCGGCCCTGCCGACTCTTTCGCTGCCCGCGATCCTTCAGTGGGGCCAGAACCGCTTTGTGGTTCTGGACAAGCTTGCCGGGCTCGCCGGCGCGAAGATTTTCGACCCCGCGAACGGCTGGAAGAAGATCACCGCCGACGAACTCGACAGAAACTTCAGCGGCATCGCCATCGAGATTTCGCCGATGGCCAAATTCAGAAAACGCGAGGAGAAGGTCGTTCTATCGCCCTTCAGCCTTCTGTCCTGGTCAAGACAGAATGTGGGCAATCTAACTCGCGTCCTCATCTTATCTATACTCGTCCAAGTCTATACAATATTTGGCCCCCTATATAGTCGTATCATCATAGACGAAGTTGTCCCAAACAACGATTTGGATTTGCTGAACGTATTATTGCTCGGATTTTGCTTGTTGGCCTTGTTCAACGCCGGCGTGGGGCTGTTGCGAGACCTGGCGTTGCAGCAGTTCAGCGCGCTGATGGGCTGGGACATGACCAGGCGGTTGTTTCGCCAGATGATCCGCTTGCCATTGCCCTGGTTTCAGACGCGGACCACTGCTGACGTCCTGCAGAAGTTCGCGTCGATGGACGCCATCAAGAACCTTTTCATATCGACGCTGACCTCGGTGATCGTCGACGGCTTCCTGACCATCGCCAGCTTTACGATGCTCATGGTTTTCACGCCGATTCTCGCCGTGGCCGCGCTGGCCATGGTGGCGGTCTATGTGCTTATCCGGCTGATGGCGGTGCCCATCAACAAGCGCTTGCAGTCAAGATCGATCGACGCGGACATCATCGATCGCGGCAATCGCATGGATACGGTGCGGGCCATTCAAACCATCAAGGCCATGGCCAACGAGGACGCGCGCGAGGCCAATTGGACAGGCAAGTTCGCTGAAAACGTCCAGACCACCTTGGACAGCAATGCGGCCCAGACCGTGTTTACGTCGATGCAGACGACGGTGACGGCGCTCGCCGGGATCGTCATCTTCTACATCGGCGCCAGGCAGGTGCTGGACAACCACCTGACCATCGGGATGCTGACCGCCTCCCTGGCCTATCAGGGCCAGTTCACCTCAAGAGCCGGCAGCCTGTTCGAGAAGTATATCGCTTGGCGGATGATGGACGTGCATCTGTCCCGCGTGGCCGACATCGCTCTGGCGGAGCCGGAGGCCAACCTCGACAAGCCTCTTGGCGATCTCAGCCGGATTCGCGGCGAGATCGAGCTGAAGGGCGTGTCATTTCGCTATTCTCAGTCAGACCTGTTGGTGCTGAATGACATCAGCCTGGTCATCAAGGCGGGCGAGCATGTCGCGCTCACCGGTCGCTCGGGGATCGGAAAATCGACCCTGGTCAAGATCATCTGCGGCCTCTATGCGCCGACGCAGGGGTCGGTTCTGCTGGACGGAAAGCCGATTTCCCATTGGGGGCCGCGCATGGTCCGCAACGCGATCGGCACCGTCCTCCAGAACGATGAACTTCTGTTCGGGTCGATCGCCGAGAACGTCGCCTTCTTTGACGCCGAGATGAACCTGGACCGGGTGTGGTCATGCCTTGAGGCCGCCGGAATCCGAGACGAGATCGAGCGTATGCCGTTGCGCGAACACACCTTTGTCGGCGACTGGGGGATGGCGCTATCGGGTGGGCAAAAGCAGAGAATATTCCTTGCGCGAGCGCTGTATAAGCAGCCCAGACTGCTCATTCTCGACGAGGCGACCTCGCATCTTGATGTCGTTAGGGAGAGCGGAATTCTAAAGATGTTGCGAGAGCTCAACATGACCGTGGTGCTCGTCGCACACCGCCCGGAGACGATCGCCGCGGCTGACCGGGTCTTAACCTTGACCGAAAACGGAATGACCTCGACGGCGCGCTGATCGGGCGAGGGGCAGGCCTGCGCCAAGTCAGGGGGCGGGCAAGTCGGCCGCCAGGACGCCAAGGGGCGATGCGGGGTGCGCCTGGGCCCGATCCAGGAGCCGGGGCAGGGCGTCGACAAACCAGTCGGCGATCGCGGGGCGCTCGGGACCTGCGTCCGCGCGCACCCTTTCGACAAGGGAGAGCCTCCAGGAATTCGCCAGCACCTTGCCTGCGATCATCAAGTCCTCGTGGGGCAGCCTGCCGGCGACCAGCCGCGACGACGCCGGCTCAAGTCCATACCGCGCCTCGGCGTCGGACAGGTCAATTCGGGGAGGCGACAAGATGTTGATTCTAATCGCGCTGGCCTGAGCATCTCGGGGCGCCGGCGTCTCGTCGTAGCGGCGATCCATGGCTTCGGTCGCTGCGGCGCGGGTCATCTGAGCGAGCTGCCCGAAGCTGCGCTCGGTGTCGAAGTCCAGGGTTAAGGTTCCCCCGCGGACGAAACATCCGGCCATGTTGAGCGCCCCGATCGGACGCATGTCGACGGTGTTCGTCATGGAGAACCGCTGGCGCCCGGTCCATCTGGAGAGCAGTGCGCCGATCAGGGTGAGAACAATGATCGCGGCGGAAACCTCGCAGGACCTGGCTAAGGTGGTCAGGCTGGTTGTCTCGATGATGCAATCCTTGCCGCGGCTGGGCGAAGGCGGCGGCGGATCGCCGTCCCACAGCCTGAGACCTTCAAATTGCCTGACGTATTCGGATCGGGCCTGACCGAGGTCGCCCGTCGACGCGAGGACCTCACGCTGCCAGAGGGCGAAGTCGGCATACTGAGCGGGGAGGGCGGGGAGGGTGTCGGCGGTTCCGTCAGACTCGGATCTGTACAATTCGAGCAGGTCGCGGATCAGGACGGTGGCGGTAGAGGCGTCGCCACAGGCATGGTTGAGATCGAGCGACAGGATGTGCTGATCATCGCTCAGGATCAGGGATCTGACGCTGAGGTTATTTCGCTCGCCAAAACCGTCGCCGTGATAGGCGAGATGCTTGCCCGCCAGATCCTGCGAAAACTTGTTGCGTTCGGCATCGGACCGCCCCCGCAGGTCCAAATGATCGAAAAGCAGGTCGACCTGTTCGACAACCTCCTGCCAGCACGCCTCGCCGTCGCGGCAGTAGCGTGTCCGTAAGATCTCGTGCCTTTGACTTAACCTGCCGATGGCCCTGCGAAGCATCTGGAGATCAAGAACGGTGGTCAGCCGGTAGACCGACGCAAACCTGAACGGACGATTTGTTCGAAAGTACTGCAGTTGAAATGTGGAAAGTGGAATCCTCGATGGTCGCTCGACGGCTCGCAGCCGGGGCAACGCCACGCCGCCGGTTTTGACGGGCTCGGGGTGGGGCGTGGCGGGGGAGGGAGGCGATGACATCAGGACGCTGCAGCTTCCGCGTTTTCCCGCCGATAGGGAGCAAGCGCGCGCCAGTCCGCGGGCGACGGACCCGATATGGCGAAGCCGGTGATGTCGCTTGTCCGGGTTTTCATCTGGACGCCTTCCGTTTGGCTGGCCGATCGCTTCCCCGTCGCGAGTTTCCAAAGGTGCTGGCGCAGCTTCACCACCCCGATATCCGCCGGCACAAGGTGTTCGCCGTCGTAGTCCGAGATGCCCGGGATCGAGCACATGGTCGCGGCGTCTTCGGCGATGATGCCGTGGAAGCCGGAATAGGATGTTCCGGCGCGCATTGCGGCCCGGTCCTGAAGGAAGGTGTTGCGCGCGCCCAACCGCCCGGCGTCGGGCTCTGAGCTCTGCAAGCCCAGAGGGGCCAGGTGAGAGGGGGTTATCCCCAGCGTCTCGGTCCATTCGAACAGGGCCTGTTGGCTTAGCGGTCTGTTCGTCTCCCAACGAATGCACACCAGGCGCGAATGGTTGTCATCCTGTGGCGTGGCCAGAAAGGCCTGGCCGGCGGGGGCGACGAAGCATGCGTAGGGCGCTGCATAGGCGGTGACCCGCGTGTTGTAGACCCGCCGCCCTCCTGTCGTGGCGACTCGTTCGCTGGCGTAGTGGAACCCGAAGTCTGTCGCCTCCCATTCCATCTTCGGCACGGTGTCGGCCTGGCTTCCCCCACCTCCGAACAAGCTGGCCGCCACGGCCTGGCTACGCCGCAGGGTGTTCACGTGGAGGAGGGCGATATGCGAGGAGTCGACAAAGGCCTCGAGCACCTTCACGAAGTTGCAATCGAGATCGATCGCAACGAGCGAACGCGCGTCGGGCGCTGCGACATCCCACCCGAAGGGCCTGAAGGGCGGAGGCGTGTCGCCGCCGAGATAGACCCAGACAATCCCACCGGATTCCGTCACCGGGTAGGCGCGCGCGGCGACTCTGTCCTTGAGGGTAGGATCGTCTGAATTCGGGGCCTCGAGCAGGCAGCCGTCGATGCCGAACTTCCATTGATGCAACAGACAACGCAGGCCGCCGCCCTCGTTGCGCCCCAAGGCCAGCGAGACCTTGCGATGGGGGCAGGCCTCGGCCAGGACCCCGACCTTCCCGGCGCTGTTGCGAAAGGCGACCAGGGCTTCGCCGAACAGGAGTAACCTGATCGGATCGCAGTCGGCGCGTGGAAGCTCCTCGCTCAGGCAGGCGACGGCCCAGTCGGCCCGCAGGGCATCTCCCAGGGGGGTTCCCGCCGCCACACGGAAATCAACGCCTTTGCTGAGACTAGGCCGCATGATGCGGGCCCTGATTGACGCTCGACCCGTCCGAGAGCGCTTCCCTAAACATGCAGGTCGCCCATCCGGACTCCTCTGCTCGCCGGCCCCTCGGCCGAGTTTGAGGAGCATTCGGCGGCCAGTCGCCTGCGCACATAGACCGATAGCCGCTCAATCGCCTCGGGGATGAGTTCCGGAGCTACGTTGCTGAAACAGAGGCGCAGTTGCCGGCGGGCCCGGCCTGACGGTGAAAACATCGCCATCGGCACCACCAAAACGCGATGCTGCTCGGCAATTTCGTCAGCGGCCGTGATGTCCAGATCGAACGGCAGGTCGAGCGTGAAGAAGAAGCCTCCCGGCGGCGCCAGCCAGCGCACCCCGGCCGTCCGGCCCAGGGTTTCCAAGAGCGCTGAATCCATCCGATCGCGATTGTTCCGGTAGTAGGCGCGCTGGCCTGCGTTCCATTCACGCACCTTGAAGTCACAGCTCAACAAAAAGCCACCGACGATCGCCTGGGCGATGGGTGAGGTCGCGACCGAGATGAAACTCTTGGCGGCTATGCCGCGCTGTATTGCATCCGGCGCGCCGGGCCGCTGCGCCGAGAAGCCCACCCTGACGCCGGGGAGGAACATCTTGGAGAAGGTGCCGATCTGCCGAACCCGTCCCGAAAGGTCCAGGGCAAGCAAGGTGGGGGGAGGCGGGCGGTCGTACCAGAAGACCCGATAGGCGGTGTCCTCGATGAGCGTCAGGTTCAAAGCCGCGGCGGCCGCGATCAGGCGCCGCCGGTCATCAAGCGACAATGAAACCCCGCCGGGGTTGGGGAAATCGGGAATGACGTAGACCGCGACATCGCCGTAGCCCTTGGCCAGGGCGGCCTCCGCGCCGGCGATGAGCGCTCCGACGGGGTCCTTCTCGTTGCTGGTGACGAACAGCGGGGCGCCGGCCACCTCCGCTGCGCCGGCCAGCCCCACATAGGATGGGTCGAGCGCGACGACAGCCCCGCCCTTGGCGGAAAGCTCAAGCAGATGGATGATCAGGGCTTCCTGAAATCCGTTGGTGACGATGACCTGACCGGCGCCGATATCGACCTCCTCATCCACCAGCAGGTAGCGAGCGATGAGATCGTTGATAATTCCGGCGGTCTGGCTGTATTGGCCCATCCGGCGCCAGACCGTCTGCTCGCCTTGGCCTTGTCCGGTGCGCTGAACGAATTCGTTCAGAAATCCCGCCACGCAGCTGCTGTCCACATACTGTTCGGCGGGACGCCCCGCAGCCAGGGATATGGCGTTCGGGTAGCGGCCGGAGACCTCGTTGAGAAAATGCATGCCGTCCATCATCGCGGCGCTCGCCGCGGAATGGGGGGCGATAAAACGAACCATGGAGTCGAAGTGGGCGCCGGTCATTTGCGTGAACCTGATCGAAGCATTGCAACGCCATCCAATCTTTCGTCGGGGCGGGCGGTGCTGCGATCAGCGCCGGACCAGGTCACCCGCTCCGGGCCAAGGTCGCCAAGGTCACGGCAGCCCAACAGGGCGAGCCCTCGCAGGATCTCGGATCTGAAGGCTTGCAAAAGCAGGTCGAGACCGGCCTCTCCGCCGGCGGCGAGGGCGAAGAGATAGGGCCGGCCGATCGAGCAGGCGTCGGCGCCGAGGGCGATTGCCTTCAGGATGTCGGTTCCGCGACGTACGCCTCCGTCGACGATCAGCTCCACCTTGGGCCCAACCGCCTCGCGGATTTCCCGCACCTGAGAAATCGGCGCCGGAACCCCATCGAGCTGCCTGCCCCCATGGTTGGAAACGAAGATCGCCGTTGCGCCGAGTTGGGCGGCGATGCGTGCGTCGGCCGCCGTGAGGATTCCCTTGACGGCGAAGGGACCACGCCAGCGGTCGCGCACGCGGGCCACGTCATCCCAAGACGGCGAAGGGTTGAGGGCGGTGGCGATATATTCGGCGACGGACGCCGGCGCCTGGGCTTGTGGGCCAAGGTTGCAGTAGACGAAAGGGCCCGCCCTGCGTTGGTCCATGACCCATGGAAGGTGCGTGACGAAGTCCCAGATGTTCCTTCGCGTTAGCCGCAGCGGCATTTTCAGGCGGGTCGCCAGGTCCCGCTCTCTGTTTCCGGGAACAAAAGCGTCGACGGTGATGCAAAGGGCCCGGCAACCGGAAGCCGCGCACAGATCGACGAAGAGATCGTTGAGCGCCGGGTCGCGATGCAGATAAACTTGAGCCACAGATTGAGGATTGGCCCGTGTCAGGGCTGAAATCGGCGTGTTGCTCAGCATCGCCGCCACGTAGGCGAGCCCAGCGCGCGCTGACGCCCTGGACACAGCCAGCTCCTTGTCTGGGTGGAGGAGCTGCAGTCCCGCCGCCGGGGCGAGCATGAGCGGAAGCTCAAGATCGCAGCCCAGGACCCGCGTAGAGGCGTCCGGCCCGCCCCCGCCCCCCAGCGCTTTCGGGAGCAGCTGGTATTGGCCGAACGCCGCTCGGTTTTCGGCCATGCTCCACTCGTCATCCGCGCCGCCGTCGACGTAGTGGAAGATCGCCGGCGGAAGCCGCCGTTTTGCGCGAAGTCTCAGAGTCTCTATCAGGGATTGACCTAGCGTCCTCATCGGCGCGGCGCGCGGCGCAGGGGCAGGTCTTCGCCAGGGTGGCGGCGGGCCTTGCTTTTCAACAGACTCGGACCGATAGCCAAAATTCCCCTCCGGAAGCGATGCGGTTCGCCCTTCGACGCGTCCGCCGGTTGTGCTATTGGAATTACAGACCTCGTGGTTTACCGCAGTCAACCGGCTTGTGCGTTTTTTGTGGTGCGCAACCTTCGAGGACGCCGAGCGGCGCGAGAGAGGGGCTCTGAAAGGCGTTGACAGATTCATTTACGCTGGTAGATCTATCATTGATCAACGAATGTAAATCAATGATCGGATACGCCAGACGGCAAGGAGCGGTCTTCTCCATCTGCGCGCGCCCCGGACCATGGAGCTGTTGAGCAATGCGGATTAGCGGTGCTGAGAGCGTCGTGATGGAGGCGCTCTGGAAGCGGAGCCCAATCACCTCCGAGGACATCCTGGCAGAGGTCGCCGAGCCCCAGAACTGGAGTGAGGGGACGGTGCGAACCTTGCTGAACCGCCTGCTGAACCGAGGCGCGGTGCAGGCGGTGCGGGAAGGACGGCGTTATCTCTATCGGCCGGTTCTGCAGCGATCAGACTATGTACTCGCCGAGACCACGGGTTTGGTCGACCGCCTGTTCGGGGGTCGAATCTCGCCGCTGGTCGCGCAGTTTTCAGATCATGAGAAGCTGTCGGATGAGGATATTTCCGAGTTGAAGGCCCTCATCGCGAGGATCGAGAATGCTTGAGTTCGAGGTTCTTCCCCTTTTCGCTCGATTCAACATCGTCTTCAGTTTGGCGATCGTGGTTGTGCTCGGGCTTCGTCGGCCGATCCGGCAGATGTTCGGCGCCGGAGCCAGCTACGGCATGTGGTGCCTCGCGCCGATCGCGGCGCTGGTTAGCCTGTTGCCGGGCAAGGTCATCGAGTTGGTGATCCAGGGGACGCCGGTCCTGATCGGCCCCGGGGCCTCCTCGACGAAAGCGGTCGTCCCCACGGTCAGCCAAGCTTCGCCCGGCTTGTCGATGTTGAACGGTTCGGCCGACCTGGTTTCCCTGGCGCTCTTGGCCTGGCTGCTGGGGTGCCTGGCGGTCCTGGGCCTGATGGTTTCACGCCACGTGCGATTTTATGGCCAGGTGGGCCAACTGCTCCCGTTGAGGGACAGTCCGTTGCTCTATCACTCCACAAATCCGAAGGTCGGGCCGGTGGCCCTGGGACTTCTGTCGCCGCGGATCATCCTGCCGGCGGACTTTGAAACCCGGTTCACCCAGGAAGAAGGCCGCATGGTGGTCGCTCATGAGATGGTCCACCTGCGTCGTGGGGACATTCTGGTCAACTGGATCCTGACCGGGGTCCAGTGCCTGTGCTGGTACAATCCCCTGGTCCACATCGCGGCCTCCTATCTCCGGATCGACCAGGAGATGGCCTGTGATCAGGTGGTGGTGCTTCGCAGGCCCGACGCACGGCACGCCTACGCCCAGGCTCTTCTGAAAAGTCATATGGCGAATGCGCCGCTGCCGATCGGGTGTCATTGGACTCCGGGAGCCGCGGGGCTTTTGAAGTCCCGCATAAGCATGCTGCTTACGCCGCCCAAGTCCCGCTGGTTCAGGTGGGTGGGCCTGGCCCTGGTGGTGACCTTGAGCTTTGGCGTCGGCGCCGCGATCTGGTCGACCCGGCCGACCACCTATCGGTATGTCGATGAGGAGAAAGCGACGGCCTCCGCGGCGCCTGTCACGGCCGCCGCGATGCCCGCCCCCCTGTCCAAGGACGCCCTGGCAAAACGGGCGCAGTTTCGGGAACGGGTGCTTGAAAGGGATGGCGTCAAGATGCTGTCCCACGTCAGCCGGCAGGACGCCTATGGCCAGACCGGGGGAGAGCCGCTGATGCGGGCCGTCATGGCCGGCGATGCGGCGACGGTGCAACAGTTGATCGATGCGGGCGCCGAGGTCGATCTGGGCGCGCTCGGCCAGGGAACGCCCCTTATCGCCGCGGTCCGCCGTCATGACATGAAGATGGTGAAGCTGTTGCTCGCACGGCGCGCCAACCCAAACCTCGGCGCGTTCGGCGACGGCAATCCGCTGATCATCGCGGCCGCGCACGGCTACTCCGATATCGCTCAGGTGCTCATCGACCAGGGCGCAAGCATCAATGTCGTTATCCCCGCGGATGAGACGCCGCTGATTACGGCGGCGCGGAGAGGTCAGTTGTCGATGGTCAAGCTTCTGGTCAAGCGCGGCGCCGATGTGAACCTCAGTGCGGACACCTACAACGGCAACATCGCGGACCTGCAAACGCCCCTCAAAGCGGCGCGGCGGGCCGGTCACGACGATATTGCGGCCTATCTGGCGGGGGCGGGCGCGCGCAGCTAACCCCCCAAGCCTCGGCTCTACCGGGGCTTGCCAAGCGGACACTCAACCGGAGCCTTGCGTCGTGAAGATTGTGCCCGCAAACTCAACCATGGCGGCGATCATTTTCTAGGCTCGCCTTTTAGTGATGCCGTGTCCTGTTCTCTCAATCGGCGGCTTGAATGGCGACGAGACATAATTTTGCGGGGGTTTAGGGGGTCATGAGCACCGATATGGACCGCGTGATCAGCGTGCCCTGGTGGCGACGAAGAATGACCTTCGTAGCCGCGGCGGCGGTTGTGGTGGTCGGCCTGCTGCTTTTCGGACTTTCCTTCGCCAACGGCGCCAAACGTTCCGTGCGCGTGCCGCGGGCTACCGTCACCATCGGGGTCGTGGAGCGAGGGGACTTCCATGACTTTACGCTTCTGAGCGGCAAGTTGATGCCGAAGGACACCGTTATCGTCGGCGCGCTGGAAGGCGGACAGGTTGAGAAAATTCTCGCCCGCGCAGGTGATCAGGTCACCGCCGGGCAGGGGCTGATGGAGTTCACCAATACCCAATTGGAACTCGACGTGTTGGATAGGGAAGGGCGCCTTCTGGAGTCAATCACTCAGCTGCAGACCTTTCAAAAGCAGCTTGAGGATACGCGCATAGCCAACGAACGCGCGGCGGCCCAGATCGATTTCAATATCAAGCGCTTGAGCGACCTTTCCCAACGCAGGCAAGCGCTCATGGACAAGGGCTACGTTTCCGGCGAGTCCTATGCCCAGATCCGTGAGGAACTGGACTACAACAAGCGTCTTGATCCGCTTCAGGCGGAGAGCAATGCGCGCCAGGAGCGGCTGCGGCAGGATCAACTGCCCCGGATCCAGGCCGAGCTCGACCGTTTGCGCAAGAGCCTGGAGATTACCCGCAACAAGCTCGACAACCTGGTCGTCAAGGCGCCCGCGCCCGGCCTATTGATCGGGTTCAACCCCAATCTCGGCCAGACCTTCAGCCGCGGCGAACGCCTGGGCGAGATTGTTCTGGATACCGGCTTCAAGGTCTCGGCCAACGTAGACCAGTACTACCTTGGCCGTGTTCACGCCGGACAAGCCGGCGCCGCCCAGATCGATGGCAAGACCTGGAAGCTCAAGGTCGACAGGGTGTTTCCGCAAGTGAAGGATGGGACTTTCGTCGTTGAACTGATCTTCGACGGTCCCACGCCTTCCGGTCTGCTTCCGGGCGCCACCGTTTCCGGACGACTGTCATTGGGCGGCGACCAAACAGCGCTCCTGCTTCCAACCGGTGCGTTTCTGGAAGGGTCGGGCGGGGACTGGGTCATGGTCCTTACCTCGGAAAATCGCGCCGACCGCCGTCGCATCAAGATTGGCCGGCGCAACATCGAACAGGTCGAAGTCCTTAGCGGACTTAAGCCGGGGGACCGTGTCATCACCTCTGACTACAGCACCTACGACAAGATCGAACAAATTCATCTAACCAAATGAGAGGCCGAACCTATGTTGAGGCTGCAAAAAATCAGTCAGATGTACAGAACATTGGAAGTTGAGACCCTGGCCCTCAACGAAATTTCGATGGAAATCAACGATGGTGAATTTGTCGCGATAATGGGACCGTCAGGCTGTGGCAAGTCAACCTTGCTCAATGTGCTTGGGCTCCTGGATAATCCCACCAGCGGTGTCTATGAATTCTTTGGTGAGGACGTCGCCAAATATTCCGAGCGGCAGCTCACGGCCCTGCGGCGGGACCGCATCGGGTTTGTCTTCCAGAGTTTCAACCTCATCGACGACTTGACCGTCGCTGAGAATGTCGAAGTCGCTCTGTTGTATCGCGGTGTTTCGGCCGCGGATCGAAAGCGCCGCGTCGCGGAGGCCATCGAACGCGTCGGCATCGCTCACCGTGCGCGCCACCGACCGCAACAACTGTCCGGCGGGCAGCAGCAACGGGTCGCCGTCGCCCGCGCCCT
>JADMIO010930545.1_pt1 | contig 12572 bp, 11 predicted proteins | sample 8958161 | NCBI WGS metagenome assembly JADMIO01 (sample SAMN16585339, study PRJNA669376) | soil metagenome | isolation source: Crop rotation soil | place: USA: Cullars Rotation, Alabama | collected 2011 | reverse complement strand
AAGGGATCGGCAAAATAGCCGCTCCAGAGAGGATTTTTATATCTCATCGTTAGACTCCACCACATGCAGAGGGGGAACGCGAACGATCATCGAGTGTGGTTCACTACAGGACATATCTTTTGCGAGCAAAATAGATACCCGCTCATGATCTGACGACGCAGTGAAGATGAAGAGTCTTCAAATGCTCAAGAAAGCCAGTCTACCGGAAGCATTCGGTCACGTAGGGGAGGGGCTATCGTAAAAATGAATAATTCGCGTCTCTCTTAGAATGAATAATGCTTAACGACTTTGCTGTAGTGAAGTGTGCAATTTGCAGGGAAGAGGCGTAGTCCGCTCGGCAACTTACCAAGTTTAGCTGAAATGGATGAACGTTTTTATACTTCTTTAACCAATGAATGTTGTAATTCACACATGAATGAGACATTTCCTGCTCAGTGCCCTACCGGAGCATGGATTTTAGCCAGGATTTGCTCACTGATGTGCCTGCGGCACCAATTTTTCCGAATCATCGCTTCCCGGACCGCCTTGAGAGCAAGCGGACCAAAATCAGCGATGCGTGTCTCGCCGTACAAGGGGATTAAAGGTTTTAGTACCTGCCGGAGCGTCTCGATCTCGGACGTCGGCGTGCCGTCTGGCTTGCGGTAATAGCCCTGGGCGTTTTGCCAGTAGGCGGCAATCAATTCGTTTACTAAGAGAGAAGGGGTCTGAGGAACGGGCTGGGGACTTTAGCGCCCTTTGGCCAGCCATTCGGCCACGAGCCGGTCATACTTCGCCCTGCTCTCGGGGGAATCATACATCCCAAAATAGTGGTCCGTTCCGTTCAATCGGACCACCGCCTGGCCAGAGACTTTGTGGAGGGAATATTTGGGGATGCGGCCGTTGAGTTTTGGCATGTGCAGCCTCCTAAAGCGGAAAAACCGTATATACGGTTTTTCCAAGTGCCTTTAGGCTGCACTGCCGACAATGGCAGGTACATAAATGGCGTGTTCAGCGGGACTTAGAAAACTGGGCGTTGAGGGGCTCGAACCCCCGACCTTACGGGTGTGATCCGTACGCTCTAACCAACTGAGCTAAACGCCCGAATCGAAATCCATATTAGCCAACTACTTCCCCTCTCGCAACGGCCTCTCTTTATTCTGCCATTTATTGGGGGGGAAGCGGTGTAGGCGGCTGCTGGGGGCTGCGAGCTTTGACTTTCGCGGCAATTTCGGCGGCCATGACGACGGCGGCTTTCATGGAGGACGCATCAGCTTTGTTTTTACCAACGATGTCGAAGGCGGTGCCATGGTCGGGGCTGGTTCGCACGATGGGCAGACCCAGGGTGAGATTCACCGAGCCGGCAAAGTCGAGCAACTTCACGGGAATAAGCCCCTGATCGTGATACATGGCGACGACGAGGTCATATTGCCCCTGTGCGGCTTTGAGGAAAATCGTGTCGGCAGGGAAGGGGCCGTGAACGTCCATGCCTTGCTGACGGGCCATGAGAATGGCAGGCTCGATAACGCGCTTTTCTTCATCGCCGAATTGGCCGTTTTCCGAGGCGTGGGGGTTGAGCCCGCAGACAGCAATTTTGGGATTCTCAATGCCAAACCACTCGACGAGGGCTTTGTGGGCCAGATCGATCGGGTCGAAAACAGTGCCGATTTTGAAACTGTGGCGCAGCTCAAAGAGCGGTTCATGAATGGTGCAAAGCACCACGCGCAGGCCTTTGTAGTTGGGGACGAGGTTATGCAAGCCGCCTTTGCCATTGCTGCCTTCGGGCTTTTTGCGGTGCACGGAATCCGGTGGCAAGTTGGCGAACATCATGGCGTAGCGCTTGGCTTTGGTTTTTTCGGCGAGCAGTTCGGTGTGGCCGGGGTAACGGTCAAAACCGGCCAAGTGCCAGCTTTCCTTGGCGATGGGGGCAGTAACGATGGCGTCGATCTTGTGTTTCACGGCCGCCTGGATGGCGTCAAGGCAGAAAGTCATCGACGCGATGCCGCCGGCTTTGCTGGGGGCTTTGACGTCGAGGCCGAGGACGGAGAATTCGTCGTAATCAAGCACGACGACGTCGTGGTCAAACGCAGCCAAACGCTCATGCTGCACGCGCCACCAAAAGGGCTCGATTTCTGCCAAATCCGCGGCATAGGCCATCAGTTCATTCAGGCCAAAGACGACAAACTTGGCGAGCTTGCGGATTTCCGGATCGGCCAAGGCTTTGACAATGATCTCCGCCCCGACGCCGGCAGGGTCACCCATGGAAATGCCAATGGTGGGTAGCGGCCCGTTCATGCAAAGCCGCTTTCAATAAGTTTGGCCATGGTAACGCCGCCGCTTTCGGGCGGGCGTAGTTTGGAATTTTGTAGTTGCAGGAAATGGACCACCGTGCGGGCGAGAATGTCGGTCTCCACATTCACCTGATCGCCCGGCTTGAGAATGGAGAGTGTGGTGCGTTCCAGCGTGGTGGGAATGACGGCGAGGGTAAAGGTGTTGTCGCGTACTTCGGCAATAGTCATGCTGACACCATCCACGGTGACTGAGCCTTTGGGGACAATGTACGGCATGATTTCTTTGGGCACTTCAAAGGTGATGCGCCAGTTGGCGGGATCGTTAGCGATGGCCAAAACCTTGGCAACGGCATCCACATGCCCCTGCACAAAATGGCCGCCGACGAAGGAATCGCCGCGCAGAGGCAATTCCAGATTCACTCTGTCGGCAATCTGCTTGCGGCCAAGGGTGGAGCGCTGCAGCGTTTCAGTGACAACATCAAAGGTCACATTGCCATTAGCGACTTTGGTAGCGGTAAGGCAGACCCCTGAAACACAGACGGAGTCGCCGGGGTTCACTGAAGCGTTAGCCAATTCCGCCAGCGAGACGGTGAGGCGTTTGCCCGCATCGATCTGCTGCGTGGCAATGACGATTCCCAGAGCTTGTACGAGGCCCGTGAACATTCATTCATTTTAGCAGGAAGCAATTAGGAAGTCAGGAAAGCGGGATTCTGCTGGACCACGCGACAGGGACAAAGCTCAGCCTTGCCGCAGCCAGCGGAGTTCTTCCGGCGAAAGGGAAAACGAAAGGGCGTCGAAGGAATCCTGGACGTGTGCGGGATCGGCGGTGCCAATGATAGGGATGGTGGGAAACGGTTGGGAGAGGAGATAGGCCAAAGCCACTTGGCTGATTGGACGGCCGCGTTTGGCGGCGAGTTGCTGGGCGCGGGCGAGGCGGGCGCGGGAGGTGGGGTTGTCGTAGGTCTTTGAACCTTTCGTGCCACCGGTGGCAAAGTAGCCGAAGGCGGCAGGGCTGTAGGCGAAAACGGGGAACTTAGTTTTGGTGTGCCAGTCGAGGTCGGCATCGGTGATGTAGCGCATGGTTGGTTCGGTCTTGAGGATGGTATTGTTGCATTGGGCGAGATTGAATTCCGGCTGGGAGGCGACGAAGCCGGCAAGACCACGCGAACCGGCATACTGGTTAGCCTCGGCCGTGCGCGCAGTGGACCAGTTGGACGCGCCAATGGCGCGAATGCGGCCGGCAGAAATATGCTGATTCATCACGTCGATGATTTCTGACACCGGCACGCGGGAATCGTCCCGGTGCAAAAAATAAAGATCGACGTAATCCATTTGCAGATAGTTGAGGCTTGTGGCGATATCCGACGCCAACACTTCCGGAGCAAGATATTTATCCGGCCGGGGATAATCCGGCGGCACAGCGGGGTGACCGCCTTTGGTGATCACCAAAACATCCTTGCGATCGCGGGCACGCTTAATTATTTTTCCAATGGTTTTTTCGGAAGCCCCGGCACCGGGCGGCTTCCAGAAGCAGTAGCAGTGGGCGGAATCGACGGAATTACCACCGGCCTGGCGATAGGCGGCGTAGAGTTTTTCCAAATCCGCTTCGGGCAGGCCATAGCCAAAGGGCATAACACCCAGCGAAATGGGAGCGAAGTGAAGTGGCCCGGCCGAACCAGTAAGCGTGATCGTTTTCATGGGGGGTAGTGTATGCCCAATCCGGTGCGAAGCAAGATGCCGGCGTCTTCTTCTGTCTGGTGTCTGTTGCCCTTATAATCCTGCATCATGAACACCAATGAAATCTTGATCGTCAATGGCACCGTCCTGGACCCTGCGCGGAAGGAACCGCGGCAAGCTGCTGTGCGAATCTCCGGCGGAAAGATTGCGGAAGTCGGCCCGGGGCTGAAGCCCGGCAACGGCGCGAAGGTGATTGATGCTGCCAGTTGTTACGTGACGCCCGGGCTGATTGACATTCACGTGCACCTGCGCGAGCCGGGGTTTGAGGCCAAGGAGACCATTGCCACGGGATCTGCCGCGGCAGTCGCGGGCGGGTTCACGACCATCTGCTGCATGCCCAACACGCAGCCGGCACTGGATGACGCGACGCAGATTGAGTTTGTGCTGACGCAGGCGGCACGGGCGGGGTTGTGCACGGTGTTGCCACTGGGGGCGATCACCAAGGGCCGCAAAGGAGCGGAACTAGCCGAGATGGCACTCATGAATGAGGCGGGGGCGTGCGGATTTTCGGATGATGGCATCGGCGTCGGCTCGGCAGCCGTCATGCTTAAAGCCCTGCAGTACGTAAAAATGTTTGATGGCATTCTTTCACAACATTGCGAAGAGCCAACGCTTTCGGGCGGGCCGATGAATGCCGGGCCGATGGCCACGCGGCTGGGGTTGGGCGGTTTGCCGGCGGCGGCGGAAGAATTGATGATTGCCCGGGACATTCTTCTCAATGAACGCATCGGGGCGCGGTATCACGTACAACATATTTCCACGGCAGGCGCGGTGGAACTGGTGCGCCGCGCCAAAACGGCCGGTCAGCGCGTGACCACGGAAGTCGCGCCGCACCACTTGCTGCTGACCGATGAAGCCTGCGCTGGTTACGACACGAACACGAAGATGAATCCGCCGCTCCGCACAAAGGCCGATGTGGAAGCCTGCATCCGCGGTGTGATCGATGGCACCATTGATTGCCTGGCGACAGATCATGCCCCACACACCCGGGAAGACAAGGAACTGGAATTTGATAAGGCCGCCTTTGGCATTGTGGGGCTGGAGACGGCGTTGCCACTGTATGTGAAGGCACTGGTGGAACCGGGGCATCTCACGTGGCTGCAACTGATTGAAAAAATGACGGCAACACCGGCGCGCGTGATGCGGCTGGAAGGAAAGGGAACGCTTGCCGTGGGGGCGGCAGCGGATGTGACGATCATCGATCCGAAGGCCTCCTGGAAAATTGACCCCAGCAAGTTCAAAAGCAAGAGCCGGAATACGCCGTTCGGTGGATGGGAAGTGAAGGGGCGGGTGAAAAAGACGATCGTGGGCGGAGCTATAGTCTTTGAAGAGTAAGCCATGGCTATCCTCATTGATGCCTACAACTGCGTGCATGCCGGCAGTGCCATGGGCGGGGCGTGGCGGGATCTCAATCTCCGCAGATTGTGCCAGGCGATCACGCTTTCATCCATGCGGGGCAAAATCACCCTCGTGATGGATGGCCGGGCCAAGCCGGAGGAGCCATCGGAAAATGAATTCCCGGAATTGAATTTGGTTTATTCAGGTACCGGGATTCCGGCAGATCGCGTCATCGGACAACTCGTCGAGCGCGCCTCCCATCGACGGAATTTGGTGGTAGTGACCAACGACGGTGCCGTGGCAAGCCATGCGCGGGGGCTGGGGGCCAAATCGCAATCGTGTGAAAACTTCCTGTCGGTGCTGATTGCCGGCAAAGGAAAACGCTCCAGCCGTTCAAAAGCACTCCCCCCGCAGAAAACCAAGGGCCTCTCCGACCCGGCACAAACGGAACGCTGGCTCAAGGAATTTGGTATTACCCCCCCGCCGGAGCAGCCACAGAATGTGCTAAAAGCGGAAGAGTTAAGCGAAAACGACATCAAAAAACTGCTCGGTTTTTGAGGCCGCAGCGTTACGGTTTTCTGCTACAATTCCCCCCCATGTCGCAAAGCCTTTCCGCAGAATCGATTCACTCCATTGACCCCGCGCAGCTCACGCCGGCGATGCGGCAATATCAGCAGTACAAAACGCAATACCCCGACTGCATCCTCTTTTTCCGCATGGGAGACTTTTACGAACTTTTTTATGAAGACGCCCGCACGGCGGCGCGGGTACTGGGGGTGGCGCTCACGTCACGATCCAAGGGGGAAAACCCCGTTCCCATGGCAGGCGTGCCTTTTCATGCCCTGGAGAGCTACCTGCATCGCATGATCAATGCCGGATACAAGGTCGCGATCTGCGAGCAGATGGAAAACCCCAAGACGGCCAAGGGATTGATCAAACGCGAAGTGACGCGGCTGGTGACACCAGGGACGCTGACCGAAGAGAACATGCTGGATGGGCGGGAGGAGAATTTCCTGGCGGCGATGGTAGTGCTGGAGGGGAAACCGGAAACGCGAAACGCGAAACGCGAAACAGAGGATAGCGAGCCAACGGCAGCACTGGCGTGGTGTGAGCTTTCCACCGGGAAGTTTTTGACGATGACTGGCACGCTGGAGGCCTGCCTGGAAGAAGTCGCACGCGTGCGGCCGCGGGAATTGATTCATGCGGAGCAGGCGGATCATTTGCCGCCGGGGTGGGCCCAGCAGTTGCATCAGACATTGCAGATTGCCTTGACCGCTCGGCCCGCGTGGCAATTGGAATCGCATCATGCCGGGCAAACCTTGCGGACGCATTATGAGGTAGCGTCGTTCGCGGGGTTTGGCTATGAGGATGAAAGGGATTTGGCATTGCGGGCTGCCGGGGCGGTGGTGGCTTATCTGCATGAGACGCAGAAATCCACGCTGGAGCATTTGTCACCGCCGAAGACGTTCAAGCAGAATCATTATCTGGTGATTGACCTGACCAGCCTGCGGTCCCTGGAAGTATTGCGGACGATTCGCGGACACGCGATTGACGGCTCGCTGGTCAGCTCCCTCGACGCCACGCAGACACCGATGGGCTCGCGGCTGTTACGAAACTGGCTTTGCTATCCGCTGCGGGACATTCACGCCATCCGCCAGCGGCAGGACGCCATTGCCCAGTTGATGGAAGCGGACCAACTGCTTGGGGAAATGCGGACTCTGCTTGCGGATTGTTCCGATGTGGAACGGATCACCGCGCGACTTTGCTGCCGTCGGGCCACGCCGCGCGATCTGCTGGCACTGGGGCGGTCGCTGGAGATGCTGACGCGCGTCGGGGCGATGCTGCATAACTTTGATGAGGAAGCCACGCATTGGCGGACGCTCCTGGGATTACTGCCGGAGGCACACGGGTTGGTGAAGAAAATCCACGAAGCGATTGGCGATGAGCCGCCGGGGCACTTGCGAGATGGCGGCGTGATACGCGATGGCCACTCAGCGGAATTGGACCGACTACGGACACTGTCGCGCGATTCGCGCACGTGGCTGGCAGAATATCAGGCCAAGCTGACCGCGTCATCGGGCATCCCGTCCCTGAAAGTTGGCTACAACAAGGTCTTTGGTTTTTACATTGAGATCACGCATACCCATGCCGACAAGATTCCCCCGGAGTTCACGCGGAAGCAGACCGTGAAGAATGCCGAGCGGTATATCACGCCGGAGCTTAAGCAATACGAAGCGGAAATTCTGACGGCACAGGAGCGGTCCGTTGCGCTGGAGCAGGAGCTCTTTGAGCAGCTCCGCACAGAGCTGGCCAGCCAGGTGGAGACGCTGCAGGGATTGGCGCAAGCGGCGGCGGCATTGGATGTTTACGGGGCGATGGCACATCTGGCCCGCACACGGCGCTATTGCCGGCCCGAAGTAACGACGGACCGCGAAATGGTCATTGTCGACGGCCGGCATCCGGTGGTGGAACAATCGCTGGGCGAAAAGTTTGTGCCCAATGATACGACGTTTGAAAATCAGCTGGGCGAAGCGCTTGAAGCAAAGGGTTCAAACACCCTTGCTACCTTGCAAGTGATCACCGGGCCGAATATGGCGGGTAAGTCGACTTACATTCGACAGGTCGCACTACTGGTGCTGATGGCCCAAGCGGGACTATTTATTCCGGCCAAGTCGGCACGCATTGGGTTGGTGGACCGCATCTTTACGCGTGTCGGGGCTTCGGACGATCTGGCTTCGGGGCAATCCACGTTCATGGTGGAAATGATCGAAACGGCCAACATTTTGCATCATGCCTCGGCAGATTCCTTGGTGATTCTGGATGAAATCGGCCGGGGAACCAGTACGCTGGATGGGTTGGCGCTGGCGTGGGCGATTGCAGAGTATCTGGCGGACACGACCAAGGCGCGGACGCTCTTTGCCACGCATTATCATGAGTTGACGGAACTTTCAGAAACCCACGCGGCGGTGGCGAATTACAACGTGTTGGTGCGGGAGTGGGAGGACCAGGTGATCTTCATGCACCGCATTGTGCCGGGGCAGGCGGACAAGAGTTACGGCGTGCATGTGGCGCGGCTGGCGGGAGTGCCACGGAGCGTGGTGACGCGGGCCCGGCAACTGATGAATCAACTGACGGTTCACGTGGGCAAGGCCCGCGTGAAAGCGGCCAGCACGCAGGTGGCGCCGCAGATCAACATGTTTGATTCAGCGGACCAGCAGGCACTCACGCAGCTTAAAGCACTGGACATGGAACGCATGAGCCCGATGCAGGCGTGGGAGGCGCTCAAGGCGATGAAGGGGATGTTGGAGGAGAGGAAGGGATGAGCAAGAATCTTTATACCTTTGCGGTGGTGGGAATGCCGGCAAAGGAATTGCTCGTCGAATCTTGCCAACAGGTCATGCTGGAAAACTTCGGCAAGCGGTGGCAAATCTGGTCGAAGGGCATCAGCCAAAAAAATCTATCTTTGGAACGTGCTTCTGAATTGGCATTTCATAAGCCACACTCAAAAGCGATAAACCGTCTGGATCGTCAATGCTCCCGGTTGTTGTCGGTTGGAACTGCCAGCGAAGTTTTGGCGTTTTATCGCGTCATCATGGATGGATGGAACTGCACACACTTTCACCTTGCGAATTGGTTGATTGACCGTACACCTTCAACCAGAGCCAAGTGGTTTGAACTCGAAAGAACCGGATTGCTTTGGGCAGTTTCGGGAGACCCCATTACACGCCTCTTGCCTGAGCCATCACCAACTGAAGTTCGCAAAGCTGCTGCTCGCCAGCGGCCTGCTGATTATTCCGCCCGGGCCTTTCTTCACGCGCTTTTTGATGCGCTGCAATATAGGGAAGCTATCAATGGACTGTTCATCCTGCGTTGGCAATGCTTGGGAGAATGCACCATTGACCGGAATATTATGGACAAAAATTAAGCAGCTCAGCCGCTAGGCTTACTATGAGTCCATCATCTTCAATTTTCAAAGAGCAAACAACACGTCAGTCGATTACTACTTCCTTCCCCTTCGCGTCGGCGGAGCGGTAGACGCCGTCGAGGATTTTTTGCACTGCCAGCCCCGCTTCTCCCGGCGCGGTGAGCGGTTTGTCATGCAGGCAGCCGTTGACGAAGTTGCGGAGTTTGTAGTCGAACATGGCGGCGAAGCTGCCGTCGTTGGTGTGGACGGGGATGCGGTTGATCATGAGGTCGTCTTCGTCGGTGAAGAGAGTGGCGGATTCCCAGCGAGCACCGCCTTTGTCGCCGACCACCGTGAAATCCCAAACGTCCTTTTCAATATGGGCTGCAAAGGAAGCTTCGATCTGCATGAGGGCCCCGTTGGCAAAGCGGATCTGGCCGATGGCCAGGTCCTCCACGTTGTAGGTTTTCCAATCCCAGTTGGGCCAGCCGGAGGCAACCGTAGAGGGTTTGTTGCCCATGTAGGTCCAGGTGTTGCCCATGGCAGCGACGGGTTTGGGGGAGCCCATCGCATAGTGGGCCATTTCGATGACGTGGACGCCGATGTCGATCATGGGCCCGCCGCCCTGGAGTTCCTTGCGGCCAAAGACGCCCCAGTTGGGAATGCCGCGGCGGCGGAGTGCCTGGCATTTGACGAATAGGACGTTTCCTAAGCGACCTTCATCAAAGGCCCGCTTGATGATCTGGGTGTGCGGGTGATAACGGTATTGGAAACCGATGACGAGTTTCTTTTTGGCTTTTTTGGCGGCGTCTATCATGGCCTGGCATTCGGCGGGGGACATGGCCATCGGTTTTTCGGTGATGACGTGAGCGCCGGCTTTAGAAGAGGCAATACTCGGCTCCGCGTGCGCGCCGTTGGGTGTGCAGATGCTGACGGCATCGGGTTTTATTTCCTTGAGCATTTTCTGGTAGTCGGTGTAGAGCGCAGTGACTCCCCACTTTTCCTTGAAGGCGTCGAGCGCGGTTTGGGAAACATCCATCCCGGCAACGACTTCCACGTCCGCCATTTTTTTGAGGGATGCCATCTGCACCTGCGCGATGCCGCCGCAACCAATGAACGCGATGCGCAGCTTGGGGCCTTTGTGGGCTTCCGCTTTGGCGGCAAGGCCAAGAGAATCTTTGGAGACGCCGGTGGGCATGGCAAAATCCTTTGCTTGAGAGAAGAGCAGAACTACCGGGAATTATCATAAATGCCGGCTGCGGAATGCGAAATGCAATAGGGGGCGCAGCGCTATTTGCCGGCAAATGACAGAGCCTGATTGATCCATCCATCCACAGCCGGGGCCCATTCCATCGACAAGCGGTGAATGTAAAGGGCCGTCACCGCCCCGGCAAAAACATCCATCGTGTAATGGGCACGCAGAACCAGCACGGCAAAGATTTCAAACAGGGCGATGAGTGCGCCAATGACAATGCCGACCGGGCCGAATGCCGTAGCAAATACGGCAGCGCCGTAGACAGCAATGGCAGTGTGGCCGGAAAAAAACAGGTCATTGGACGTGCCATAGGTAACCAGCAGGGCCGGGAAGCCGGGGCTGCGCCAGATCATCGTCGGCGGCGGAGGCAACGGGCAGAAGGCCTGACAAAATTGCCGCAGGGCGAAAAGCATGAGTAAGCCCAGGAAGGGTTCGATGGTCGGGCCAAAAATGGCGGTTACAAGCAGATAGCAGCCCAGGAGATCAATCACCAGCGTGCTGGAAAAGAGCAGGAAATTGGCACGCCGGGGATTTTCATGCAGACGCTGATGCAGGCGTGCGGTGAGCCGATGCAGGCCGTCGGTGATCACGCCGCCGTCGGAAGTTGCCGCCGGCGTGGTGCGCCGGGCGAGAAGTGCCTGCGTCCAGAACCAGAGTCCCAGGCCAATGAGAATCACCAGCACCCGTGTACCGGCCAGCATGGGAGCGATGGCAAGCGATGACAGGAGAATCATGGAGCAGCCTCCATTCCCAGCATGGTGCGCAATTGATGTTCGATCTGTTCCATGAGAGGATCGCCGCTGCCGCGGGCTTCGCGTGCGGGTGAAACCTCAATGGCTTCACCCACGGTGATGGTGGCATGAATGGGGCCATGGACACGGAGTTTGTCGGTCAGGTCCTCTTCAAAACGTTCAACGGTTTCGAGCAGGCGTTCAGGAGTGGGGTTGGAGCGCGCGTAGTCAGGTGGGTAATGGAACAGTTGCTGGGCCAGGTAAAGATCTCCAAGCTGTTTCCAGCGCCGCTGTCGCTCCGGTTCATCGATCTCATTCTTGGTCATATCGGGCAAAATGGCAGAGCGTAAACGCTTCACCCGCGCGGGGACGGAATCCGTCTGCTTCTTTTCCAGCCACTCCAGCTCCAAGGGATCAAGAATGGCGTTAATGAGATGCACCAGGCGCGGCGCGACATCTCCCGCGCGGGCTTCACCGAGATATTCCAGTTCCTTGAGTGCCAGCAGGGCGGCGCCGGTGTGGTAAATGCGTTCCACTGTCGTGAGATGATTCTGCTTGCGCCAGGTCAGGCGAGCTTCGACCTCATCAAGCACGTTGGCCACTACCTTTTCAATGTTGCCTTGAAAGCGGTAGCGGATGGCGATGGGATGGACGACCACTTTTTTTGCCGGTTCCATTTTGGCGCGTTTCTTGGCGGCGGAACGGGCGATGAGGGCGGTGCCGTCCATGAGGTCGTTGAGCCGGTCATTCGTGCGTGAGATGTGGCCTTCGGGAAAAATGACGAGCGGACGCTGCGCCTGCTCAAGAATTTCAATGGCGGTGTTCATCGCCGTGCGATCGATCCCCTCGCGATAAATGCTGAAAGCCCCGGCCCGCCGGAGAAGGAATGTTTGCTTGCGGTCCTGCATGAACAGATGCCAGCTGGCGATGATGAAGAACGGAGAACGGACGGCGCGGGAGAGCATGCCGATGAGCAGGGGGTCTTCGTCGCGGCAATGGTTGGGCGTTAAGAGAATGCCATGGCCGGCGGCAATGGATTGCCGGAGACGCTCGGTGTGCACGCACTCGACGCGGGTGACGCCATATTTTTTACGCAGCAGGCGCGGGACGTAAAAAGAGAGCAGGGCAGGCCAGAAGCGGCCGCGATGCGGGGGAACGGGCACATACGGTATGTCGATGACGACGTTTTGCATGGTTAATCCGCAAAGCATCTCCGCGCGAGGAGATTACGTCAACACGAATGTGTGATCCGGGTGAAAGGGGGGAATAATTTACGTTTATTTGGGATTAACACCTTGTTTTTTGAGTTTCAAACCTCGTTGGCAGCTCCGGGAGACCTT
>JADMIO011413756.1_pt1 | contig 12574 bp, 13 predicted proteins | sample 8958161 | NCBI WGS metagenome assembly JADMIO01 (sample SAMN16585339, study PRJNA669376) | soil metagenome | isolation source: Crop rotation soil | place: USA: Cullars Rotation, Alabama | collected 2011 | reverse complement strand
AACACCCGCCCGCACTATGTGCCCTTCTTCGACAAGACCTTCCCCGAGGACCCGACCGGCCCCGATGCGCTGATCAGCGACGTCTGGCTGTGGCCGACCCGCAAGGTCGTTCCGTTCCACAACGTCCATCCGGTCACCGGCCAGCCGATCGTCCCCGAGCGCTGGCAGGGCGACATCAAGCGCGAGGAGCGTGAATCGGCCCTCGCCACCGGCGCGGTCATTGGCGCCGCGAAGAACGAGGATACCGAAACCGATACCGACACCGAGACCCCGCTCGGCGTCTAACTTTTCTTGCCCACTGGAATTGCAATGACCGCCTATCCCGAACTGTACATGATCATCGACGGCGAACGCGTGTCCGCCGGCGACCGGCGCACTCACAAGGTCGTCAACCCCGCGACCCAGGAGACGCTTGGCGAGCTGCCGCTGGCGAGTGCCGCCGACCTCGATCGCGCGCTTGTCGCCGCCGACCGCGGCTTCCGCACCTGGCGCAATTCGACTCCGCAGGAGCGCGCCGCCGTCTTGCAGGGCGCCGCCCGCCTGCTGGTCGAGCGGGCCGACGATCTCGCCCGAATCGCCACCATGGAGCAGGGCAAGCCGTTCCAGGAGGCCCGCATCGAAGTGATGATGGTGGTCGGCCTGTTCAATTTCTACGCCGGAGAATGCCAGCGCATCTACGGCCGGAGCCTGGTCCGGCCCGCCGGCCAGCGCTCGATCGTCACCAGAGAGCCGGTCGGCCCGGTCGCCGCCTTCTCGCCGTGGAACTTCCCGCTCGGCAATCCCGGCCGCAAGCTCGGCGCGCCGATCGCTGCCGGCTGCTCGGTGATCCTGAAATCGGCGGAGGAGACTCCGGCCTCGGCGCTCGGCATCCTCCAGGCGTTGCTCGACGCCGGCCTTCCGAGCGACGTGGGGCAGGCCGTGTTCGGAGTCCCCGACGAGGTCTCCCGCCACCTGCTCGGCTCGCCGATTATCCGCAAATTGAGCTTCACCGGCTCGACCGTCGTCGGCAAGCATCTGATGAAGCTCGCCGCCGAGGACATGAAGCGCACGACCATGGAGCTCGGCGGCCACGGCCCGGTGCTGGTGTTCGACGACGTCGATGTCGACCAGGTGCTGGATACCGTCGTCCCGGCCAAATATCGTAACGCCGGCCAGGTCTGCGTCTCGCCGACGCGCTACATCGTCCAGGAGGATATTTTCGACAGCTTCGTCGCCGGCTTCACCGAGCGCACCAAAGCGGTGAAGGTCGGCAACGGCCTCGACCAGGGCATCCAGATGGGTCCGATGGCCAACCCGCGCCGTCCCGACGCGATGGAGCGGCTGATCGGCGATGCCAAGGCGCGGGGCGGCAAGCTCCACGCCGGCGGCGAGCGGATCGGCAACCAGGGCTATTATTATGCACCGTCGGTGCTGTCCGAAGTCCCGCTCGATGCCGAGATCATGAACGAGGAGCCGTTCGGCCCGGTCGCGATCCTCAATCCGTTCCGTGCCGAGGAGGAGATGATCGCCGAGGCCAACCGGCTTCCCTACGGCCTTGCCGCTTACGTCTGGACCGCTAATGCCAGGCGCCAGAAGACCATCGCCCGCGAGATCGAGACCGGCATGCTCGGCATCAACTCGATGATGATCGCCGGCGCGGATGCTCCGTTCGGCGGTGTCAAATGGTCGGGGCACGGCCATGAGGACGGGCCGGAGGGCCTCGACGCCTGTTTGGTCACAAAAGTCGTCCACGAGGCTTGATCGATGGCACATGAACTGAAGACCGGCGGCGATCGCGGCTATCTGCGCGTCGCGGCCGAGGAAGCCTTTGCCGTCCGCGAGCAGGTCGACGGCTATCTGCGGCTGGTCCGCGACGGCAGGGCCGACAAGGGGACCACCTCGCTGTGGGGCTTCTACGCGCAGAGCCCGTCCGAGCGCGCCACCTTCATCCTCGACCGGCTGCTCGACCTTGGCGAGCAACGCATCGCCGACATGGATGCGACCGGCATCGACGTTGCCGTCCTCGCGCTCACCGCGCCCGGAATGCAGGTGTTCGAAGCCGGCGAGGCGAGGGCGATGGCGGCCCGCGCCAACGACACGCTCGCCGCAGCCGTCGAGAAATATCCGAAGCGCTACGTGGGCCTTTCGACGGTCGCGCCGCAGGATCCTGAATGGTCCGCGCAGGAGATCCGGCGCGGCAAGCAGGAGCTTGGCTTCCACGGCGTCCAGATCAACAGCCACACCAAGGGCGAATATCTCGATCACCCCAAGTTCGACCCGATCCTTCGCGCCTGCGCCGAGACCGACCAGCTCCTTTACATCCATCCCCAGTCGCCGCCCGACCGGATGATCGAGCCGTTCCTCGAGGCCGGCCTCGATGGCGCGGTATTCGGCTTCGGAGTCGAGGTCGGGCTGCACCTGCTTCGGATCATTGTCAGCGGCGTGTTCGACCGTTATCCGAACCTGCAGATCGGCGTCGGCCATATGGGCGAGGCCTTGCCCTTCTGGCTCTACCGGCTCGACTATATGCACCAGGCCGGAATCCGCTCGAAGCGCTACGCCTTCCAGAAGCCGCTCAACAAGACGATCGAGCAATATCTTCAGTCGAACGTCTACATCACCACCAGCGGCATGGCCTGGGCTCCCGCCATAAAGTTCACCCAGCAAGTGGTCGGCGTCGATCGGGTGCTGTACGCGATGGATTATCCGTACCAATATGTGCCGGACGAGGTCCGCACCCACGACCTGCTCGACATATCGGATGCGGACAAGAAGAAGCTGATGCAGACCAATGCCGAGCGGGCCTTCCATTTCACCGCGGCGGTCTGACACCGGCGGTAGGGGAGGAAGGCAGATGATGCGGGCAGCGGAATCGACGCGCGGGCAAGTCCTGTGATGGCCACGGCGAGCGCAGCTTCCGGCGGCGCTGCCGGCACTCCCGTCAAGCTCGGCGGGCGCCTTGCCTGGACCGCTCTGATCCTTATCGCGCTCACCCAGGCGGTGAGCATGATCGACCGCCAGGTGATGGCGATCCTTGCCCCGCGCATCAAGGAAGCGCTGCAGATCGGCGATGCCGAGGTCGGCATGCTGTATGGCACCGTCTTTGCCGTCTTCTACGCTCTCTTCTCCCTGCCGCTTGGCCGGATCGCCGACGGCTGGGTCCGCACGCGGCTGCTGTCGATCTCGATCTTCGCCTGGTCGGTTCTGACCGGCCTTGCCGGCTTCGCCCAGAGCTTCGCCTTCCTCGCCGCCACCCGGCTCGGCGTCGGAGTCGGCGAGGCAAGCGTGCTTCCGGCCGGCCTGTCGATGCTGACCGACATGTTCCCGCGGGAGCGCCGCGGCCTGGTCACCGCCTCAATCGGGGCCGCCATCGCGCTCGGCCTTGGCGGCGCGGTCTGGCTCGGCGGCACCGTCGCCGACGGCTGGGACAAGGCCTATGCCGGAGGCGATGCGCCGCTCGGTCTCGCCGGTTGGCAGGCCGCTTTCGTTGTCGCAGCCATCCCCGGCATCATCCTCGGCGTGCTCTTGCTGTTCCTGCCCGAGCCGGTGCGCGGGGCCGCCGACGGAATCGCGCCGCCGCCCGATCCGCACCCATTCCGCGGTGCCGGTTCTGTGCTGATGGAGATCTTGCCGGTCCTTGCCTGGATCTCCTTCGCTCGGATGCGCGCGCCAACCCGGATGTGGATCGTCAATGTCGTCGGTCTCGCGCTGATCGCGGCGGCCGCCATTCTGCTCACCCGCTACACCGAGGCTCTTCGCCCCTCTCCGGTCGTTGCGCTGAAGCTCGGCCCGATCGCCCTCGGCGGCAACGCTCTGCAATGGACGATCGCCGGCTTCGGCAGCTACGTCCTGCTGTGCTGGGGCCAGGCGCGCAGCCTCCGCGACCGCCCGGTCCAGGCCCTGTTCTTCCGCACGCCTGCATTGAACGCCATCATCGGCCTCGCCATCCTCCAGATGATCATCAACTATGGCGTGATGGGCTGGACCCCGACCTATCTGGTCCGCGAATACGACCAGTCGCTGGCGAGGGTCGGCGCGATCTTCGGGCCGTTGAGCGCGGCCATCGGCATCGTCGGCCCGCTGATCGCCGGGCCGCTGTCCGATCTGTTCAAGGGCCGCAATCCGAGCGGGCGGCTTTACCTTCTGGCCGCGGTGATGACCTTGTCGCCGCTCACCGCCATGTGGACCTATGCCGCCACCGATATCACCAGCTTCTACATCCGCTTCGTGATATTCAGCCTCGTCCTCACCATGTGGATGCCGCCGGTCTATGCCAGCATGATGGACTTGGTCCTGCCGCGGATGCGCGGAACGATGATGGCTTATTACACGCTCATCACCACCATCCTCGGGCTCGGCACCGGCCCCTATCTGGTCGGGCTGATCAGCGACGTGACCGGCGACCTCGGCTTTGCGATCATGTGCACCTTCTTCGGCTCGCCCGTGATCGTGCTGCTGACCCTCTATGCCGCGATCCGCCTGCCCAAGGACGAGGCGGCGGTGGTCGAGCGCGCCCGCGCTGCCGGGGAGCCGGTCTGACATGGCATGCGACCAGCCGACCGAAGAAGTTGCGATCGACGAGACGCTGGCCGCCGCCGCCTTCCGCCGCCTGGTCGGCCACCTCAGGCACCGTCAGGATGCCCAGAACATCGATCTGATGGGTCTCGCCGGATTCTGCCGCAATTGCCTCGCCGACTGGATCATGGAAGCAGCGCAGGCTGAGGGCCGCGATCTGTCCCGCAAGGAAGCCCGTCGGCTGGTCTACGGAATGGATTATGACGAATGGAAGGCCGGCCAGCCGTCCGCGACTCCCGAGCAGCTCGCCCGCATGGAGGCCAGTCTCGCGAAGAACAAGGCGCCTGCTTCCTGATTTCGCAAAAAGGGAGAGCGGACATCGAAACATGTTCGCGCTACCATAAGCGCTTCTGCTCGGCCCCGGCGCGGTGTATGCAATCCGGACGAGCAGGCAGTGTGCCGTGGGGGCGATCGCCTATTCTCTTGAGGGTCGATCGTAGGCTACACTGACAATTCAAGCCGGCATGGCGAGCCGGGAAGGACGGGGGAGAGTGAGAGCGTGAGCAGCAACCTGAGGGTCGCCCTCAGCAACGACGATCCCAACGACGTTGGCGCGATCAACGACATCCTGGGCTTCCACATCCGGCTCGCCTATGGCGCGGTCTATCGCCACTTCATGGAAACCTTCGCCCATCTCGACCTGACCCAGAAGCAGGTGTCGGTGATGTGGCTGATCGACGATCACCCGGGCATCGCCCAGACCGATCTGGCCCGCCGTCTACGGATGGACCGCGCGACCACCATGGGCATCGTCAACCGCCTGCAGGGGCGGACCTATCTGAAGCGCGGCAAGTCGACCGAGGACCGCCGCCGCCAGACGCTCTATCTCACTCCGGAAGGGGAGGCGGCGCTCAAGGACGCAAAGCTCGCCATCTTCGAGCATGAGAAATGGCTGAAGGGCCATTTCACCCAGCGCGAGGTCGATACCTTGATGACCTTGCTCGCGCGCATCCACGACGATCCCGCGGTGGTCGACGGCACCGTCTAAGCGGAGTCGCGGGTCGCCGCATTCGGGTTTCGTTTGGTTTCCGCAGCCGCGCCGCCTCCTGCTATAATCGTCGCTTCCCGAGCAGGAGCCCGCCGATGAAGCTCAGCTATGCAATCAAGTTCGTGGCCGACATGGATCGCGCGGTCGCTTTTCATCGCGACGTCCTGGGCCTGCCGCTTGCCTTCCAGTCGCCGGACTGGTCGGAGTTCCAGACCGGCGAGACCAAGCTTGCCCTGCACAGCGCGTCGGAAGCCAATCCTCCGGGCAGCGTCCAGCTCGGCTTCACGACCCGCGACCTCGACACCTTCTACGCTACGCGCGAGGCCAATGGCGTGACCTTCACGTCGCCCCCGACCGACATGCACGGCACGCGGGTGTCGCGCGCGCTCGACTGCGAGGGCGCCGAGATCAGCATCAGCGGCTGACCTGAAAATGAGAGCCCCGGGTGCAGGGCGCGCCCGGGGCTCAGTATGTCGCCGGAAGGTCCGGGTGGGGGTAGGGAGACCTTAGCGGCTTCCCCAGACCTCCTCGGCGACCTCGATCACCAGCCGCAGCTTGGCGGCCTGCTGCTCGACCGCGATGTCATTGCCGTGGACGGTCGAGGCGAAGCCGCATTGCGGGCTCAGCGCCAGCTGGTCGAGCGGCACGTAGCGCGCGGCTTCCTCGATGCGGCGCAGGATGTCGTCCTTCGATTCCAGCTCGCCGAGCTTGGTCGTGACCAGGCCGAGCACCACCGTCTTGCCTCGGGGCACGAAGCGCAGCGGCGCGAAGTCGCCCGACCGCAGATCGTCATATTCGAGTAGATAGACGTCGATATCGAGCTCGTTGAACAGCACTTCGGCGACCGGCTCGTAGCCGCCCTCGGCGGCCCAGCCCGAGCGGAAGTTGCCGCGGCAGAGGTGGATGCCGGTCAGCATCTGGTCGGGCACGTCGCGGATCGCGCTGTTGATCAGCCGCGCATAGAGGCGCGGAGCGTCATTGGGGTCGACGCCGCGCTTCAGCGCATTCTCGCGCTGCTGCGGATCGCAGAGATAGGCAAGGTTGGTGTCGTCGAGCTGCAGATAGCAAAGACCCGCTTCGGCGAGGTCGGCGATCTCCTCGCGATAGGCCTGCCCGACGTCCTCGAAGAACTCCTCCATGTCCGGATAGAGCGCTTCGCTGATCCCGCCGCGGCCGGCGCGAAAATGGAGCATGGTAGGCGAGGGGATGGTGACCTTCGGCGTCTCGCGCGCCACCGACTTCAGATATTCGAAGTCGCGAAGCTGGATCGGATGCGAGCGGCGCACCTTGCCCGTGACTCCGATCACAGGCGGCGCATAGTCGAGATCCTTGCCGCCGTGGGTGTGAAAGTGAACCTGGGTCAGCCCGGTCACTTCGATTCCGTCCAATTGGAGCAGGAAGTCGGTGTGGAAGAATTTGCGGCGATATTCGCCGTCGGTGACCACCTTGAGACCCACCGCCTCCTGGAAGCGGACGACGTCGGCGATCGCCTCGTCCTCGACTTGACGCAGTGCCTCGATGTCGATCGCGCCGCGCTGATGGGCGTCGCGGACCTCGATCAGCCTTTGCGGCCGCAGGAAGCTGCCGACATGGTCGGCGCGGAATGCCCGCTTGCGGGTCGTGTTGCCGGGAATCGGCCGGTCGAGGGTGTCAACGGTCACAAATCATCTCCATTCTTCGATGTGCGAGGGGACGGGCGATCGGTGGGCCTCATGCGACCACCTTCAGGCGCTTTTCCTTGGGCTGCTCGGCGATCCAGATGGTGACGGTGAGCGCGCCCCCTTCGAGATGCTCGGCGACGCGGCCCTTGAGGCCGGCTTCCTTAAGCCAGCGCAGCATGGCCTCGTCGGCGAAGCCGAGCCGGGCATGGGCATCGCGGTCGCGCAGCTCCTCGCGATCGTGCGGGGCGAAATCGACGATCAGTAGCCGGCCTCCGGGAGCGAGCACCCGCGCCGCCTCCGCGATCACCGCCGGCGGTTGCTGGGCATAGTGCAGCACCTGGTGGATGATTATCGTGTCGGCGCCATTGTCCTCGAGCGGAAGCGCGTACATGTCGCCTTGGCGCAGCTCGGCTGCGAGACCGCTGCTGGCAAGCACGTCGATCCGGCCGCGCGCCATGCGCAGCATCTCGGGCGAGCGGTCGATGCCGACGGCGCGCTCCGCTCCGGGCCCGAGCAGCTCGACCATCCGGCCGGTGCCGGTGCCGATATCGATGAGCCGGCCGAGCGGCCGTCCCCCGGCCGTGCCCACGTCGAGTGCCCTGAGGATCGCGGCTTCCACCTCGCTTTCGCCGACGTGGAGCGAGCGAAGCTCGTCCCAGTGCGAGGCATGGCGTTCGAAATAGCGCTCGGCCGCCGCCGCTCGGTCGGCCCGCACTGCCGCCAGCCGGGCGCGATCGGCGATCGTCCACGGGTCTTCGCCGTCGGTTGTCGCCCAGGCGTCCAGCGTCGCGAACAGGGGCTCGACGCGTTCGGGCTCGCCGGGGCTGAGGAATACCCAGCTGCCCTCGCGGCGCCGCGCCGCCAGCCCGGCGTCGATCAATATCTTGATGTGGCGTGACACCCGCGGCTGGCTCTGCGCCAGCACCTGCGCGAGCTCGCCGACCGACAATTCCATCGAACGCAGCAGCTTGAGGATCCGAAGCCGGGTCGGATCGGCAAGCGCGCGCATGATATCCACTGTCTTCGACACATGCGCATATAAAGATATCTTTATATCCGTGTCAAATGGAAATGTCCCCGTGCCCTCTTCGTCATCCGGGCCAATCCCGACGACACGTGACGCGGGCAGGGACTTCGCTCTTTGTTGCCGGACCGGAACAAGCCCTTGCGCCGTCCGTTGGAACTCCACTGGCAACACTGGAGGGGACCATGCGGGCCCTCGAGCGGATTCTGACCGCGGTTGCGTTATTCGTCATGCCATTCCTCGGTCTTGCCGCGGCCGCCCACCAGATGGAGCATGGCTCAGGCCTGGGTGCGGCGATCTTCGCATTGGTATCGCTGATCGTCGTCTGGGAGCTCGCGCGTCTCTCCTGGCTCTGGCACCGGGACAATCGGCTGCACCGCTCGCGCTGACCTTCCGCACCGGCGCCTGCCGTGAGGGGGCCGAGAGGAGGTGGAGATGACTGCTTCGGACGACGCCCTCGATGACGGCGACAACGACGCGCTCGACCAAGGCCACGAGATGGTTTCCTCGCTTCGGGTCGAAGGCACGCCCGTGTTCGATTCCGGCGGCCGCAAGCTTGGCACGGTCCATTCGCTGATGATCGGCAAGGTCGACGGCCAGGTCCGCTATGCAATGCTCCAGTTCGGCAGGCTGCTCGGCTTCCGCGCCCATGTCCATCCAATCCCCTGGGAGCTGCTGCGCTACGACGTCGATCTTGGCGGCTATGCGGTCGAGCTGACCCGCGACCAGCTTGCCGCGGCGCCCGCCCTCACCCTCGACGAGACCGACCGGCCGATCGATCGCGCCCGCGAGCAGGAGATGACCTCCTACTGGCGAACCCTCCCCTGGTGGGGGCTCTAGGCGCCGGGCTTCCGGATGCTCCCCGTCCCGAGCCGGGTCCGGAGCGGGTCCCCCGGCGACCGCTCCAGCGATGCGCGGTCCCATCCGCCGAGATCGGCCGCCGCCGCATAGCTGCCTTCCAGGAATGCAAGGAGGGCGGCAGCCGGGTTCGCCGCGGTCCGCAGTGTCGAATAAGGCAGGATGAATTCGCGCAATTGGGGATGATAATAGGCTCCCTCGGGCGCGACCTTCGCTTCCGCGAAACCCGGAGGCTCCGGATAGGCGTAGGCGTAGAAGGCGGGCTCGTTCACCGAACCGCCGCCGGGCCACCATCCGGCGCTGATGCATTCGTGGCTGTAGCCTTCGCGGGTCACCCAATCCGGCAATCCCGGCACACCGCCCGGATGCACGGGTGCGCGCCGCCCCGAGAAGCGCGTGCACGCAAGGTCGAAGCCGCCCCACCAGAAATGGACCGGGCTGCACTTGCCGAGGAAGCCGCTGCGCAAGACTGCCAGGACGTGCGCGGAGTCGGTGAGAATGCGCCAGAAGCGGCGCGCCGCCTCGCCGTCATAGCTGCGATGCGCCTCGTCGCGTTCGAACGGGAGCGGGTCTGCGATTTCGCTCGGATGCGGGCGGATCCGCGCCTCCACGCCGAGCATGCGCAGCGAGGCGATGAACTCGGTATAAAAGTCCGCGACGCTTCGCGGCGCCAGTGCGATCCGCCGGACTCCACCACTGCTGGTCTCGAGCGCCAGCACATGATCGATGAAATCGAACCGGGCTTCGACGCTGCCCTGCGCATAAGGCATTGCCGACGTCGTGAGCCCCCGGGCGGTCGGGTAGAGCGCGACCTGCCACCAATGGTTCTGCATCGGGGTGAGCGCGAGCCGAAGCTTGCCGGCCATCTGGGTCCAGAGATGCAGCGTGTCCTTGGTCGCCTGCCAGGATTCCAGCGGCAACGCCGGCCAGGCCCCTGCATCGGATCCACGACTGGTCATGGCTTCCCATAGCATGGATCGGGAGGTCTCAGAGCGGGCGTTCGGCCAAAAAAAGAAGGCCCGGGTAGCGGCCCGGGCCTTTCCGCCGGCCCTCGTCTCGAGCCCGGCCGCGGTGGTGCGCGAAGGAATACTGACCCCACTTTGCGGCCCAGCGGCATGACCTGCCGCTGTCGGACGCCGCGCACGGCCGCAGGCCTGCCCCGCGGCGGCAGAAAGTTGCGAGCGTCCCCTTTTGTGGTTCCGCAGCGCGCACTCTTCTGCGTCGCCCCCGAACCGCCGCTCGCGTTCCCGCAAATGCCTCGGGATTTCAGTTGGCGCATCCCCCGTTTGGGTGATGAAGTGCGCGGGTAAGCGAACTGTGACCGCGGCGATCCTATTATCACCGTTCGGGCGCGGAGCGGGCCAGCGGCAGCGCGCGGACCAGCGCGGTGATCTGCGACTGCCGGGCGCAGCCGAGCTTGGCCGCAACGGCTTTGACCTGCGACCGGATGGTGTTGATGCTGACCTGCCGTTGCTCGGCGATGTCCGCGATCGACCGCCCTTCACTGATGTCGCCTGCCACCATCGCTTCGGAGCGGGTCAGCCCGAAGCATTGCTGGAGCGGGCCGACGACGTCGTCGCGGTGCGGCGTCGGGTCGGCGGCGATGAGCAGCGCCTGACTTCCGTCGAGGCAGCTCAGCGCGAGCACGATCGGCGCATCCGCTTCGGTCGCCAGCGCGAGCAGCCGGCCCGCCGGAAGCTCGCCGTTGCAGGCGCCGTCGATCGCGCGGCCGAATTCCTGGTCTGTCTCCCCGGTGCCGCAGCGCAGCCGCCCGTGATCGACTCGCAGCGGCCGCTTGCGGCGCAGCAGCTCCTTCGCCGCCCGATTGCAGTAGAGCGTCCTCCGGTCCTTGCTGACGATGATCACCACGTCGCGGATGGAATCGAGGATGTCGAGGAGCAGAGCATGCGCGGGATAGGCCGTGCCGGACGGGCTTTGCCCGCCGGTGGTTCCCGCTGCGCTGTTCGAACGATAGGCCATGTCCGACCCCGAGGCCTATCGGGGCCCGGGCCGCCGCTCATCCTCCAAATGGGGTATGCCCTGGGATGACCCGGACAGGGCCGGTTCTTCAGTCGAGCAGCCGCTTGAGCAGCAGCACCAGCTCGGTCTCGCGGCTGCATCCGGTCTTGGAATAGAGGCTGCGCATCTGGGTGCGCAGCGTTTCCATCGACACGCCGCGCCGCGCCGCGATCGCCTCGCGCGATTCGCCGTCGCACAGCGCGACCGCCACTTCGACCTCGGCGGCGGTCAGTCGGAACGCATCGCCGAGCAGCGCCAGGTTGCGGCCGCGCCTTGCGCTGCCGCTCCCCTGCAGCACGACGATCGCGTGCGGTGCGAAATGCATTGCCCATTCGCGCTCGGGCAGCCGATGGATGTCGATCAGCGCCGCTCCGGTCAACGGCTCGCCCAGCGCGATCCGGACGTGCGGCTTTCGGTCCGGCCCGAGCACGGCGCGGAGCGCCCGGTCAATCGTCCGTTGGGCCCCCGGCTCGCGGCCGACCAGGCGATTCTGCACGACGTCGATCGACCTTTCCTCGACGAGCAGCGCGGCGGCCGCGCTGCTGACCGACAGCACCGTTCCGAACCCGTCGAGCAGCAGCGACGCCAGGCCCATCGATTCGAGCGTTCCGGCGAGCAGATGCCCGCCTTGCCGTTCGATCGTGCGCTGCATCTTGACCGCCGCCTGAGCGCCGCGGGCGGCAGCGGCGAAGATGGTGTGAATGCCCGGGTCCGTGCGGCCGTCGGCACGGGCGCGCAGCAACGACAGGCCGATCAGGCAGCCCGGCTCGCGGACCAGCGCGGTCTGGCAGCCGAACACCATCTGGTGCTGCTCGAAGAAATCGTTGACGTCGTCGCGCCGCACCTGCCGCCGGGCCCGATCGTAGGCGTCCTCGGCGGTGATCGAAAGGACGGTGGTGCCGTCGTCGGCCGCGACCCGGAAATTGAGCGCGGGGTCGGCGCCGCCGGCCTCGATGAAATCGTCCAGCACGGAGCGGTCGGTCGAGGTCACCCAGTTGAACGGCCTGATGTCGGGCCCGCCGAAGCCGACCAGCTCCGCGCGCGCCGAGCCCGTCGCGTCAGCCAGCGTCTGCAATGCTGGAAGCCACTGGCTCGGGTCGAGCGCCGCCTCCTGGAACCTGTCTATCCAATAGTCCGCGTTCGAAAAATGCTTCCCCATCGACCCCCACCGAACACGCGACGTTGTCTTTGGGGCTAACTCTATGCCTGCGTGAGGTAATTTGTATACCCCGTCGGCTCAGAGCTTGCTCTAGATGTTCGTCGGCAGGTCGGCGGCAACCAACCTAGGCTGTGGCCCGAAAGCCTCACGCGGAGGGCGAAGTGTGGCGGACACGGGTCCGCAGCGAAACCGTCACGGCGCCGTGGTGTTTCAGCCCGACCAAGGATGCTCCAACAAAGGAATGTTATGAGTATGCGCAAGTCACTGCTTGCGGCGGCCGTTGCCGCCGCTGCAATCGCCACGCCCGCCGC
>JADMIO010957541.1_pt1 | contig 12575 bp, 9 predicted proteins | sample 8958161 | NCBI WGS metagenome assembly JADMIO01 (sample SAMN16585339, study PRJNA669376) | soil metagenome | isolation source: Crop rotation soil | place: USA: Cullars Rotation, Alabama | collected 2011 | reverse complement strand
CCCGCCCCCGCCGTCGGCGACCTCAACAAGGACGGCGAGCCGGAGTTCCTCCTCTCGCTCGAATCGCAGATCGACGGAAGGGGCAACTTCCGCAAGGACGCGCACCTCATCCCCCTCGAGCCGCCCACCGGCCCGGCGGGCGATCCGACGGTCGAGCCCGGCGCGCGCGATCTTCCGCGGCCCGGCCCCTTCATCGTGTTCAGCCAGCGCGGGCGCTGGCGCTCGGTGGAAGGCGACGAGTGCCCGCTCGTGCTGCCCCGCACCAACGCGCCCTGGCTCATCGTTCGGCCGCGCTACGTCGCGAGGCGCGAGGCCGCCACCCAATTCTCCTACCATCTGCTCGCCTTCACGCGCGACGAGGAGTTCGCCTGGGAGCGCGAGATCATCCTCGGCGACGACTCGCTGACGATCCCGCCGTGGGGCTTCGGCGCCGCGCCGCCCGTCGGCGCCGACATCAACAGCGACGGGAAGTACGAGATCCTCGTCGCCATCCGCGCCCAGCGCAGCAGCCTGCTCTGCCTCGATGAGAACGGCGACACGAAGTGGGAGGTCGAGATCCCGGGTCAGTGGGTCACCGAGCCGGTGGTCGCGGACCTGAACGGGGACGGCCTGCTCGAGATCCTGACTGGCGGCCAGGACCGCCTGCTGGTGTTCGACGGCTTCGGCCGCCTCATCGACGAGCGGCCGGTCTCGGGCCGTCCCGGACCGGCCCTCATCGGCGACCTGGACCTGGACGGCTGGCTCGAAATCGTGGTCGGCACGGACGCGGGCGACCTCAACTGCATCGTCGCGGGCCCCTGCGAGTGGGGCGACATTCCGTGGGGCAAGTACCGCCGGACGGTGTGGAACTGGGGGGTCGTGCCGCTCAGTTTGTAATCCGCAGCCCGTAGCCCGCAGACCGCAGTCCGTTTCGGACAACGGGCTGCGGACTGCGGTCTGCGGCTCATTCGTCGATCGCCACCCGGCTCGCCTCCTTCCCCTTTCGCTCGTCGACGAACGAAACGAGGACGATCCCGACCACGAAGAACAGCCCGATCGAGAGGATCGCCGGGCGCTGACTACCAGTCCGGCTCGAGATCTCGCCGAAGACCAGCGGGCCGAGGAAGGCCAGCGCCTTGCCAGCGATCCCGAGGAAGCCGAAGAACTCGGCCGCGTTCTCCTTCGGGGTGAAGAGTGCCACCAGGCTGCGCGAGACCGACTGGCACGAACCGATGCCGATACCGGCCAGCGCCGCCACGCCGTAGAAGCTCTCCTTCGATTGCGAGAAGTAGGCCAGCACGACCGCCACGATCCAGATGCAGAGCGAGATGACGATCGCGCGCTTCTGGCCGATGCGGTCGGCCAGCAGGCCGAAGGAGAGCGCGCCCGCCACCGCGACCACGTTCATGGCGATGAACATGATGACGATCTCCTGCGGAGTGAACCCGATCGTCACCTCCGCGTAGCGCGCCGCGAAGTAGATCACCGTCACGATACCGTCGTTGTACACCAGGAACGCGACGAGCAGCTTCACGAGCTCGCGGTAGCGCCCCAGGTGCGCGAGCGTGGCCCGAAGCTGGCGGAAGCCCACCGTGAAGTAGTTCTCCCCGGGCGGCAGCGGCTTCGGCACGCTCCGGTCGCGCAGGAACAGAAAGGTGGGAATGACCATTACCGCGTAGTAGGCGGCCACGACCACGGGAATGAGCCGGGCTTTGAAGAGCTGCTCCGGCGTCGGGTTGTCCACGATGTTCTTCGCGAGGTCCAGGCAGAGGAACAACGCCACGAGGCCGCTCGCGTAGCCGATCGCCCATTTTAATCCCGAGATGCGCCCCGCGTTCGACTCGTTCGAAATACCCGGCAGGAAGCTGTCGATGAAGATCCCGCCCCCGGCGAACCCGATGTTGGCCATGATGTAGAGCACGAGTCCGAGCGTCACCATGCCCGGCCCGACGAAGTAGAGCGAGGCCGTGAAGAAGACGATCGTCGCGGCGCACACAGCCAGGAACTTCTTCCGGCTGCCGGAGAAGTCGGCGATCGCGCCAAGGATGGGCGCGAGGATGGCGACGACTACCTCCGATATCGACGCCGCCCGACCCCAGAGCAGGTCAGCGTGGTTCGGGTCGCCCACGACGATCTTTCCGAAGTAGACCGCGTAGAGCGTCGTCACGATGACGGTGGTGAAAGCCGAATCGGCCGCGTCGTACATCGACCAGCCGAAGATCTCCCTCCTCGTGACGGGCGCGGCCTCTGCCTTCTCGAGTGTGTCCGACAAGGGCGCCTCCTGCATCTTCGTGGTTTTTCGTGTTCTGTCGTGGCTGATTCTTACTCTTCGGGCCAGGCCTCACCCTGCACCCACACCGCTCCGTCCTCGAAATACTCTTTCTTCCAGATGGGGACGATCTGCTTGAGGCGGTCGATCGCGTATTGGCAGGACTCGAAGGCGGCGCGCCGGTGCGCCGAGGTGACGACGATCACCACGCTCGACTCCCCGATCTCGATCCGCCCGAGCCGGTGCACGATGCCGACGCGGTCGATGCCGGGCCACCGTTCGTGCACCTCTCCGACGAGCTGCCACATCGTCTTGAGCGCCATCTCGTCGTAGCCCTCGTACTCGAGATAGCGCGTCGCGCGCCCCTTCGTGTTGTTGCGGGCCACGCCGTCGAAGATGCAGACGGCCCCGTCCTCGCCCCGCAACAGCCGGGCCCGCATGCCCTCGATCGGGATCGGCTCGCGGGTGACCTCGCAGAAATCCTCCGGCTCGGCGCCGCCCGACACAGGCGGGAAGATCGCCACCGTGTCGCCGTCGCCCACCGGTTCGGACCGATCGGCGTACGCTTCGTTGACCGCCGTGAGGAGCACCCGGTCGAACGGCACGAGGCCCGGGTATCGCTCCTCGAGCCGCGCGACGACGTCGCCAACCGTGGACCCTGCCGCGATCTCCAGAGGGAGCTGGCGCGTCCCTGCCACCTCGCGCGCCTGGCCGAAGAGGAGCACCTCGATCGCGATCATGTCGCCGGCTGCCATGCCGCGCATTCTACATCATCCGAGGACCGCTTCGATCGCGGGCGCGACGTCCGTGAGCGCCGAGATCCGCGACGCCGCCCGCGACGCGCCCGCGCCCCACGCGAGCGTCGCCACCGGGTTGAGCGTGTGAGAGCCCGTCGAAAGGTCCTCGAGGTTCCCGTGATCGCTCGTCACCAGAACGGTCGATCGTCGCGTGTCGACCGTGTCGAGGACCGCGTCGAGAAACGCGGTCAACCGCTCGAGGTGCCGCCGCGCGAGCGCGTGGTCTTGCGCGTGGCCCGCCGCGTCGGTCTGGAAGTATTCGAACGCGCAGAAGTCATGCTCGGCCGCAATGCGCGCGAGGCGGCGCCCCGCTTCTTCCGGCTCGAGGCGCGGGAGCTGGCAGCCGTAGTCGATGAGCAGCCCGTTCGTGAAGTCGTGGTGAAGAGCCCTCCCCTCCTCCACGTCCCGCAGCGTCCTCGGCGGCATGCCGGCCTCCTCGGCTGCAACTGCCATCGCCGACACCATTCTCACGCGCCGACGGGCGACGCTCGAAGGGGCCACGTTCGCATGGGCGACGCGCAGGCCGCGGTCCCCCAACCGCTTGAAGAGCGACCGCTCGCGCAGGATCGGCCGCAGGCTTCCGCCCGGGAAGGCGCTCAGATGGCGGCCGAGGAAGGCCGGCGCGTTCTCGCCCGTGATGATCGTCGCCTGGCCGCTCGCGCTCTGCGGGAGCCCCTCGACGCCGAGCCTTGCGTCGGTGACGACGCCGACCCCGCCATGCGGCGGCGCGAGCGGCTCGCCCCGAAAGAGCTCGAAGTACGGTGATCCGCACCCGTCGAGCGGGTTCTGCGGACCCCGCTCGCCGATCCCGACGCCGTCGATGAAGATCAGCAAGACCACGCGCGACAGCATAGCCGTTTTTCGCCCGCGGGCGTGGATCAATCCGACGCTCTGCTGGTAAGCTTCTTCGCGGCTATGAATTAGAGCCAACGCTCTCGATCCGGGCGCGCATCCCATTTGTCCAGACCCTTACAGGCCAGGTTGTCCGCGAATGAATACACGTAAGACCCTGACGCTCGCGATCGTCGCGTGCGTCATCCTCTCGGCCGCGCCGTCGCGCGCGACGGCCGCACCCGCGTGGCTCCGCGTCACGAGCCCGAACTTCGTGATCTACACCGACGCCGGCGAGAAGCGTGGCCGTGCGATCGCCGAGCGGCTCGAGGGCTTCCGCGCCCTGCTTCTCTCGCTCTTTCCCGCCGCCGTGGCCAAGGCGCAACCCGAGCCGCTGCCCGTCGTGGCCTTCAAGAACGACGGCGAGTTCAAGCCGTACAAGGCCCTCTACAACGGCAAGCCCGCCAGCATGTCGGGCGTCTTCCTCGGAGGCTCCGAGCGCAGCCTCGTGGCGCTCGACGCCTCCGCCTACGAGAGCTCCTACCGCGTCGTCTTCCACGAGTACATCCACAAGCTCATGTCCGCGCGCGCGTTCGTGCCACCCTGGTTCAACGAGGGCATGGCCGAGTTCTACAGTACGGCGACGACGAAGGGGCTCGAGGCGCAGCTCGGCTCCCCGATCGAGAACCATATCTACTACCTGCGCGACCACAAGATGATGCCGCTCGAGCAGCTCTTCGCGGTCACCCACGACTCGACCGAGTACAACGAGCGCGAGAAGCAGGGGGTCTTCTACGCGCAGTCGTGGCTCTTCGTGCACTACTTCATGTTCAGCGAGAACATGAACCGAGGGCGGGAGCTGAGCCGATTCATCGAACGGCTGAGCAAGGGTGACACGCCCGCGCAGGCGTTCCCCACGGCGTTCGGCATGGACATCGAGACGGCCGAGAAGCAGCTTCAGGCGTACGTCCGGCGGCAGACGTTCCCCCAATTCAACATCACCTTCAAGTCCGTGACGCCGGTCGAGCAAGCCCAGGTCGAGCCCGCGAGAGAGAGCGACCTCGAGTACTACCTTGGCAGCGTGCTGTCGCTGCAGAAGCGCTACGCCGACGCCGAGCCACACTTCCGCCACGCAGCGGAGCTCGACCCCGCTTCGTCGCTGCCTTACGAGGGACTCGGCTACGCCGCCCTGCACCAGGACGACACCGAGCGCGCACGGGCGGCCTTCGCCGAAGCGATCAAGCGCGACTCCAAGAGCTACATGGCGCAGTATCTTTTTGCGAGCGCATCGATGCGGACCGCCACGTCCATTACGCCGCCCGGGGTCAAGGAAGCACTCGAGAAGGCCGTCGCGCTCAACCCCGCGTTCGTGCCGCCGTACTACATGCTGGCAAGCATCGCGATGGGCAAGCAGAACGCGCAGGAGGCGACGGAGTGGACGAATCGGGGTCTGAAGGTCGCCCCGCAGGACGGTCACCTCCGCTACATGCTGGCCTCGGCGCAGATGACGGGCGGGCAGTACGACCTCGCGCGCACGGGCTTCCGGCAGATTCTCAACACCGAGGACGACGAGCAGCTGCGGGGGCTCGCGAAGAGCGCCCTCGAAGCGCTCGACCGCTACGAGGAAGCGATGAAGGCCGCCAACGCGACGACGCGCCCGGCCGACTCCGCGTCGACCGCCGAGCCCGCCGTCGCCGACGACGGGCGGCCGCACCTGCGGCGCGGCGACCCGGAAGGCACCCCGCTGCGCATCCCCGTCCGCCCCGCGAATCTGGCCGAGGTGAAGGGTGTGCTCAAGAAGCTCGAGTGCGTCGGCTCCACCACGACCGCGTACGTGCAGGTCGGCGACCGCCTGCTCACATTCACCAACGGGCAGGCCGAAGCCGTCGTCTTCCAAACCATGGGGCTCGTGGGCGAAGAGAACATCGAGTGCGGAGCGTCGATCGACCGCGCAGTCACTATCCTGTTCGAGCCCGGCACGGGGGCGCCGGAAACCGGCGTCCTGAGGACCATCGTGTTTACGTCGGTGAAGTAAGCCATGCCGAGAGCGATCCTCAGCACCGTCCTCTGCCTCCTCGTCGCCGCCCCGGCCTTCGCGTGGGGCGGCGAGCCGCCACCGGCCCTGCCGCCACCGGCCGCGCCGGCTGCGGCGTGGGACGCCGAGTTCGAGAACGCCATAGAATTCCAGACGCTCGTCGACGCCGAGACGCTGCTGGTCGGCACGTCGCGCCACCTCTACGCCGTCGACCCGCGGTCCGGCGAGCGGCGCTGGCGGGCGCGCGACCTCCACGTCAAGCCCGAGGACATCCTGCCGCTGCCCGGGACGCCGCTCATCCTCGTCAACGAGGATTTCGGCGGCACCTTCGCCGACCGCGAGACCAACCTCATCGCGATCGACCGCGCCACCGGCGACGAGCGGTGGGAGTCGAAGACGATCAAGGGCAAAGGCATGCACGTCGTAGCCGACCCGGCCTCCGGGTACCTCGCCCTCGTTACCGTCAAAGACTCGACCGGCGACGACAACGGCCTGTTCGCCGGCATCCTCCCCGGCAAGGGGCTCGGCTCCGGCTTCGAGCGCAAGCCCAAGATCAACGTCCTCGAGCTCGCGACCGGCCGCATGCTGTGGAACATGGACTTCGACACCGACGTCCTGATGCAGCCGTCGCTCCCGGCCGAGTTGGCGCGCGGCGGCGGCAAGAAGAAGGTGCGTCCCTTCGACCTCAGTCTCTACCACCTCCCCACGATCGACGGCGGACAACTCTTCGTGACCTACAAGGGCGTGACCTGCTACGACCTGCGCACTGGCAAGAAGCTCTGGCGACAGGACTACGACGTCCGCGAGGGCGAGCTCGCGCTCTCGGACGCGGACCCGATCGTCGACGGCGAAGCCATCTACACGACGGGCGAGGGGCGCATCCGAGCCTTCGACCGCCGTACGGGCAAGCGGCTGTGGCAGTCGAGCGACTTCGGCGTCGTTCCGGAGATCTCGGTCGACGACCGCGCGGTCTACGGCCGGCTCGGCGGGCGGTTCTTCAAGGTCAAGGACGAGGAGTGGACCTGGCGCGGCAGCTACGGCGCCGTCGCGCTCGACCGTCAGACGGGCAAGCAGATCTGGAAGTACGATTCCGCCAACGACTCCATCACAAACCTGGCGATCGTCGGGAACCGGGTCTGGCTCGGCGACGAAGAGCGGATCGTCGGGCTCGACCGCGAGACGGGCAAGCGGGCCGTCAACGAGAGCCACCGCCTCGAGAAGCGACCGATCATCGCGAGCTACAACGAGGAGAACGAGGTCGTGCTCGTGAGCGACGAGGAGGTCGCCGGGTACGACGCCGCGAGCGGGGCACGCCACTGGTACGCCCGTCACAAGCCCATCGGTCCGTCGCTCTGGCGCCGGTTCGCCGCGGGCCTGCTCATGACGTCGGGCGCGGTCCTCAGCGTCTCGTCCTTCGCCGCCGCGAACGTCAAGGGCCTGCTGCCCGCGGTCCCCTCGCCCGCGATACGGTCAGCGGGCTGCAGCCGATCACGCTCTACAACACGCGCGGTCTGTTGATCCGCACCGCGGGCAAGGCGGGGCACGCCTTCTGGCGCGCCGGGGACGGGCTGCTCGGCGTCACGCGCTTCGCGCACCTGACCGGCACCCACCAGTACTTCATTACCAGGCTCGAGGGGACGGACCAGGCGCTCGCGGGCGTCAACCTCACGACCGGCGTCACCGACCGCCGGGTGTCCCTCCCGTCGCGCGAGCCGAACCTGGTCATCGACGAGATCAACGGCCTCGCCTTCCAGGCGACGGGCCGTAAGCTCGTGGCCCTCCCGCTCTGATCCCGGCTACTGGCTGCGCATGGCCCGCGCCATGACGCCGTCAACGAGGTCTGGCGCGAGGGCGCGGCCCGCGCGGAAGAGCCGATTCCACCAGGGCACGACGACCGTGCGGGCGTCCCGGCGCACGGCGGAGACGATCGCCCGCGCGACGCGGGAGGCCGGCGCTCCGCGGTGGCCTCCGAGCTGGCCGACCCCGTTGCGCACGGCGTTCTCGCCGAAGCGCGTGTCGATGCGGCCCGGCATCACGGTGACGACGTTGATCCCCTCGCCCCGGAGCTCGGCTCGAAGCGCCGTGGAGATCGAGTTGACCGCGTGCTTCGTCGCGCAGTAGCCGCCCATGTAGGGGAGCGTGAGCCGGCCGACGACCGACGAGACGTTCACGACGGCGCCCCCGCCGCGACGGCGCATCTCCGGCACGACCGCGCGCGTGCAGCGGAGCAGGCCGAAGACGTTGACGTCGAACACGCCTTGCAGCTCGCGGTTCGGGACGTCGGCGAGGGGCCCGAAGAGCCCATAGCCGGCGTTGTTGACGAGGACGTCGATCCCGCCGAACCGCTCCACGGCGGCGCGCACCATCCCGGCGACCGACTCGTCGCTGGTCACGTCGGTCGGGACCGCGAGGGCCTCGCCGCCGGCGGCCTCGAGCTCCGCCACAAGCGTGTCGAGCTTCTCCGCCGTGCGGGCAGCCGCGACCACCCTGGCCCCGGCCGCGGCGAACGCCTTGGCCGTCTCGCGACCGATTCCCTCGGAAGCCCCCGTCACGATTACCGTCTTCCCCTTCAGGTCCATAAGGACGAGGTTATACCACCTGCTCCGTTCGGTACACGATTTCGTGTAGAGAATGATGTACAATAGCCCCGAACCGCCGGTTTCCGCCCGGGAAACGCCCCAAGGGGGCGGGTACGCCGTTTGCGTGCGGTCCGGCTGGTCCAAACTATCTGCCCGCCCGGTTAACGCTGCGCGCGGGTACAACCGTCAATTGAGGATATACCCATGGAGATCCCCCTTTACCTGTCGCGTTTTGCGATGGTGGCCTTCGCCTCGCTTCTCCTGGTCCCAGCCCCCCTCGCCCGAGCCGCCGCGGATTCCTATGACAAGGAAAGCTACGTCGACCAGTACGGCGACGAGGCGCCCGAGTCGGCGCGGGTTGCACGCATAAGCTACCTCGACGGCGAGGCGTCCGTGCGCCAGCACGGCTCCACCGATTGGGAAGAGGTCGGCCGCAACACGCCGCTCTTCGTCGGAGATGAAATCTACACATCGGACAACAGCCGCCTCGAGATTCAGCTCGGAGGCGGTCGCTATCTGCGGCTCTTCGAGCGCACCGACGTCGTCATCGCCGAGATCGGCTCCGACTACGTGCGCGTCGAGGTGCCGGCCGGCGCCGTGATCGTCTCGCTCCAGCACCTCGAGCGGGGCGAGGGCTTCGAGGTCAGCGCACCCGCCGCCTCCGTCACGCTGCGCGAGAGCGGTGTCTACCGCGTCGACGTCGACGACAGTGGCGACACGCGCGTCGCCGTCCAGAGCGGCCGGCTGGAGGCCAGCGGCATCGAGCAGGCGCTGACCCTCGAGAGCGGCGAGGTGGCGAGCTTCAGCTACGACACGCCCGACTACGTCGACGTCAGCTCGCTGCTCGGCTCCGACGACTTCGACAGCTGGTCCCAGGGGCAGGACAACGCCTACGCCAACGCCTACAGCAACTCGTCGTCGGTCAGCTCTCTCCTGTACCGCACCGACATCTACGGGCTCGCCGACCTCGTCAGCTATGGCTCGTGGGTCAACTACGGCAGCTACGGTTACTGCTGGCGCCCGAGCGTGGCCTCCGGCTGGCAGCCGTATAGCAACGGCTACTGGCAGTGGTATCCGGGTTACGGTTACACCTGGGTCTCGAGCGAGCCCTGGGGCTGGGCGCCCTACCACAACGGCCGCTGGCTCTTCGACGCGCAATACGGTTGGGTCTGGGTCCCCTGGTCGCAGTACTCCGGCGGCGACTACTATTGGCGGCCGTCACAGGCCTACTGGTACCAGTACCCCGGCTACAACGGGTACGCCTGGGTCCCGCTCGCGCCCAACGAGCCGTACGTATCCTACTACTCGCTCGCGCGCCGGCACCGCGCCAACCAGAACTACGTGCCCGTCCACCTTCGCAACCGCCAGGGCATCAACGTGGCGCCGCTCCCGGGCTCGAGCGCTCGGCTGCGTCCCGTGCGCCCGGGCAATGACATCATAGGGCGCCAGCCAGTGCTCAACGCGCCCGCCCGTCCCACGCGTTTTTCGCCGGTGAAGCCGAAGTTCGACGTCGGCCGTGCCGAGGGGCTCCGTTTGAAGCCCGTCGTCGTCAGGAACCCGGCGGTGGGCGGCGCCAAGCCGCGTGTCGGGGCGGACGACGCCCTCCCGAGACGCCCGATCAAGGTCGCGACGAACGCTACGCCCAGCCGGGGCCCGGTCGAGACCCACGGCAGGTCGAAGCAGCCGCACGCCGACGACGTTCCGAGCATGGTTCGTGACGGACGACGGGAGCGCGCCGAGGCGCCCGACAAGCCCGTACGCCAGGCGGGTGGCGGGCGTGACGTCGCCGACGACAACACCCCCGCGCGGATGCCCCGCGAGTCGGTGAAGCCGGTGAAGGAGCGCGCCGCCGATCCCGCGAGGGTTCCGGACGCGCCTTCGAACGACAACCCCAAACCGCGCCGCGTCGAGCCCATGCGCGACCGCGACGAGGCGGACCGGCCGGCGCCCCGCCGCATCGAGGAGCCGTCCCAGAACGTCGACAGGCCGAAGCCACGGCGCGCGGACCCGCCGGCGTCCGGGGGTGACGACGACAGCACGCGCCGCGCGCGAAAGCCCAGCGGGGACGTGCGCCCCGACCGTCCGTCGCAGCCCTACGTCGCGCCGCGGCAGGACCCGCCGCCCCGACGCGACGTGGACGCGCCCAAGCCGCACCACGACCAGCCGCGCGCTGACCCGCCGCGCGCCGACCCGCCGCGGATGGACTCGCCGCCGCCGAGGATCGAGCGAGCCCCGGACGCGGGTGGCGGGGGGCACAGGTCGAAGCCCTGACGAGCGCGACCGCCAGAAACGGGAAGGGCGCGAAGTCTCCAACTTCGCGCCCTTCCCGTTTTTCGTGGCTTCTGCCGTCTTACCGTGACGCGACCTTGCGCGGCTGCTCGATCGTGATATGAACGGCGAAGACGCCGTTGTTGTCGCCCAGATCGCCCTCGTTGATGCTCAGGAAGAGCAGGCCGTCGCGCTGCGCCGTAAACTCCGACTGCTGCCCGACGAAGATGAAGTCGTCGTTGTCGTCGCCGATCACCGCGATGAGTGCGCCCGTCGGACGGTTCGCGATCAGCTTGCCCTTGTCGGCCACCTCGACGCCGCCAGGGCCAGCCGTGTGCTGGCCCGTCTTGTCGAGCTGCACCGTGCCGCTCGCGCTGACGCGGATCTTGGTCCCCGGCTGCACGCGGATCTGCGTGCTGGTCCAGTCGTTCTTGGCGGAGACCTGGATGTCGAGCTCGCGAGTGGCCGAATCCACGGCGGCGGGCGGCGTGGAGGGGCGTTGCGAGGCCGTCGGAGCGGTGCTGGCCGGGGTGCTCGGGCGGGTGTTCGCCGGCGCCGGCTTAGCGGCGGCGGGCTGTTGCTCGCGGCGCGCCGTCGGGGCAGTGGGTCGCGGGGCGGCGGGTTTCGGAGCCGCGGCGCTCGGCGCCTGTGTGGTCCGCCTCGATGCCGTGCCGGCAGTGGAGGCGCCCTCGACGACGACGTGCGCCTGGAACGTGCCTGTATTGTCGCCGAGGAACCCCTCGTTGACGCTCAGGAAGAGCATTCCGTCGCGCTGCGCGACGAAGTCCGCCTGCGAACCGACGAAGACGAAGTCGTCGTTGTCGTCGCCGACCACCGCGATGAGCGCGCCCGTCGGGCGGTTCGTGATCAATTTGTCGCGGTCCGGGAAGTTGATGCCCGCCGGAGACGCAGTCCGCTGACCCGCCGGATCGAGCTTCACGGTGCCGGACGCGGTGATGTGGACGCGGTCGCCCCGGCGGAGGCGGACCTGGCTGCTCGTCCAATCGCTCTTCGCCCGGACGATGACGTCGACCTCACGCCCGCCCGCGGCGCTCATCGAGGGCACCTGGGACGGGGTCGGGTCGGAGGACCCGTCGTCGGCGACCGGGGGCGGTAGGGACCCACCGCGCTGCGAGGAGCTCCCCGAAGGCTGGTAGTCACCGTTGTCGGAAGGGGAGGACGGCTGCGCGTCGTAAGGACCGGATCCCTGCGGGTCGTACGAGCCGGTGTCCGCCGGCGGGCCCGAAGCCGACCCGCCGCTTGGACCGCTCCCGGACGCGTCGAACTCGATCCGATCGATCTCGGCCCCGATGAGCATGGCGCGGCTCTGCGCCCGCCCCGCCGAGGTGTCGAGCATCACCGTAAACTGGCCGCCGCTGTAGTCGACGACCGTGCCACGGATCACGCTGCCGTTCTTCATGTAGATCGTGTCCGCCCGAGCGCTCGCGACAAGGAGCAGGACGAACGCTGTCGAGCTCAGAGCGCGCATTAAGAATTTCATAAGGCTGTGACGACTCCTCGTAGAGATGGTCTCGACCGCGATGGGATGCCCGGCTCTCGATCGCCTGAGACACAAATGTTGCGTGTCATACGGTCCGATGCCTACGCTCCCGGCGGGCGTTGCATACGCGACGAGTGGGCGGCGAGCGGCTGACGGCGAGCACACCCGGTCCGATAGCCGCGCGCAGCCGGGCTCTCTAGCCCCCTTTGTTCCGGTCCTTGTAATCTTCGGAAGATGCCGGATCCAGCTCCCAACGATGGCGGTCTCGCTCCTCGACCTTGTCGGTCGTGTGCAGCGGCTCGTTGTCCTGGTATTC
>JADMIO011121764.1_pt1 | contig 12576 bp, 1 predicted proteins | sample 8958161 | NCBI WGS metagenome assembly JADMIO01 (sample SAMN16585339, study PRJNA669376) | soil metagenome | isolation source: Crop rotation soil | place: USA: Cullars Rotation, Alabama | collected 2011 | reverse complement strand
ACGATTGCCGAGTACGCGCTCGAGCATGCCGGCGCGTTCGAAAGGCCATGAAACCGTCAGAATCGTAATCCTGTCCCTGCAACGCGACTTTCACTCCCGCCACAAAATATTTTTCGCTCCCCCTGTTTCTTTTTGGTCGCGCGTGCGTTTATACAGCTGAGCTTCATCCAACAGCCTCGTGCGCCGCGTGCTGCACTCACCTTCGCGACGCCAGGACAACTTTTGACGGCGAGGTCGGCAAAACGGCGATGGTGTGCCTGCTTCACCCTTGGGCCCGACTCGAATGAGTCGTTCGCGCAGCCACCGTGCGCTTCGGCTGATCGCTGCCGCGGCGGCGCTCCTGGTGCCCGCTCCTGCCTCGGCGGCCACGTTCACGGTGTCGCCACCGAGTATCGATTTTCATTTCCAAACACTAGCGACGACGAGCGATCCGGTCGCGGTCACGGTCAAGAACAAGGGCACGACCGTTCTCACGGTGGCGGCATCGACGACCGGAGACTTTCAGGCGACCAACACGTGCCCTGCCAGGCTCAATCCGAACGCCAACTGCATCATCAACGTCACTTTTGCGCCTACCGCCCTCGGAGATCGCTCGGGAACGCTGACGATATCCGACACGGCGAGCAACACGATCGCTGTCCCACTACGGGGCACCGGTGTCAGCGGCACGATCCAAGTGAGTCCGACCTCGGTCACGTTCGGATCGGTCCTGCAGGGCGCGAACGATACCGCTACCGTCATGCTGATCAACGATCGGATGACGCCGGCACAGGTCAGCCTCGCCACCACGAATCCGTACAGCGCGAATGGGTGCGGCAGCCCTCTCGGTCCTGGAAAGACATGCAATATCACCGTGCGGTTCGCACCAGGCGCAACCGACGTAGGCACAGTTGGCAGCACACTCACGATCACCGCGCCGGACGCGCCCGCGCTGCTCGTCCCCCTGACCGGCACCGCGACCCAACGAGTCCTGCTATCACCCACCGCGCTCGATTTTGGTTCTGCGGCCGTCGCCTCGACGACCGCTGCGCAGGTCGTCACGGTTCGCAACAATCAAACGGGTGGGCTGACATTTGCCGCGACGCCGATCACCTTCACGGGACCCGCAGCAACCGACTTCGTTCGGACTGCGACGACCTGTCCCACGAAGCTCGCGGCTGGCGCAACTTGCACGATAAGCGTCGCGTTCCGCCCAACGATCGGCGGCACCCGGAGTGCGACGCTCAACGTCAACACCAACGCGTTCGGTTCGCCGCACACGGTCGCGCTCACAGGGGTTGGTACGCCGCCATTGACGATCACACCGTCGAGTATCGACTTTGGCAATAGCGCCGTGGGTGTGGCCACCGCGCCGCGGTCGGTTTCGATCCGTAACAACCAGTCCATTGCGGCCCCGATCGTTTCGATTGTCGCCAATGGCGACTTTACTCGTCAGGCTGCCGGGACGACCTGCGGCGCTTCCATCGCTGCCGGAGCCAGTTGCACTGTCGCATTGACAATGACCCCGACGGTCGGCGGCCCCCGAACCGGGTCGCTCGTCATCACCAGCCAGACTTCCGATTCGCCGAATACCGTCCTTCTCTCGGGCTACGGCACAAACGCCGTCACCGTGTCGGTGCCATCGTTGACGTTCCCGTCACAGGCGGTGAACACCACGAGCGCGCCACAGCAGATTCTGCTGACGAATCACCAGAGCGTTCCGTCCGCTCTGAATACGCAGATCGTCGGCGATTTTGCCGCGACAAACAGCTGCGGCGGCACGATCCCCGCCCTCGCCACGTGCGTGGTTTCAGTCACGTTTACTCCGCTCGCGACGGGCAATCGCTCCGGAGCGATCACGTTCGCAAGCCCTGGCAGCGCGGACCTGCAAGTGCTGTTGTCGGGCGTCGGCGCCCAGGCGGAGCCGCCGGCAGCCGTGGCAACTGTGTCGCCGGGTACCGGGACGCTCGGCACATCCGTGCTCGGCGTTGTCGTGACGGGCAACGGATTCACGCATTTCAGCCTGTCGTCCACAGTGAGTTTCGGCGCCGGCATCACCGTGTCGAACCTGCGCAGCGCGTCAACCGGTTCCTTGACGGTGGATCTCGCCATCGCGCCAGGTGCGGTGCCGGGTGCCCGGACGGTCACGGTCTCGACGCCATATCAGAACGGTACGGAAACCGCCTCGTTGGTTTCCGGCTTTGTCGTGTCCGCGTCCGACACACGTTCGATCGCGAGCGTGGTCCCGGACACGGGCGCGCAGGGTCAGACCCTGACGGTGCAGATCGTCGGCGTCGGAACGCATTTCCAGCAGGGCGTGACGATCGCGACGTTCGGCAACAGCGTGGCCGTCAACAGCCTGATCGTTAGCGACCCGACGCATGCCACGGCGAACGTGTCGGTGAGCCCCACCGCTGAACTCGGTTGGCGGGAGGTTCGGCTCGTCACTGGCGGCGAATTCGCGACGCTCACTCCCATCAACGGACAAGGGCCAGGCTTCAACGTGGTCGCCGGGCCCGCAACCCTTGCTTCCGTGTCTCCCGCGACAGGAGCTCAGGGTGCCGTACCGTTCACCGTCACCCTCACCGGTTCGGCCACGCATTTCCTGCAAGGAACGACCCAGGTGTCGTTCGGTGCCGGCATCAACGTGGGGAACGTGCAGGTCCTCAGCCCGACGTCGCTAACGGCTTCGATTGCCGTCACCCTCGCTGCCGCCGAAGGACCGCGCGACGTTACGACCACTACAGGCGGGGAAGTCGCACGAGCCATTGGCGGCTTTACGGTGACCGCTGCGCCACCGCCGTCGCTTGTCAGCGTCACGCCGTCGGAAGCGACGCAGGGGGCAACGCCGACGCTGACACTCATCGGCGCGAATACTCATTTCACGACTGATCTTCCAGCGCCGATGCTGACGCTCGGCAGCAACATCGACGTCACGGATCTGCATGTTGTTGACGACACAACGATCACGGCGTCCATCGCGATCAGCCCGCTCGCGGCGGTTGGAACGCGGCAGGGACAGCTGACGAGTGGCGGATCGACGTTCCCGTTCAACTTCACCGTGCAAGCGTCCGCGGCGGCTGTGTCGAGCATCGCACCGACGAGCGGTGGACAGGGACGCACGGTCACCGTTGCACTATCCGGTTTCGCGACGCATTGGCAGCAGGGTACGACGACAGCAGTCTTCGAGCGCTTCGGCTGCAACGTTCCAGTGGTCGCGCGAGTGACGGTGGGCAGCCCAACGTCTGCCGTGCTCGACGTGCAGATTCCGTCGAACGCGTGCGTCGGCCCCTATCTCCTCCGCCTCCAGACCGGCGGCGAGATCGTCACGACGACGTTGAGCGTCTACGCGCAGACCGCGAGTCTCGGTTTGAGCCCGTCCACCGCAATGGCCGGCCGCACGGTAACCGTGAACTTCCTCGGCGAGTTCTCGCACTTCAAGAAGTCTCAGACGGCGGCGGTGATCGATGGGGCGGGCGTGGCCTTGCAGAACTTCAGCGTCACGAGCACAGCAAGCGCGACCGCCAAATTCGTGATCGCGCCGGATGCGCTGCCGGGATTCCGAACCGTGACCCTGACATCTCCGCTCGCCGGCGGTGCATTCGAGGTGCTCACGGCGCCGTTTGTTGTGAGCTCGACGCCGGCGCAACTGACGGCGATCGAGCCGTTCCATGCCGCGCCCGGCTCGACATCCGTCGGAGCCCGCATCGTCGGACTGTTTACGCACTTCAACCAGCAGACGACGGTCTCGTTTGGCCCGAATACCGCGGTCAGCAATCTCTCGGTCGTCAGCGAGACCGAACTTCACTTCAATCTTGCGATCGATCAGGGCGCAGCGATCGGCTGGCGAAGCGCCTTCGTGAACACAGGCGCCGAGCAACTGACCATCGGGTTCCGCGTAGACGGTCCGGCCGCGCCGGCGATCGTCTCGGTTTCACCGGTTAGCGGGGCGCAGGGTGAGTCGCTCACCGTCACGATCACGGGTGCGAATACGAACTTCAATCAGTCGAGCGAGTTGATTCTCGGCGCTGGCGTCAGCGTCGCAAACTTTGCCGTCACGAGCCCGACGACGGCCACCGCGGTCGTGGCGGTGTCGCCAACCGCGCCCATCGGCCCGAACACGGTGATTGTGATCACGGACACGGTCGACGGCCAGGAGATCGTGAGCGGCGCTGGATTCAGCGTCACTGCAGGCATTGGACAGGTTCTGTCGGTGGCGCCAACTGCCGCGACGCAGGGCCAGGTGCTCAATGTCACGTTGGTCGGCCAGTCAACGCACTGGCTCCAGGGCGGCTCGACGGCTGATTTCGGATCCGGCATCGTGGTGACACAGTTCACCGTCGTGGACGCGACCCACGCGGTCGCGCAGGTCGCTGTTCTGTCCGGCGCGCCGCTTGGATTTCGAACGGTGACGGTTGTGACCGACGGCGAGATCTCGTCGCTGGTCCAGGCGTTCAGTGTCCAGCAGGGAACGCCGACACTTCTCAGTAGTGCGCCGAACGCGGGCGTCCAAGGCACCACGTTCGACGTGCAGGTGCTCGGCCAGTTTACACACTGGCAACAGGGCACGACGACCGCCAGCTACGGTGCCGGCGTCAGGGTGAACAGCGCGACGGTCGTCGATTCGGTCAGCCTGGTCCTCAACGTCACGATCGATCCCACCGCTGCGGTCAGCTCTCATCCAGGCTGCCGCGCGCTGACCGTGACCACGGGTACAGAGCAGGTTTCATTGACCGATCAACTCTGCGTCGCGCCGGGAAGCGCGGCCATTGCGACGGTCAGTCCTAACGCCGCGCCGCAGGGGAGCACGCTCACCGTGCAGGTGACGGGGTCGAACACCCACTTCGTCCAGGGGATCACGACGGCATCGTTCGGGCCGGGTGTCAACACCTCCAACGTGGTGGTGACGAGCCCGACGACAGCGTCGGTCGATCTTGCGATCTCGACGCAGGCCGCGAGCGGGTTCAGGACGGCGACGTTCACCACGCTCGGCGAGACCGCGTCACTCGACCTCGCGTTCAACGTCGGTCCGAACACGCCGACATTGAACGCGGCCACGCCCTTCACCGGTCAACGTGGACAGACGCTCAACGTCCGCCTGATCGGACAGTATACGCACTGGGTCCAGGGCACGACCGTGACGTTCGGTCAAGGCATCACGGTGAACCACGTGTTCCCGGTGGATGCCACCACCGTGGACGTCTCCATCTCGATTGACGTCCTTGCCAATCTCGGTGGCCGACCGGTGACCGTCACGACCGGTGGTGAGATCGTCTCTGCTTCCATCTTTTCGATTGAGGCCGGCGGGGCCGCGATTACCGACGTCGCGCCGCAGAGCGGCAACCAGGGTCAGCAGATCGTGCTGGCGATCACGGGCGAGCACACCAACTGGCAACAGGGCTTCACGCAGTTCTCCATTGGCGGCGCGGGCGGCGACATCCGGATCAACTACGTCATCATCAACAGCCAGACCAGCGCAACCGCCGGGATCACGATTTCGCCGACGGCCGCGCTCGGCGCGCGGTCGATCTACATGGTGACAGGAGCGGAAGCGCTCGTCCTGGCGAACGCGGTGGTCATCACCGGCGGCGTGCCGGCGATTGGCAGCGTGACGCCGGGGAGCGCTCGCGCCGGCGATACGAACGTCAACGTCCAGATCGCCGGCCTCCACACGCGGTGGTTGACGGGCACGACGACCGTGGATTTCGGGCCCGGCGTGACGGTCAACACCTTCACCATCAACAGCGACACGAGCATCACGGCCGTTGTCACCGTTCATCCGGCTGCCGGGCTCGGCGCACGCACGGTGATTGTGCGCAACGTGACGCAAACGGCAGCGCAGGCGCTGACCGGCTACTTCGAGGTCGTGAGTCCGCAGCCGCCGCCGCCCTTCGTCTCCTACCTGTCGCCAGCCTCAGGGCTACGCGGTCAGACGTTCACGATCACGATGAGCGGGCTTTACACGCACTGGGATCCGAACCCGCTGACGACGCGCATCGATTTCGGCGATCCGGCCCTGTCGGGGATTGCGATCAACAGTTTCCAGGTGACGAGCCCGACTTCGGCGCGGGTGAACATCACGATCGCGCCCGACGCGGCGTTTGGCGTTCGCACCGTCTCGGTTTCCTCCGACACCGACACCGGCACCGAAGTCGTGCAAGCGGCGTTCACCGTGGTGCAGGCGGTGCCCACGCTGGCGATCGTCGATCCGTCCGCCGGGATGCAGGGTGCGACGCTGAAGCTGAATGTCCTCTCGCAGTACACGACGTTCGACGAAACGACGACATTCGACTTCGGCCCAGGTGTCCTCGTGACTGAGGTCCGTGCGCTCGGACCGACGGTCGCGGAGGTCACGATCGCGATCGACATTCTCGCGCCGCAAGGCTTCCGCGCCGTGACCGCGACGACGGGTGGCGTGGTCGTGGGCGGCGCGGGCTTCTTCGTCACGCCGAGCCAGGCGGAGATCGTGTCGGTCACGCCAAACACGGCGCGCCAGCAGGACACGGTGTCGCTCGACGTGATTGGCGTCAACACGCACTGGAGCGGCGCGACGACGTTTGCCATCACCGGCGGGGTGAACGTGGTCGCGGGTACGGTGACCGATGCCACCCATGCGTCGCTTGTCGTGACCGTGGCACCGTTGGCGTCTCTTGGTGCGCAGAGCATCACCGCGTCAACCGCTGGAGAAATCGCGTCGCTGGCGAACGCGTTCGTCATTCAGCCGGGCACGCCGTTGATCCTGTCGTCCACGCCCGGGGCCGCGCAGCAGCAGGCGAACGTCGTGTTGACCGTGCTCGGCCAGTCCACGGCCTGGGCAACCGGCGCGACGTCTGTTGACCTCGGCGCCGGCGTAACGGTTGACGGCGTAATCGTGACGAGCCCGACGTCGCTCACCGTGCAGGCGCACGTCGATCCGCTCACCCTGCTCGGCTATCGCAATCTCACCGTGACCACCAATGGGCAGGTGCTCACGCTGCCCAACGCTTTGCTCATCACACCGGGACCGGCCGTCATCGCGCAACTGTCGCCGACGAATGCGGATCAGGGTGACACCGTGAACGTGACCGTCACGGGGACGAATACACATTTCATGCAAGGCGTCACGACCGCGGACTTCGGCCCGGGCATTGCGATCAACAGCGTGCAGGTCGTGAGCGCGACACACGCCATCGTTCGTATCTCCATCAGCGCCACAGCGACCGTCGGCTTGCGCACCGTCGTGCTGACGACGCCTGGAGAAACAGCGGCGCGCGTGGACGGATTCATCGTCAACCAGGGCACCCCGCTGCTGCAGTTCGTAACGCCGGTTTCCGGTGCTCAAGGCCAGACGCTGACCGTTGGAGTGATCGGCTCGCTCACGACATTCAACGGATCGACCGCCTTCGACTTCGGGCCTGGCATTGCGGTCGTCGACAGGACCGTCGTCAACGGCACGCAGGCGAACGTCACCATCGCGATCTCGCCAATTGCCGCGCGTACCACCCGAGATGTCACCGCGACCACCGGTAACGTCACGGCAACAGGGGCCGCGCTGTTCACCGTCACAGCCGGTCCGGCCGCGATCACAGACGTCACGCCGGCCGACGTTTATCAGGGGCAGAGCGGCGTCTCGATCACGATTTCGGGCACCGCGACGCACTTCACCTCGGCGACGCCGTCGGTGACCCTTGGGCCAGGCGTCACGATCATCCAGGTGGTCGTTGACAGCGCGACCCAGCTTCGCGTCAAGGCGGACATCTCGCCGTCGGCGCCTGTTCAATTCAACGATGTCGTCGTCACGACGGGCGGGGAAGTCGCGACGTTGGCGGGCGTGTTCCAGGTGCGGGCGGCACCGCCGGTCATCGCCAGCGTGTCGCCGTCGAGCGCCTACCAGGAGCAGACGCTGGATGTTGCGGTCACCGGTGCGTTCACACACTTCTCGGTCGGGGCGACCAGTGCGTCGTTCGGCCCGGGCATCGTCGTGAACAGCGTGACTGTGGTCACGCACACGCAGGCGACGGCGAACATCACGATCGCTTCGGCCGCGACGCCCGGTCAGCGGACGGTGACGTTCAACACCGCCGGAGAGATCGCCGTCGGCGACGCGCAGTTCACCGTGCTCGAGAAGATCACACCGGCGATCACGTGGCCGACGCCTGCGGACATTACCTACGGAACAGTCTTGAGCGGCGCACAGCTCAATGCTACGACGGGGGTGCCCGGCACGTTCGTCTACACGCCGGGTGCCGGAACACTGCTCAACGCCGGAGCCGGTCAGCAGTTGTCGGTGGTGTTCACGCCAACCAACACGGTTGCTTATCGGAGCGCGTCGGCGTCGGTGTTCATCAACGTGCTCAGGGCGCCACAAGGCACGCTGTCGGTCACTGGATACCCGCAGTCAGCCGCCAATGGCACGAGCTTTACCGTGTCGTCGAGCGGTGGCAGCGGAGCGGGTGCGGTGACGTTTGCAGCCACGGGCGCGTGCACCAACTCCAATGGCGGAGCGCTGGTCACGATGACGGCCGGCGCCGGAACGTGCAGCATCGTGGCAACCAAGCAGGGAGACGCCAACTATCAAATCGCGATCTCCGCGCCGGCCAGCGTGACGGCAACGACGCCCGCGGTAGCGCTCGGCAACCAGATCGTCGGCGGATTCGACGCGGGGCGCGCGGCGGGCTACGGCCTGACCGACGGTGCGTCGGTGACGACGTTCCGCAGCGACTTTGGATCGTTGTTGCCGAACGCACGCCTGACGGCGACGACCCAGCTGACGGATGCGTTCCTCAGCGGAGTTGACGTCGCGCTGCTGTCTTCGGCGGGCAGCTCGGCGGTCGTGACGCCGCTCTCTCAGGCCGAACAGGACGCGCTCCTGCGGTTCGTTCGGAATGGCGGCGGCGCGGTGATCCTCGTGGACAACGACAGTTCGTCGCCGCAAGCTTCCGCCGCGAACAACAGCTTCCTTGCCCCGTTCGGCATGCACGTCACCGGGACACACCCGACGTTCACGAGCACGGTAACCGTGGCGAATCCAGCCGCGTCGCCGGTGACCAACGGTCCGTTCGGTGTCGTCTCCGCCGTGACGCTCGTGTTCCCGGGCTGGATCGACGTGCTCGGACCCGCGACGAGCCTGGGAACGCTCGACTTCAACGGCCTGCCGTCTCTCGCGGTGATTCCCGCGGGTGCGCTCGGCGCCGGCAGCGGTCCGGTCGTGATCGTCACCGACACTGATCTCGAGAACATCTATTGGACTCCTGCGTATCGGTCGCTAATCTTCAACGCCATCGCGTTCGTCACGGCGCCAGTGCTTGCCGACTTCGAACAGGGAGACCTGACCGGCTGGACGTTGACCGGCAACGCATGGACCGTCGGTGGCACAACTAACACGTCGCCAAACATCATGCCTGTCAGCGGCACGAAGTTCGCCCGGTCGGGTGCACCCAACGTTCTCCCGCCGGGTGTGCTTGCCGAGGCAAACGTCGGGACCGCGACTTCGCCGGCATTCACCGTATCGGGGCGCACGCTGACGTGGTACTCAACGGGCTGGAGCGGGCCTTCGAATGACGGCGCCAGCCATTTCGAGATCCTCGACGCGTCGTTCACCGTGCGTGCACAGGTCCAGGCGCCGCAGTCGGACTCGTGGGTACGACTGAGCGTCGATCTCCTGAACGCCGGTCTCTTGCCCGGCCAGACGTTCTACTTCCGCGCCATCGATGCGCACGGCGAGAACAACTACGCGTGGCTGGCGTTCGATCGCCTGGTCGTGCGAGGCTCGCTCGCCAGGCTGCCGCAGGCGCTGCTCTCGATCACCAACGCACCACAGACGGCTGCCTTCGGTACGAGCTTTACCGTAGGCACGAGCGGCGGCAGCGGAACCGGGGCCGTCACGTTCAGCGCCTCAGGCGCGTGCGGCAACGTCGGACCGCAGATCACGATGACGAGCGGTACCGGCACCTGTTCGATTACCGCCATACGATCGGGTGACGCAACCTACGAGGACGCGTCAGCCACCGTGACCGTGCAGGCAACGAGCGCCGCGCCGGCGGTGCTGGATATCCTGCAGGCCGCCGCATTCCTCGCGGTCAAGACAGACAACAACACAAACGTTTCGATTCCGGCGGCACTCTCAGTGCGTCTGCTGGCCGCCGGCCTGTCGGTGAAGGCGCCAACCGGCGGCGTCGCCATAAACGCGTCGTCGAGCAACCCCGCCTGCGTCAGCGTCGGCGCCGCGACATTGCCGGCAGGTGCGTTCGTCGTCGCGCTGCCGATCACGTATGGCGGGACGGCACCGCTTCCGTGCGAATCGACGATCACCGTGGCGAACCCGTCCTACGCGGGCGATTGCGTCACCGTGTCCGCGGCCTCGTATACCACCGGACCGTTCACGAGCGCGGAAGGTTCGGTGAGCTACTTCAATCCAGCGCCAGTCCCGGATCCGGCCGGTGCGTTACAGCTCAAGGTGGCGTCGCTGAGTTATTACAATCCGGCACCGGTGCCGACACCGAATGGCACGTACGCGACCAATACCGCCGCCGTGAGCTACTACAACCCGGCGGCAATTCCGGCGGCTGGCGGCGGAGTGTCCACGAACACGGTCGCGTTGAGCTACTACAACCCGGCTAACGTTCCGACGCCGAACGGAACGTACTCAACGAACACCGCCGCGGTGAGCTACTACAACCCGGCGCCTATACCCAATGCGTCCTCGACCGTGTGGGCGAGCATCGTGTCGGTGAGTTACCAGAACGGCCCAGAGCAGTCGGCGCTCCAGTCGCCGTCGTTGGCCGCGACCACGCAACAGGTCTCCGCTGGTGATGCGCCATCGTCAGCGCAGGCGGCGGTGACGGCGATCAGCCTCGCCAACGGTCCGACGGCCACACGCGTGTCGCCGGTGCGCCTCACTCGGTCGTCGCCCGCGGCGTACACGATCACGATCGACGGCGCGAACCTGAATGCCGCGAGAACCGTCACGTTCGTTGGGCTCGAAGGCTATGTCACGGCGTCAGTCGTCGCGGTCAGTAACGATGGCCGGCACATCACGGTTGACGTGTTCGTTCCGCCGGCGACGCCGCTCGGCGTTGTCGCGGTTATCGTCTCGGGCCCGGGCTGGAGCACACCTGATATTCCGTCGATGCGAGTGGAGATCGTGCAATGACGTCATACATGGAGATTGATGACATGGAGAAGCACCTCGGACAACAGCGGATGAGCAGCAGAGCGCGATCGAGCCTCACCGCCGCGGCACTGACGATGTTAGTCGCCATGCTTGTGACCGTCAGCGCTGTGCCGGCAGCGGCGCAGTTCAACAGCGGCAGCACCGGCGTCAACGGTGCCTTTCCCCCCGTGCCCCCTGGGGCGAATGGGAATCCGGGGGCAATTCCATCTGATGGCTACTTCATCATCTGGAACGTCAAGACAGGCTTGGTTCGATATTGCAACGTCTACTCGCTCACCGGAACGGTCTCAGAGCAGTGCGACGTGGCATCGACAACGAACGTGACTGCGCAGATTCAAGGAATTCCGCAAGGCGGGGTAGCAGACGGAGTCTACAACTTCACGGACTTCACGCTCAGCCCGTTGAGCGGACAGCGCTGGCTCGTACCGGTCGGATATTCCTCGAACGTTCCTCTCACTATCCTGTCTCAGGGCGATATCACGATCGGCACCCCTAGCACCAACGTGAACTTCATGGTGCGAGGGTGGGACGGCAAACAGCAAGCGGGGTCGGTCGCCGGCTTCTCGACGGTTGGTGGTCGAGGGGGCCCCGGCGCGTTCGATGGCGGCGCGTCGGGCAACGGCGGCACCACGCCGAGCAACGGCAACGCAGGGTTCGGTCCTTCCGGCGGCGCCGGTGGTCCCGCGACGGGAAATCCGATCGCTCAGACGTACGGACTCCCCGCGACAGCGAGTCCGCTCAATCCGTCACTCACCCCGCTGTCGGGAGGATCGGGCGGCGGGGGTGCGGCGGGAATTGTCGGAGGATCTCTCGGCTGTGAGAACGCGGTGGCGGGTTATGGTGGAGGTTCTGGCGGTGGCGGTGGAGGTGCGTTGCTTCTCGCCGCGACAGGGCGGATAACGCTGGCGTCCAGCGCCGCGATCCAGGCGCAGGGCGGCAATGGAGGGCAGAACCCGAACACCGGCTGCCGACTGTATGGCGGAGGTGGTGCCGGCGGCTCAATTCGTATTGTCGCCGCAGAATTCACGGGTGGCGGCGCCATCCTTGTTGGTGGTGGCTCTCGGCTAGACGGTACGCTCCGTGCGTCCGGTGGATTCGTTCGCATTGAAACGGCGCTAAATACGTTCACCGGTTCCATCGACAGCGCGGCCGGCGGATCGTTCCTCAGCTTCGCGACGGCACCCCTTCCCGTGACGGCGCCGACGCTGCGCATTACTGCTCTCAACGGCGTCAGCGCCCCGTCGATTCCAACTGCGAGCCTGAGCATCCCGGATATCACTTTCCAGCAGAGCATCGAGACGCCGGTGACCCTCGAAGTCAGCGCGTCGAACGTTCCGTTGGGAACAGCCGTGCAGATCAAGGTCGTACCGGCGACAGGGCAGCCGACGACGGCGACGACGAGTGGTCTCGGCGGCTCGGTCGCGAACTCGACGGCGCAAGCGTCC
>JADMIO010904421.1_pt1 | contig 12576 bp, 8 predicted proteins | sample 8958161 | NCBI WGS metagenome assembly JADMIO01 (sample SAMN16585339, study PRJNA669376) | soil metagenome | isolation source: Crop rotation soil | place: USA: Cullars Rotation, Alabama | collected 2011 | reverse complement strand
CCGCGACTTCAAGTCACGTGAATTCCAAGCTTCGGATCCCACTGTGCTGGAAAGATCCTGGCGAACAAGCAGCTTCAACTGCTCAAAGAGGCGATCCCAACGCTCTCGCGGGTGGCGGTGCTGATCGACGCCACCCGCGCCGCCGACTTCGAGCGCGAGGCCCACAACGCCGCCGCCCGCGCGCTCGGACTGGAGCTGGTCATCATCGGGGTGGAGAGCCCGGCCGGCCTCGACGGGTTCTTCCAGGCTGCCGTCCGTGAGCGCGCCAACGGCGCTTACCTCGCGCCGGTGCCGCTGGTCACCCAGAACCAGGCGCAGATCGCCCAGCTTTCCGTCCAGTACCGCCTGCCGGCCATCGCGCAGCAGAGCGACGCCGCCATGCGGGGCCAGTTCATGGGCTACGGGCCGAACCGCGAGGAGCTGTATCGGCGGGCCGCGATCTTCGTGGACAAGATCATCAAGGGCGCGAAGCCGGGTGAGATCCCCGCCGAGCAGCCGACCGTCTTCGACTTCGGGATCAACCTGAAGACCGCCGAGGCGCTCGGGGTGACCGTCCCGCAATCCGTGCTGGCCCAGGCGACCCAGATCGTCCAGTAGCGTCCCCTGCGTAGGCGCCTATCGGAGCGGCACCATCCGGTCGGCGTAGCGCGCAAGCAGCGGCCCCTCCGTGCCCGAGAACCGCCCCTCAAGCCGCCCCGGACGCGACCAGCGCCTCGCTCGGTCCAGCGAACCCGTCCCGCCCCGCGAACGGCTGGAGCGAGCGCTCGATCTCGGCCCAGGCCGCCGCGCGGTCGGCCTCGCTCAGCTCGGCCAGCAGCTTCGCGAGGAGCGGCTGGGCGTCTTGCAGGTTGCGCAGGGCGTCCGCCAGCGACGGGAACTGGTAGAGGAACGGCGCCTCCCGGACGTCCACCGCCCAGAAGCCGGCCCGCTCGAACGCGTCGCGCAGCGTCGCCGGGTCGTTGAGGGCGAACTGGCCCGGACCGGGCTCGGGGAACGGCCGTCCGAGGTGGCGGCTGGCGATGACCTGCGGCCCGGCGCGGTACGGGTTGCGCTCGATCGACGAGAAGACCACCGCCGCGAACCGGCCACCGGGCTTCAGCACCCGCCGGACCTCGGTCAGCGCCCGCTGGACGTCCGGGACGAACTGGAGGCTGAAGCGGGCGATCACGGCGTCCAACGAACCCGACTCGACATCGAGCTGCTGGGCGTCCATCAGCCGGGTCTCGACGTTGCCGAGGCCGGCCGCCCGGACGGTCTCACGGGCGAGGTCGAGCATCGAGGCCGAGATGTCCGTCGCCAGCACCGAGCCGTCCGCCCCGACTCGCTGCGCCGCCATCACGGTCTGGTCGCCCGTGCCCGCGCCCACGTCCAGCACTCGGCTGCCGACCGTCACGCCGGCCCGGTCGAGCATCAGCTCGGTCAGCGGACCGAGCGCCTGGCCACGCGCCGCCGCGCCGCTCAGCCAGCCGCTGGCCGCGTCGCCGGATGTCCACGCGGCGCCCGACTCGCTCGGCCTCGGCTCATTCGTCGTCATCGACCCGTTCCCCCGATCGCTGTCCTCTCTCCTGGTCCAGCGTCGGTATCATCGCACAGAGCTGATGGTGCCGCTACGACGCTTATCGCAGCGGCACCATGCGGTCGGCGTAGCGCGCCAGCAGCGGCCCGTACAGCAGCCCGATCGGCACCACGATCAGCACCACACCAGCAGCCCAGACTGCCAGCCGACGCGGCTCGTCCAGGTGCAGTCCGAGGCCACTCTCTATCGTCGCCTCTGCGCCGCCCCGAAGCTGGTCCGTCACCAGGATCAAGAGGCGCCAGAGCGCTATCGCCTCCAGCGCCATGAACACCACCACAATCGTCGGCTGGCCCAGCCCGTAGATGCTCACTCGCCAGGTATCCGCCGCGAAGAAGTAGGCGCCCGCCGCCGAGAAGATCAGCGTCAGCCCGCCGTTCCAGAGCGCATGAATCGCCACCGCCAGCCCGTAGAAGCCGAACAGCCGGCGCCAGCGTCCTGGAGCGTCCGTGCAGAGCACGCCGTACCAGCCCAGCGCCACCAGCCCGGCGTTCAGCGGATGCAGCACCCCGCCCACCCCGCGCATCGTGGCGACCGCCGCCCACAGCCGAAAGCCGCCAGACTCGTACAGCATGTTCTCGACGATCGCGAACCCGGCCCCGCCGGCCATCCCTACCAGGAACGCCTCGGCCGGGCCGCGCAGCCGCCGCCCGAGCAGGAGCACTCCTAGCGGCTTCGTCAACTCCTCGACGATCGGGGCAACGACTGCCGCGCCGATCATCGTGAAGATCAGCGCCGGCGAGAAGAACAGCCGCTCGACGCCCGGCGAGGCCGCCACGTGGGCCACGATCTCGCGCAGGGGCAAGATCACCACGTACGCCGCCAGCGTCACGAAGCCGCCCAGCAGCAGCGTCGCCGTCGTCGAGACCAGTGAGCCCATCACCAGCCCGAAGATCGCCTGGCGCCAGGTCGTGGCGCCGCCGAGCCGCCCGGATGCCAGCGCCAGCGCTACCAGGGGCGGGAGCGCCGCAGCCAGCCAGAAGAACGGCAGCACCAGCACCGAGATCCGCGCCAGTTGCAGAAGCTGACCGAGCACAATCGCGGCAGCCGCGCCGGCTGCCAGCGGCAGCGGTCCGGGCAGCCGCAGCGGCCGGGACGCCTTGCCGGACCGCTGCTGCGCCCAGACTATCAGGCCGGCCGGCAGGCAGATCGCGATGACGTACAGCAGGATGCCCGGTGCCGCCAGCGGCCACGCCGTCTCCAGTACCAGCATCAGCAGGAGCCCGAGACCGCCCGCCCCGATCAGCAGGACGGTCAGGATGCACGCCAGCATGAAGACGAGCGCGCCGATGGCCGTCGCGCCGTTGGTTGCGGCGCCGCCACGATCCGGTGGCTCCGTCGGCTGCGATTGTGGAAGTGGTTGCTCGGGAGTCTCCATCACTCAGTCCCAGTTCTCCAGCCGCCCGCGCCAGGTCTCCAGCCAGAGCGGAATCTGCTGGCGCTGCCGCTCGATCCAGATCACCGCCCCGATCAGGATCAGCCCGATCAGCGCGACCAGATACCAGGTGTTCAGCGCCTTGAGCGGGTCGGCCAGCAGGATCAGCACATCCGCCACCAGCGTCACCGCCCCCGCGAAGAACGTGTAGCGCCAGCGCAGCACCGCGCCCAGCGCCAGGGTGCCGGCGCATTCGAACAGGAGGAACGTGTCGTAGACGTACCGATCGTAGCCTGCCCCCCAGAAGCCGAATGCCTGGATCAGCGAGACCCCCAACAGCAGCACCAGCGCCGCCAGCTCCAGCAGCCGCTTCACCGTCCGTGCCGAGCCGCGTCGCCACTCGAAGTAGGCGATCATCAGCAGGTACCCGCCGGCCGGCAGCGCGAACGCCTGCGGCTGCCCGACCTCGAAGAACAGCAGCTCCAGGAACAGGCCAACTTCCAGCAGTCCGACGCCGGCGTAGACCAGGCGCCGATCGCGCTGCCAGTACGCATGCGCGATGGTCGTCAGGCCGGCCAGCGCGATGGTCAAGGCCAGCAGATGCAGGTGGTCGCGGTCAGGCTTGCTCGCCTGCACAGTGGCCGCTGCGAGCACCGCGCCAGCCGCCAGCACCAACGACGTCCAGACCAGCGGCTGCACCCAGATCGCGACTCGTGGCAGGCGCACAGTGCGCAGTCTGAGCCCGGCCAGCACTGCCACCAGCGAGGCAATCGCCCAGTCCGGCGGCTGCCGGTCAAGCTCAATGCCGCCCACGCGCAGGCCGTGCACCAGTGCCAGCACGCCCACGGCCAAGCTCAGCCAGACGCAGGTCATCGCGCCGTCCAGCACCGCCAGCCCGACCAGCAGCACGGTCAGCGCTGCCGTCGCCGCGAGGCCGGCCTGGGCGTCCTGGAGGCTGCCGAGGCAAGCCAGCGCCAGCGTCGCCCAGCCAGCGAGATGCAGCGGGATCGTCCAGGGTAAGAGCGTGCCCCGCGCGCCGTCCACAACCTGGCGCGGGCCAAGATTGGCGCGACGGTCCGGATCCATGAACGTCAGCACGCCCGCCTTCAGCAGGGCCGTCGCGCTCAGCGCGGTCGGCCGCCAGCGCTCCAGCAGCCGGGCCGCCCCCAGGAAGACCCAGGTCAGCGCCGCCAGCGTCGCGAACGACCGTGCCGGCGGCAGCGTCGGCACGACGAGGTAGCCCGTCGCCAGGTGCGCCACGATGCCGAACCCGAGCGTCGGGTACAGTCCGGCCGAGTGTCGGAGTAGCGCCGTCAGCGCCGCCAGCAACAGCGTGCTGCCCCACCAGGCCAGCGTCCAGATCCACTGCTCGTGCCCCCACGAGAGGATCGGCGCGGCAACGGCAGCAGCGGCGGCCACCACCAGCCACGGCGCCGACCACGCCGTCACCCGCGCACCTGTCCCCCCTCCCCCGCGCACATGGGAGGGGGCTAGGGGGTAGGGGCTTCCCACCCGCCGCAGCCCCTCCGCGATCACCAGCATCAGCAGGCCGCCCGGCAGCAATCCGAGACCACGCTGGGTCGGGTCCAGCGGCGTCAGCGTCAATCCGACCACATACGTCACCGTGAACAGCGCCGCCGCGATCCAGCCGAAGACCGGCTGCCGGAGAACCAGCGCCGACGCCGCGAACAGGCCGGTTCCCAGCCCGAACGCCAGCGTCGCCATCTCCCGGTCCTGGTTCGTGGCGCGCGCCAGCCCGAGCGCCGCCAGTGCGTAGGCAACCACCAGGAACGGCAGCGCGTACGCGCCGATCCGCCCTCGAATGAGCCAGCGAGGCGCGGGCGTCTCTGATGGATCTCGCCCGATCGGCTGGAGCGCCAGCCCGATGATCCCGTACCCTACCGCCAGCCCGACCAATCCAACCCCGTACCAGCGCTCGAACAGCGCCAGCGAGCTCAGCGACTGCCAGAGCAAGACCGGCAGCAGCACGGCGACTGGATAGAGCCAGGCGCTGCGCCGCCCGACCACCGCCGAGGCCACGTACAGCGCCATCGAGAGCGCCAGCACGATCGGGCGGAGCGTCGTATCGGTCAGAGCGACCAGCGGCGCCATCGCCGAGAGCGCGTAGCCGCCGAGATACCACGGCCAGCGATACTCCGGCCGCACCCGCTTGATCCACAGGCCGATAGCGGGATACGCCAGCGCCAAGCCGCTCAGCACGAAGGCGTACCAGGCGATCGGAGGCTCCCAGAGGCTGGTCAGGATCATGGCCCAGACTGGCAACAGCCAGACCGCCAGGTAGGCCCAGAACGTCCGCACCAGCGCGGCTGCACCCGACGTGCTGGAGCCACAGATCCGCGAGACGAGCTGCTCGAAACTCGGCAGACGGTTGACGTGCACCAGCCAGGCCGAGACGACGTACACCAGGATCGCGAAGCCGACCACCTGGAGGGCCACCATCCGATCCAGCGCCGAGACTAGCATCGCGATGGGCAGCAGCAGGTAGCCGGCCAGGTAGATCGGTCGGGCGTAGCGGCCCTCGCGGCGGTCAACCAGCCAGGCGATCACCAGATACGCGAAGCTCACGCCCGCCAGCAGCTTTGCCACGTCCGGCGCGTACGGCTCCCGGCCCAGCCAGTCGCGGATGTTAGCGGCGGTCGCCGTGATCGGGATCAGCGCCAGCCAGGTCACAAAGTAGAGGAAGAAGCTCGTCTGCCGCGCCACCGACGAGGCTGCCAGTGTCGCCAGCAGCACAGTAAACCCGAGGATCGGGATCGTTGAGAGGCGCCGCGCCCCGACCACGGCGGGAGCCTGCCAGTAGACGCCCAGCGCCATCACCAGCGCGATGATTGCCACGACGTAGCCGACCGCAAACAGCGGCGCCCCCAGCAACGACCGCCACGGCTGCCCGCCGCTCGGCCACGCGAAGATGGTCGCCAGCAGCGAGCGGTCGCCCTCGCCGGTGCGCCGCACGGCAAGCTCGCCGGCCGCCAGCAGGACCGCGCTCAGGATCGCCCAGGCCAGCGGCCTCGCGTCCGATGCTAGCTCGATTCGCTGAAGGTGCATCGCATACGCCAGCACCAGCAGCGTCACGCCGACCCAGGCCGGCGCGCGCAGCCGCAGCAGGACGGTGCTGGCCAGGAAGAAGCCGGCCAGCAGATACACCGTGACGACTCGGCTGTCGTCGGTCTGGAGCGGCCACAGCGCCGCCACCACCGCCAGCGCCAGCGCAACCTGGAAGAACGCGTCGCGCGCCACCGCCCCATACGACAACGTCCTCGTACGGGCGCGATTTATCGCGCCCACTTCGATTACGCTCGCTGCGGTGAGGGCATCTCGGATCCGCCAGTACCCCACCAGCAGATACCCGATCGCCAGCACCACCAGACAGACGTTGTACCAGCCCGCCTCCCAGGGTAGGCGCGTCAGCGTGAGCAGGTACGCGACCGGAAAGATCCAGACCGCCGCGTACAGGTCGCGGCGCCGATGGTACAGGCGGACGCCCTGGACGTAGAACAGCACCCCGAGCCACCAGCCGGCCCCAATGGCGTACTCGTACCAGCCGCCGAGCGGCCGGCCAAACATGGTGCCCCAGGCATCCGAGCCGAGCTTCGCGAAGATGAGCCCGAGCATCAGGATCGGCGCGGCCAGCCGGGCCGTCCAGGCCAGCGCCCAGGCGAGGCCAGTCGAGGAATCTCCTTGCGGCGAGGCCAGGCGCCAGGCCAGCCGCACGTAGCCAATCGCCAGCAGCACCAGCGCCGCCAGCCCCCACTCCAGCGCTACCCCGAGCCAGTTCATGATTGCCAGCAGCTCACTGCCGCCGGCGAGCGCGGCCAGCAGCGCGAACGTCCGATCTCTGAGCAGGCGCTGCGCCGCGAGGTAGAGCGGCAACGACACCAGCGACGCCGCCAGCCAGATGGCGCCGGCCTCCCAGTCCAGGATCTGGCGCTGGCCGAGCGTCCAGATGGTCAGCGGCACGAAGGCGCCAGCGATTCCCAGCAGGGTCGCGCCGGCGATCAGCAGCCGCAGCCGCTGCCGCACCACATAGCCGGCCGCGAAGAACAACAGCGTCGTCGCGACGACCGCCGCCAGGTGCGCAATCGGGCCGAGGCCGGTCGGGTTGAGGGTCGAGATGACGACCCCGGAAGCCAGGATCAGGAAGGCGCCCAGCCCGAGCAGCCCGTGCAAGGTCCGCTCGGAGAGCAGGTAGGTGCCGATATTGCGCCACTCGAAAGCCGGCCCGGCCGGAACTGGCGCGACCAGTACCGGCCCGGCGGCCGGGCTGCCGAGCTCAACGGCCGAGTGATCCTCGCCAGTCGCCGCGCCGTTCATCGCCGATACAGCCGCCAGAGAAGGAACTGGTGGCTCCTCGGGCAGGGCCGGCGCCTCGGCTGGCTCCCCGACCGTCTGCTCGACCGGCCGCTCGACGACCGGCGGCCCGGACGCTAGCTCGGCCGGCGCCGCGACTGTGCCTGCTGCCATGACCGGTGCCAGCGCCAGCCGCGTCGCTAGCTCCCCAATCTCCTGCTCGGCCTGCGCCAGCACCTCGGCAGCGTCCGCCGGATCGAGCAGCCCTTCGGTGCGCCAGCGCTCCAGGCGCTCGCGCAGGTAGACCAGGTGCCCCAGCGTCTCGACGGCCTCGCTCTCGAACACTGTCCGACACTGCGGGCAGCGCATCGCCGAATACGGGCTCTGGTAGGCGCAGCTTGGGCAGTTCATGGCGCCCTCCCTGGCACGCCGGCCGGTGAGGCGGCCGGCGATGGCCCCGGCGTCCCGCCCGGCGATGGAGCCGGACTCGCGGCTGGCGAGGCGACGGGCGACCCGATCGGGAGCCCGGCAAGCGCCCGCCGGGCGCTCGTCTCCAGGTCCGTAAGCTGCGGGTCAGGGTCGATGTCCGGCACGAGCCGCAAGCCGGCCTGGATATCGCGGGCGGCATCGTCGAGACGAGCGAGCCCAACCAGCGCCAGCCCGCGCCCCAGCAGCGACGCCGCTCGACTGTCCCCCTGAAGCCCGTCGATCGCCCGCTCGTACTCGTCCGCAGCCTCGCGGTAGCGCCCCAGCTTCAGCAAGGCGTAGCCGTACGTATCGTGGTAGGTCGCGACGGCCGGCTGAGCGGTTGTCACCCGCTGGCCGTCCTGGGCAGCGCCCGCGTAATCGCCGGCCGCGATCCGCACCAGCGCCCGCAGGTTCAGCGCGCCGGGCTGACCCGGCGTCAGCCGTAGCGCCTGTTCGAGGGCGGCCAACGCGCCCTGATTGTCGCCGCGCTTCCAGCGTGCGCTGGCGTGCGCCACCTGGACCCGACTCTCGCCGAGGACAACGGTGGCGGTCGCCGTCCGCATGGCCGGCACCAGAGTCGGGGTGCCGACCGGGGTGCTGGTAGCAAATTCCTCGATAGTCGCCGTCGGCTCAGGCCCCGGGAAGAAGTCCTCGGGGTCCACGAAGTCGACAATCTCAATCAGTAGCCCGAGCGTCGCCGCGACGCCTACCACCGCGATGGCGTACAGGATGAACGGCCAGCGCGGCCAGCGCCACAGCAAGAGGCCGGTCGCGCCCATCGTCAGGAGCCCGGCCATCGGTGAGAGCAGGAGCATGATCATCCCGACGCAGAGGCCGAACACGATCCTGCCGACCAGCGCGCCGGTGATGTCGGACGGCTGTCTCGGCTGCGGAGCTCCTGGCTGACCCGGGACTGGCCGGCCTGGGACTGGCTGGTCGCTGCCCCGCTGCCCGGCTGTCTGCTGCACTCGGGGTCCGGCCGCCGTGCCAATTGCCTCCCGCTGGGCGCCAGCGCCGACGGCCAGCCCCTCACGGCGGACGCCGCTGCCCGGCCCGAGCGGCTCGTCCAGGAAGGTCAGGAGCTGCTCGCCGCACGACGTGCAGATGAACGGATCGCGAGGCGGCTCGGCGTGACAGCGCGGGCAGTGCATCGAGCGATCCTACTCAGGTGTCACTGTACGATGCCGCGCGCTTCGAGCACGCCGTCGCGGAGCTCGACGGCGTCCACGGTCACGGGGAAGGAGTAGCGCGAGAAGTCAAGGGCCTGGTTCGCCTCGCGCAGGATCTGCTCGCGGGCGAACGTTGGCAGCGGCAGCCCCCGGATTCCCACGTCCGTCACCTGGACGACCGGCAAGCCGTCGCGTGCCATGACGTTGGCCCGCACCCGGACCGGCACCGAGACCGCCAGGCCAGTCGTGACGGCGGTCGCTTCAACCTGCCCGCCGGCCACGCTGGCGTGCACCTGTGAGAACGGCACATCATCGCTCTGGGCCAGGAAGTAGCCGGCCGTCTGGGAGAGCTCGTCGTCGGTCAGAACCAGCCGGTACGGCGCGCCGTGCTCCCCTCGCTGGACCTGCGCCGCCAACTGCGCGACCTGTGGCGGCAGCGTGGTCGGCGCGGCCGTCCGCTCGATGCGCCAGGGCGGCCTGGTCACGAACAGCAGCAGTGCGAGCACCAGGTTGACGACGGTGACCAGCAGCAGCAGGCGCAGCGGGACGGCCGGTCCTGGGCGTGGCGCGACCGGATCGGCTGGCGGCGTCTCAGACGGCTCGTCGTCCCCCTCGATTATCTGCCCCATGACTGCCACGCAGCGCCCCCGACCCACGACTCGCGCCTGTATTGTCTCAGAAGTGGGGCAGCCGAAACTGTGCTCCAGGATACATGGCCGGTAGGGGCTGAGATGCGGGTTGAGACGCGAGTTGAGATGCGTCCTGGCGTTCAGTTCAGCCCGTGCTGGGTGGCCCAGGCGGCGACCTGCCCGCGCCGCTCCAGCCCCAGCTTGCGCAGGATGTTGCGGACGTGGCTCTCCACGGTCAGCCCGCTGATGACGAGCTCAGCGGCGATCTCGCGGTTGCTCAGCCCTCGGGCGATCCGCTCGACGACCTCTTGCTCGCGCCGACTCAGGGCCGGCCCCGGCAGATCGGGGACCGCCCGCACGCGCGGCGTGAGGATGCCGGTCGCGGCGTCCACGGCCTCCTCGGGCGACAGCGCGCGACCATCGGCCCAGGCGTCCGCGAACCTGGCCGGCCCGAGTGCGAGTCGGAGCGCGGCGAGGTCACGCGAGACCGGCCCCTGCTCGTTCGGCAGCGCGGCCGAGCCGATCGCCTCACGCAGCGCGGCGGCGGACCCATACAGGCGAGCCGCGCGCTCATGCTGGCCGCGCGCTGCCGCGACCCAGGCCGCGATGTCGAGCGCGCCCGCGACGTGTCGCTTGACGCCGAGGCTGTGAAAGAGGCAGAGGCTCTCCAGGCAGAGCTCCGCCGCGTGTGTGACGTCACGCCTGGCACGCGCTACCCGCGCGAGCTCGTCGAGTGACGCCGCGATGCCCCAGACGTCGCCGAGAGCGCGTCGGATACCCAGGCTCTCCTCGCACAGCTCCGCCGCCCGAGCGTAGTCGCCCTGACCGCGCACGACGATGCCCAGGTTGTTGAGGGCGCGCGCGGCGCCAACGTCATCGCCGAGCGCGCGAAACAGCGCCAGATCGTGCTCGTACAGGCGCCCGGCCTCGCCGAAGTCGCCGCGTACCTCGGCCAGGGATGCAAGGTAGTGGATCGCCAGGGCGATCTCGCGCCGATCGTCGATCTGGCGTGCCAGCTCCAGCGCCTCGGTGTGGAACGCCGTCGAGCGGTCATACTCGCCCCGGCTCCGCGCCACGTCGCCAGCGCCGTTCAACGCACGCGCCCTGGCACGCGGGGTGGCTGGCCCCCGCACAGCCAGTGCCTGCTCCAGCCAGCCGGCGCTCTCGTTCAGGTTGGCCCTGATCCACCAGTACACCCGCAGCCCACTGCACAGGCGCAGCGCCAGGTCGGCCTCATTTTGATCGATCGACCAGCGCAAGGCTGCTCGCATGTTGTCATGGTCGGCGTCCAACCGGTCGAGCCAGGCGCGCTGCTCGGGGCCGCGCAGCTCCAGCTCGGCCCGCTCGGCCAGCTCGGCGAAGTAGATCGCGTGCCGATGGCGCGCTGCCTGCTCCTCGTGCGGGACCAGCTTCTCGGCGGCGTACTGGCGGATCGTTTCGAGGTAACCGTAGCGCGTCGTGCCGCCGCGTGAGGTGACCAGTACGAGCGACTTCGCCAGCAGCCCGGCCAGTGTTTCGAGGGTTTTGGATGTCGGGTTTCGGGTTTCGGGGGAGCGGAGACCATCCCCTCGTCCCCCGAAACCCGAAACCCAGCACCCAGCACCCTCGGCCGCTTCCAGGGTCCAGCCGCCGGCGAACACGGAGAGCCGCGCCATCAACGCCCGCTCGTCGTCGGACAGGCGATCGTAGCTCCAGTCCACCAGCGCCTTGAGCGTGCGGTGGCGCGGCAGGGCCGTCCTGCTGCCGCCGGTCAGCAGCCGAAAGCGATCTCCGAGGCGCCCGGCCAGCTCGTCTACCGTCAGCGTCGGGATCCAGGCGACCGCCAGCTCGATCGCCAGCGGGATGCCATCCAGGCTCCGGCAGATCGTCGTCACTGCCGGCAAGGTGGCGTCGGTGAGCACGAAGTCGGGCTGCCGGGCCTGGGCCCGCTCGACAAAGAGGCGAACCGCCCCAGATCGCGCCGAATCGGCAAGCGGCAGGCGATCGGACGGCACATCCAGCGAGGGCACCTGCCAGACGGTCTCGCCGTCGATGCCGAGCGCCTCCAGACTCGTCGCCAGGATCTGCACGCCCGGACACGCCCGCAGCAGCCGGTCCGCGAGGTCGGCGCACGCCTCAAGGAGGTGCTCGCAGTTGTCGAGCAGCAGCAGCAGGCGTTGGTGGCGCAGGGCCGCCTGCACCAGATCGAGCGGCGCGCGGCCCGGCTCGTCGTCAAGACCGAGCGCGCTGGCGACGGCGCGCGGCACCAGCAGCGGGTCTGCCAGCGCCGCCAGCTCCACGAGGTGGACGCCGTGCGGGTAGGTGTCGAGCAGGCTGGCCGCGACCTCCAGGGCTAGCCGCGTCTTGCCGACTCCGCCGAAGCCCGTGAGCGTCAGCAACCGGCGAGGCTCGACCAGCAGCCGCCTGACCTCCGCGACGTGCTGCTCCCGCCCCACGAAGCTGGTGAGCTGGCCGGGCAAGGCTTCGCGCAGGCCGGGCTCAAGGCTTCGATCCGCGTCGGTGCGCGGAACCGCCGTGAGCCGCGCCCGACTCACCTGTTCGTGCCTGGAGTACTGGTCCAGTACCACGCCGTCCCCCGCTGGTCGCACCGCTGACGAGGCACCCGGATCCTCACGGCACGAGCGTTCCCTGGCAGTGTACACAGCCTCGACCGTCTCGGATAGTTTCAATCGCCTGACGGTCTCCCGGAGACGTGAGAAAGCGAGACTGTCCCGTCTGCGTCCTCACACAGCAGCGCTCCGGTCGCGCCAAGCGGTGCCTCTTCGGCTACACTGCCGATGGGGCATCCTCCACTCGACGGAGAACGATGCACGCAAACATCGCCAGTGTCCCCATGCAAGGACGCAGGGCGCGCTCCAATCGCTCCCAGACCGGGAAGCTCCACCCTGGCATGAAGCTGAAGCGGGTCATCCCCCCTGACAGGAGGTAGCGGAACGGCATCAGGAGGCGAACCTGCTCGACCCGCCATTCTGGAAACTCAGCCTCGAACCGCTGGCGATCTTTCCAGCACATTGGGATCCTAAGCTTAGAATTCCACGTGGACAAGTTGTCGCG
>JADMIO011529904.1_pt1 | contig 12577 bp, 7 predicted proteins | sample 8958161 | NCBI WGS metagenome assembly JADMIO01 (sample SAMN16585339, study PRJNA669376) | soil metagenome | isolation source: Crop rotation soil | place: USA: Cullars Rotation, Alabama | collected 2011 | reverse complement strand
ACCTGGGCCAGACCGTTCTCGGCAAATATCGTGCGGGCATGGTTCTCCCCGTTCACCCGTCGCGAGCGCTCCAAGGCGTCGCGCATCATGGCTTCGGATTCCTCCAATTTTCCCGTATCGCGCATCACGTACGCCAGGCGCGCCGATATCCCGATCGTGTCTGGATTGTCCGCACCTAGCGCCCGCAATCGACCTTCATAGGACTCGCGAAGAAGCTGCTCGGCTTCTTCATACTTTCCGACGCGCTCGAGCATTTGCCCGAGGTTGCCGGTGATCAGCAGCGTTCGCGGATTTGTTCTCCCCGCGACTTTGATCGACCGGTCGCGCGCCTGCCGGTACGTCGCTTCGGCTTCGGGCGCGCCTAGCAGATCCAGGATCACGGCCAAATCGCCTAGCGATGCGAGGGTATCGGGGTGATCTTCTCCCAGCACGCGTCGCCGCCGGTCCAGGGTGTCCTGGTAGATTGCCCGCGCCGCTTCGTAATCGCCGCGCTGCCGGCGCACCAGCCCGAAGAGCTGCCGGAGTGTCAGCGTCTGCGGGTCGTCCGCGCCAAGCATCCGCCCGTCGATGCCCAGGGCCTTGCTCAGGTGCTCCTCGGACTGCTCGTAAAGGCCCAGCGCCAGATAGGTCCGTCCCAGGGCCGACCTGATGGCCGATTCGATCCGCGGCTGCGTCGCGAACTTTGTCGGCAACGTCCGGGCGGCGCCGTCGAGCACGTCCTTGACCAGCATCTGCTTCCCCTGCGCGACCTTGGGGTCAACCGATTCGAACATGTCCACCAGGAAAGCGTTAACCTGGGAGGTGGCCTCCCTGGCTTCTTCAGCCTGACGCTTCTCGACCAGCGCCTGACGCTCGGCGCGCTTGGCTCGAACGGCTTGCCAGCTGGTCGCGATCACTCCGCCTACGAGCAGGAGAATCATTGCCGCTGAAGCGGCAACGCCGCCCTTGTTCCGGCGAAGGAATTTGCGTGCTCTGTAGGCGCGCGATTCCGGCCCCGCGCGCAGCGGGCGACTCGCAAGATAGTTCTCGATGTCCTCGGACAACTCGCGCGGGCTCGAGTACCGTTGCGCCGGTTCCTTGCGCATCGCCTTGAGTGGAATCCATTCAAGCTCGCTCTTGAGCTGCTGGTGCAGCAGGTCCAGTTGAGTCTGTCTGAGCCGTGCAATCTCAGCACCCGAATCTCCCAGGCTCGAGAGCTTCGTGCTCGGCCGCGGCGGGTCCACCTCGCGGATGATCCTCTGGATCTCGTTGTATCCGGCGCTGCGCAGGCTTACGGCATCAAAGGGCAATGCGCCGGTGAGCAGCTCGTACAACACCACGCCCAGCGAATACACATCGCTGCGCGTATCGACATCCAGCGCATTCCCTTCGGCCTGCTCGGGGGCCATATACTCGGGCGTTCCCATCAACTGGCCCGTCTCGGTGAACAGCGACTTCTCGGTGAGCTTCGCTCCTGTCGCCTTTGCTACACCGAAGTCGATCACCTTGACCCACGGCCGCTCGTCCTTGAGGGTCACGAGGATGTTCGACGGCTTGAGATCGCGATGGATGATCGCTTTCTGATGCGCGTGCTGAACAGCTTCGCAAGCCTGCGTGAACAATTCCAGCCGCTGCGGCACCGTCAGTTTCTTCGAATCACAAAATGCGTTGATCGGCACGCCGTCCACATATTCCATGACGAAATAGGGCCGGCCTTCCTCTGTGGCCCCGGCATCGATCACTCTGGCGACGTTGGGATGATCCATCAGCGCCAGCGCCTGCCGCTCGGATTCGAACCGCGCGATCACCTGCCGCGTGTCCATCCCCAGCTTGATGACCTTGATGGCGACGGTGCGTCGGAGCGGCTCGCGCTGCTCGGCCTTATAGACCGTGCCCATTCCCCCTTCGCCGATAAGCTCTTCGATGAAATACGGCCCGATCTGCGTGGGATGCTCCGGATCGCTCACCGCCGCCGCGATGTTGGCGAGATATTCACCGCGAGCCGCTCGCTGTGGCAATCCGGAAATGCGGATTTCATCGGGCTCCATGATGTGTGCCGATGGGAGCGTATCATAATTCTGTGGCAGCGGCGTAATAGTGGCGCATGGTGTGGGGTCTGACCGATCCGCCCCGACCAGCCCTCGATCCGCCCTGAACGTGCTGATGGAACTGATCAAGGGATTGGACGAGGCGACGCGATAGCGTCAAACGCGCTGCACTCCCAGAACATCGAATGGATTTAGCGCTTTGAATTCGCTGTAGCGCGCGAAGTGCGCATCATTGAACGTGAGCAGCGCGGGAATCCTGCGCTCGATGATGACGGCCGCCAGGCGCGCGTCATGCGCGGACTTTCCCGTGACGCCATAGCGAACCACCAATTCCTTCCAGCGCGAGAGTAGCTGATCCTGCTCGGGCTCCGTCGGGAATTGCTGCTGCGCAGCTTCGATTTGCGACATCGCATCGATGGGCGAAAGACCCAGTCCCGGATTTGTCGCATCCGCAGGGCGCGTGCAAACAACGTACATCTCGTACAAAACCTGCGGACAGCTCGCGAATTGTTCACCATCTCGCGTGTGCAGCAGCGCGATGCTCTCCAGCGCCGGTTTCTGATGTGGATGGCCAATCTGAATCAGTCGCAGCAGAATATTCGTATCGACCAGGATCATTCGTAGATGCTCTCGCGGCTGTCGTCGGCGGGCCGCGCGATGCGCACGCCCTTGCTGGCCATCTGCCGCAGCGCTTCAAGCCACTTGCCGTCTTGAAGATCGCGCGACGGCTCGTCCAGGATGGTAACCTTGACGCGATGGCCGCGCAGCTCCGGTCGAGAGATCAGTTCTTCCCAGCGGCCAGTGACTTCGATCGACATACGAGCTCCTGTGTACACGATTATATCACGTGCGAGGAACCAGCAAGCTTTTCGCCGGTGAAAACCGCGGAGCGGATAACGGGACATCCGTGATTTTGCCACTCCCGCCGGCGACCATTTCCCGGTGGCCAGCCACATTTCCCTGGCGAGATAGCTACTTTCCGCGGAGAGAATGATTCTCCCCACGGAATGATTCGTTCTCTCCCAGGCAGGAATGATCCGCTCCGCGGAATGAATCGTCCGCTCCGTGGAATGAACCATCCGCTCCGTGGAATGAACGATCCGCTCCCACTCAAGAATCATCCGCTCCCAGTCAAGAACCGCCCGCTCCCGCTCAAGAATCATCCGCTCCCGCTCAAGATCGGTATCGTCCCGAGAAAGATCGGTTATTACCGGCACCCGAAGCGTTCTTGCCCAGGTGACCCTCACCCCAACCCTCTGTCTCCACGGCGACTCTTCGACCCGGCGTACCGGGCGAGGGAGTAGCACGAAACTGTTGGCGCGAGCGAGCGTGCATTAGAATAATGCACGGGCTTGCACCATGCAGGGCGTAACCACCAATCCGTCGATCTTTCTGCGGCTGAAGCAGTCGGACCCGACGCCACGCGAGTTTGCCTGGGAAGAGTTCCACAACCGCTACGCGCCCATCATCGCGGGCTTCGCGCACCGGCTCGGCGCCAGGCCGCAGGATCTGGAAGACATCGTGCAGGATGTGCTGCTCGGCTTTTTTTCCACCTCGCCATCCTTTGTCTACGAGCCGACCAAGGGGCGATTTCGCGGCTACCTGAAGGTCTGCACCTGGCGCGCTCTGCGGTCGCACGTTGGCAAAGAGGTCCGTTTTGGGGGAGTGCCGCTCGATCAAATCGATCCGGAAGCGGTGGCCATCGAGCACGTGTGGAAAGATGTCTGGGCGCAGGAGCTGCTGGCCCGCGCGGTCGAAGAACTCCGCGGCAAAATGGGCCAGACCAAAACATTTCAGGCGTTCGAGCAGTATGTCGCCCTCAACCAGCCCGCTCAGAAGGTTGCTGACACTCTTGGCGTGCATATCGTCACCGTTTATCAAGCCAAAAAGCAGATCACCAAGCTCCTGCGGGAGACGGTGAAAAGGCTTAACGAAGAAGACTGATCGCTGCCTTCCGCAAGCGGCTCTGGGAGCAATTGCGCAAATTCGACCCTAGTCGGGCGTGCTTTGGCTCTATCTGTCTGTGTTCCGACGCTTTTCACAGACGGAAGGAGCATTGCCGTGACACATCGATTCAGCCGACGCGTGGCGAATAAGAAGATCTCCAGGGCCGCCTCAGCGATTGAGGCGCTGGAATCGCGCAGGCTTCTCACCTCCCTCACGGTCAACGGCACGAACCAGTCCGACGACATCCAGGTGACCTATCACAACTTGGGCGGGCCTTTTGGACTTTTTTACGACTTCACCGTCAACGGGGTCACGACCAGCCAGAACGCCAGCGCCTTTGGCGGCAACACGATCACCATCAACGGCCTTAGCAGCGGCGACGACATCTGGATCAAGCACGTGTTCACAAACGACCTGGTGACCGTCAATCCGGGCCAGGGAGACGATACGATTAACGTGGCCACCGGAAACTTCAAGGATGATATTCATGGCACTGTCACGATTGACCAGCAGCCAAACCAGGACCATCTGTTCATCGATGACAGTACCGATGACGACACGGACATTACCGTCAACAGCGCGTCGATTTCCTCCGGTGATGCACGGGTTGTCCATAACAGCTCGCTCTCGTCGGTCCTCCTGAAGGTGGATGACTCTTCGCCGGCAATCCGCAATGTGTACGTGGACGAATCGGTTCCGAATATGACCATCGACATGGGTGGTAATGGCGGCGCCAACTTCGTGAGCTTTGGCGCGCACGATCATGTCTTGGAGTCGTCTGCGATTCCCATGACCATCATCGGCTCGAACTGGGTCCGCTTCTTCGACAGCGCCGGGGCTGGCGGGCGAAATTTCGACATCACTCCCACTTCTGCCTTTGGCAAGACAATGATCGATGTTTATGAGGTTTCTTTTATACCGAGGGCCGATCCGATCGCGAACGGATACACGTTCAACATCACCGGCGGCCCCGCGTTGATCACAACCATCGAGCCATGCAGCGGGACAGTAAACGTCGGCAGCAGTGACGCGCCGCTGGATCTTGCCAACTTCGTCGGCGGCCGCGTTGAGAGCCACGTGCGCGGCGCAACCAACATCTTCGATGCGGGCCTGGCCCAATCCAGCCCATTCCTGCTTAGTCGACCCACCACGGTACAAAACGTCTCGAAAGGCGATTTCGTTCTGCTGCTCTGGGACGCGAACATCGATCTGCGCATCCGAGAGGTGGGCAGCAACGACACTGTCTTCAACATCGCCCAACTGGTCGTGGACAGCGACGTCGTAATAAATGGCGGCGCAGGCGACGACATTCTTCAGACCGTCAACACCAACAATCACCAGTTCGATCTGGAGGACATTTTCGTCGGAGATACGTTCTTCTTCGACGGTGGGGGAGGCGACAACCTCCTCGATCTGAACGACTCCAACAGCAGCACGCAAGGCAACCCGACCTATCGCCTTCAACGAGGCAAACTGATCAAGAACGGCCAGGAGTTGCTTGCCTTCGATGCTCCCGCGGCCTCGCGCATCAACTGGGTGGGCAGCTCGGCCAATGACCAGATGTTCTTCGCCGGCGCTCCCGGCAATCGTGTGACCCTCAACGGCGGCGCGGGAAATGATTTGTTCAGCACGTTCGATTCCGACTTTGGCGGCGGCAATCTGCCGCTGGAGGGCGTGGGTGGCTTGATTATTGGCGGGACGGGGTTTGACGCGATCACAATAGACGACACGGCCGGGACCGGAAGCCTCCAATACCAGTTGGGGGGAAGCTCCAGCGTGTTCAACGCCTTCGACTTCGTCTTCCAAGCCAATGGTCAAAGTCAAGCGATAACGTTCACCAGCGACATCGATAGCATTCAGATTTTCGAAGGCAGTGGCGGGGCCATGTCGATTCTCGGTTCCAAGCCGACGGCCTTGCAGATGTTAGTGGATTGTGGTGCCGGTAATGACACCGTCGTCATCGGTGGCGGAGACCTCCTGTCCAACGGATGGGTATCGACGTCGCTTGACGGCGGCGCAGGAACCGACTCCATCCAGTTCGACGATGTACTGAATTCGGTAGGAGGGACGTACACATTGAATAACTCCTCGCTCACCAGGGGGGCCAGCCAGACGATCCCATACAGCGCCTTCGAGACGCAAAGGCTGGACGCTTCCGAACGTTTCGATTCCGGCCAATTCTCCATACCCAACACCATCAACCTCAACGCCTTCTCCGGCCAGACGGGCAGCACGACGATCTCCGCAGTCGGGGGCCGCAGCACCGCGATCAATCTCCCGCAGGGAAGTTGGAACAATCTGAGCGGAGCGCTGACGGTAAATGCGCCGGGCCAAACCATCAACGTCAACGATCAGAACGACACGGTTAAGGAGAATTACACCCTGACCGCGACGCAACTGATTCGGACTGTTGCACCCCCGGGAAGCGGGACGAAAACGATCAACTACAGCGGCGTGGGCGCGCTGGTGCTGAACATGAGCACACAGACCAACCAGGTCGTCGTTAACAGCACGCCAGCGGGGATGGCGACCACGATCAACGATGCCGGTGGCGTGTTCAATTCGTACACGCTGGGCGGGGGAAATGTCGGCGCGAACCTCCTCGGCCCGGTGACTGTCAACGGGCCCGGCGGGTCTTCCAACGGCGCGGCGTTCGACAACTCGCTGGACACTACGCCCAGCATGCAAACTCTCAATGGCGGGATTTTCACCGACGGACAGACGCACACCATCAACGCCGTCTCGTCGATTGTCATTCAAAACGGTGGCGGCGGAGGCACCTTGGACATCCCGCGCGTGACCATCTATTCCGAGGCGCGCGACAACGGCGCCGCTGCCGTGAACATCGGCGCGGGCAACCTTGATGCCAACATCCTTGCCACACTTGTCGTCGATGGCGCCAGCACCGCCACCGTGGACGACCGGCTGGACACAGGCAACGACGGTTATGTCCTCGACACGGCCGGCGGGACGTCCGTCAGAATCCACAAGAACACCCCCGGCGCACAGACGATCACCCTTGGCCTCTTCAGCGCCGCCAACTTGCAGTGCAACAACGGCGACAACGTCATCACAGTGAACAACACCGGGCCCGGCGTGCAGATCTTCAGCAACGGCGGCAACGATCGGTTCGATGTCCTGAGCACCAAGCCCGGTTTTTTCGATCCCATCTATACCATCGGCATCGACACCGGCACCGAGAACACCTCCGTCTCTCCGTTCGGCGATGTCGTGAACGTCAGCGGAAACGCCAATGTTCAGTTGCTCAATCACGACACCATCCGCAGTCTCAGCGTCACCGGCAGCAACGCGAAATTCATCATTCCCACCGGCGTGGCGTGCAGAGCCCAGGGGATCAGTCTCACCGGTGTGATCGACCTGGCAGGTGGCGCCTTGCTCAGCCCGGCCGGCGGACCGTCGCAGGCGACATTCCGCAATCAGCTCATCGCCGGTCGCAACAATGGCGCGTGGAACGGAACCAGCGCATCGGGGGCGATCAACTCTTCGCTGGCGGCATCAAGCTCGCTGATCGATGGCGTGGGTTATGGCCTCGGCTCGCAGATCGCGCCAACGACGATAGGTCCGTTCAGCATCGCCGCGGGCGACACGCTTCTTCGGTACACGCTCGATGGCGATGCCAATCTCGACCATGCCGTTGACACGACTGACTTCAACATCCTCGCCGCCAATTTTGGCCAGACGGGCAGAATCTGGAGCCAATCCGATTTCAACTACGACGGATCGGACGACACGACCGACTTCAACGGGCTGGCGGTCAACTTCAGCAAGACTCTGGCGGCCTCGGCGCCACCGGCATCGAGCCTCAGCCAGTTGTTCAGCTCAGATCGCGTGATTGACACGGTCCTGTGACGGCAAAAGCACCACCGCGAATAACGAGACAGTGCACTGGACCGGGCCGGTAAGTTAATATCGGTCCGTGCTGCGGCAGCGGGCGGTGTGAGGCACATGTTCAGAGACCTCTACAATCAGATGGTTGAGGTGGCGGCTTCCGTCGAAGCGACGGAGATGGCGGTGTTCTCGATCGCGAGCGGTCCGGCCGGTCTTGACCTTAAGAGCGTACTCCACGTGCGCCCGGACGAAGCGAGCGACGAGCAACGTGCGGCAGCCGTCGCAGCGTTTCGAGATATCGTTCGGCAGTGCGTCGTGCAGGGCAAGGACGGCGCGATCCAAGTCGGCAATGCACCGGATGCGGCGGGCCGGCACCAGTTTTGTCTCGTCACACTGACACGGAAAGAGACGCAAGTCATTGGGGTGGCGGCATTCATTGTGCGCCGGAGGAACCTCGACGAGGCAAGGGTCGCGCTTGCGCGCGTGAAAGGCGCGGGCAGCTAGGCGATACTGACTACCACATAAAGCGCGGCAGGAGCGGATCGACCGGCGGGGGGAAGTTTGGATCTCTAAATTCGATCGCCGATCGCCAAAGCGCGATGCCCATTCGCCCGCGGGTTGCGCACCACCGCAAAAGTAGTGATTGCCGCGGCCCACAACAAGCCAGGCTCTTCTCGCGCTCTCTCCGGACCGCAGTCGTCGAGGTAAGCGCGTAAACCCTTGCGAACGCTCGCGAAAAGAAAGTGACGCGTACCGCCTGAAAAAGAGAGGCGCGCGTTTACTGGTCTGTCGGTCAGTTTCGCTACAAAAGGGAAAGCTCCGCAGATAGGACTCGAACCTATAACATTCCGGTTAACAGCCGGACGCTCTACCATTGAGCTACTGCGGAAAATCAGCGCCCGCGGCGCCGGACAGACAATTTATAGGGCTGCGGGGGCGTGTCAAGCAAATGCCCGCATCCGCGTGGTTGAAATCGGTGGCGCCGAGCGATCGGCGCGGCGACGCGATCAATTGAGATTCAGCGCTAGTCCTCAATTATTCTTTGTGGATATCAGCACTGCGTGGATGGGTCCGCCTTGCGGCGTGAGCGATTCGTCGTAGTGCAGCTGCGAATTACCCTTGACATTGAGCGTCTTGCCGACGACCCAGCCGTAGAAATCCGCGGGCGGGTTATTGGCGTTGCCATAGAAAGTGATGTCGCTGACCGGCGCCATGATATGTGCCAAGGTCTGGGTGCTGATGTCCATGGTGCTGCCGGCCTTGGTCATGCTGATGTATAAATCGCCGGGGTCACCGGGGTTGACGAGATTGCCGCCATTGGAAGTCCAGTTTCCGTTGCAGAAAAATCGGATCGGATATTTGCTGGGGTTACTGATGACAATCTGCGCGCCGGCGTTGAGTTTTACGTCGCCTGAAACGTAAAAAGAAACAGGTCCGGACTTCGCATCGATATCGATTTCGCCGCCGTTCATGATCAAGTCGCCGGAGATGTAGACCTCGGTACCGAAGTCCGTGCTTGTCGGTGACTGGGACTGCCCCTGATAGCTGTGGATGTTCTTTCCGGACTGCCCTTCGATGCTGATCTTGTTCGAGCCGCCAGCATCAAAGCTTGAGAACGCGTATCGTCCGAACGGAAACCCTTTGGGAAACGTGATGTTTACTACGTTGTTCTTTGGTGCGAACTTGTTTCCCTTAAGTTGGCCAGGCGGCTGAATGTTAGCATCGTCATCTCCGCTTGGAAGTCCGTACGCGACGGGTGGAAGGTCCACCGGGTAAACAAGCGTGTAATCCAGCGGCGCGGTCCAGCCAGAAACCACTGCGTTGTTGGTGTTGCTGAACGCTGCATCCGTGCCGTACTGCGCGTTGCCATGCACGTTGCTGGTGCCGACCATCGTAATCGTTCCGTTGCTGCCGACTGTTCCCAGATTGTGAATGTTGTTGCCGCCGTAGTTTCCATTGGCGGCTGTGTAGCTGTCGGTGTTGGTCGTGCCGTTGAACTTCACCCAATCGAGTCCGATGATTCCGATGCCGGTACCGCCCTGACCCTTCGTCCAGGCGAGGGCGCGGCCTTTGACGTCCATCGTATTCACGCCGATCGCCTTTGCAAAGAACAGGCCGACCGCGTTGCTCCGCGCGGCGGTGCGATAGGTGCTGACGCGGCAGGCATTGCAGGATTTGGCATCGACCGTATTACCGCCGAAGACGCCGGGCTCGTTCTGCCCAAACAGCGTGAACGTGCCAGCGTTCACGCGATAGAGGCCGAATTCAACGTCCGCATCCTGGACAACAACCGGCGTGGCGCCGCCCGTGCCTTCGATCGCCAGGTTTTTGGCGCTGACCGTTTCGGCGTCCCAGCGCGCGCCGGTTGCGCCGAAGAGATCCGGGACTCGGACTTTCCGGGTGCCGGCAAGCGATGCCGCATCGGCGGCGGCGGTCAGCTGCAACCGGCTGACGCGCACGCGTCCCAAGTCAACCGCCAGCGAGATCAAGCCGAACGCGGCAAGCAGCACGAACCCGACGTAAACGATCGAGAACGCGCGACGCGGGCGCTGCCGCGACTCAAGTCGCTTCGAGAGTAAATCTACTGCCATTGTCAATCTCCATTGGCCGGAACGTGTTCCACCCCAACGCCGGCCGATATCGAGCAACACCCACGAGCTTCTATCTCATAAGCTGAACGCGCTGCGCCAGCTTACCGCACATCAACCATTTGCGGCAATCATTTTACCAAAGCCGAATGAATTTGTCCGCCATTCGTCTGTGGCGGAAGCGATTCATCGTAATGAAGATTCGAATTTCCGGTGACTGTAAGCGTCTTTCCGATGACCCAGCCATAAAAGTCCCCCGTTGTGTTGTTTCCATGAAACGTCACGTTTGCCAGCGGCGCCATGATGTGGGCATTGGTTTGCGTGCTGATATCCACGCTTCGTCCAATGCCGGTCATGCTGATGTACAAATTGCCTGGAATACCAGGTGGCGTGGGATTGGAGAGATTGCCGCCGTTCGAATCCCAGTCGCCATTGACATAAAACGTGACCTGATGCTGTGGACTGCCCGCCGGGACGTTGATATTGATCTGCGCCCCACCGGAGAGCTTTACGCTGCCTGAGACGAAGAAGGTGACTTTGCCGGTTGCAAGGCTTCCGCAGTTGATCGTCAGAGTTCCCTTACTCATCGTGAAGCCGGTGGCGATGTACATCTTCACAGGCAACCCATTTGTTGCATCGATCGTGATATTGTTCTTAGAACCCGTATTCCACTGATTTATGAAATAGGAAGAGGTCCCGCCGGGGATTGTAAACGTGTCGACCGACGGCTTGGGAAGCGTCGACGTAAAATCACCCGGGCCTTTCAAATAGCTGGCGATCAGCTGGTTGTTGTAGCTTGTGGGAAAATATCCGCCGGTCGGAGGGTCCACCGGATAGGTCAGCGGATAGAGCGGGGGCTCCAGCGGCGCTTTCCAGCCGGTGACGCTGGTGTTGCTGGTGGTTTCGGCAGAGGAATTAGTCCCGTAAAACAGGTTGCCGCGAACGCCGCTGTTGCCGACCAAGGTGATGGTGCCATTGCTCGCCATCGTTCCCAGGTCGTGGATGTTCGTCCCACCGTAGGCGCCACTGCCGGCGTTGTAGCTGTCGACGTTGGTCGTTCCGTTGATCTTGATCCAATCCAAGCCCACGATGCCGAAATTGACGTTGTTGCCCATCCCGCGCGTCCAGGCAATGGCGCGGCCGGCGACATCGACATTGCTCAGGCCGATCACCGGCCCGAAGAACAAGCCAACGGGATTTCCACGGGTGCTCGTGCGCTGCGCAGCGTCAATCTTGCAGGCATTGCAGGAATGATCGTCCACGAGTTGGCCGCCGTAGATTCCTGGCTCGCTCTGACCCTGGGCAGTAAAGGCTGGCGTTAGAGTCCCGCCGCCGCTGCGGTATAAACCGAAGATGACATCGGAATCCTGAAGAGAGACGGATGTGGCGCTGCCCGTTCCCACGATCGCCACGTTGGCCGCGGCAACGTCCTTCGCATCTTGGCGCGCGGCGGTGAGATCAGGCACGCGGACCTTGGTCACGCCCGCCAGCGCCGCGGCATCGGCGGCGGTTGAAAGTTGCATCCGTGCGACGCGCACCCTTCCCAGATCAACCGCCAGTGAGACCAGTCCAAAGACGCCGACCATCAAGAGGCCGGCGTAGAGAATTGAGACTCCGCGGCGACGCGAAGATTGAACCACAACCCCCACGCGCAAAACGCGAAAACGACGGGGTAACATGGCGTTCCACTCCTTCCGCAGCGCCGCGACGTCGCAATTGCTTTGCGATGACCGCGGCCCGAATCAATCGCGCGCCGGATCGTCACCCAACGCTCCAGCGCGTGTTCGAGCCGCACATCTGATCATCGTTCACTGCGACGAGCTGCCGCTGCCGGTAGATGTTCCGGTCTGACCGGCGGTGCTGGTCTGATCGGGACCACGCTGTTCGCCGGTCGATTCAGTTCGTTTCAAACGAGATATGCCTTCCATGGCCGGCGTCGACGAGCGCGGGTTATAGCCGCTCTTCACGACCAGCGCGTCCGTGCCGCTGCCTGATTCCTTGAGCCAGTTGTCGATCGCGGCGCGGCGCACATTCACGGTGGCATCATCGAGCGCGCCAAGATAGACGACGGCGGGCTGAACGCCGCCTTGCATCATCATCTGTAGCTTTGCCTGGCCGAGCGTGTTGAGCTTGCCGCCGGTGAAGTGCTCGCTGGAGAGGCTGGCG
>JADMIO011435068.1_pt1 | contig 12577 bp, 10 predicted proteins | sample 8958161 | NCBI WGS metagenome assembly JADMIO01 (sample SAMN16585339, study PRJNA669376) | soil metagenome | isolation source: Crop rotation soil | place: USA: Cullars Rotation, Alabama | collected 2011 | reverse complement strand
GGCTTAATGCAACTCAGGGTGTCCCGTTAAGCGACGGGGATGTGATCGAGTTTGGTTACCTCGGAATAAACAACCCCAACACACCTTTGGGCTTTACACCTTGGCAGTGGCAATCGATTCTGAGCGCAAAAAACGGAGCATTACATCGCCTAGCTGCTCCAAAGTGCTCTGCCTTCTATGGAGGCAAGGGCAGCTCAGTGCTTAGCAATACTTCCTACAATCCAATTTCCGTGAACAGTTCAATTGGTGCGCTCACAGTGCCTGGCAGCACGAGTGTCGGTCTCAACGTGAACGGTAATGCCCTTGATCCAGCCCAAGCAAATCTCATGTTCTTCACTATGCTTGTGCCGGGCGGTGTCAGTCAGGGCAACGCCTTACAAGTACTTATGCTGCACGAACTCGGTCACGAAATGAACCTTTCGAACTATATCCAAAATGATTGGGGTACTGGCTCAAACATGATCAACACAATCCATGTTGGCAATGCGTGCGGCTGGTGAGATGGGGGTTCTGTGCATTCAGCCAAAGCGGCGATAATCTTAGCAACTGTTTTGACTATGGCGGCTCACGGACACGGACAGGGTGCACCACTTGCGGTCGTCACGAGTATTGCAGCTCAACACTACTGCCGTGTCCAAATGTCCGATGCAATAAACCTGAACATTAGCCTTGACATGAAGATAACTAACTCTGGAGATCGTTCAATACAGCTCGATGCGGTACACGATCCTGCCGCAGTCTGGATTAGCCGCACTTCGACGGCGCTTCAGAGCGGGAAGTACGAAATGCATTTTCAAGCAGAGCCAATGGCCGTGGGGCACATTGCCGAGGATGACAAGATAGGCAGCGTGATTCAACCTGGGGAATCGGCCAAGCTCACTAAGAGTCTGGAGATTCCGGTGCGGGGAACGTTCTTGGGCGAACTACCTGATGGCGATCACTACATGAGGGCGGTTGCAGAAATGCTGTTGTTGTATGACGGTCAGTATGTATCACACGAAGCGAAGATCGGGCCCATGCTCGTGAATATCAGTGTACCGGCGAGCCCTCCGCCCTGTGTCAGTACAGGCGCTCGTCCAAAATGAGTGCGGCGTCTTTCATGTGATCTGGGCAGGCATTCGTGATACGACACAAGGAGAGCGAGGGAGATGGAGAGAGAGATCGAGATCGACACGTCACCCCGCATCGGGAACTGCGCAGCAACTTTCGGTTAACGTCGGCGAACCTGAAGAAAGCAGAGCAGCTAAGAGAAAAATCCCACTGCTCCGGTTGCCGATCAGCAACCGCAAGTTACTGCAGGCGAACTTATTGAAAGCAAAGAAACCGGCTCTGGGAGCATCGTTTCCCGGGGGGGGATCCCATTTTTCTGCTGGGAGTGTACGGAGCGCGGGAGGCCAGTCAAGGCTCTGCGCTACGCTTCGATGAACGCGCACCGAACGCGCGGCCTTGACTGGCCTCCCTCTCCGCTCCTGTCTGCTTCCAGCTAAGAAAAAATGTGAGAGAAAAAATAGGCTGGTTGCGTCCACGTCGGCGACGACGGAAGCTCCCGTCAGTTCCCACGATCTCCCGCCACTTCCCGTCTTGGTCGGCAGCCGCGAATCTGCGAACCCGTAGTCCCGATCCCGTGCAGATGCCAGCGGGAATAATCTACGGATGCGCACTGCCGCGCGCTTGACCGTTGGTGTTGGAAGCCACGAGCGAATTAATCAGGCGAATGACGGCGCGTTGGTCCCGCTCGGGTAATGACTCCATGCGCTGGAATCGCTTCCACAATCTCCGCCGGGTGCCCCGGGTCTCGCGCTTTTCGAGACCCGGGTCCTGCGACCATGCACGCCGCCGATGTGCTCGCCATCACAGAATGGTGGAACCACGGCGTCTACTCTGGCTGCATGCCCCGAGTCTGGAGCGCTGGGGCGGTGGACACGACCTGCACTTCATCACGTTCAGTTGTTACCATCGGCAGAGACTGCTAGGCAGTGCGCGGCGACGTGACCTCTTCCTTCGCGTTCTCGAGCACGTGCGCCAGCGCTACGGCTGGGTCGTGCTGGGATATGTGGTGATGCCGGAACACGTGCATCTGCTGGTCAGTGAGCCGCCCGAGCGCAAACTCGCGACAGCGATTCAGGCGCTAAAGCCGTAGCGCATTGTTGCCGCTGTTTGAGTTCCGTCCGAATCGAAATTTGGCACGCCCGGTACTGCGACTTCAAGCACTGAAGCTGAAATTCACGGAACCCTCGAGCTTTCCGACACTGAGGCAAGACCCCGCTTCTGAATCACGGTTCGCGATGAAATCTACTTAGCTTTCTTGCTGCCGCTCCTTTGGGCACTGTAACCGCCGGGCTAGACGTAGTTGTTTGCGCTGGACTCCGTAGCGCCGCCGGCGGGAAGTACTGGTTGATGCTGTCGAGCGGCTGCGACATATTCACCTCTGCTACGGGATAGACGCTTCCATTAAGGACCCCGCCGACAAACAACTCATTACCGTTGAACAGGAGTGCAGCCGTAAACTCCAGAATTGCAGTGCTATATGCATTTACCGAAACCATGCGCGGCACTGATGGGTTGGTGCAGTCCAGTCCGAAGACAAGGCCGTTGTCGTACAAGGTCCCAACGTACACCAGTCCATTGTTCAAGGCGATGGTGAGAGCCTCGTTGGGTGGGTTCGGACCATTAAATGGGTCGATTCGACCCAACCCCGTTTTAGAGATCAGAACCGGTCGTGCCGGATTGGTGATGTCGACGATCCCCAACCCGTCCACATCTGCTGCCACGTAGGCCTTGGTTCCGTCCACAGCGACATCCGCTACAGCCGCGAACCCCTGCTGTTGCGACAGAAGTGTCGGTGTACGCGGGTTGCTGATGTCGTAGATGAGCAGCCCGGCGGCGTTGTCCGCAACCAACAGGAGATTGCCGTATACCCTCACCCGGATCGCAAGATTGGGCAGCGCCAGCGTCCTTACGATCGCCGGCGACGCAGGATTACTGATATCGAGCACGGCCAAGCCATTGCTGCTGGTCCCCGCATACAACGTGGTGCCTGCTCGAGCCAGGCTGATTGTCGGAACCGGAACCGTGCCCACCAGCGTCGGCGAGGAGGGTTGCGCCACATCAAGCACCGCCGTGGCACGACTCATCCCCATGTACACGTAGTGACTCGATTTCTGAACTGGCGGGTGCCTGATTAGATAACCGTGTCGTGCCCCGGGTCTCGCGGTTTTGGAGACCCGGGTCCTGCGACCACGCACGCCGCCGATGTGCTCGCTATCACAGAATCGTGGAACCGCGACAGGCTATTCGATTGGAATCGCAGTTCAAGTTCCGTGTCAAACACCGACTTGGGGCTGCGCAGCCATACTGACAGAAGTGCCGGCGTGCGCCTATGGTGTGAACCGGTAGCCGATCGAGTGCACGGAGTGGAAGTGGATGGGATTGGCTGGATCGGGTTCCAGCTTCTTCCGCAGCTTGTACACAAGGCTGTCGACGGTGCGCGTGCAGGGATAGTTGTCGAAGCCCCAGACCTGGTTGAGCAGTTCGTCGCGCGAGATGACTTTGTCGGGGTGCTCCACGAAGTAGCGCAGCAGCTTGAACTCCAGCGCGGTGGACTGGACGCGCTTGCCGGCACGATGAATCTCCATGGTGGAGAACTTCATGCGGACTGCGCCGAAGCCCACAACGTCACTGGCCTGGTTTGGCTTGGAACGTCCGACTTCGGCGCGAAGATGCTTCACCAGGTCGCGCCACGTAAGCGGCAGCACCAAGACCGAATTGAGCTTGGCGGCGACGGGAGCATCCGACCCTGACTGGTTCATCAGAGTTTGCAGTGGAATCAAGGCGATCTGATATTGGTTCGCGCCTATGGCGGTCCCGCCGGAGCCGGAAGGCGCATCGGGCGCGAAACGTCCCATAGCACTGCGCAACAAGGAGTCGGCGCAATCCTGCTCTTGGGGGTGATCATTGACGACCGGCAGGCCGCCCAAGCCGGGCGCCCAGCTATTGTGTTCTTCGCGAGGAAATTGCAAAACTTTCAGCCCCATTGCTCCCACACCTCCGGTAAATCAGATTGCGATTGCAAGCCGGCGTTCAGGCCCGGCGTCACTTCGAAGACTGACTTGGAAAAGGCGCCGATGACGAGGTACAACGAGCTTTCGGCGGCCGTTCCCACAAGTTGAACCGTGCGGCGAACGGGAAAGGGCGGTTCGGGGTTGCGCCAAACGACCTGCATCCCGTTATCGTGTTCGTCTGCGTATGTCATCTATCTCTCCAGCTGCCGAACGTTGACAGTGGCGCCGGCCCAACTCACAGCGCGGCGGGCCATCGTGGCCCGAACCTGCAACGGCATCAGGTCGCGATAGGCGAGGACCACCACGCCCTGCGCGAACATGTAGGGGTCCCACTTGCGCAATAAGATTTCGCCTTCCTCCCAGCGGACGCCATCCTTTTGTGCTCCCAGGACGAGGACGACCTTTGGGCTGAGCGAGTGCGTGGAGCCGAACTCGCGCTGAACCGTCGAGCAGGCCGCCGCGTAGATTTTCTCCGCCTGCTCGCGCACCTCCGGCTTAACCGTGGCTGGAATGGTTAGGCCGGCTTGTGCCTGGGCTGCTGTGGCGAGGAAGAGGGTCGCGAGGACCCAAATCACTTGTCTGTACATAAACATCTTTCCCAACTGTGGACCGCAGGATTGACGCTGCGGCCGGTCCGCGTTTCTAGGTTGCCGTTTCCGCTTCGTGCTCCGAGAGGCGTTGCCCCATGAAACGGAGCAGCTCATCGACGGAGTGGAACTTCAGCTCGTCGCCGGAATCGACCGCCTCGACCCAGCCCTCAAACAGGCCGGCGGACGGGTTTGTTCCGGGCCCTAATCGAATGACAAATGCTCCCTTCATGGCGAGGTCAGATTACGAAATACTGCAGCGCGATACGTGAAGGTGCGGTTCCGTTTGGGTGAAGTTCTCGTAACGGTGCAACCGCAACGGGGTGCCCAGCGCAACGGCATCGGACGGTTGGGGTCTGCGACGGCTTTTCCCTGATTTGTGGTAAGTAGCTTTAGCCGATACAGTTAGGTGCACTCAGTAGTTCTGCGGTGCGAGATTTGACGCTAAACCGGGCCCGGTTTGATTGTGTCGAAATTGTTTCCACCGTAGGAGTGGACTGCCACATCTACAGTGACTAAATTCTCGAGGAATTGAAACCAGCAACTGTTTTCGCACTGTCATGGGGGACGCGTCTGCTGTGAGGTCGTTTCATTCATTCCGCCTGGACACGGTCAAGCACTGCTTGTGGCAGGGAGCGGAACGTGTGCCCATCACACCGAAGGCCTTCGACGTGCTTCGTTACCTGGTGGAGCATGCCGGCGCGCTGGTGACTCAGGACGAGCTTCTAGAGAAGCTGTGGCCGGAAACCTACGTCAACCCCGAACTGATCAAGAAGTACATCACCGAGGTTCGAAAGGCGCTGGGCGACTGTCCCGAGGAGCCGGTTTTCATCAAGACGTTTCCCAAGCGTGGCTACGAGTTCATCGCGCCCATTCGCGAGGAGGATTCCGATGTTGCGGCCGCTGCCATCGCGGAGCACACGGGGATGGTGGGACGCGAGTCGGCGCTGGCGCAGCTCACGGCGGCCTTGGAGAAAGCGGGGCGGGGTCAGCGACAGGTCACGCTGGTCACAGGCGAAGCGGGGATCGGCAAGACGACGCTTGTCGATGCCTTCCTGCAACAAATCACGCAGCGCACCGAGGTGCGTGTTGCTCGTGGGCAGTGCGTGGAAGGCTACGGCGGCAAGGAAGCCTATTACCCAGTGCTGGAAGCCATCGGTGACCTGCTGCGCACAGACGGCAGCTCCGGGGTGGCGGAGGTCTTGTCGAAACAGGCTCCCACATGGCTGGCGCAATTTCCGTCGCTGATCAAACCGGAACAGCGCGACACCTTGCAGCGCGACATCATGGGGGGCACGCGTGAACGCATGCTTCGCGAGATTTGCGAGGCGCTGGAGGCGCTGAGCGCGAGGAGCTATTTGTGCCTGGTGCTTGAGGATCTGCACTGGAGCGATCCGTCCAGCCTCGACCTGATTTCGGCCATTGCGCGCCGTCGCCGCCCGGCGAAGCTGCTGGTTGTGGGCACGTATCGCCCTGTGGATGTGGTCCTCGCGAAGAGCCCGCTAAAAAGTATCAAGCAGGATTTGCTGGTCCACGATCTGTGCTCGGAGATTGCGTTGGAGCCGCTGGGGGAGCAGCAGGTCGCCAAGTACCTGGCGGCAGAGTTTGGTTTGCAGGAGCCGGCCAGCCTGGCGAGCCTCGTTTATCGGCACTCGGGCGGCAATGCGTTGTTCATGGTGGCGATTGTCCAGGAGTTGCGTAAGCGAGGCTTCGTGAAAGCTGCGCCGGAGGGTTGGAAGGTGGCGACCGAGGTCACGAAGATCCAACTGGAGGTGCCGGAAACGCTGCAGCACCTGCTGGATCTTCAGTTCGAGCAGCTTAGCACCGACGAGCAGAACCTGCTGCGTACAGCCAGCGTTGCGGGAGAGCGGTTTCCGGTGTGGGCATTGGCTCCGCTGCTGGAGCGGGAGGTCGATCAAGTCGAGGAGGTCTGCGAAGGTCTCGCCGGGCGGAATCAGTTTATCCACTCGGCTGGGGTACAGGAGTTGGAACCGGGATTAACGACGGCCTCGTATGAGTTCCGACACTCGCTGTATCGCCAGGCAGTGTATCGCAGGCTTTCGGCCGTGAACCGATCCAGGTTGCACCGCAGCCTGGGCGAGCGGCTAAGCGCGCTTCAGGTTGCAAATCGCCCCGAGTTGGCGTCGGAATTGGGTTTGCATTTCGAAGAGGGCGCGCACTACGAGCAGGCGGTCCATTACCAGTTGCTGAGTGCAGAGAATGCCGCCAAGCGTTTTGCACATCGAGATTCGATCGACATCGCGCAGCATGCGCAGCAGCTCATGCCGAAGCTCGAACGCGAAGCCCGAGCGGTGCAGGAGATTCGGGCGGCAAGCCTGATCGGAAATGCGTATTACGGACTGGGACAGGTCAGTGATGCGGCCAAAGCGTACGAGGCCGAGGCGGCCCACGCAGCCACCGCCGGAGAAGATGAGGCACAGGTGAGCGCGCTCAGTCGCCTGGCTTACGTGGTGGCGATTTTGGACGCCGAACGTGGAATCGCAGCCAGCGAACGCGCTGTGGAGATCAGTCGCGGGATGAGCAATCCTCGGCTGCTGCGGCGTACCGAGGCGCTTGCGGCGGGATTTCGCATCATGCTTCGCGGGTGGTACACGGCCGATGCGAATGTGTGTGCCGCCGCTGAACCGCTTACCGATGGGGATTGCGAGGGCAGCGCGCCGCCGCAAAACGAGATGCTCTACGCGGCGCAGGTGCAAATCTTTCGGGGACAGCCCGGCGAAGCGCTGCGCAAAATCGAAGTGGTCCTGTCCAGCGCGGCGGCCACCAGCCTGATGCACTATCTCGGATCGTGGGGAGCAATGCTGGCGCTCTTGCATCTGGGGCAGTTCGGCAGGGTGTTCGAGGCGGTGCGAAAGTACACGGCCATGGCCAGCCGCAACGGTAACGAGCTTTGGCCGGCGGCGTTTAATGGCATCGAGGCGGGACTTCGGACACGGGTATTGGACTACGAAGGTACGCGGCGACTGTGCGAAGCTGTGCTGCAGTCGGGGCTGCAATCGATTGCACGAACGCCCAAGGCCATGGCGCTGCTGTTCCTTGGGCGCGCGCAGACTGGGTTGGGCAACTTCAAAGACGCCGTACGCCACTTCATGTCAGTTCAAGAGGTGACGGAGGAGAAGTTCTATCTCTACTGGTACTGGCGCATGCAAGCTCAGCTCGGCTTGAGCGCGGCGTGGCTTGGCTTGGGTGAAATCGCGAAGGCGCGCGCAGCGGCAGACAAGTTTCTGGAAGCGGCGCTGGCGAACGAGGATCCGAACCTGCAATCGCGCGGGTGGGAGGTAAAAGCCAGGATCGCTATGGCGAGCGACGACTGGACGGAGGCGGAACACGCTATCGCACAGGCACTAGAAATTCTGCGGCGTTTCGATGTGCCTATGGCAGCCTGGGAAATTCACGCCACCGCGTGGAATATCTATCGGCACTTGGGCCGAGCCGAAGACGAACACCAACAGCAGCAAAAGGCGGAGAGTGCGGTGTGGGCCATCGCCGATTCGTTCGCGCCGGACGAGCCGGTGCGCAAGATCTTCCTCTCCGCAGCTCCCATCCGGCTGATCCTGGGGCATGCAGGTCGACCGGGTGCGTCGGACTCGGCTGTCGCGAGGGCCGCCTACCGGTCTTAATCCCGCCCACAAGTGCGCAGCCACTTCTTGACCGCCACGTCGCGCGCGTTCCCATCAGAAATTGAAATCGCCGTCGAGACGCCACAGGCGTGGCACGGAGTTGTAGAACGTCCCGTAGAAAGGCGATGGCGAGTACTCCTGCACGTCGCGCGGGTTGAAATGACCCAGTACGTTGTAGACGCTGAGCCCAAGGCGGAACTGAATACGATGACGGCGGTACGTGAAGTCCACGGGATATTGCAGCTTGGTATCGAGCGCGAGGAACGTGGGAAAGCGGCCGGCCTGGTTCTCCGCGCCGAGATAGTTCCAATTCGCATCGAGGCGCGAGTATGGAAAGCCGGTGTGCACATCGAGGATGGGGACAAAGTCGAACTTATGCGGCAGGCCGATGACGCTCCAGGCGAGGCCTCGGTTTGGAGCGTCGGAGGACAGCGGTCCGTATTGATTCGGACGGATGAGCGGGTAGGGAAAGACGCCGAAGAACTGGTTGTAGTCGTTCAACTCGCCCGTAGCACGAGAGTGGACAAAGCTGGCGTACACGGTTGTGCGCTCGGTGGGCTGCCAGCGCACTAAGGCGAGGAATTCCCGGTAACGCTGCGCGCCATTGTTGAGCAGCTGCAGTTGTGAAGTCCTGGGAAGTTGCACGGGGTTGACGTAGAAGTCGCGATGCCCGTGACGCTCCTCATAGCCGAGGCGGAGCATGAAGCCGCGAAAGAGTTCTCGGTCCGCCTGTAGTGTCCATCCCACACTGTAGGGCACCCGCAAACCGCCAGCAGGAACAACGTGCGTGTACGTTTCAGGCCCGTTGACTATGGTTGTGCCATCAGGGGCGTAGTTGGTGATGGTCTGCGCGGGATACTTCCGGAAGATTGCGACGTTGAAGGGAATCTTGTCGTAGAAGAGTCCAATGCCGCCGCGAATGGCAGTGCGCCGGTCGGCGGTGGGGGCGAAGACGAACCCGACTCGTGGCGCGACGTTGACGCCTTGGCTCGAGAGGCTGTCGTGATCGACACGGAGGCCGAGGTCGAGCGTCAGCCTGGATGTCACTTGCCAGTTGTCCTGCACGAAAAACGCGAGGTCATTCTTCGTCTCGGCGGAGGCTTGAGCCGGCCCGTAGGCGATTGTGCTGCTCGTCGTGCCGTCCAGTCGCAAGACGGTGACGGGCAGGTTGAGGTCATTTCCGTCATACGACGAATACGCATACGCGTAGCCCATGGTGAGCAGGTGACGCCCGGCTACCTCGAGCGGCCGCCAGTGCAGTGTTTGCGAAAATTGGTACAGGTTGGTGTTGCGCACCTGCTGCGTGAAGTAACTGCCGGTATTCTCGTACGGATAAAGCGTCATCTCGCCGGGTTCGGCGCTGGCAGGGAAGACACGCCAGTCAAGCTGCTTGGCGGAGAACAACGATTGCAGGAACCCACCATTCGCAAAAATCCAGCGGTGGGTGGCGGAGATGAAGTAGCCGCGCTGGCGATAGTCGCCGGTGACGGGCTGCGGGTTGAAGGTGTTGATGTTGGCGTAGTCGGTGTTCTGAGGATCGACAGCCAGCGCCAGTGAGAGCCGTTGCGTCGTAGAGGCGTTCCAGTCCAGTTGCGTGTAGGAGTTGACTTTCTCGATGACGCGGACATTGTTGGGATCGGGGATGGAGTACACGCGAACCGAGTCGTAGCCGTAACCCACGGACTGGAACAGGTACAGTTCGCCCTTCTTGATCGGACCGGAGAAGGTGAAGTGCGGCGATGCGCTTTCCAGGCCGTGGATGTTGCCGCCAATCCAGCGAAAGCGAGGCACGGGGTCTTCGAACAGGAACTTCCATTCGTCGGTGCCGGCACGGGTGTTGAGGTCGACGACGCCGCTGGAAAAGCGTCCGTACTCCGCGTCGAAGGGATTGGACAGCACCTGCACGGATTGCACCGCGACCGCGGGAAGACTCAGGGCTGCCTGTCCGGTGAATGGGTCGGTGACGCTGACGGAGTTCACGAGCGTGTTCGCCTGATTGGTACGGCCGCCCTTAATTCGGATCTGCCCGCTCAGGTCGCGCACCACTCCCGGGAGTAATGGCAGAGCGTCCTGAAAATCCTGATTCAACTCGACGAGGGATCGCAGCGTCTTCGTGGTCAGCGCCGGAGCGCCGCCATAGCTGGAGTGCAGGTCTACTGCGGGTGCCTCGGCCGTGACGTGCACGGTTTGCACATCGCCCTTCGGGGTGAGCTGCAAATTGACTTCCGAGACGCCGCCTGACTTTACGCTGATGTTTTTCGTCACGGGATCGAAGCCCGCGAGTGTCACCGTTACTTCGTAGTCGCCCAGTGCGATGCCAGCGAACCGGTACTCACCGAGGTCGTTCGACACCGTGCCGACTTCCGTGTTGGTGCTGAGGTTTTTCAGGGTGACGCGCGCGTTCGGCCACACGGCGCGAACGTGATCACGGTCCACGGAAAATACTTTGCCCCGGAGCGTGGCCGTTCTCGCCTGTAACGCGGGCACAAAGGCAATCGCAATCAGCACTGCAACCATCGCTCGCCAGCGTAGGCATTTGCGGTGTTGGGCCCGGGGCGACTGCATACAAATACTTCGAAAGTTAGTGGGCAGACGCTGACAAAACTGGCGGCGGGTCCTTGTGACGACTACCGGTTGTGACGTTATGGCGCTTCATCGCGGTGACGCTCATACGCCCGAGGTCATAGGCAGCGTAGATGATGTTGGCTCGCCAGATATCGCTGCGGAAGGTGAGGATCTGGCGCCGAACGTACCGGAACGCCTTATTGCCCGGTCTAAAGGGTTTCGCAGCCGCGCTGACCGCTTCCGGAGCCGGACTTTGACAGCTCTTGAGTTCCACGATTGCGAGGGCGCCGTCTGTGCGGATTGGATCGCCGGCATCATTCTGGCTCAGGGTGGGCACGTCGTCTCGCCGTAGCATCTGCACCGACTGCACGCACCCGGCGACACTCAAGTCGCGGATGACCTTGGCGCGCTCCTCGTCGATGTCTGGCGAGATGTGATGCAGGAAGTGAAGGTGTTTGATGGACAGTGCTGCCGAGGAATCGTGGGTCGCCGCGCTCAGCCAAATCGTCTTACCACTCACCGGATCCTGCCAGCTCCAGATACGCAGGTGATCGCGGCGCGCGTAGCTGTTCAGGCTCTTCTGCCAGTTCATGTCGGCCGGATTGTCTTGCAGCAACAAGGGCCGCATGGGCGCCTGGGTGTAGGCGCTGTTGTTCAGGAAGGCGTAGAACTCGTGCGCGAATGTCTGGCGGGTTACGGCGTCGCCGGTCAGCCACCCAGCGCTTCGGAACGCGTCTTCAACCTGCTCGCGCGAACCGACAAAGGCCAGGTTGATGAGGTCCGCATCGGCATGCGCCGCGGTGGTGCTACGGGTAGGCGATTGCGAGAAGTCGGGCCAATCAAACTTAGCCCATGTAATTTGCGGCTGGGGCAGCGCGGACGACGTCGGCAGTGAGGCCGTGACCAGTGGCTCTTCCAGCTTCAGGCGGACGTCTGTGCCCGTGGGGAGATAAATCTCCGGCTCCGGAAAAATGGGAAACGCCGCCTTGTAAACGATCAGTCCGAGATCGGAGTAGGGATTCCAGGTGGGCAGGTGCCGCAGCCGGCTGTTGATGCGGCCTTCCGGCGTATCGCTGCTGCGGATCCCCTGAATCACGCCTTTCGATACGTTTTCACGTGCGTTCTCTACCTCGGCGAGGGCGGCCGAGAAGGGAACCGAGGTTCCGTCGGATGCGCGCACCGCGCCGAATCGGATATCGAGGGCGGCGGTTTCGTGACGGATGCCCCATCCGACTTTGCGCACCGAGTGAACAACGCCTGCAACAGGGGCGCCGACGGGAAACACCGTTTCACCATCGCAGCTGATCGCTTCCGTCAGAACGCCCTGCACCTCGTCGCCAGCTTTGGCCGTATAGGTGGAAACAGGCGTGGTCAGCCGGACCCAGATGTTCTGACCCGCCGGAATTTCCTCGCACGAAAACGCGCGCGCAGGCATGAGCGTAAGCAGGGCTATCACGGCGGCTGGCCATCCCAGCGATGACAGAACCTTCATGGTGGAAGAGGGGGAAACCCCGTAGCACAGATTGTATTCGAGTCTCCGCATAACCGGGCGGGTTTTGGGCGAAGCATGCGGGAAACGCATCTAATTTGCCAGTACGTCCTCGACCGATGGCCAAACGTTGTCCTGCACGGAACAGTGAAATCGCCGAGCTACTAGCTCAGGAAGCGGAGTCCGCGCGCATGCCGGCCAGCAAGGCGTTGCGGCGGGCGTCGCGGCGAGCGC
>JADMIO010866741.1_pt1 | contig 12577 bp, 7 predicted proteins | sample 8958161 | NCBI WGS metagenome assembly JADMIO01 (sample SAMN16585339, study PRJNA669376) | soil metagenome | isolation source: Crop rotation soil | place: USA: Cullars Rotation, Alabama | collected 2011 | reverse complement strand
GCAGCCCGGGGGACGGCACCCGGTTGACGGTGACGAGCGCGTTCACCGTCAGGTTTCCGAGTCCCACGAGATCCGGCTGCCAGGTCGCCGCGCCGTCGGTGCTGCGGAAGACGCCGCCGCCGAGCGTGCCGGCGTAGACCGTGTTCGCGGCGACGGCGTCGCGCGCGACGGCGCTGACCGTGAGGTCGAGCAGGCCCGTGTTCCGCGGTTGCCAGGTGGCGCCGCCGTCGGGACTGGCGAACACGCCACCGCCCTCGACCCCGGCCAGCAGCTGGCCGCCACCGGCGGCGATCGCCGTCACCGGGCCGTTTGCCGGCAGACCCGCGTTGCCGAAGTGCCAGACGGCTCCGCCATCGGTACTACGGTAGACGCCGCCGGCGACGCCCGCCCACAGCACCGCCGGCGTGACCGGGTCGGCCGCCATCGACAGCACCGGGCCGAGCGGCACCGAGGGAGAGAAGCGGACCGCGCTCCACGTGTCGCCCGCGTCGGTCGTGCGGTAGAGGCCGCCGCCGGTGACCGCGAACACCGTCGCGCCGTCGCCGGAGGGCGGAACGACCAGCGCCGTCACGTCGAGCGAGTCCAGGCCCGCGTTCACCGCCGTCCAGTGGGCCCCGGCGTCCGCGCTCCGGAACACGCCGGCGCCGCGCGATGCCGCGAAGGTCGCCGCCGGCGCGAACGCGACCGCCGAGGCGGGTCCGCCGTCGGGGCCGAGCGGGGTCCAGACGTTCTGCCCCGCGTGCCCGAGCCGCGGTGTCGTCGCGAGGAGAGCGGCGAACGCCGCGCGTCGAAAGAAATACACGGCGCACTAGAGCACACCGCATGCCGCGAAAAGCCATCTGGAAAGACTGTGTGCCCGCTGCACGCGAGCGCACACGCGCGCGGACGTGGCGGACGTGCACGACCCCCCGGGATGGGCCAGTGCGATGGTAGGAGATGGGTCGGTCGCTTGATAGGACAGCGCGGACGATGGAGCCTGCCGGCGCGCTCGAACGATGGTATCCCGACGTCGCCGGCGCGCTGCCGCGGCTCCGTTTCACCAGCCTGCCGACGCCCATCCGCCGTCTGGACGACGTCGAGGGCATCCGAAGCATGTGGGTGAAGTGCGACGATCGTACGAGCATCGCGTACGGCGGCAACAAACCGCGCAAGCTCGAGTTCATCCTCGCCGACGTCGTCCGCCGTCGGCGCGCCGGCGTGGTCACGTTCGGCGGTCTCGGCACGCATCACGGGCTCGCGACGACGATGTGTGCGACCAAGGTCGGGCTCGGCGCCCACGTCGTGATGCTGCCGCAGCCGGTGACACCCGCCGTCCAGCGCATGGTGCTCCTGCACCACGCGCTCGGCGCGTCGCTCCACTTCGCCGCGACCCCGGCGGCGGCGGCGGCGGTGGCCGGCCGGCTGATGGTACGAGGCATCGTGCAGCGGCGACCGCTCGCGCTGGTTCCACCGGGAGGCTCGAACGCGCTCGGCGTGCTCGCGTTCGTCGACGCCGCCCTCGAGCTGGCCGAGCAGGTGATGAACGACGAGCTGCCGGAGCCCGGAACGATCTTCGTGCCGATCGGCAGCGGCGGCACGGTGGCGGGCCTGACGCTGGGCTGCCGGCTCGCCGGGCTGCACACGCGGGTGGTGGGAGTCCTGGTGAACGACCGCATGCCGCCGTCGCCTGCGCGGCTGGCCCGGATGGCGGGCGCGGCATTGTCGATCCTGCGCCGGCATTCGGCGCGGATCCCCCAGGTCCCGCTCCGTTCTGCCGACTTCCCCCGGCTGACCGACCAGCTCGGCCCCGGCTACGGCGCCACGACGCCGGCGGCGGACGCGGCGCGGAAGGTCGCCGGGGCGCGCGACGTCGCGCTGGAGACGACCTACTCCGCGAAAGCGTTCGCGGCGTTGCTCGCGGTCGGTGGCCGCGCCCCGTACCGCGACACCCCCATCCTGTTCTGGAACACCTTCAGCCGCGCCGACCCCGGAGCGGGCCTCGAACGGTGGCCGGACCCTGCCGAGCTTCCCGCGGGGTTGCGGCGGTTCTTCCCGGCTTGAACCGCCCGGCCGCTGGCATCCATCACTATACCCGGATGAACGGATCAACGACCGCGCTCGAAGACCTCCTGGCCCGCCGCATCCTCGTCCTCGACGGCGCGATGGGGACGATGATCCAGCGACACCAGCTGGGGGAGGCCGATTTCCGGGGCGAGCGCTTCGCCGGCCACGACCACGACCTGCAGGGCGACAACGACATCCTGGTCCTGACCCGGCCGGACGTCATCCGCGGCATCCACGACGCCTACCTCGAAGCCGGCAGCGACATCGTCGAGACGAACACCTTCAACGCCAACCGCATCAGCCAGGCGGACTACCGGCTCGAGTCGGCGGTCTACGACCTCAACGTCGCCGCCGCCCGGATCGCCCGCGAAGCCTGCGCGGCGTGGACGGCGAAGACCCCGGACCGGCCGCGCTTCACGGCCGGCGCGCTGGGCCCGACGAACCGCACGCTGTCGATCTCGCCCGACGTCAACGACGCGACGTTTCGTGCGGTCACGTTCGACCAGGTGCGGGACGCGTACGCCGAGCAGGTGCGCGGCCTGATCGACGGCGGCGTGGACCTGCTGCTGGTCGAGACGATCTTCGACACGCTCAACGCGAAGGCCGCCCTGGTCGCGATCGCGGAGGTCTTCGAAGAGAAACGGGTGCGGCTGCCGCTCATGATCTCCGTGACGATCACGGATCGGAGCGGGCGGACGCTCTCGGGGCAGACCGTCGAGGCGTTCTACACCTCGGTGGCGCATGCGAAGCCGCTCAGCGTCGGCCTCAACTGCGCGCTCGGGGCGCGCGAGATGCGGCCGTTCCTCGAGGAACTGGCGCAGGTCGCACGCTCGTACGTGAGCTGTTACCCGAACGCCGGCCTGCCGAACGCGTTCGGCGGCTACGACGAGCAGCCGGAGACGACGGCCCAGCTGGTGCGCGAGTTCGCCGACGCCGGCTTCGTCAACGTCGTCGGGGGCTGCTGCGGCACGACGCCCGATCACATCCGCGCCATCGCCGAGGCCGTTCGCACCGCCACGCCCCGGCCGCGGCCGACCGGCAGCGAGCCGTTCATGCATCTCTCGGGCCTCGAGCCGCTCACCATCCGCCCCGACTCGAACTTCATCATGATCGGCGAGCGGACCAACGTCACCGGCTCGGCGAAGTTCGCGAAGCTGATCAAGGACAATGACTACCAGACGGCGCTCGACGTCGCGCTCGACCAGGTCCGCAACGGCGCCAACGTCATCGACGTGAACATGGACGAGGGCATGCTCGACTCGGAGCGTGCCATGACCACGTTCCTGAACCTGATCGCCACCGAGCCGGAAGCCGCGCGCGTGCCGATCATGGTCGACAGCTCGAAGTGGTCGGTGATCGAGGCCGGCCTCAAGTGCGTGCAGGGCAAGGGCATCGTCAACTCGATCAGCCTGAAGGAGGGCGAGGCCGACTTCCTCTCGAAGGCGCGCCTGGTGCAGCGCTACGGCGCGGCCGTCGTCGTGATGGCGTTCGACGAGACCGGCCAGGCCGACAACACGCGGCGCCGGATCGAGATCTGCGAGCGCGCCTACCGGCTCCTGACCGAGCAGGTCGGCTTCGATCCGCACGACGTCATCTTCGACCCGAACGTGCTGGCGATCGCCACCGGCCTCGAGGAGCACAACGAGTACGCCAAGAGCTTCATCGAGGCGACCAGGCTGATCAAGGAGCGTTGTCCGGGGGCCCGGGTGAGCGGCGGCATCTCCAACCTGTCGTTCGCGTTCCGCGGCAACAACGCCGTCCGCGAGGCGATCAACTCGGCGTTCCTCTACCACGCCATCAAGGCCGGCCTCGACATGGGCATCGTCAACGCCGGCCAGCTGGTCGTCTACGAGGAGATCGCGCCCGAGCTGCTCGAGCGGATCGAGGACGTGCTCTTCAACCGGCGCGCGGACGCGACCGAGCGCCTGGTCGAATACGCGGAGCGCGTGAAAGGTGGCGGCAAGAAGAAGGAGCTGGACCTCTCGTGGCGCGATGCGCCGGTCGGGAAGCGGCTCGAGTACGCGCTGGTGCACGGCGTCGTCGACTTCATCGAGCAGGACACCGAGGAGGCGCGGCAGCAGCTCGTCCGGCCGCTGTCCGTCATCGAAGGTCCGCTGATGGCCGGCATGTCGGTCGTCGGCGACCTGTTCGGCGAGGGCAAGATGTTCCTGCCGCAGGTCGTGAAGAGCGCGCGCGCCATGAAGAAGGCGGTCGCCTTCCTCATGCCGTACATGGAAGCCGAGAAGGCGAGCGGGCAGGGCGGGCCGCAGGGCCGCATCGTGATGGCCACCGTGAAGGGCGACGTGCACGACATCGGCAAGAACATCGTCGGCGTGGTGCTGGGCTGCAACAACTACGAGGTCGTCGATCTCGGCGTGATGGTGCCGGCCGCGAAGATCCTCGAGACCGCGCGCGAGATGAACGCCGACATGGTCGGGCTGTCCGGGCTGATCACGCCGTCGCTCGACGAGATGGTGCACGTCGCCGCCGAGATGACGCGCCAGGGCTTCACCGTGCCCCTGCTGATCGGCGGCGCCACCACCAGCCGCGAGCATACCTCGGTGAAGATCGCGCCGGCGTACGGCCCGCCGGTGGTGCACGTGCTGGACGCGTCGCGGGCGGTGAACGTGGTCGCCAGCCTGCTCGATGGCAAGCAGCGCCCGGCCTTCGATGCCCGCAATCGCGACGAGCAGGAGCGCATCCGGGGCGTGTACGCGCAGAAGGCGGCACGGCCGCTGGTCGCGTTCGCCGACGCCGAGCGTGGGCGCGCGCGCGTGCCGTTCACCCCCGACACGGTCGGCACGCCGTCCTTCACCGGTCGCCGCGTCCTCGACGACGTGCCGCTCGCGGAGCTGGTGCCGCTGATCGACTGGCGCTTCTTCTTCACCGCCTGGGAGCTGCCCGGCCGCACGCCCGCCGAGCTGCAGAGCGATCCGAAGTACGGCGCCGCGGCGAGCGACCTGTACGCCAACGCGACCGCGCTCCTCGATCGCATCGTGAACGAGCGTTTGCTGCGTGCCCGCGGCGTCTACGGCTTCTGGCCCGCGTGCGCCCGCGGCGACGACCTGGTGCTGTTCGCCGACGACGAGCGCCGGACCGAGGCGGCCGTCTTCCCGATGCTGCGCCAGCAGGGCGTGAAGGCGAACGACGCGCCGTACCTGTCGCTCGCGGACTTCGTCGCGCCGCCCGAGGCGGCGGTGCGCGACTACGTCGGTGCCTTCGCCGTCACCGCCGGGCTCGGCGTCGACGCGCTGGTGGCGCGGTTCCAGCAGGATCACGACGACTACTCGGCGATCCTGGTGAAGGCCCTGGCCGACCGTCTCGCCGAGGCGTTCGCCGAATGGCTGCACCTCCAGGCGCGCCGTGCCTGGGGCCACGAGACCACCACCGCGCCGAAGATCGAGGACCTGCACAAGGAGCGCTTCCGCGGCATCCGTCCCGCCTTCGGCTATCCGGCCTGTCCGGATCACACCTTGAAGGGGCCGCTGTTCGACCTGCTCGCCGCGGGCGAGGTGGGTATCACGCTCACGGAGCATTTCGCGATGCTGCCGGCGGCGGCGGTGAGCGGGCTGTACCTGGGTCACCCCGACGCGCGCTACTTCGCCCTCGGTCGCATCGGACGCGATCAGGTCGAGGCGTACGCAGCCCGCCGCGCCATGCCGGTCGCCGAGGTCGAGCGCTGGCTCGCGCCCAACCTCGGTTACGATCCATCCCGCGCCGGCGCGGTCGCGGACGCCTCGGCCGCCCGCCGGCGTTCGACGGCCTGAGCGCATCGTCGGGACGGATGGAGTTCCAGCGGTCGATCGCGAGCGCGTCGTTGCTGCTCGCGCTCGCCGTCGGCGGAGCGCTGCGCTGGACGCCGGCCGAGGCCGTCGCCGATCTGCGGCCGCGTCCCGACGCGCTCGAGTACGAGGAGGCCGCGCGCAGCCTGCTGGCCGGCCGCGGCTACACGCTGCCGATCGCCGGCGAGCTGCAACCACCGCGGTATCCGGCGGGGATGTCGCTCGCGATCGCGCCCGTGCTGTGGGCGTCGGGGGGCCAACCCGGCTCCGGCCGGCTGGTGGTGTGGCTCGCAGCGCTGGCGACGCTTGCCGGTGTGTGGCGGCTGGTGCGGCCGGTCGCGGGAACGATCGGCGCGCTGGTGGCGGCGCTGGTGGTGGCGTCGTCGCCGGCGCACGTGTCGTGGTCGAAGGCGGTCATGAGCGACGTGCCCGCCGCTGCCGTGGTGACGTGGCTGGCCTGCATGGCTGTCGGCGGCGAGGCCGCCCGCTCGCCGTGGCGCGCCGCGCTGTTCGGCGTCGCGGTCGGGGCGTCGTCGCTGGTGCGACTCAGCCTGCCGCTCATCGCCCTGCCGCTCGTGCTCGTTCGGTGTCGACATGGCCGCGACGGCGCCGCCTGCGTGGCCGGCATCGTGCTCGGGCTCGTGCCGGTGCTGGCGATGAACGCCGTGTCGTTCGGCGCGCCGTGGCGCACCGGCTACGACTACTGGGTGCGCTGGCCGAGCTTCGACGTGCACGCTGCGTTCGCGCCGCCGTTCGGGGCGACGCAGGGCAACGTGCCCGCGTACCTGCGTCTGCTGGCGGGACGGGGGTCGCTCTATTCGCCGGCGGTCGCGCTGTGCGCGCTGCTCGGCGCGGTGGTCGCGTGGCGTGCGGGCAGCGCCAGGCGGCGCACCGCGGTGGCGGCGCTCGGCGTCATCCTGGCCACCCTCGGGGTCTATGCCGCCTACTTCTGGCAGTCGGAGCGGTTCGTCCTGCCGATCGTTCCGATGGCCGCGACGCTGGCGGGATTGGCGGTCGGCGACGGCGTCGGCTGGCTGGTGCGCGGGCCGTTGCTGGTCGCGCTCGGCGCCGGCGTCGCGATCACGGTCGCCACGCCGGGCGTCTTCGATCCGCCCGATCGCAACCTGCACGAGGTGGAGACGCTGACCGCGCTGCAGCAGGCGACGCCGCCGGACGCGGTCATCCTCGCGCGCACCAGCGTCCTGCTCGCGGAACGCTACCTGCGCGCCGACGGCGCCGACCGCATCTGGGTTTCGATCGACGCCGATCAGCATCTGCAGGTGCTGCACCTCCGCGGCGAGGATCCCGAGAGCCGTCCAGGCGGTCGTTGGATCGAGCCCGCGGTCGCCAGCGTCGGCGACATGGATCGCACCGCCGCGATGCTCGCGCGTCACCTGGCGGCGGGGCGCCGCGCGTTCATCGTCGCGCAGCCGAACAGCCATCTGCCGTTCATGGGGGCGCTCGACCAGACGCTTCACACGCGCTTCGCGCTGCGACCCGCGGGCACGGCCGGACCGTATCGCCTGCTCGAGATCGCGCCGCGCTGAGCTCAGCGCCGGCGCAGCGCCACCGCTTCCGCGAACCGCCGTCGCTCCTCCTCGGTCTGGTTCGGGTTGCGGTCGGGATGGTTTTCCTTCACGAAGCGGCGCCACGCCGTCATGAAGCGCCGCTCGCTGCAGTTCGCCGGCAATCCGAGCCGCTCGAGGAGCGCCCCCGGCTGCTCCGCCAGCGGCTGCTTGCGCTTCGTGACCCGCCGCGGCTTCGGCGCCGGCGTGTTCCAGCGCTCGACCAGCTCGAGCCACCAGCGGAAGTCATGAAGCATCTCGGCGTACGAGCGCTGCGACTGGCGATGATCGGGGAACCACTCGCGGTGCAGCAGGCGCAGGTAGTGCTGCACGCGGTTCGCGAGATCGGGAGTGAGCGCGACGCCGCGGTGACGGGACAGCTCCTCGAGCAGCGCCTCGCTCTCCTGGATGAAGAACGAGCGCCGGACGTGCCATCGCTGATGGACGGCCTTGCCGATCCACGGATGAAGGCGCCGTAGAAGGGCGCGCGCTCCGCTCGCCTGCAACATGCGAACGCTCGTTGATGCGACCCGCGACGGCGATTGTCAACGCGACGGCGGGCTTGACTGTGCGCCGAGCACGATCGCCTGCCGCGGCCGCAGCACGCCGGTGAAGCGCGGATCCGGGAGCGGATCGTCGCTCGCCAGCGCGACGCAGCCGGGCGCCGCCACGGGCTGCGGATCGTCGGTGAAATTCACCAACGTGGTCCAGCGCTCGCCCTCGTGCTCGCGCACGAAGGCGAGCACGCCCTCGGGCGCGTCGCGGAGCGCCATCCCGCCCACCCGCAGGGCGGGGGTGCGACGCCGCAACGCCAGCACACGCCGGTAGAGGTGGAGGATCGAGCCCGGATCGTCGCGCAACGTCTGTGCGTTCCGCGCGGTCGCGTCCGGCGGCCACGGCAGCCACGGGTCGGCGGTCGGCCAGCCGTGCGTCGGCGCGGCGGACCAGGGGATCGGCGCGCGACAACCATCGCGGCCGCCGGGGTCGAGCACGCGCTCGCGCGGCACGACGGCATCCTCCAGGCCCAGCTCCTCGCCGGCGTACAGGAAGGGCGTGCCGCGCAAGGTGAGCAGCAGGACCGCCGCCGCGCGTGCCGCCTCCTCCGAGCCGAAGCGCGTGCGGTGGCGCGGGATGTCGTGGTTCGAGTTCACCCACGTCGGCCAGGCAGCGATCGGGTCGTGCGACGCCTGCACGGCGGCGATGCGCTGGCGCCACGCGCCGGCGTCCCACGGCGTGCGCACCGCGGCCGGCAGCTCGAAGAGCAGGTGGAGCTCGTCGCCGGCGCCGAAGTACTCCGCGTGGGTGGTGGCGAGCAGCAGCCACACCTCGCCGATCAGCACGCGATCGCCGGGGTAGCGGTCGACCAGCGCGCGCAGCCGGCGCAGCAGCGGGTGCGTCGACGGCTCGTCGTTGAGCGCGCAGTGCGGAATGCCGGCCAGGTGCGGCGGCTCGTCCGGCAGCGCGGGGTCCTTGCCGAGCCCGTGCACGACGTCGACCCGGAAGCCGTCGATGCCGCGGTCGAGCCAGAAGCGGACGACGTCGTGCATCGCGGCTTCGACCGCGGGGTTGCGCCAGTCGAGGTCGGGCTGACCGGGCAGGAACATATGGAGGTAGTACTGGCCGGTCGCCTCGTCGAAGGTCCACGCCTTCGTCTGCGGCGGGAACGCCGCCATCCAGTTGTTGGGCGGGCCGCCATCGGCAGCCGGGTCGCGCCAGACGTACCAGTCGCGCCGCGGGTCGGAGCGCCGGGAGCGCGCGGCGCGGAACCACGGATGCTCGTCGGACGTGTGATTCGGTACCCAGTCGAGCAGCAGCTTGATGCCGCGCGCGTGGGCGTCGTCGCGCAGCCGGTCCAGGTCGGCGAGCTTGCCGAACAGCGGATCGACGTCGCAGTAGTCGCTGACGTCGTAGCCGTAGTCCTTCATCGGCGAGCGGAAGATCGGCGACAGCCAGACCGCGTCGACGCCCAGCCAGGCGAGGTGGTCGAGCCGGCGGCGGATGCCTTCGAGATCGCCGACGCCGTCGCTGTTCGTATCCAGGAACGAGCGCGGGTAGATCTGGTAGACGACCGCACCTTGCCACCACGGGACCGACATCGGCGCGATCATGCCGCCTGTCCCGCGATCGGCAAAGCCGCGCTCGCGCGGCCCGGTGGCGGTGCGGTATGGTCGCGGTGGAGGATCGATGCGGGACCGCAGCAGGGCACGCCGGTGGCGGCGACACGCGGGGGCGGCGGTGTGGATGGCGGTGCTGGCGACCGCGCAGGCCGGCGAGCCGCCGATTCCACCGCCGTCGCGTGCGACCTTGGAGGCGCTGCGGGTGCAGCGCAGCGGCGAAGCGGTGACGCTGGGCTCGCTCCTTCCCGCCGACGAGCCGGCGGTCGTAGCGCTCTGGGCCAGCTACTGCGTCGCGTGCCGCGCCGAGGGCGGCGTGCTGGCGGACACGCGCAGCCGCTTCAAGGATCGCGGCATGCGCGTGATGATCGTGCTGGCGGACGTCGACGATCCCGCCGCTGCGAAGCGCTTCGCCAGCGACGTGCGCGCGCCGGTCGAGCCGCTGCCGATCGCCAAGGCGCAGGAGGACGCGGCCGAGGACCTGGCACCCGAAGGCTTCCCCACCAACTACCTGGTGCGCGGCGAGCGCGTGCAGCGCATCGACCGTCTCCTCAAGGCGGCCGACGTCGCGGCCTTCTTCCAGCAGCCGTGACCGAGGTCGTCATGACGGCGCGCTTCGCGGCGGCGCCGGAGCGGGTGTTCGCCGCGCTGACGGATCACGTCGGGTTCGGCAAGGTGGTCGGCGCCCGGATCAGCCTGGAGCGTCCCGGCACGCCACCGCCGAACGGCCTCGGGGCGGTGCGCGCGGTCGCGGCCGGCGGGCTCACGGTGCGCGAGGAGGTGGTGCGGTTCGAGCCGCCGCACGCGATGGACTACCGGGTCATCGCGGGCGCGCCGTTCACGGATCACCTGGGCACGCTGCGGATCACGCCGGCCGACGGCGGCAGCCGCCTCGACTACACGATCCGCTTCGCCTGGCCGTGGTATCTCGGTGGCGACGCCGTCGGCGGCCTGGTCGGTGCGGCGCTACGGCGCCAGATCGGCGCAGGGCTGGAACGGCTGGCGGCGAGCCTGGCCGCCTGAAACGGAAAAGGCCGCGGACACCGGGTGCCCGCGGCCTCTCCAGGGACGGAGCCGGACGGCTATCTGGTGGGCGTCATCTGGAAGGTTCCCACCGTGCCGACGGTGCCGACCGTACCGGTCTTGGTGCCACCGGTGCCGGTGCTCGTGAACCCGGTGGTCGCGAGCGGCGCGATGCAGATCGCATTGCCGACGACGGTCGAGATCTTCGACGGCGGCGGATCGCTCGGGATGCGGAGGCCGAAGGTCGCCACCAGCATTCCGTTCGACATGGTCTGGATGCACTGCGGAGCCAGCGTCACGTCCGCCGTGGTCGGATCGTCGTCGGCGAGGCTGGGCAGGTCGATCTTCTTGAGGACGAGGTTGAGGCCCTTCTCGAGCTTGCCGCCGAGCGCGCACGGCAGGAGATCGTCTGCCGGCTTGTTGACGCACAGGATGCGCTGGAAGACCTGCGCCGGGTCGGCATTGATCGGATTCTCCACCATCGCGAAGTCGAGGAGCTGGAGGCCCTGTGCGGTCGCGACCAACGTTCCCGACCCGTTCGTGGCCGAGCCCAGCCCGACGTTGACGCCGACCCGGAAGTCGGCGCGCAGGCCGACGGCGACGCGCTGGTGCGAGTCGATCAACTCGATGCGGACCTGCGGGACGTGGAGGTCCACCGACTCGTTGGCCGGACCGCGGCGGCCGCTGACGATGGGGGCGAAGGTGGGAGGCGTGATGCGGGCGCTGATCGGCTCATCGTCCGGGTAGGCGCCGAAGGCCGAAATCCCCGCGCCCTTGAGCAGGCCCGCGGTGATCGGGATGGTGGTCTGGTTCGGCGGATCCCCGAAGGTGATCGTGCTGACCGTCTCGGCCTGCTTCGCCAGCAGGCCGGTCTGGGTGACCGCCTCCAGGAACTCGTTCAGGCCGTTCGGCGTGACCGCGACCGCCAGGTTGTATGCGCCGCCGTTCGGCTGCGCGTCGGGGAACGCGGGCGGCGTCGTGCGCACCGGGCCGGTGAACGAGGCCGGGAGCTGGTAGGCGCCCGACGGGGTCCCGAGCCCGGCCACCGGCGCGGTGGGATCGATGCCGACCGCCATCCACGCGGCCAGCCCGGTTCCGTCCAGCGTCGCGGCGTCGAAACGGGTGTCGTAGGAGACCAGGACCGGCGGCTCGTCGAACGGCGTGACGCCCTTGACGCGGGTCCGGACCGCGGCCTTGACGACCGGCAGCTTCGGCTCGGTCAGCGCGACGGTGCCGGTCTTCGCGAGCTTGGCGAAGATCTTCTCGATCGCGCCGCCGATCGGGCTCTTCTGGAAGGGCTGGTGATTGCCCTGGTAGTCGTCGGGATCGTTGAGCGCGCCGGCGAGGCCGCTGATGATGCCGTCCTCGACCCGGCCGCCGCCCAGTCCGGCGCACCCGGAGACGTCGAAGTGCTCGCCGGTGACGATCGGCTCCTGCAGCTCGCTGACCTCGACCCGGCCGTTGCTCACGCCGATGCCGTAGAGCAGGTCGGCGTTCAGGTTCGTCGCCGTGGCGTGGTCGCCGCAGTCCTTCCCGTCGCTGTCGAGCGTCCAGTCGAACTCGAGCCGGGGAATCAGGATGTGGACGTGGAGCGTGTTGTTGAGGAAGTCGACCGTCACGGTCGGCGTCTGGATCGCGGCGTTGCTGACGGTGTACCCGGACCAGCAGAACTGCGGTCCGCCCAGGCCCCAGGCCGCGCAGTCGCTGTCGGGATGGTAGACGTTCATGCTCTTGACGAGGTCGGCGACCTTCTCCGGAATGGTGTTCTCGCGCACGAACTGCTCGAGGCGGTCGAGTCCGGAGCTGCTGAGGCGGGCGCCGGCGGCGAGGTGGCTGCGGCCGCCGTGGCGGGTACGATCGCCGATCACGACGGCGCGCCGCTCGACGGTCTTGAGAGAGCCGCGCGTCACCTCGATCACGATCGGCCGGAACATCTTCGTCGCGCTCGGGACCGGCACGTCGACGAAGGCCTGGAACAGGTTGCTGGGACCGCTGACCGCGACCGGCACGCCGTCGACCGTGACCTTGAGGCCGGCCGCGGGAGCGTCGG
>JADMIO011621178.1_pt1 | contig 12578 bp, 14 predicted proteins | sample 8958161 | NCBI WGS metagenome assembly JADMIO01 (sample SAMN16585339, study PRJNA669376) | soil metagenome | isolation source: Crop rotation soil | place: USA: Cullars Rotation, Alabama | collected 2011 | reverse complement strand
GGCTCCATCCGCCAGCCGGCCGCCTTCACCGGCACGGTCGGCATCAAGCCGACCTACGGCCGCTGCTCGCGCTGGGGGATCGTGGCCTTCGCCTCGTCGCTGGACCAGGCCGGGCCCATCGCCCGGACCGTCGAGGACGCGGCCATCCTCCTGAAGTCGATGGCCGGCCACGACCCGCGCGACTCCACCAGCCTCGACGTGGAGACGCCGGACTTCGCGAGCTTCGTCGGCAAGTCGGTGAAGGGCCTGCGGATCGGCGTGCCCAAGGAGTACCGCGTCGACGGCATGCCCCACGAGATCGACACGCTCTGGGAGCAGGGGATCGCCTGGCTGAAGGACGCCGGGTGCGAGATCGTCGAGGTCTCGCTGCCGCACACCAAGTACGCGCTGCCGGCCTACTACATCGTGGCGCCGGCCGAGGCCTCCTCGAACCTCGCCCGCTACGACGGCATGCGCTACGGCCTGCGGGTCGACGGCCAGAACCTGACCGACACCTACGAACTGACCCGCGCCAAGGGGTTCGGCGAGGAGGTCAAGCGCCGCATCCTGATTGGGGCCTATGTGCTCTCGGCCGGTTACTACGACGCCTATTACCTGAAGGCGCTGAAGGTCCGCCGGCGCATCGCCCAGGACTTCGACGACGCCTTCGAGAAGGTCGACGCGCTGCTGACGCCGACCGCGCCCAGCGCCGCCTTCGCGCTCGGCGAGAACGCGTCCGATCCGGTGGCGATGTACCTGAACGACATCTTCACGGTGACGGTGAACCTGGCGGGCCTGCCGGGCATGAGCCTGCCGGCCGGCCTCGACGCCTCCGGCCTGCCGCTCGGCCTGCAGCTGATCGGCCGGGCGCTCGACGAGGGCACGCTGTTCTCGCTGGGCGGGGCGCTGGAGAAGGCGGCCAACTTCCAGGGGCGGCCGGAAGCCTGGTGGCGGCGCTGAGGGCTTAGTCCTTCAGCCGCGCCAGCGCCGGCCGCATGGCCCGGGCATAGTCGAAGATCGTCTGGCCTGCGCCGCGCAGCAGCGCCGGGTTGAAGGCGCCGGTGCAGACCTGGCGGTGCATGGCCGCGCCCGGCGTGCGCGGGACCGGCTTTTCCCAGGCCGCGGGCTTGATGGAGCGGGCGAGCGCCTTGTCCTTGTCGTCGTAGCGGACGGTCGAGACCACCCGCATCCGCGAGCGGCCGCAGTCGAACTCCACCTGGCTGGATTCCAGGAACACCCGCTGCGGCGGATGGTCGGGCAGCACCACATAGGCCCAGGCGTGGGGGAAGGGGCCGGCCCGCGTCACGCTGCCCACGTCGACCACGCTCAGGCCTTCGGTCCCGGAGAAGGACAGCACCGCAAAGGGTTCGGCCGCGGCCGGTCGCGGCGCAAGCGCTGCGAGCGCGGCCAGGGCGAGAAGGGCGGGGAGGGGGCGCATCGCCTGCGGCTTCGCACGCCGGGCGCGGCCGAGCAACGCCGGGTTGCGTCAGGGCGCGCGCGTCGGCGCCGTGTTGGGCTCGGGCGCGACCTCGGCCTCGTCTTCCTCCGGCAGCACCTCGCCGTGCACCGCCAGCGCGGGGCCGATCCACAGGGCCTGCTGCAGGTGGTCGTCGCGTGGTCGCGTGGTGTTGGGATGCACCAGCACGCTCAAGGGCCCGTGGTTCAGCATCAGCCACGGGACGAGCGCCGCGAACACCTCGGGCGGAAAGGCGATCTGGTACATGGCCTGGTCGTGCGGCCCCACCTTCGCCTCGTGCCAGCGGCCGAGCCGCACGGCGAACCGCTCGGCCAGCGCCTGGCGCAGCCATTCGGCGTGCGGGCGGGTCGTCGCCGGGTCGAAATAGACGTGGGCGTGGTAGCTGGCGATCTCCGCGATCGGCCGTGGCGGATGTGTCATTACGGGACTCGAACTGGGATTTGCGACTGATCTGGTGATGCGCCAGCCAAAGGTGAAGCTCGGCCGAATCGCCCGCCGCGACAGCGGGTCGCAGATTTTTAACCTCTACTTAGCGCTTTCCCATTTTCCCGAAGGCCATAAGGCGCCAAATTAAGGGAATGAGCCTTTCCCTCGGTTCGGTGGTCGAACTCGTCTGGTGGGCGTCCTTCGCGGCCCTGCTGACGGCGCTCGCTGTGCGGGCGGTGCGCGACTTGCTCGCGAGCCGCGCGCGAAACCGTGCCCGCGAGGAGTCTTCGATCGCGCCGGTGATCCGGCGTTTCGAAGAAGAACAGCTGGCGCGCATGGAGGCTGACGGCGTGCCGCTCTGGAAGCCCGATCCCGCCAAGCTGAAGCGGATTTCAGAGCGCCAGAGCTGAGCGGCGCCAAACCTGCAATCGGTTCAATCAACCTGCCTCTTTTTTCCAGTGTGGGACAGGTTCGCAGGCTCGGGCTGGATCACCCCGGATCCGTGTTGGCCCGGGCCTGCGGCGTACGCTTTTCCGTAAGAGTCTTTTTTCCTTAAAGTCTTCGGCCGGCCGGGCTTCCAGCCCGCGCCGGCTTGTGCTTGTCTCGCGCCCCGAGGGAAGACGCTCAAGGAAAACGAAATATGAGATTTGCCGCGATCATGACGGCGGGCGCGATGCTCGGCCTGGCCAGCCCGGCCCTGGCGGCGGAGTGCGTGCGTCCGGACGCCCCCGCGGCGGTGGATGGCGCCACCGCCACCATGGAGCAGCTGATGGCCGCCAAGACCGCCGTCACCGACTTCATGACCAAGTCCGACACCTACCAGACCTGCATGATCGACGACGTCGCGGCCCAGAAAGCGGCGGCGAAGGCCGCCAAGACCAAGTTCGATCCGGCGATCGCCAAGGCCGCCGACGCCAAGATCGGCGAGAACCAGGCCGACAAGGAACGGGTGGGACAGGCGTTCAACGCCGCGGCCAAGGCCTATAAGGCCGCGCACCCCTCGTAAGCGTCCGCGAATCGTCCCAGAGCTTTTCGGATCAGGTGGCGTCACCTGATCCGATCAAAAAAGCTCGTCAGCTTGAAGTTCAGAGTGCGGCGGGCGCCCGAGCCGGCAGCCAAGTCAGGCTGTTGCGTTTCGGGGCCTGCGCAACGATTTCGCGCCCTACGGGATTAACCATATTCCTGCGGCGTACTGTGCCATTTTGACGTAAGAGGCGTCAGGTCCTGCATATACGCGCCGGGCCGAAGCGGAGATGCGGCATGTGGACAAGGCTGGGTGCGACCCTCTGCGCAGGACTTGCTGTCGTGGCGGTCGCTGACGCCGCCAACGCGCGGGCCCGCAGCGGGCGAGCCCCCGCTGCGCGAGCGACAGCTGCCCCGCGTGCGCCGCGCGTCGCGCCGCCGACTGTCACGCCGGTGGGCTACGTGCCCGCGCCGCGCCGCACCAAGGCGCCGGATGCGGCCCTGCGTCCGGAGTTTTCGGAAGGCGAGTGGGGCCCGGCCATGCGCGAGCAGCTAAGCCCCAAGGACCTGGCGGGCGCGGCGGTGGCGCTCAACGAGAAGGACAAGCTCGACGAGGTGCGAGTCAGGTCCACGCTCTCCAAGATGCACGAGCGCCAGCTGCAGGACGCCCAGCCGCTGATGACCAGCAGCCTGGACCAGCCGCTGAAGGAGGCTTCGCCCGAGAAGGTCGAGCTGCCGGTGGGCCTCGATTTCTCCAAGCTGGGCTTCACGATCAACCAGCACGCCAACTAGCCGCGTTCGCGGCTCAGGCGACGAGGGCCTTGCCGTCCAGGCGAAAGGCCAAGCTTCCGTCCGCGAATTGCGCTAGGGTGCAGCATCGGCGTGGGCTGCGCCGACTTTCGGTCGCTTGGGTTTCGACAGGGCGGGTCATGGGGGTGTTGGGTATTGCGACGCGCACGTGCGTCGCCTTGGGAATGCTTGCGGTCGCCGGTGCGGCTGCGGCCGATTCCTATCATCTCCCGGAGAAGCCGCAGGCTGCGCCGCGCGCATCGATCGGCGAGGCGCTCGGCGCGGCGCCGTCGCCGGGACAGCCGCTGGACCTGACCGCGCTCGGCACCCCGATGGCCAGTCCGCCGGCCGGCAAGGCCAGGTCGGAGGTGCATGGCGCGCAGTCCATGTACAATCACGACGACCGTTCCACCTTCACCCATGACCCGGCGACCGCTCAGCCGCCTTTCAGCCACCCTGCGCCGATCACGGCTGAGGTTCCTGCGGGCCTGACGCTGAACGGAGGGGCCTTCTCGGTGCAGCAGGGCGGCCCCTGAAGCGTCACGCCGACGCTTCCGCTGAGGCGCGCGGCGGACTACATCTCCCCCTATGAGCGAGACATCGAACCTGATCGCCGGCCGCACCGGCTCGTGGGAAATCGTCCTGGGCCTAGAGGTCCACGCCCAGGTCGCCTCCAACGCCAAGCTGTTCTCCGGCGCGGCCGTCGGCGCCGGCGCGGCCCCCAACAGCCAGGTCAGCCTGGTGGACGCGGCCATGCCCGGCATGCTGCCGGTCATCAACCGCCACTGCGTGGAGCAGGCGGTGAAGACCGGTCTTGGGCTCAACGCCCAGATCAACCTGAAGAGCCGCTTCGACCGGAAGAACTATTTCTACCCCGATCTGCCGCAAGGCTATCAGATCAGCCAGTACCAGCACCCGGTGGTGGGCGAGGGCGAGATCCTCGTCGAGCATGACGACGGCACGACCTTCAAGGTCGGCATCGAGCGGCTGCACCTGGAGCAGGACGCGGGCAAGAGCCTGCACGACCAGGATCCCAACGCCACCTACGTCGACCTGAACCGGGCCGGCACCGCGCTGATGGAGATCGTCTCGCGGCCGGACATGCGCTCCTCGGCCGAGGCCGCCGCTTACGTGAAGAAGCTGCGCACGATCCTGGTCTACCTCGGCACCTGCGACGGCGACATGGAGAAGGGCAACCTGCGCGCCGACGTCAATGTCTCGGTCCGCCGCCCGGGCGAAGGCCTGGGCACGCGCTGCGAGATCAAGAACGTCAACTCCTACCGCTACATCCAAGCCGCCATCGAGTACGAGGCGCGCCGCCAGATCGAGATCCTCGAGGACGGCGGCAAGATCGACCAGGAGACCCGCCTGTTCGACCCCGGCAAGGGCGAGACGCGGTCGATGCGCTCCAAGGAGGAGGCGCACGACTACCGCTACTTCCCCGATCCCGACCTCTTGCCGCTGGAGCTCGACCCCGCCTGGGTGAAGGCGCTCCAGGCCGGGCTGCCCGAACTGCCGGACGCCAAGAAGGCGCGGCTGCAGTCGCAGTACGGTCTGACGGCCTACGACGCCGGCGTGCTGATCTCCGAGCAAGACAAGGCCGACTTCTACGAGGCGGCGGTGAAGGGCCGCGACCCCAAGCTCACCGCCAACTGGGTGACCAACGACCTAGCGGCCAAGCTGTCGGCGGCCGGCAAGTCGTTCGGCGAGAGCCCCTTCGGTCCGGAAATCATCGCCGAGCTCACCGGCCTGATCGAGGAGAACGTCATCTCCTCGAAGATCGCCAAGGACGTCTTCGAGCGGATGTGGGCCGGCGAAGGCGGCCCACGCGAGATCGTCGAGAAGCAGGGCCTGCAGCAGGTCAGCGACACCGGCGCGCTGGAGGCGATCATCGACAAGCTGATCGCCGCCAACCCGGGCCAGGCCGAGGCGGTGAAGACCAAGCCCCAGGCGATCGGCTGGTTCGTGGGTCAGGTGATGAAGGAGACCGGCGGCAAGGCCAACCCGGGCGCCATCAACCAGATGCTCCGCGCCAAGCTGGGCGGCTAGGTCCTAAGGCGTTTTTGGCTCAGATCGAATCATCTGAGCCAAAAAGGCTCGTCGTTTTAAGAGTTTAGAGCGCGACGGGCGCCTGAACCGGTATCCACTTCAGGCTGTCGCGCTCTAGTCGCCCGGCACGATCTCGAAGATCATCCCGCTCGGGCCGGTGAGCATGTAGTCGCGCTCCACGTGATACCAGCTGTAGCCGCGCGGCGGCGCGCGCAGCCGGTAGCGCGGATAGTCGCGGACCATGTCGCCGCGATACATCGGCGGCAGGTAGGCTCCGCGCCGCCAGCCCGGATAGCCGCCCCGAGGGGCGGATCGGTAGTAGGCGGGTGGCGGCGAGGGCGGGGGGTAGGACCAGCGGCGGTTCGAGTAGTACTCGGACTGACGGCTGCGTTCCGTGTTGCGGCCATCCCAACGGCGGCGCTCATAGTCGTCGCGACGCTCGTAACGGTCTTCGCGGCGTTCCCAGCTCTCCTCACGCGACCAGCGCCCTTGCGCCTGGGCGGGCGTAGCCGCCAGCGGGCCTGCCACCGCCACGAGGGCGGCCAGGCTGAGGAAAAGACGCTTCATCCGCACGTCTCCAATCGGTCGGACCGGCTCCCTGTACGTCCCACGATCCGACCACCTTTAAGCGTCCGGTCCTGAACTCGACCTGAACGCGAACGCGCTGGCGTGTCTCGAAACACGACTCGCCCGTCACAAGAAAACCCTAACCTTCACCGGCAGGGAAAGTTCGACTTGCGGCGTCCTGCGCGACGCCCTTTATGCAAAGACGTCCCCAAGTTCAGGGCAGGAGCTGCAGATGGCTGCGCCGATCGACGTCCACTATGCGCCGACTCCCAACGGCCACAAGGTGGTCATCGCCCTGGAGGAGATGGGCCTTCCGTACAAGATCATCCGGGTCAACATCGGCGCCGGCGACCAGTTCACGCCGCAGTTCCAGGCGATCAGCCCCAACGGTCGCATCCCGGCGATCGTCGATCCCGATGGGCCCGGCGGAGAACCGATCTCGATCTTCGAGTCGGGCGCCATTCTGCAGTACCTGGGCCGCAAGACCGGCCTCTTCTACCCCGCCGACGAGCGGGCCCGGGTCAAGGTCGACGAATGGGTGTTCTGGCAGATGGCGGGCCTGGGGCCGATGGCCGGCCAGCGCAACCACTTCCGCAACTATGCGCCAATGTTCCTGGCCGACCAGCGGCAGACGGCCTATGGCGCCAACCGCTACACCAACGAGGTCCACCGGCTGTACGGCGTGCTCAACCGCCAGCTCGCGGGGGGCGAATATGTCGCGGGCGACTACTCGATCGCCGACATGATCTCCTGGCCCTGGGTACAGGGGCGTTCTGACGCAGCCCTGGAGATCGAGGCGTTCCCGCACCTGAAAGCCTGGAAAGACCGCGTCGGCGAACGGCCGGCCGTGCAACGCGCACTCGAGGCGGGCAAAAAGTCCAGTGAAGACTTGCAGTTGCAGGCGGCGGGGGCGATGGGCGAAGCGGCCCGCAAGATCCTGTTCAACCAGCGCGCCCGTTAAGTCCCTGGCGATACAGGTTTCACCCAGGTGAAGGCTGCGACAACGGCGTCTGTTGCTGCGACGCCACGGGTCCTCGGCGATTAACTATATGTTCAGCCGCGGGTCATTCTCCTTGCACACAGGATGACCGGGATAGATGTCCAGAACGGATGTCACTGGTCGGAATGGGGTGAGGAACATGCTCATGAGCATGGATACGGAAACCACTGCTGGGCTCCCGCTGCCGGGGCCCGAGTCCACGGGTGACGAACTCTTCCGCCTGGGGCTGCTCTACTCGACGGGACAGGGCGGCGCGCCGCTCGACTACGTCTCGGCTCACATGCTGTTCAACCTCGCGGCGATGCGCGGCTCGCTCGAAGCCAAGGTCTACCGCAAGGAGCTGAGCCAGGAGATGGCCGCCGAGGAAGTTGCCGAGGCCCAGCGCGCCGCGCGCGAATGGCTGGCCCACGGCTGATCCGCCGCCTCTGGCGTGCGTGACGGCGGCAAGCGGCGGCAATCCGCCGGGCCCGACACGCTGTTTTGCGGATGAATTGCGCCGTCGGCTCGAACCGGCGCTCTAGTTCACCGTCCGCTCGCCCAGCGCGTAGCTGAACCCGAACTGCACCGGCGTCAGGTCGCGGATGTATTGCTGGATCCACAGGCCAGCCGCCGCCACGCCCGACCGCGGCACGAAGACGATGTCGAAGCGCCGCAGCGGCACCAGGTCCGCGCCCGGCGCTCGCATTCCCCGCGACAGGTCGACCCGCCGGATCATGCCGCGGCCGTCGGGCCCGCGGCGGATGATGATCACCCGCTTCGCATCGGCGCTGGTCTTGAAGCCCCCGGCCTGAATGATGGCCCGCAACGCGTCGGCGTCGCCCTGCATGTCGTAGACCGCCGAGGTGGTGACCTCGCCGCCCACGAACACCTTCATCGGCGCGGCCCGCACGGCGACGCTCACCTCCGGCCGCAGCAGCTGGGCTGCATAGGCCTGGCCAACGCTCGCCTGCGCCTCTTCGATGGTGCGGTCGGCGACCATCACCGGGGCGATCAGCGGCAGGGCGATTCGTCCGTCCGGCTGCACCGACACGGTCTTGTTGAGCTCCGGCGCAGACACAATCGAGACCTCGACCTCGTCGCCCGGATAGAACCGGTAGGGCGGCTCGTAGTCCGTCCAGTCGGCGTAGGGGATGTTGCTGAACCCCTCGGCCCCGGGGCCTGGACCCGGTGTCGCCGGCGAGGCGCACGCGGTCGCGAACAGGGCTCCGAGAAGCACCAGACGGCGGGTGGGGCGAAGGGAAGCAGCCATGGCCCAAAGGTTAAGGAGAATGGGTAACGGAGCGTTAATCGCGCCCGGCCAGGGTGTAGCGCAAGTCTTCAAGGTAGCAGAATCAGCATGGCTTCGCCGGGCGCATGGACATCGGGACGCGAGGGACCGCCGACACCGGCCGCGCCCGCACGCCTGCGCTACGACTGGTGGGACCTGCCGGCCATGCTCTGGCGCGAGCGCTGGCTGATGGTCCTGGTGTTCCTGGTGATCTTCGTGCTGGGGGCGATGGCCGCCTTCACCATGAAGACCACCTATCCGGCCACCTCCAGCGTGCTGGTCCGCCTGGGCCAGGAATATGTCTACGAGCCCCGCGCCGGCGACGCCGGCCGCGGTGCGGTGCCGGAAGCCGACACGGTCATCCAGTCGGAAACCGAAATCCTCTCCAGCGCCCACCTGAAGCAGCGGGTGATCGAGCGCCTGGGCCTGGGCCTGATCTATCCCGAGCTCGCCAAGAAGTACGCCACCGCCGCGCCAGACCAGAAGCGCAAGATCATGGGCCAGGCGATCCAGGAGATGACCTCGGACTTCAAGACCGAGACCGCGCCGGACACCCCGATCATCCGGGTCGCCTTCACCCACGAGAACCCCGAGGTGGCGGCCAAGGTGCTGAACACCCTGCTCGAGGAATACCTGCTCTATCGCCGCAACGTGCTGGCCGAGATCACTTCCCCGGCTCTGGAGGCCCAGCGCCGGCAGTTCGAACAGCAGCTTTCCAAGGCCGACGACGCCTACGAGCAGTTCCTCAACGCCAACCGCATCGGCGACTTCACGGCCGAGAAGACTTCGCTCACCCAGCTGCAGGCCCAGGTCGAGCAGCAGAAGTACCAGACCGAGGCGCAACTGCAGGACCGCCTGGGCCGGCTCGCCACGCTCGACGGCCAGCTCGGCAAGGTGGCGCCGGAGATCGGCCTATTCCGCGACCAGAACAACGGCTCCGACAAGCTGGTGCAGCTGAAGGTGCAGCGCGAGGACCTCTTGGCTCGCTACAAGCCTGACGCCCGCCCGGTGAAGGAGCTCGACGCCCAGATCGCCCAACTGCAGGCCGGCGTGAACTCCGGCCGCACCACCGGCGACGGCGCCAAGCGGTTCGGGGTCAACCCGGTCTACCAGACGGTCCAGACCGAGCGGATCCAGCTGGCCGCCGAGGTCGAGGCCCTGCGCAAGGCCAAGGGCGAGCTCGACCAACAGATCCAGCAGCTCACCGACCGGCGCATCAAGTTCGCCGCGCTGGAGCCCACCTACCAGGAGCTCAGCCTGGATCGCGACGTGCTGCAGGCCAACGTCCGCGACTTCACGGTGCGCGAGCAGCAGAGCCGGGCGGCCCAGGAGATCGCCGCCTATTCCAACGACTCGATCCGCATCGTCGAGCGCGCCCTGCCGCCGACCAAGGGCAAGAGCCTGAAGCGGCCGCTGTTCGTGCTCTCCTTCCTGTTCGCCGGGTTCACCGCGCTTTGCGCCGGCCTGCTGCGCGCGTTCCTGCGGCCGGGGATGCCGACGCCGCGGACGGCGTCGCGCACCCTCGACCTGCCGGTGCTCGGCGCCGCCCCGATGAAGGCGTAAGGCGCTATGTCGCCCGCCCAAGTGGCGGTTGTTGAGCTAGCTTAAGGGCCTTTCGGGCACGGCGATTCGACGATGGTGGACCTCAGCGCCGAGATGATGGACCTCTGGACCTCCCTGGGGGCGCCCGCTCAGGGTGAGACCCGGGTGATCCAGGTTGTCGCCGCGCGACAGGGGGAGGGGACCTCCACAGTCGCCCGCGAACTGGCGCTGTACGCCGCCCTGGGCGCGCGGCGCTCCGTGTGGCTGGTGGACATGGACCTCTTGGCCTCGCCGCAGCACGCGGTGATCCGCGCCCATCCTGATCGCTACGGCGCGCTGGGCGAGGCGGTGGCGGCCACGCCCGACGGCTCGATGTTCTTCACCGTCCGGCCGGGCGCCCGCGGCGCCGACGGCAAGCCCTGGCCCGACGCGGCCTACCTCGCCGCCAATCGGGTGGGCGAAGCGCGCTGGTGGGTCACCCGCTTCCGCCGCGACGTGCTGCGCCCGGGCCAGTCCGTCCATGTAATGGCCCGCCCCGACTACTGGGAGGCGATGCGCCGCGCCGCCGACGTGGTGATCGTCGATTCGCCCGCCGCCGACCGCTCGCAGGCGGGCGTTGTCGTCGCCCCCTTCATGGACCAGACCGTGATGGTGGTGGCCGCGGACCAGGCCGACGTGAAGCCGCCGGCGATGCTGCGCGACACCATCGCCGCCGCGGGCGGCCAGGTCTCGGGACTGTTCTTCAATCGGGGCACGGTGAGCCCGCCCAAGTTCCTGCGGGGCCTGATCCCGTGACCCAGGCCACCTGGGAGCCGTCCCGGTCCGGCGAAATCCGCCCGGACGCGCTGCTGCGCGGCGCAGCCTGGGCGGGCGCGCTCCTGATGCTGCTGATCTACAGCCAGGGTTGGGTGTTTCCGCTGATCGGCGAGGGCGCCGAAGCCGAGGCGGCTGGCGGCTTGGCGCGCAACCTGTTCTTCCCCGCCTATCTGATCGGCTTTCTGTTCCTGGTCCGGGCGCCCTGGGATGTGCTGAAGGCGCTGGCGCGTCAGCCGTTCCTGGTCGTGTTGATGCTGATCGTGGTGATCTCGGTCCTGTGGTCGGTGTCGCCAGACCAGACGACCAGGCGGGCCTTCGCCGTCTATTGCACGACGCTCTGCGGCGCGATGCTGGCGGTGCGCTACCGGTGGGCGCAGATGGCCGAGATCACCGCCGCATGCTTCGCGATTCTCGCGGTCATATCGTTGCTCTGCGCCCTATTCGTCCCGTCGTTGGGCGTGATGCACGAGCTGTTCCCAGGCGCCTGGCGCGGCCTTTGGGAGGAGAAGAACGCCCTGGGCGCCAACATGTCCCTGGGCTTCGTGGTGGTGATCGCGGCCGCGGCTCTCAATCCGCGGCGGGCGAAGATCTGGCTGCCAGTGGCGGCGCTGTGCCTCTTCCTGGTGCTGATGTCGCAGTCGAAGACCTCGCTGATGTCCCTGATGCTCGGGCTTGGCGTGTTCGTCTTCGTGGCGATCGCCCGGCGCGGACCGGCTGCGGGCGTCGCCAGCGCATGGCTTGCGATGGTCGGCGTCGTGGTGCTGGCGGGGCTGATCCTGTTCGCCGCCGATCTCCTGTTCGCCGTCCTTGGCAAGGACGCCACGCTCACCGGCCGCACCAAGATCTGGTCGGCCGCCTTGCGGCAGATCGCCGGGCAACCGTGGACCGGCTATGGCTACGGCGCGGTGTGGACCCAGCAGGGGGCGTGGGGTCCGCTGTCCTGGATCGTCAAGGACGCCGGCTTCAAGCCTTCGCACGCGCACAACGCCTGGATCGAGCAGTGGCTGGGCCTTGGGCTGTTCGGCCTGACGGCCTTTGCGCTCACCATGCTGCAGGCCTACGTCCTGGGGATCGTGGCGGCGTTCCGTCACCGCGGGGCCTATCTCGCCGCGCCCTATCTGATGATCTATGGCCTGATGACGCTGACCGAGAGCGTCGGCGTGGTCTACAACGACCTGCGCTGGGTGTTGTTCGTGTCCATGGCGGTCAAGCTCGCCTGGCCCAACGAACCGGAAGAAGCCTAGGCGGAGAGCCGCCGAACGCCGTCGGCCACCGTCACCACCTCGAACCCGTCGGCCGCGGCCTGGTCGATCAGCCGTTCCAGCACCTTGGGCGTGCAGCCCCAGGGCGAGGGCGCCTCGGCCACGTCGTGGGTGTAGAGGATCAGCCAGGCCCGCCGGCGTAGCGCCTCGTCCATCCAGCGCCGTGCGACGGCCTCGCCGTCCTCGCCCTCGATCCCCACGCCCGGCGCCTGGTTGAGGTCGCAGCCCTGCTCGACCAGCCCGTGGTGCAGCGCCCGCAGCAGGCTGAACCGGCCGGCCAGCGCCTGCTTCGGCCCGAGGGCCACGTCGCCGTACGGATAGGCGAAGGTCTGCGCCGCCGGCACGCCCCAGGCGGCGAAGGCCTCGGCGTTGGCGGCCACGTCGGCCGCAGCCTTCGCGCCGGACGCCTGGCCGCAGTCCAGGTGTGAGAAGGTGTGGCAG
>JADMIO010991094.1_pt1 | contig 12578 bp, 9 predicted proteins | sample 8958161 | NCBI WGS metagenome assembly JADMIO01 (sample SAMN16585339, study PRJNA669376) | soil metagenome | isolation source: Crop rotation soil | place: USA: Cullars Rotation, Alabama | collected 2011 | reverse complement strand
GTGGCCGAGAGCAGGACCCGGCGTTCGAGCGCTTCGGCGGCGTAAAGGGCAGCACGCTGAACCGCCAACCGGCGAGGGTTGGACGGCTGGGTATGACGGGCGGTTCGTGAATGGCCGTGCTGCTGAGATTTGAACATAGGGGACTCCCTAACTTAATCGATCAACGCGACTGCACCGGCCGGACGTCAGACAGGGGCTGCGAGCGCTGAGCATTGACCGAGCGCCGGGCCATGGGGGAACCGGCGAACGGCGTGGCGTGCGAGCGACCGGCGCGCAAGCCGATCACGTCGCGTGGATAGCGCCCTGGTTTTCGACCCTGCTTGGACGACGAACTGACCGGTGACCGCGGATTCCCGAACGGTTGGCGTGCTCCGCACGCGCAAATGGACGCCGCGGGGGACATGGGCGGGGCCGACACCGGCCGCCGCGTCAAACGGGGAGAAGAATGGGTTCCGCACCACCCCGACCCCGTCCCGCGGCCATCCCAAGGCAGCGGGTAGCCGGCCACCATACCCGATGGGTAGCGGATATCAAGAAAATGTGACCTGAGTATTGAGGAGGCTCTGGGGAGGGTCCCGACTGGCCGGATGCCAAACAAGACACTTGACACCGGTGCGGCTCGCTGCTAGGATGCGCGATGATCCTCGGACTGCCGAATCCAATGCGATGGTGTTGCCATTCCAATGAATAACACGATCGCGCCGGAGCACCGGCCGCTCTTTCTCATTCGAATAGCAGTGGCACAGCATGCAGCGCGGTGGCGCCGCGGCTCGTTGCGTGTACGAACACACGTGCGCGGGCATCCACACAAAGCATGTCGCATCGTCACGCGGTCGCGCAATGGGCACATTTCAAGGGCGCATTTCGGACGACTAACGTGCGACGACGCGCACGCTCGACGGCGGTGACGTGGTGATGTTGGAGTTGTTGGCGAGTGTGACCGGCAGGCGTCAGAGTTTTGATGGCGCGGCGGGCGTGAATGGCTCGGGTTGGCCGGTGAAGTGATCGGTGAAGGCACGCAACACGCTCCGGGCTGTCTGGTGCGGGCATCTTCCCTATCACTGCTCAACGTCAACGTGTTGCTCGTGACGACAGCCGGCCGGCGTGCGCCCCAGTGAAAACGCGCTCGCAGGGATTCCCGAGTTCACCCGCTCGTTGCCGCTCCGGCGAATCCCCGTACAATCCGCCGCCGAATGTTCCGCCACGTGCCCAACGCCCTGAGCTGCTTCCGACTTGTGCTGGCCGGCGTCTTTTTCGGACTGCTCTCGATCTATCAGTACCAGGGTCGCGGCGATCCCTGGCTGATGCCTGTGGCGTTTGCGATTTACGTCGTCGCGCTGGTAACCGATTGGCTCGACGGGTACCTCGCCCGCAGATGGGATGCCGGCAGCGCGTTCGGCCGGGTTGTGGATCCGTTCGCCGACAAGATCCTCGTCCTGGGCACGTTTATCTTTTTTTCCGGAAAGAACTTCATCATTCCGGAGTCGGTCGAGAACCACACCGCCGATCCGCTGGTGGTCAAGACAATTACCGGCGTGGCGCCGGGAATTGTCGTGTTGCTTCTGGCGCGCGAGCTGCTCGTGACGAGCCTGCGCGGAATCAGCGAGGCCGGCGGGCAAAGCTTTGGCGCGGTGTGGGCGGGGAAGTTCAAGATGGGATTTCAGTCGGGGACGGTGCTGGCGATCCTCACTTACGTCGCGTTTTACAAGTGGCTCGGCGATCATGGCTACCGCGGATACGCTGAGATCGTACGCGACGTCGGCATCTGGGGAACCGTGGCGATCACGCTGTATAGCGGTATCGCCTACGTGCAGAAAGCGGTCGCGCTGCACGTGGCGGGGCTGCGCGGGCGCGCCGAGCCGGAGACAACGCCGTCATCCTCTTCGACGACTCCCGCGACCCGTTAATACGACGAGGACAAGGAAAGGACTCGACGATTGGCCGACATCAACCTGCTGCAAGCGATCATCCTGGGCATTGTCGAGGGCGTCACTGAGTTCCTTCCGGTCAGTTCGACCGGACACCTGCTGCTTTGCGAGCGGTGGTTCAAGATCGACCTTGACGCGGCCAACTCGTTCGGCAAGACGTTCAGTGTCTTTATCCAGATCGGCGCGATCCTGTCGGTCGTCGTTTACTTCCGCCACCGCATTCTCGACCTGCTCAGAGGCAAGCGCGAAGGGGCGCGGACGCCGCTGGAGATCTCCATCGCCGCCGGCCGGGCATCACCGACTGCCGCGGGGACGCCGACGGCATCGGGCACGCTCGACTATCAGTCGGCGCTGGACGAGGACCTGATTACGCCCGAGCAGCGGCTGAACACGATCCTGATGATCGCGCTGGCGACGCTGCCGGTGCTGGTCGTCGGGTTCCTCCTGCACGACTGGATCGACAGGAACCTCGGCAGCTCCCGCGTGGTAGCGCTAGCGCTGTTGATCGGCGGGGTTGCGATGATCCTGATCGAGCTGATCCCGATGGGCGTCACCACCCGCCGGATCGAGCGCGTCACGTGGAAGCAAGCGCTGAGCATCGGCTGCATTCAGATCCTCGCGGCCGTGTTCCCGGGGACGTCGCGGTCGGCGGCGACGATCCTTGGCGGGATGGTTTGCGGGCTTTCCCGTCCCGCGGCGGCAGAGTTCAGCTTCTTCCTGGCGATTCCGGCGATGTTCGCGGCGTGCGGCTATGCGTTGCTGAAATGGGTCAAGCAGTTGCACGAGACGCACCGGCCGGTCTCTGTGCAGGAGGTGCTGCTGCTGACGATCGGAACGCTCGTGTCGTTCCTCGTCGCTTATGCGGTGATCGCCGTCTTCATGAGTTACATCAAGCGGCACACGTTCATCCCGTTCGCCGTCTACCGAATCGTCCTCGGGCTGATTGTCCTGCTGCTGATCCCCCACTGAACGAACATCCCTTGAAAACCGCCGATCTTACGGTGGTGTCCGTCGTGGCGGGCCGATATAGTTTGCACCGGGGTATCACTTCTCCCCGCCGCCGGGATATTGTTGTCATCAGGACAACCGCATGGTCCTCCACATCCTTCGCGCCATCTTCGTCCTCCTCATGGCGGCCGTGGGGTACTTCTACCTCGACCTGAACTGGCTGACGATGACCATCGCCCTGGCGCTGGGCGTGATGTTCGTCTGCATCGATATCCTGGCGCCGCGCCGCAAGCTGGCGATTTTCTCCGGGGCGTTCTTTGGGGTGCTGATCGGGTCGATGCTCGCCTATGGGCTGAGCTTCGTTACCGATCTGGTTGTCGGGCAGGCGGCGCAGTATTTCGGGTTCCTGTTTCCCCAGAAGTGGTCGCACTTCGTGAACTTGATGACCGGCGTCGTCTGCTGCTACCTCTGCGTCAGCTTTATCCTTCAGACCAAGGACGACTTTCGGCTCATCATCCCGTATGTCGAGTTCAGCAAGCAGCTCAAGGGCGCGCGCCCGATCCTGCTTGACACCAGTGCGTTGGTGGATGGACGGATCGCGGATGTTCTCACGACCGGGATCATTGAAAGCCAGTTGATCGTTCCCCGCTTCATTCTCGATGAATTGCAGCTCATCGCTGATCATGGCGACACGCTCAAGCGCAACCGAGGGCGCCGGGGGCTTGAGGTTCTTGCGAAGCTGCGAAACGAGCCACGGGCGGAGGTGCAGATTTACGAATCGGTCCGTCCGACGGAGAAAGCTGCCCCAGTCGACCAGCGCTTGATGGACCTGGCGAAGGAACTGCACGGGCGCGTCCTGTCCAACGACTACAACCTCAGCAAGGTGGCCCAGTTGCGCGGCGTCGATGTCATCAACATCAACGAGTTGGCTAACGCGATGAAGCCAATCGTGCTGCCGGGCGAGCGACTGGCGGTTCGGATTGTGGAAGAGGGGAAAGAGGCCGGCCAAGGGGTCGGGTACCTCGCCGATGGGACGATGGTGGTCATCGAGCATGCCCGCGGACAGGTTAACGAGGACGTCGAATTCACGGTCAGCCGCGTGATCAGCACCAACGCCGGGCGGATCGTCTTCGGGCGGCTCTCCGCAACCGAAGGATTCCCGGTTGGAAAGGTTCAACCCTCCGCTCCTGTGCCGCCGCCCCCACGCCCTACACCGGTCCGATAACCTTGCCGCGGGGATAGGCAAATCGTCTGTGGGGCAGTCCCCTACGCCTTCTCATGCTGAAATATTGAGCGCTCCATTGGCCGCGGGATGCCCGTTGCGCGCTTCGCGCGCGTGGATTGCCCTGGAAGCCTCTGTTTTTTAGCTCGCATGGGCTTTGCTCTAGGTGGTGTTTAGCAGTGAGCGTCCCGGCGGACGCGCGACCCTCCGTCGCTATTGACGGCCGGATCGTTGTGTGAAGAATGCTCGCATCCGCGCGCCCTGAGACCACCCGGGCAGGTGGTCCGCCGATCTCGCAGTTCGTTCAACCCTCAGCAGCAGGAGCTACGTCATGTCCAGCGTTCGCCAGGAGGCGATTCGGTCCATTGCTACCGCGAAGCACGTGCTCAACCGCGTCGACTTCAAAAAGGTGCACGTCAAGGAACTGTTCGGCATCAACGTCTTCAACGAGGAGACCCAGCGGGCCCGACTGCCCAAGCCGATCTTCAAGGCCCTGCAGAAGACGGTAAAAACCGGCGCTCCGCTCGACCCGAGCGTCGCCGACGCCGTCGCCAGCGCGATGAAGGACTGGGCCCTGGAGAAGGGCGCAACCCACTACACCCACCTATTCCAGCCGATGACCGGCATCACCGCCGAGAAGCACGACAGCTTCCTCGCCCCCACCGGCGACGGCGGCGCGGTGGCCGAGTTCTCCGGCAAGGAGCTGATCAAGGGCGAGCCGGATGCCAGCTCGTTCCCCTCCGGCGGGTTGCGCGCGACCTTCGAGGCCCGCGGCTACACCGCGTGGGACCCGACCAGCCCCGCCTACATCCAGGAGAACCCCAACGGCTCGACACTCGTCATCCCCACCGCGTTCCTGAGTTGGACGGGGGAGGCGCTGGACAAGAAGACCCCCCTGCTCAAGTCGATGGAGGCCCTCAGCTCGCAGGCGATTCGCGTCCTGAAACTGTTCGGCAAAGATGTCTCCCGCGTCGTAACGACCGTCGGGCCCGAGCAGGAATACTTCCTGATCGACAAGAACTTCTACTATGCCCGCCCCGACCTGATCGCGACCGGCCGCACGCTGTTCGGCGCGCCGCCGCCGAAGGGGCAGGAGCTGGAAGACCAGTACTTCGGCGCGATCCCCGAGCGCGTCCTCGCCTACATGGCCGAGTGCGAGATGGAGCTGTTCAAGTTCGGCGTGCCGGTTAAGACGCGCCACAATGAAGTCGCTCCCAGCCAGTACGAAATCGCTCCGATCTACGAGAACAGCAACCTCGCGACCGATCACCAGAACCTGATCATGGAAGTCTTGCGCAAGACCGCCGACAAGTACGGGCTGGTCTGCCTGCTCCACGAGAAGCCGTTCGCCGGCATCAACGGCTCGGGCAAGCACAACAACTGGTCGATGTCGACCGACAGCGAAAACCTCCTCGAGCCCGGGCACAACCCGCACGACAACGCCCAGTTCCTCGTCTTCACGGCGGCCGTCATCCGCGCCGTTGCGAAGTACAGCGAGATCCTGCGGCTGTCGATCGCGTCTGCCCACAACGACCACCGCCTCGGCGCCAACGAGGCCCCGCCGGCGATCATCTCGATCTTCCTGGGCGACCAGCTCAACGACATCATCGAGCAGATCGAAAAGGGCGGCGCCAAGACCAGCAAGCAGGGCGGGACGTTTCAGACCGGCGTCAGCGTGCTGCCGCCGCTCCCGAAGGAGGCCGGCGACCGCAACCGCACGTCGCCGTTCGCTTTCACCGGCAACAAGTTCGAGTTCCGCGCCGTCGGCTCCAGCGCCAACATCAGCGGCGCCAACACGGTCCTGAATACGATCGTCGCCGAGTCGCTCGACTACGTCGCGACCAAGCTGGAAGGCGACGTCAAGCAGGGCAAGGACCTGAACAAGGCGATCCAGGACCTGCTCCCCGGCATCATCAAGGAGAGCAAGAAAGTCGTCTTCAACGGCAACGGCTACGCCGAAGAGTGGCACGCCGAGGCCGAAAAACGTGGGCTGCCGAACCTGAAGAACACTGTCGACGTCCTGCCGGTCATCACCCGCAAGGACACGGTCGAGCTGTTCACGAAGTACAAGGTCTACAGCGAGAAGGAGCTTCAGAGCCGGTTCAACATCCTGTCCGAGGCTTACGTGAAGGCGCTCGACATCGAGGCCAAGACCGCCCTCCTGATGGCTAAGACGATGATCCTGCCGGCCAGTCTGAAGTACCAGAAGGAAGTCGGTGAGAGCATCGCCGCCGCCAAGGCGGCCGGGGCCTCTACGCCCGCGGGTCTCGAGACCTTCGGCACGCTGGTATCGGCCATCAATGAGTTGACGCTCTCAATCAAGGCGCTGGAGAAAGCGCAGTCGCACCACGCCGAAGGCACTCCGTTTGACCACGCCAAGCACATGCGTGGCGAGATCTTCCCCGCCCTCGGCAACCTCCGCGCCGCGGCCGACAAGCTCGAAACGATCGTCGATGACGAGATTTGGCCGCTGCCGACGTATCGGGAGATGCTGTTCATCAAGTAACGCGCGGCACCGCGACGACCCGATTAGACTTCAAAGCCCCGGCAGCTCGCTGCCGGGGCTTCTTTTTGTGCGCCAAGCATGTTGTTCGTGCAGGAGGTGAAAGTCCTCTACGCATCGTGATGAGCGAAGGCGTCCGTCTGAGGCAAGGGCCGCCGGCGCGAGCCGGGGTCTGAAGGAAGCCGATGACGGCAACGCGGACATGACGAACAGGAACCGGATACAAGGCCGGCTCGCGGACGCGGAGGGCAAGCCCTCCGCAACGGGTAACCGAGCAATGGATCGGGACGCCCGCACTCATCCGGACCGACGAGCAGGTAAATCCGGCGTGGCCCGCGTGAAGCACGAGCAACTTACCTTGGGAGATCTGCACGTCTGCCCGTAAGCGCGATCGGAGCCGGGGCTACCGCGTCGGCAACGGCGTGGGACGGGCATGCAGAAGTCAGCAGAGGCCGTAGTAGTCCCAGGACGCGGACCCACGCCGGGAGACGCCTCTCCTGCACGAGTGACCGTGCCGTCGCGTACGGACGAAGGGCCGAATCTTTCAAACGCAAGCGCAGTCTTGGGAGTGGAGGGCACGCCCTCCACGTCAACTCGATGGACAGGGCACAGCAGACAAGGCGGAGCGGCGCATCGTCGCCGTCCCCGCGCCACGACGGCACCGGCGAAGGCGGCACCAGACCTGGGCCGGCCGTGGAGTTGAGCCTGTCCGCGGCGATTGCCCAAAGACGGGCCTTGACGTCGCAACTGATGGAACGGGTGGTCGAGCCGGACAACCTGAACCAGGCCTATTCGAGAGTAGTTGCCAACAAGGGCTCGCCGGGGGTCGACGGCATGCGCGTCGGCCAACTGGCGGACTGGGTCGGGCGACACAAGCAGGCGCTGATCGCGAGCCTGCTCGACGGCAGCTACGCGCCTCAGCCGGTGCGCGGGGTCAACATCCCCAAGCCCGGCGGGGGCCAGCGGCAGTTGGGCATCCCGACGGTGATCGATCGCCTCGTTCAACAGGCGATGCTGCAGGTGCTCACCCCGATCCTCGACCCGACGTTCAGCCCCAATAGCTACGGCTTCCGGCCCGGCAGGGGCGCGCACGACGCGCTGCTGGCGGCAAAGGAGCACGTGGCCCAGGGGTACTCGACCGTGGTGGACATCGACCTGGAGAAGTTCTTCGACCGGGTCAACCACGACGTGCTGATGAACCGTCTGGGGAGACACGTGGGCGACAAGCGGGCGCTGAAGATCATCGGCCGGTTCCTTCGAGCCGGGCTGATGCAGGACGGCGTCTGTCTCAGCAGGGAGGAGGGCACGCCGCAGGGCGGGCCGCTCTCCCCTTTGTTGGCCAACCTGATGCTGGACGACCTGGACAAGGAACTGGAGAAGCGCGGTCATCGCTTCTGCCGCTACGCCGACGACTGCAACATCTACGTGCAGTCGCAGAAGGCGGGCGAGCGGGTGATGAGCAGCGTGACGACGTTCCTTGAGAAGAAGCTTCACCTGCGCGTGAACCGCCTCAAGAGCGCGGTGGCCCATGTGAGCGAACGCAAGTTCCTCGGGCACCGGCTGTTGAGCGGCGGACGGCTGGGCATCGCGCCGCAGTCGCTCAAGCGTGCAAGGGAGCGGCTTTAGCCGGATCACGGCAAGAAGCCGGGGCAGGAGCTTCGGCGAGGTGATCGGCGAGGTGAACCAGTTCGTGCGAGGATGGGTGGCATACTTCCGCCATGCGGCGTGCAAGACCCACCTTCAGGAACTGGACGAATGGCTGCGTCACAAGCTGCGGTGCCTGCGTCTGAAGCAGTGCCGCCGCCGCTTTGCCACCGCCAGACTGCTGATTGACGCGGGCGTGCCTGCTCGACGGGCATGGCTTGCGGCCCTCAGCGGCAAAGGGTGGTGGCGACGCAGCCACAGCCCGCCGATGCAGGAAGGCCTCTCGTTGGACTGGTTCCAGAAGCAGGGCTTGATCAGCGTGCTGCACCAGTACGTGATGTTGCAACGTTAGAAGGAAACCGCCGGATACGATGAGTACGTCCGGTGGTGTGGGAGGGGAGCGGCCGCAAGGCCGCCCCCTATCCCGATTGCGCCTCGCCCGTACAATCCGCCGCGCCTCATGCCCCCAGACCCAGCCCCATCCTGGGACGCCACGCTCATCGGCCCGCGCACGTACCTGCGCGAAACCTCCGACGGCGCCCGGCTTTTCCGCGACAACCGCCTGATCAAGGCTTGGCGCGACCCGCTCGACGCCCTGGCGTGGCTCCCCGAATCATGGGACGACCTCGGCCTCCCCGCGACCGAGCGTTGGAAGGGCTTTCTCAGTTACGACCTGGGCCGACGGTTCGAACGCCTGCCAACTCTCGCGCGGGACACGATCCGCGCACCGCTTTTTCAGTTCGGCATGGAGTCCTCGGATCGCACGTTCGGAGCCGAGCGACACCAACGCCCGCCGGCGGAGCTTTACACGTTGCGTTCGTCGTTTACCCGCGACGCATACCTCAAGGCCGTCGAGCGTTCCCTTGAGTACGTCCGCGCCGGCGACGTCTTTCAGGTGAATATCTCGCAGTTGTTCACCACCGCGCACGACGAGCACTCGTCGACCGTCTTCGAACGTTTGCAACGCTCGACACCCGCGACGTTCGGCGCGTACCTCAACTTCGGAGACATCGACCTGGTCAGCAATTCCCCGGAACTGTTTCTCCGCGTTACCTGCGACCGCCGGGTCATCACCCGGCCCATCAAGGGCACCCGCCCGCGAGCTCCCGGCATGGAGGCGGAGCTCCTCGCCAGCACAAAAGACCAGGCCGAGCTGAACATGATCATCGACCTTGAGCGCAACGACCTCGGGCGGGTCTGCGAGATCGGCAGCGTAAAGGTGACGCAGCCTCGGACGATTGAGGAGCACCCCACCCTTTACCACGGCGTCGCCACCGTCGAAGGCGTGTTGCGGGAAGACGTCGGCTTCGTAGACCTCCTCCGCGCCACGTTCCCCGGCGGCTCCGTCACCGGCGCCCCGAAGATCCGCGCGATGGAGATCATCGAGGAGCTCGAGCCCGTCCGCCGCGGCCCCTACTGCGGCGCGATCGGCTACCTCGCGGCCGATGGCTCGATGCAGTTCAACGTCGCCATCCGCACAATGACGTTCAAGGATGGCCTGGTCCACATCCCCGTCGGCGGCGGCATCGTCGCCGACTCCGACCCGGCCGCGGAGTACGAAGAGACGCTGGTGAAAGCGCGGGCGATGTTCGATGCGCTGGGCGTCGACCGTCATGCCAACGATCGCTTCACTTAACGTCAGCCCGGAGGCATGATGCCTGCGGCGGGGATTACCACCGTGGGGCGCTGTTCGCTGGCCGGCTCGGGCACACGCCGGGGGGTCAACGCGACCCGGCCGTCGTCGGCGACTTGGCCGTCGAGCGTGTCGCGCTGTCCCCACATCTCGTAGTCGATAGTGAACTTCGAGTCATCGGCGGGGTCAGGCTGCCCGGCGAAGATCCGGAGGTTCGGCGGGAGCACCGGCCGGCCGCTGAGGACGTCGACCGCGATCGGAAACTGATTCGCCTTCGGCGCCCGTGTGAGCGAGCCGGGGGTGACCGCCAGCGTCTCGAGGTTAAACCCTTCGATAAACGCCGGCGTAAACGTGTCCGATCCAGGCGAGACGTACTGCACGGATACGATGAACTCGTCTCCGCCCGACGAGCGCCGACGGCCGAGGTAGATCATCGCCCCCGACGCGCTGCCCCCGGCCATCGGCGCATAACGCCGCCAGCACTTGGGCATCAACCCTGCCGCGACCCTCGTCGCCACTGTCGGCTGGGATGAGTCGTAGCCCCTCATGCCCACGTATTCGCCGCCTGGCCGCAAGTACTGCGCGCGACCTGGCCCATCGTCGTAGCACACGAGCGTGGGATCCGCCGAATAGTCCAGGCAAGCGCGTTGGGCCAGGAGTAAATCCGCCTTGCTCCACAGAGGCCCACCCCACCGCGCAAGTCCGACGACGAATGCCAACGCGACGAGCGCTAGCAGCCAGCGGCGGACCTTGGCACGCCGGTGCCAGACGAGTGAGGGCGCGTAGTCGATCTGGGTCATTCCAAGTTGCTCCAATCCGCTGTCACTCTGACGTTCAGACGGATTGACCGCGAGAAGGTTTCGGGCCCGCGCGATCGGGAGTAACCGTGTACACCAGCGGGGCGGGCGATAGAGTACGGGTGTGATGCGACTCGATGAACTTGTAAATGCGCTGGAACAGATCGCCCCCACCCGAAACGCCGAATCGTGGGACAACGTAGGCCTGCTTGTCGGGGATCCGTCTCAAGAAGTCACAAAGGCGATCCTTACGATCGACTATACACCCGACGTGGCGACCGAGGCACAGGGGGAAGGATGCGACCTTGTCATCGCCTATCACCCGCCGCTATTCCACGCGATCAAGCGCGTGACGGCGGCAGGCAGCGTCGGCGCGATCTTTGACGCAATCCGGCGCGGCGTGGCGATCTACTCGCCGCACACCGCACTCGATGTCGCCGACGGCGGCACCAACGACATGCTCGCCGACGCGATCGGGATAGCTCCTGCCTCGCGCGGGCCGCTGCGACTCGTGGAACCCAAGGCGCGGCAGTACAAGCTCGTGACGTTCGTGCCGCCGAAAGACTTGGCACGAGTGAGCGAAGCGTTGTTCGAAGCAGGCGCGGGCCGGATCGGTAATTACACTCAGTGCAGCTTCCGCTCTCCCGGCACTGGCACGTTCTTTGGCGAAGAAGGGACGAACCCCGCCGTGGGTCAGAGCGGCCGACTGGAAGAGGCGGAGGAAGTGAAGCTGGAAACGGTGCTGCCGATCGCCCGGCTGAACGAGGCATTGGCGGCGCTTCGATCATCGCACCCCTACGAGGAGCCGGCGTTTGACCTGGTACAACTCGCCGCCCCACCCGAAAAGCTTGGGCAGGGCCGGATCGGCAGTCTGCCGCCGACGTCTCGCGCGGCGCTCATCGAGCGGATCAAGCTGGAATTGGGCCTGTCGCATCTGCTCGTCGCCGGACCCACGGAAGGGCACGTGACGACGGCGGCATGCTGCGCAGGGGCCTGCGGCGACCTGCTGGACGACGCGATCGCGCAGAGAGCAGATCTTTACCTGACCGGCGAGATGCGACACCACGATGCGCTCAAAGCGGCGCGGGCGGGGATGACGGTCGTCTGCACGCTCCATTCCAACAGCGAGCGGGCCGTCCTTAAGCGGCTGAAGGCTCGGCTGGCGGATCGGGCGCTTGAGCTGACGACGATCCTGAGCCGCCAGGATCGGGATCCGTTTGCGGTTCGCTGAAGGCCGCCAGTTCGACCGGCGTCAGCTCCGCCTTCACCGCATCGGTGAGGGGAAACGTCGCGCGGACGCCGTGGCAGATTGCCTCGCCGCGCTCCGCCCAGAGCCGGTAGAACCGCTCCAGTTCGCGCGTCGCCTTGCGAAGCGATGCCTTCGACAGATCGAGCACCCGATCCTTCAACGGCGCATCGAAGTGCGCGAGCTTCGTCTCCACCGCCTCGGTCAAGAGTCGGTCGGCGAGCACGACGTAATCGTGCCACAAGCCCAGGTGCTCCTGCATCTGTTTGAACGCCTTGCCAATTGACTTCGGCAGGTCATGTCCTTGCTCGGCGGCCATCTCCAGCGTGTAGCGGAGCGCCTTGCCGGCGATGCGCAGCGCGTGCGGATCGAGCAGGCGCGATTCCGGCTTCGCCTCAGCCAGGCCATCTGGCGATGCGGGCTCCGCGGTGGTCCGCTGCTGCTGCTGGCTGAGGAGCAGGTCGGCCTGCTCTGCAAACGCGTCGGTCTGCAGGTGAAGCGACTGCGCCAGCAAATTGTCGACCGCCTCGGCTGCCTCGGCGAACTGCTCGCGGACACCCCACCACCGACCCAGCCGCGAAAGGACCTTGGCTGGCGGGGCCTTCTTTGACGACTCCCGCCGCGCCGCGTCGCGGTCGCGCATAATCGCCGCTGCCG
>JADMIO010930544.1_pt1 | contig 12578 bp, 9 predicted proteins | sample 8958161 | NCBI WGS metagenome assembly JADMIO01 (sample SAMN16585339, study PRJNA669376) | soil metagenome | isolation source: Crop rotation soil | place: USA: Cullars Rotation, Alabama | collected 2011 | reverse complement strand
CGTAATAGGGCCGCTGCCGCTCCGCGCATGGCGGAGACGTCCTCGTCGGTGTCGCGGGCGCCGAGAACGGATTCGTTGCTGTTGGACCAATGCAGATGAAGCCGGCCGTCGGGACCGGGCTTGAGATTGGGGTGGTTGCGGTAGAGTTCGACCGCGCCCTTCAGCATCGGATACGCGCGGTCGCGGAGCCACTCCCGATCGAGAGTGTACTCGTACCGCCGCCAGAAGAGATAGGCGACTTTTGCGGTCGTGCCGAAATTGTGCGTGACGGGCCCGTAGGGGCCCGAGCCGCGCTCGGTGATCACCCAGCGGCCATCCTGCCAGGCGCCCGATTGAATCCAATTCCATCGGCTGGAGTGCGGGTGCTTGCATTGGGCGTAGTCGAGGAATTGCGACGAACGCTGTTCCCAAGGTTTGCGAAGCAGGTAGAGGTCCCGCATTTCCGCGCCGATCTCGTCGGGCAGCTTTTCCAGCCCGTCGAAGTAGGTCGTTTCAGCGATGAAGATCCCCTGGCTGTCCCACTGCTGGCGGGCCGCTGTGGCCGCCGCGTCGAACATACCGAAGTACATTCTGTACATCGGGTCCATGAGGTCGAGCCGGTTGGCCGCGGGGAGCGCCTCGTAGTAGCAGCTCAGGTTGGCGAACCAGTGCTGTGCGCCCCAGGTGCGAAGGTCGCCGCCCGTGTTCCACAGCATGCCGTTGAACTTCGGCGGGAAGCCGCCCCGTGATGTCGAGGCCATCAGATAGAGGTAATACGTGTAGTGGCGCTCCACGTAGTCGGCGGCGCCATCGTCGCTCGTGAGGTGGACGAAGCCGCGTGACCAGTACTCGTGCCACCAATTGCGGCTCTCGGCCGCGAGCGCCGCGGGGCCTTTGGCGATCGCGGTGTCCAACTGCGCGCCCGCGGCGGCAACCATGTCGGTCTTGGAGTCAAAGGTAGCGGCCGAGGAGATGAGGACAGTGTAAGCGTGGCCCGCGCCGCTCGCGCCGTCGAGAACGGTCTCGGTCTCGTTCAAGATGCGCGGCGTCGCTGCGCTGCCGGCCATCTCAGCGGCTACGGCGGACTTGCAGCAGAAGTTTCCCTCCCGGAACTCCTGCGTGAGGGCGATGCGCTGACCCTCCGCGATCAGCCGCGAGGCGGCGGTATGGCTTCTGCGCTCGACGACGTTGACGTGGTCCCGAGCGTAGCTTTCAAGCTGCCCGCCGAAATACTTGGTCTCGTAACGCAGCATGCGGAGCCCGACGCGGACAGACGGCGCAGCGCGGCGGTCGTCGATGCTGATGACGAGAACGTCGCCGTTCATCCAACCAAAAATGCGGGCGGTGACGTCGCGCCCGTCGATCGTGAGGACGCCGTCGTACACCGAAAGTCGCTGGGGGAAGCCGGATTCAGGAAACGGCGCCGCGACGGGGCCAAAATCGATATCGAGGTAGCCGCAGCCGCCGCAGTAGTCGTTATGGCGCTCGAAAAAGCTGTTTGTCGCCGAGTTGTTGGCGTAAACGTCGACGCGGTTGATCTGGAACCGCAGTTGGGTGGGTGTAGTCCAGACGAGCGAACCCATGCGGCCGTTCCCGATCGGCACGCCTTCTTCGCTACGAGGAACCGGCTGATTGAAGACGAGGTCTGCGCGCGATATCAGGGCTCGGTAGTCGATCACCGACTCCGCGTCCTCGGCGGACGCGGCCATGGCGGCGCCGGACAGGAGGAAGCCGCGACGTGAGAATGAGGCCATGATCCGAAATTTTAACGCTAAATTTCAGTCGGAGAGCGACGGGAGCGGCGCGCCCAGCCGCAGCCGTCGCTCCCGGGGATAGCGGCCTTTCGAGTCCTTTGATCAGGACGAACCAGACCGTCGTGTCCTTTCCAGTACTCGGCGAACCGTTCCAGCACCGGCCGGTACTTCCGCAACGTATTCGGTTTTTTCAGAGTCGCAGCCTGATCCAGATAATTGGAAACCGCGATGTGTAGAGAGCGATCCTTGGGCTGTTCGCCGGCTTTGTCGAACCCGGGAAGGCCGAGATGCCAGCGCTCCAGCTCATCTCGTTTTCGCTTCTGCGATTCCCGGGCTGGGCGACGGTGGTTCCGCCAAACCCACGCCGCCGCTTGCCACCCAGATACCACTCGATGAAGTATCGACCCTCCGGCAAGGCTGCCCAATTGGGGTTGCCCTTGTCGTTGCGAGGAATGGAAAGGAGCTTCCAACGTGCGCCGATTTTGACGCGTTTGAGGATGTTGACCCGGGACAATGCTGCTCGCCTCCGCCAGTAATTCTGACGGACAACAAAGCAGACAACAAAAACTGTAACTTTAAGATTTTAAAGGGGGAGCGAATCGGAAGCTGGCATTCTGCCCCTGAGTTACTCCCGCCCACGTGAGCTACCCGCGAGTATACCCAACCTCGTCCTCCCAAGCCATTCGCTATACTGGATTTTCCATGCTTCGAGTCCGGTTTGCGCCCTCTCCCACCGGATTTCTCCACATCGGGAGCGCGCGCACCTTCATCTTCAATTGGCTCTTCGCCCGCCGCAACGGCGGCACGATGATCCTCCGCATCGACGACACCGACGTCGAGCGCAACACCGAGGCGTCCCTCAACTCCATCTTCGAAGGCCTCCGCTGGCTCGACCTTCCCTGGGACGAGCAATACCAGCAGTCGCAGCGTGTCGCCCTGCACCGCGCCGCCGCGCAGGCTATCTTCGATAAGGGCTCCGCCTACCGCGATTTCACTCCGCCGCAGACCGGCGACTCCGCCCAGTCCGGCGCCCACGGCACGTGGCTGTTCAACCCGGACATGCGCGACCTCTCCCCCGAGGAGAGCCACCGCCGCGCCGCCGCCGGCGAGCCCTTCGCGCTCCGCTTTCGCGTCCCCCGCGACACCGGCCGCCAGGTGGAATTCACCGACGCCGTATACGGCCACCAATCCAAATCCACCGCCGATATCGAAGACTTCGCGCTCCTCCGCAGCGACGGCATGCCCACCTACCACCTCGGCTCGTGCGCGGACGACGCCGACCTCCGCATCAGCCACATCATCCGCGGCCAGGACCACCTCTCGAACACTTTCAAACACATCCTGATCTTCGAAGCCCTCGGCGCCGCGCCTCCGACCTTCGCGCACCTGCCGCTCCTCGTCGCGCCCGATGGCGCGAAGCTCTCCAAGCGCAAGCACGGCCCCGTCGTTAGCGTCACCACCTACCGCGACGCCGGCTTCCTGCCGCACGCCTTCGTCAACTTCCTCTGCCTCCTCGGCTGGAATCCCAAGGACGATCGCGAGCGCATGTCCCGCCAGGAACTCGTCGATGCGTTCACTCTCGAAGGCATCAATCGCAGCAACGCCGTCGTCAATTTCAAAGAAGACGATCCCTTCGACCCGAAGGCGCTCTGGCTGAACGCGGAGACGATTCGCACCATGCCCGCGGCCGAGCTCGCGGGCGAGCTCCTCCCAGTCGTCCAAGGCGCCGGCTACGATGTCGACCTGGCCAAAATGCTCCAGATCACGCCGCTCATCCAGGAGCGAATCAAGCTGCTCCGCGACGTGCTCACCGTGGGCGACTTCTTCTTTCTTCACGAGCTCCCGCCGTACGACCCCAACGAGCTCATTCCGAAAAAAGGCGACGCGGCGCTCGCCCTGCGTGTCCTCGAACAAGCCTGTAAGACCCTATCCGCCGCGTCATTCACGCACGACGGCCTTGAAACGGCTCTGCGCGCCGCGGCCGAAACGCTCGGCATTAAAGCCGGCCAGATGTTTGAGCCGATTCGCGTAGCCGTTTGCGGGCGCAAGACCGCCCCACCGCTCTTCGGGACTCTCGAGGCGCTCGACCGGGACACCTGCCTCCATCGCATCGGCAAGGCGATCGATCAATTGAAATCTCTATGAATCCGTCGAACACCACCGCGGGCCCGGAGCCCGCGACATCCCCCTCCAATTTCATCCGTGACATCATCCTGGACGACCTGCGGTCGGGCAAGTACCAGGGCCGCGTGCACACCCGGTTCCCTCCGGAACCCAATGGCTACCTCCACATCGGACACGCCAAATCCATCTGTCTCAATTTCGGACTCGCTCAGGAATTCGGCGGCAAAACCAACCTTCGCTTCGACGACACCAACCCGGAAAAGGAAGAGCAGGAGTACGTCGATTCCATCCTGGAGGACGTTCGCTGGATGGGCTTCCAGTGGAACGGCGACCCGCTCTACGCCTCCGACTACTTCGACCAGCTTTACAACTGGGCCGTCCAAATGATCCATGAGGGCAAGGCGTACGTTTGCGACCTCAATGCCGAGCAGGTGCGGCAATACCGCGGCACTCTGACCGAACCCGGGCGCCCGAGCCCGTATCGCGACCGCTCCGTGGGGGAAAACCTCGAGCTCTTCGAACGCATGCGCGCCGGCGAGTTTCCCGACGGCTCCCGCACCCTTCGCGCCAGGATCGATATGGCGTCGCCGAACCTGAACTTGCGCGACCCCATCATGTACCGCATCCTGCACGCGGACCATCACCGAACGGGCAGCAAGTGGTGCATCTACCCGACCTACGATTTCGCACACGGCCAGTCCGATTCGATCGAGCGGATTACGCACTCCATCTGCACGCTCGAATTCGAAGATCACCGCCCGCTCTACGACTGGTTCGTCGAGGCGCTCGGCATCTACCATCCGCAGCAGATCGAGTTCGACCGCCTCAATATCACCTACACACTGTTAAGCAAGCGCAAGCTCCTCGCGCTGGTGCAGAATGGCCACGTCCGCGGCTGGGACGACCCGCGCATGCCCACGCTCTCCGGCATTCGGCGCCGCGGCTACACGCCGGAGGCGCTGCGCAGTTTCTGCAAGGCAATTGGCGTCTCGAAGACCAACGGCACGATCGAGCTCGGACTGCTCGAGCATCATCTGCGCGAGGACCTGAATCGACGCGCCCTGCGCGTCATGGCCGTCCTGCGTCCGCTCAAAGTGGTCATCACGAACTACCCCGAAGGCCAGGTCGAAGAGCTCGACGCCGTGAATAATCCAGAGGACGAATCCGCCGGCGCGCGGAAAGTTCCCTTCTCGAAGGTGTTGTACATCGAGCAGGACGACTTCCGCGAGGACCCGCCTAAACAGTATTACCGTCTCTCACCGGGACGGGAGGTGCGCCTTCGGTATGGTTACTTCATCACCTGCACCGACGTTGTGAAGAACGACCGCGGTGAGGTCGTCGAGGTCCACTGCACATACGACCCCGCCACCCGCGGCGGAAACGCGCCGGACGGCCGCAAGGTGAAGTCCACCATCCATTGGGTCTCTGCGCGGCACGCCGTCGACGCCGAGGTTCGCCTGTACGAGAACCTCTTCTTGAAGGAGAATCCCGGTGACACGGAGCCGGGCCAGGACTTCACAGCGAACCTGAATCCGAACTCGCTCGAGATCGTCCCCATCGCCAAGGTCGAGCCCTCCCTCGCGGACGTCGCCCCGGGCGCCCGCTACCAGTTCGAGCGGCTCGGCTACTTCTGCGCCGATCCCGACTCCGCCCCGAAGAAGCCGGTCTTCAACCGCACCGTCGGCCTTCGCGACACGTGGGCGAAGATCGAAAAGAAGATGAAAGGCTAATCACGAGTCCATGATCATTCTTGGAATCGGCGGATTGCTCGGCGACGCCGCAGCCGCCATCTTGAACGACGGCGCGCTCGCCGCGGCCGTCGAAGAATCCAAGCTCACGCGGCGCGGCGTCCGCTTTGGAAATGCCGGCGAGTTGCCCGCGCAATCCATTGCCATGTGCCTCGACCTGGCTCGCGTCCGCGCCGAGGACGTCGATGTCGTCGCGCTGGTCCGCCCCATTCCCGATTCAGGACTCCACCTCCAGCTTCGTGCGCAGTTCCCGAACAGCCGTATCGTCCTGGTGGAGCACCATCGCGCCCACGCGGCCTCGGCCTACTTCCCTTCCCCCTATGACGACGCCACAGTCCTGGCGCTCGATCGCGGCGGTGACTTCCGCTGCGGCTCGCGTTGGCAGGCCCGCGGCGCCGAGATGACCCTCGATTTCGAAGAGTACCTCTCCGATTCACTCGGCGAGTTATATGGCCGGGTCACCGAACTGCTCGGCTTCGACGCGCGGGCAGACGAGCATAAGGTGCAGTGGCTCTCCGTCGCGGGCGATGACCGCTTCCGCCAACTCTTTCTCGACATCCTCTGCCTCAGCGACGCCGGCCCGCGCATCGACCGCTCCTACTTCAGCACCGAGCGCCTCACGCACGGCCGCTTCAGCGCGCGTTTCTATCAACGCCTCGGGCTGCCGGATGGGGAACCTATGCCGGCGCCTCTGCGCGCCCACGTCGCCGCCGGCGTGCAGCGGGCCATCGAAGACGCCGCCATCCGCATGGCCGGCACGGGGCATAATCTCTGCCTCGCCGGCGGGCTCGGCCTCAATGCCCTGCTCGTTCATGCCCTCGAAACGCGCTCCGGGTTCGAGAACGTCTTCGTGCAGCCGGCCTCCGGAAATGCCGGCACCGCCATAGGCGCGGTTCTCGACGCGTGGCACGGCGCCGCGCGCCAGACCGCTCGCATTCGCATGAACACAGCGTGCCTGGGGCCCGCGTTCAGCGCCGCGGAATCGAAACAGGTGCTGGAAAATTGCAAGCTCGGCTTCCATTACCTCGTCACCACCGATGAGCTGATTCAGACCGCCGTCGGCCAGCTCAACGAGCACAAGATCGTCGCCTGGATGCACGGACGCATGGAATTCGGCTCGCGGGCGCTCGGCAACCGAAGTATCCTGGCGTCGCCGCTCGATCCGTACTCCACCGAAAATCTGAACACGTTCATCAAACACCGCGAGCCGTTCCGCAAATTCGCCGCTTCCGTCCCCGCCGAGTTGTGCAGCCAATATTTCGAGGTCGGCCCGAATGCGCGCTACCTGGCCACCGTAGGCCGCGTCCGTCCCGAGCACCGCGAGCGCTTCGCCGCCGCCGTCCTCACGGACGATTTGGTTCGCGTCCATGCAGTCGATCGGGACGAGAACCCGCTCTACTGGAAGCTCCTGCATGCCGCAGGCGCCGCGACCGGCCTGCCCGTCCTCTACAACACCTCCTTCAACCTCTTCGGAGAGCCGCTGGTCTGCACGCCGCGCGATGCCGTTCGAAGCTTCTATTCGTCCGGAATCGACGCCATGTTCGTCGGCCACTTTCTTCTGCAGAAATAGCGCGACCCCGGGTAAGCGACTTCCGGCGCGGCGCGATGTATGTTCTCATACCGATGCCGCCGGGTCGTTGAAACGCGGCCGCACTCCGCCGCACCATCTGCACAGAGAAAACATGAGTGCCTGGGCTGAGCCCGTTTGGTTCCGCGAAGAGGCTCCTCGGCTCCTGACGTATTGCCGGATCTGTAACCGGCGGACGCCTCACGAGCTGACCGGCGCTTCGGGCGGAACACCGGCATATGCCTGCGTTGCGTGCCTCATCCGCGCACTCGTGCACCAGTTGGAGGAAAAGTGAACCACGCATCCATTTCACAAGGCCAGTTGCTGCTCCAGTATTTGCTTGCGCTGGACGCTCCCGAACCGAAGCTGCCGGAGAGCGCCCCCATTCGCGTGATGCCTGTCCGCCCTGAACCCAACCCGAACACGCGCCGCCGCGCGCAGGAGTAATCGCCTCCGGGGTGATCCCTCGAAACCGCTTGCCCCGCTCGTCCGATCTGACCGGATTCTTGTCGCATCGCGCCCCCACGATGACCAGAATTGAAGAGCCGGACATTTCGCCGGCCGAGGCCACCGTCAGACGACGGCAACCTCGCGGGGAACGCTTCGCTTTGGACCCTATTGGGACATAAACGCGAAGCCGTGGCGAACCGGTCCCTCGTTGACCTGTCGGAAGCCTGCTAAGTGCGCCGCGGCATCGACATTTGGACAGATAGCCTTAAAGTGCCTGGACCCTGCTTTCACCTCGGTGATCGCAGGCGCCATGGAGCGTGTGAGTTATTGAGAAGATGCCATCCTGCGGTATTCCTTTTTTGAACCGACCACGAAGCTCTCGATTTGCTAACGGTGGTCTGCGGTCGAAAAATACAGGCCTCGGGGGACACCTCAAAACCGGCCAATGAGGGACACCTCAAAACCGGCCAACGGAGATTAGGCAGGACAGGTTCAGTTATACCTCGCCGGGGTTCTTTCCGACAAAGCGTTTTTACTCCCGCATCGACGAGTTCTATACTATTCGCACCTGGGCGGGGGATAAGGCAACGCAGGGATGCGACCTGAGCATCGACCCAGGCGCCGGAATGCGGGGCGGCAACGCCGCCCCGTGCCGCAATCATTCTGGCCCAACAGCGTTAAATCCCGGGAGCGCGAGGGCAGCGCCCTCGCAAGGCGGAACCGTTAATCGACGGCCGCTGTCTTGGTGCGCCAGCTCTTGGGGCCGCACTTGAGAACATGGCCGTGATGTAAGAGGCGGTCGAGCATGGATCCGACCGCGGCGGTGTCGCCCAACAACTTGCCCCAGTCCTCGACCGGGCGATTGGACGTGAGCAACGTGCTGGCGCGCTCATAGCGGCGCATGACAATCTCGAGCAGATCCTCGCCGGCAGTGGCAGGCAGTTTGCGCATTCCGAAGTCGTCGACGATGAGTAGCGGGACCGTCGAGACGTTTTCCATGTATTGCTTGCGGCTGCCGTCCAAGGTCGCATCTGCTAGTTCCTCCAGCAGAATATGCGTCTCGCGATAGATCACCTTGTAGCCCTGCATAATGGCGGCGAGGCCGATCGCTTGAGCGAGATGACTTTTGCCCGTGCCGCCGGGTCCAAGAAACAGCGCGTCTTCGCGCCGCTGGATGAAACCGGCGGTAGCGAGATCGAAGACGAGACTCCGGTTCATCTTGGGATTGAAGGTGAAGTCGAAGTTGTCGAGCGTCTTGTCAGGATCGCGGAAGCCGGCCTGCTTGCGACGGCGCTCGAGCAAGCGATCGGCGCGGCGCGTCAGCTCGTCGGCGACCAGACACGAGATCAGGTCGATTGGGGCCATCGGCTCGGCTTGAGCCTGACGGAGGCGAATCTCCAGGACGGTGGCCATGCCGCCCAGGCGGAGGTGGCGCATCGCGCGTTGCAGTTCGATGAGGTTCATGACGGGTTCTCCTTTGTTTTGTCGGCGATCAGATCGCGATAGAGAGTGAGTTGGCGGATAATCGGGTCTACCTGGCGGAGAGTGAGTTGCGGGCGACGTTCCAGCCAGCGGCGCACGAAGTGATAGGGATTGGAGGAGATGCCGCTCTCCAGGGCGGCGGCGCAGCCGTCGTCGGCGAGCATGGCGCCGTGCTTTTTGGCCAGCGAGAGGATGCCCTGAATGCGGCGGATCGCAACTACGCCTTGGTCGCGATACATCTGCTGGCAGAGGGCGCCGATGTGCGATCCGGCGGCTTCGCAGCGGGCCAGCAGTCGCGTGGTCGAGGGGGGCATGTGCGCAGGCTTGTCCTCGTCTTTGATCTGGTAGAGACCACGCTGTTGGTGCAGGTGCTCGCGGAGCAACTGTCCGGTGCGCGGATCGAGGACACGCACGGTGCGCTCGTCCCATTGCACGTTCACCTGCCGGCCGATCCAGCCCGGCGGCGCACTGTAAAAGGCGGCATCCACTTCCACGCATCCGTCCAGATTCACGCCGCGTTCGCCGAACTGGTAAAAGCGAAATGGCTCGAGGGGTAGCGGCAACAGCGCCGGCTTCTCTTCGGCGAACATCGCCGCCACCTGGCGTTTGGTGGTGCCGTGGATACGGGTGTCGGCCCAGCGTTCCTCCCAGCGGTCCAGATAGGCCTGGGCTTGCTGGAGGCTCTCGAACCGCAGTCCTTTCAGTGGCGTCTGCTTGGCGTGACCGACGCTGCGCTCGACTTTGCCCTTACGATCCGGATCGCCGACGCGACAGGGCAGCGCCGATGCGCCATAGTGGGCCAACAGATCGGCATAGAGCGGATTGACGGTGGGGTCGTAGATGTCGGGCTTGAGAACGCCTTCGCCGAGATTGTCGAGGACGACCAGGCGCGGGGCCCCACCCAGGCGGCGGAAAGCGCGCTCGTGGAGTTCCGCCCAGACGCGTGTATTCGACCGCCAGATCAGCAGCCGTACGGCCTTCCGGCTGTATGCCAAGGTGAGCACGAACAGCCGAGTACGGCGATACCGGCCGGTGCTTTCGTCGCGCACCATCGGCCCGGCGCCATAGTCGACCTGCGCCTCTTCTCCTGGAGGGGTGACGATGACAGCGCGCGCTTCCATGCCAGCGCGGCCGCGCAGTTTCCGAACGAATCGCTTGACGCTGGCGTACCGGCCGCTGAAACCGTGGTCATCCACCAAGTCCTGCCAGATCGCCTTGGCGTTCCGTCCCTTGGCGAGCGACAGCTCAATGAAGTCCAGGAAGGCTTCGCAACGGCTGGCAGTAACGCGCCGAGGGCATTCCGCTGCCGTTGGCAGATCGGGGGACACCTCGTTGGCCGGTTTTGCTGACGCGGCGGGATCGGGGGACACCTCATTGGCCGGTTTTGCCGGTGGCCGCCGCCCCCACCCACGCCGCGGTCGGACCGCGATTCCCGCACTCTTCAAATAAGCGCCGGCCGTCTCGCGCCGAACACCCGTCTCTTTCTCAATGCGCCGTAACGGCCAGCCGAGCCGGCCCAGCACGATGACCTGTTGTCGTTTCTCGTCGCTCAAGACATTGCTCACGTCGAGGGAGGTTATCCCTCCCACACGAATCAATGTCCTGTCCTATCTCCGTTGGCCGGTTTTCAGGTGTCCCTCATTGGCCGGTTTTGGGTGTCCCCCGAGGATACAGGACAATAAGCTCTGTCTGCCTTTTCTAATGAGCATGGGTCCACAGAAGCGTTTGGCTATGAGAGCCATCCTGATCTCACTGGCCCTAAACGGTGGGATGGTGGTGGCCTCATTACTCAGCGGTATCTTCGGAAAACAATCCGTCCTTACGCGAATCGGCGATGTTGTTGCTGCTCCTCCCGGCCTGATTATCGAGCGGGCGGTCGTACCGTGGGATCACTCTGCGCTTGCGTTGATCACCGCGATGTTGGAATCACCGGCTCTTTCCCCTCCTGCCTGCATTGGCCGGCGGAGAGGATCAGTGCGTCATTTCGGTGACAGGTTACTCAATACCAGTTCGCCCCAAGCTATTCGTACGCTCGAAGTGAGCGATTCTCCGATTACCAGGCGGCCAGCAGGTCGCGTAACTTCGCAGCGACGGCTGGTTTCTGCGCATCCGGCAAATCGCCGAGATGACGCGCGATCATCGAGGCATGGATAGTGGCCAGCTTGTGCAATCGGAGCACGGAAGCAGTCTTCAGATTTGTGGAACGGAACTCGGGCTTCGCCGGATCCAAAACCAGATCGGAAGGCATCAATGCCGTCGGCAACACCGAGGAGATGTATGCGACCAGCACTTCAGGAATCGGCCCGATCGGTCCCGCTAGGACAAGCACCGGCCGCAGCTTCATCCCCGCGATATCACCAAACGGGAAACTCGCGAGGAAGATCTCACCGGGACGCATCTATGGGCTCGCCGTCCGCCAGGGTATAAATATCCTGCCGCGCGTCGCCTAAGTCGTCACTCCAGGCCCGCGAAACGTCCCACGGCCAGAAGGCGCCTGACTCATCCTCATCCGGCCGGACAACGATCAACTGGACGCGCCCGGGCGGGAGGTCTCGGGGAGCTTCCGCGCGGATCTGGTGGTCATCGTCGATTTCGCCCACTATGCCGATCGCTCGCATACGGTTGCTCCTTCTTTCACCAGTTTGCCACAACCGGTCCGATGGCACGGAGCATCGCGTCGTCCTTCCGCATCGCGAACGTGATGGCCCTAGAGGTATTCGCGGACCAGACTGATTACACGGGTAGATCACCAGACCTCCTGGTACGGGGCCCAAGGGGTCGTCAAAGTCTTCGGACCGCAAGGCAATCAAAAAATTGCGACAGCGACCAACGGAATCCAACACCCGGGTCACAGTAGGGTCCAAAAACGGACCCTTTTGGACCCTGATGTCTTTGTTTGATGTCTGTAAGTCTCTGAGGGAATTTGGTCGGGGCGAGTGGATTCGAACCACCGACCTCCTGGCCCCGAACCAACGTATATCAACAACTTACGAGCATGGTCCACTGAAAATAAAAGAGTTGCGCGTCTTCCTATTTGGACCATATTTGGACCCTAAAGGCGAAGATGTGGCGAACCGGGCTGCCGTTGGACCCTGGTTGGACCCTGCTTTCCACGCTGGTGATCCACATGCTTTCGCGCACGCGGCCGGTCGCGTCGCCATTCGAAAAAACCTAGCCAAGATATTGTTGCTCAGACAGGATTGCGAAATCGCCATAGAGGAGGACCAGCCCAACACGGCTACAAGCTGATGGGAATCCGCTGTGGCTGGCAGACACTGCGACCCGTGCATATCGAGCGGTTGCAGTTGCGGGATGGTAATCTGAACCCGTTGCTATTGAATCCTAGAGCGACGCGATGGATATTGGTGAACATCATCGCTCCACCTCTACGTTTGCTGGCTTTCATCTTTAAGCCGCTTTGGCTTCTCCTGGGCTTACTCGACAGACCGCTGGCGAGGCGAGATGAAAGGAAAC
>JADMIO011124230.1_pt1 | contig 12579 bp, 11 predicted proteins | sample 8958161 | NCBI WGS metagenome assembly JADMIO01 (sample SAMN16585339, study PRJNA669376) | soil metagenome | isolation source: Crop rotation soil | place: USA: Cullars Rotation, Alabama | collected 2011 | reverse complement strand
GACCCGGCGAAGCGACCCGCCTCCCGAACCGCTACTATAAATTCAGCGTTGGGCAAGCAGATTTCTTCGCGCTGGATTCCAACACGCTGGACGCCCCGCCTCCGGGGAGTATCGCCTCCGGCCAGGTTGCGGCGGAGGCTGGAGGGCTCATTCAGAAGCTGGAGGCGCAGGCTAAAAAGCTGGACGGCGAGCTGAGAAAGTACCAGCGGATGCTGGACCAGTGGCGTAGAGAGGAGCGCGATCGCGCAGGAGAAGACCCGGGGCGCCGGGATGCGTTGAACGCGGTGGCGGAGGAAGTGCAGGCCGCATTCACGCAGCTGAATGGCGTACTGGAGGCTGCCGCACCCATCTCCAACGAGTGCGGGCAGGCAAATCAGGTCGTAAAGACGGCTCTTCAAAGATGGACGGAGGGGACTGAAGACCTACGGCAAGCGGCAGATCCCCCGGCTATTGTGAAGGCCCTGGAAGCACTGGAAGAGGCGAGCGATGACGGCTGCGGCAGCCTATTGACAGTTGAGGCCTGCCTTAGCAAGCTGCCCGAGAGCGCGGCGCGGTCGGAGATTCTGGCGGCGCGAGACCGCCTTGAGAAGGCGCTGCATCAGTGGTCAGTGGTCGTTACGCCCATGCCCAGCGACCTTTGCGACACGCTGCATAACCTCTCTGAGCAGGCGCTGGATGTTCAGCGTGACCTTGCCCTGGAGAAGCGCCGCCAAAAGTCCCGCCCGGAAGATTACGATGCCGATCAGCTTCGCTGGCTGGAACAGAGCCTGGCCGAATCGGAGCGCGATAAACCCGGCGGCTGGCGCATAGTCTATCTCCATCACCCGTTTTACAGCACGATAGCCAACCACTGCGAGCGGCCGGATGTACAGTCCGTACGGAGCAATCTGCTGGAGATGCTAAAAGACCGCGTGCATCTCATTCTATCCGGCCATTCCCATGCCTTTGAGTGGTTCCGGTCGGATTGGCTCCCGAATACCGGGCTGTTCGTGACGGGCGGCGGGGGACAGATTTCTCTGCGCCGTTCCCTGCTGGACCCGAAGCTCTACTACCGGTATCGGGAGCGGTATGACTCGCTGCGCAACCATGGCGTGGTTGAGTGCGCAGCTTCCGGAAGGGGGCCTGTGGCGCAGGATGGAGCAGACGGAAAGATTTACCACTACCTAAAGGTGGAGGTTACGCCCGAGGCCCTCATCGTGCGGCCCGTGGGTGTGCGCCGTCTTACTCCTACGAGCTACCGCAGGGAGGAGCCCATGCCGGTTTTCCACGCCTCGGAGTTGCCAGACGGCAGGCCTCCGTGGCAGGCGAAGGTGCTGAAATCGGTCTCTGTTTATCGGGATAGGCCGCCCGTAGCGGAATGGGAGTAGGTATTGGGTGATGGGCGTTAGGTGTTGGGCGTTAGTTGGGCGTTCGGCAAGACCGACCAACGACGAATGACCAAAGACCAACCACGAAGGCAGTGGTCGCTAGCTCGAAACTCGAAACCAGGAACCAAGTGTTCTAAACATCCAGCAGTATAACCCGCCTACAATCGGAACAATCACCGGATTACCCACGTCTCAACGTCATGACTGGCTGGGACGGGTCTAGCCGGTCTGGGCGCATTGGGAGTGATGGAGATGAGCAAGATTCGTAAAGGCATTGCAATTGGCGTAATTATCACGGCACTGGGCGTGCTGCTGGCATTGAACGCCGATAACCTGGCAACGAACTGGCAGATGATCGGGCCGAATGCGTGGGGCGGAACAACCGATCCGGATAAAAGGCATCTGTATCAGAATTTGGGTCTTCTCGCGGCGGGCTTTGGCCTCCTGCTGACCGGTTTAGCTTTCTATCGGTGGCTGCCACAATCGCGAGCCGGGCTGACTGATGACAGACAGGATTTAGGAGCTAGGATTTAGGAGTCAGCCAGCCGTAAAGTCAGGCAGCAAGGCATACTGGCTTCTTATTTTTCCACCGTTTCTGGCTATTATTGCTGTCCAGGCTCGTAACGGGGAGGAGAAACAATGAGACGAGCGCGGATGAGACTAGGGGCGACCGCTTTGGCGGCGCTATCATTTGCCGTTGCTTGTTTGGCGCAGCAGACGCCACCTGTAGGATGGGTCGCCGATGCCAGCAAGTCCGTCTATCCAAACCGACCGGCTGCGGGTAGGCTCTACGCCAATGACTTTCGCGTAGACTCTGCTAAAATTGCTCCATATCACGAATGGAGTGGAAATATAGGTGACCCGCCCTCCAAACAGGAGCACGTAGACGGGGCCGTGCTGACTTTGCAACAGGGTAAAGAGACGGTCCCGACAGAATACTATGTATTGTTCCTTGCGACCAAACCAGGAGAAACGATCGAGGGAAAGACTTTCATCGTTCCCGCAGGGGGGCTTTTCAAGCAGACCGCCAAGATTATGGACAAGGACCAAAAAGGATGATTCTTCCCTGTTGCCGGCGTCCAAGCCGTTTCCAGGCAGAAGAGCGACCTATTTCCAAAAGTGAGCTTGCGCGTCACGTTCGGGAAACGACAGGGGAAAATCCAGCCTGGATCAATCTATTTGTGTCTTAACGATGCGGATAAGAGCTACGTCGCAGGCACCTTCCAAGCAGTAGCTGAAAATTCAAACTGAACGCCAACGATTTAGGCTAATCAGGCGTGGCAGCAGATGTATAAGTCCGCTCATCTCTCAGGATAGCTAATACCCATCAGGTCGATCCATCCGGAGATGCATGCGCCCAGTTACTGCATGTCCCCACGAGAATATTTTCACGAATATCCCCCGAAAAAAGTGCCGCAGGAAGGAAATTTGTATGGAAGTCGTGAATTGCTTCCTCGGTTCGGCAATTATGCCGATGACTTCCGATTAAATCCAGGGGGATATGCGAATGAAGAAAGCACTCGCCGCTCTGCTAGCGGCTACGTTCATGGTCGGCGTTGTAAGCTCCAGCTTTGCAGCACCGGACAAGGACAAGAAGCCCGCCAAGACCACCAAGGCCGGCGCGGCCAAGATGGCCACTAAGAAGGCCGCCGGCAAGAAGGTCACCAAGAAGGCCGCTGCCAAGAAGGCGACCACCACGAAGATGGACAAGAAGAAAGCCAAGTAGTTTACTCTTTACTATCTATCATAGACCCGCAGCCGGCCCAGATGGGCCGGCTGTTTTCATATTTGCTGCACGATCTGTCCATTAGTAAGAGTGATGGGGTCGGGTGGCGTGTGTTATAATCCATCGAAACACAGGTGCAAAAATATGCCGGAATTTACAATATCAGCCTGTCTGGGAGAGGACCTTGAGGCGGTCATCAAACTGCTTCAGGATGCGCTCACGGCAGATACTGTTTCGGTTCCTCTCTTTACCCGAAAAGTGCTGCTTGACCCCAACTTTTCGCAGGACGGGGCATTGGTTGCGAAGGTTGGCGGAGCGGTCGTTGGCTTTCTCCTCGCGATCGCGCGAAGGAACGTACTGGAAGACGGACCGGATGACCGCGATCGGGGCTGGATTACACTCTTTGCCGTTGATGAGGCGTATCGGAGGCGTGGAATTGGGCAGGCTCTCCTGGCGGCAGGAATGGAATACCTTCGAGGACGGGGGTGCCGTACGGTTCTGGTTTCGCCTTATGCCCCCAACTACTGGACGCCTGGAGTCGATGTTGCGGCCTATCCGGGCGCAGTCTGTTTTCTGGAGGCGAGTGGATTTACAACGGTGTACCGGCCCATCTCTATGAAGGCTTCACTGGACGCGGAGTGGCACATCCCGGAATGGGCTCGCAAGCGGGAAGCCGGGCTGTCTGAAGAAGGATTTCGGATGGAAACCTTCACGCCTGATCAAATCCCTGATTTGACCGCCTTCCTGCGCGAGGAGTTTCCGGGAGACTGGCAGCGGTATGTCCGCGAGACGATGATAGATATCGTACTGGGCCGCCGGGATGCAAGTGACCTGATAATCGCTTATGATGGCGAGGCCGTTGTAGGGTTTGCGCAGCATGAAGGCGAGCGGTTTGGGCCGTTTGGGGTGGCGGCAAGCCAACGAGGGCGCGGCATGGGTGCGGTTTTGATGTTCCGTACCCTGGAAACCATGCAGCGCAAGGGATTGCAAAATGCCTGGTTTCTCTGGACGGATGACGCGACAGCCCAGCGCGTGTACCATGCCGCCGGCTTTCAGGAAACCCGGCGGTACGCCGTGATGAAGCGGGAATTATAAAGGCTTTTAACCACAGATGAACACAGACGGACACAGATAAAGTCAACGACAATTTTGACAGGATCAACAGGATAGCTGGGATAGTCGTACATTCTTGAACTAAAGTTATCTGTGCAAGTCTGTGTTCATCTGTGGTTAATGTTTTTGGCGTTTATTTGATGAAGCCGATGGATTTCATCCAGGCGGCGCAGGCGGCCGGCCAGGCGCCCACGACCGGATCACCCACGCCCATGCCCAGTCCGTGGCGGCCATGCCCGTAGACGTGCATCTCCACCGGGACATGGTTTTTGTGGCAGGCCATCGCGAAGAGAAGGCTGTTCTCCATTGGGACGGCGTCATCGTCCGCCGTATGCCAGAGGAAGGTCGGCGGCGTTTTGGCGGTCACTTGCTGTTCGTTGGAGAGAAGCTTTACCAGCTCCGGTGAGGGCGGATCCCCCAGGAGGTTTTTTCGCGATCCCATATGCGTATAGGGCGCCTCCATCGTAATGACCGGGTAGCAGAGGACGGCCACGTCCGGGCGGGAGCTTACGCGGTCGATGGGATCGGCGGCATTGGGGTCGCCGTCATCAAAATGGGTGGCCGCCGTGGAGGCAAGGTGCCCACCGGCGGAGAAGCCCAGAATCCCGATGTGGTCCTTCTCCAGTTTTAGCTCTCCTGCTCGGGAGCGGAGGATGCGGATGGCGCGCGAGGCGTCATTGAGCATAGCCGGATGGCGATAGTGATGGGAGCCCAGGCGGTACTTGAGCACGGCCGCCGTTCCGCCCAGCGAGGCGAACCACTGCGCGACGGGGTGGCCTTCATAGTCCGCCAGACCGCCGTAACCGCCTCCCGGACAGATGACCAGAGCCGCGCCATTCCCCTTGCCGGGGGCAGGCAGATATATCTGTATAGTAGGAATATCTTCCGGCGCGGTACCAAGCGCGCCGGGAGCGCCCTTGGGCCAGAGTGGCTCGGCGGGCGGACGGGCGTTGGGGGCCTGTTTCAATCCAAAAAATGCTGCGACCGGCAGAAGAGACGCCAGAAGCGCAAACTGTGTGAATGGTGATTGCATAACATCTCCGATTCGTGAGACGAAGTACACGCCTTCGTAGAGTTGATAACCAATGGCACGATCTTAGGCAGGCTAAACCCCGCCTCTAGGATCCGTACGGACGTCACATGCCTACTCGGTCGGTATGACGGCCCAAGTTCGGTGCCCACGCAGGTGGGCAAACGGCGCGGAGCGCCTCCTAGCGATAGGGTTCAGCCTATCGACGAAGTTTAATTTGCCGATTGCCGCCCCGATTCCTTGAATATTAACCAAATGGCGATGGACCAGCTAAAAAACTCCATAAAGCAACGCGCCCACGAGTTGGGGTTTGAGCTGTGCGGAATTGCCCCGGCGGAGCCTTCCGCGTTCAAGGCGGAGTTCCGCGCCTGGCTGGAAAAGGGGTACGAAGGGGAGATGGGTTACCTCTCGCGGGACCCCGACCGCCGCCTGGACCCCTCCCAACTGCTGCCCGGCGCGAAAAGCATTGTATCAGTGGGGATGAACTACTACACGGAGTCCGAGGCGGACAACGCCGGTCCCGATGAGGCCATCTTCGCGCGGTACGCCCGTAACGAGGACTACCACGACGTCATGACGCCCCGGCTGCGAGAGCTTCTGGCCTTCATAAAGACACTGACTGGGGAAGGGACGGAGGGGAGGGTCTACGTGGATACCGGCCCCATCCTGGAGCGCGAAGTGGCGCGTCGGGCGGGTCTGGGCTGGTTTGGGAAGAACACCATGCTCATCAATACTCGCCGAGGCTCCTACTTCCTGCTCGGCGAGATTTTGCTGAACATTACGCTGGAGCCGGACAACCCGGCGGTCGGGGGGTGCGGGACCTGCACGAAGTGCCTGAAGGCCTGCCCGACCGGGGCCATTGTGCGCCCCTATGAGATTGACGCGCGCCGGTGCATCTCTTACCTCACCATTGAGCTGAAGGGGGAGATTCCGGAGGAGCATGCGGGGAAAATTGGGAATCGGGTGTTTGGTTGTGACGTGTGCCAGGAATGCTGCCCATTTAATGTTCGGCGGGCCGTGCCCACGGAGGAACCCGCGTTTCAGCCTCGGGAGGCTGCCATACGTCCCAAGCTGGCGGACCTGCTGGAGATGACGGAGGAGGAAATTCAGGGAGAAGTTCAGGAAGAGTCCGGTCAAGCGGGCAAAGTGGGGGGGCTCTTGCGGAATGTTGCGGCGACATTGGCCGTGCCGGATGATCCAGCAGCGGAAGCAGCACTTACCTCAGCTCTGGAACATCAGGAAGAACTCGTGAGGGAACAAGCCGGGATGTCGATGAACATAATAGGGGGTAGGCGATAACGTCCTATCCGGTTTCACAGTGCTGCTTTGAGGCTCGTGTGGCTGTCTAGGGCGATGAGGCGAACTCCGGTGAGCCCTCGCGCTGGCTCAGGGCAGCTTGTTGCCGCTCCACGGAGATAGTCGCTTTTCCCCGGCGTAGTTCCACCATCCGTTGATCCGCCTGCCGGTGTCCGCGAGTGTCCACTCGACGTCCCCATGCTGGCCGTCCTTTTGTGTCCAGGTCGCCTTCAGAACACTGCCTTTTACCGTTCCCTCCACCGTGCCCTTGTCGAAGGTCCCGGTAACGCGATTGCCCTGTTGGACCAGAGTGAGCACGCCGCCCCACTGGATCATGTCCCACCTGCCGGAGAACACGCCGGTCGCGGGCTCCGCGACGCCGGCCGTTAGCTGGACAAGATAGGTCTGCGGGGGCCCTGGAACCAGCATCTCGTCGGGAATATCGCTCAAACGGTCTTGATAACCCGGCGCCGACACCCGGACGCGGTAGTGTGCATGGAGATCGCCGAAAGCCTGTGTGGGCAAGAGAGCCGGCTTGGTATCGCCACGCGCATCGGTGTACGTGTACTGGATGAACTTGCCGGTGGTCGTCTCAAACGTCACATCCGCGTTTTCGATGGGCTTGCCGTCGCTGTCCTTCACCACCTGCACGAGCAGCGAGGCCTGGTCGGTCTTCTTCAGCCGGAAGTATACGAAGTCGGACTTGCTGGTCGCATGATTGCCGATGAGCTTGAGATTGTCAATCACCGAGCGGCGCAGGTCGTTATCGGGAAAGTTGCGTGTCATCTCCGCAAACTGGTCTCCCCGATCCTGCAGCGACCCAACGAGAACCGTCTGCTCCTGGGGCGCATAGCCTACCGCGCTCGCGTGAACTCTCACGGTATCGCCTATCACGGCCGAGCCGAGATCCATCTGCCCCAGTCCCATTCGGCCCGTGAAGGTGCTGCCGGACTGACTGGAGTATTCCGTGAACACGCGCACGGTCGCATCCGAAATCGGCAGTCCGTTCTCGTCAACCACGAGCGCCCACAGCACCCGGTTCAGCAGACGCGAATCCTGTCTCAGTGCAACCCAGAAGCTCAGGCGCGTTTCGTCCTCATCCCCAGGGGGCGGTACGGTGATGGTCTGCGACCACTCATGGAACGTCGGCGCGCTGAAGCGAATGGAGTACTCGCCCGGTGCAAGGCGAATGACCGCACTGCCGGTCTCATTCAGTCTGACTCCTTTGCCCGTAAGCTCTTCCCGACTCCTATCACCGGTTGAATCGGTGATGTCGTTGATCCCTTTGCCGGCATCTCGTTCACCGGTGCGCTTGATCTGTAAGGTCGCCCCGCGCAGCGGCTGGCGGTCGGTCGCGCTCTGGACATTGACTTCCAGTTCGTACTCCGGCCTGACCTGCTGCGCAAGTGCGGTCGGACAACTCAGGACCGTTGCCGAAACGGCAACAAGCACGGCATGTGCAGCGGCCGTCAGCGCTCGTCGCAAGTCTTTCGCTCTCATGGGTTGCGCCCTCCAGATGCAGACGGTTCGGCTGTATCGCGCTTTCTGAGGATCGACTTGTATGTGCCGGGCTGGCCTTTCTGCAGGACCCACGTGCCCTGGCCGGTCAGCCGGCCAGCCACGATTTCATACTCAATATATCCCGCCGCTCCCACCGGATCGGTCCAATCGATCCGCAGCTTATCACGGTAGAGAATCGCCCTGCCGCTCGCATGGAAGGATCCGGTTCCTCGGAACGTATATCTCCCTCCCCCAAGAGCGGTCAGTGAAAACGTCGACGTGCCAGCCATCCGGTTCTCGTCCACATAGCTGCCGACGTAGGGGTCCGGGTACATCATCGTCGTATAACTTGTGCCAGCCCGGCTTCCCTTCGTAAAGTGTCCGGTTCCCTGCGTGCTCATGAGGCCGTTAAGATGCACGAAGTCTTCGTAGCCGGCTTCGCCGGACGCTGTGGACCAATCGATCCGGAAAAGCGTTCCGTTGAGCTGCGCGGTTCCCGTGGCCCTGGCCCCTCCCAGCTGTTCATAGCGGTATTTACCTCCGCCCACGGGCGATAGGATCACCCACATATTTCCGAACGGGCCACTGTTCTCGATCCACGACTCGACGGGCTCGCCACCGGTCTGCGCGCCGCCGGACGGTTCAGAAGGTCTCGGTTCCGAGGAGGCAGCCGGGGCGGTCCGCGCACTCTTGAAGGGTGGTATCCCACCGCCAAGCGGGTTCTGCCCTCGGGCCATCCTTCGACCATAGTAGATGAGCGGTGGCGCCGCGCTCGACGGAACAGCAACTGCGGACGGGGAAGAGGCCTGTTTCGATTCAGGCTTCGGCGGCGTCGCTATGCGCCTGCCATCCCAGGACCTGTCTGCCTTGGCGGGATCGTCACCATACGTCCACGCGCCGGTGAACGAAGTACCGTCGGCCGACAGGGTGAACCTGCCAGAACCCTTGTTTCCGTTGCCTTGCGCCCAACGAAAGTGGAGTATGCCGCCGGCCACAGTTCCGTCAACTGTTCCCCTGACACCTGCGCCCTCATACGTGCCGGTCACGCGCGTTCCGTTCTGTTTGAGCCGCATGACCCTGTGGATACCGGAGTCCACGGCGTCCCAGTCGCCGGTAAAGCCGGCGGCGCCCGGCGGGCCGCCCGCCTGTCTGGAGTCCGCGGGTTCCCCCGCAATCTTGCCGGTCCGCTTCCCGTTCCAGTAACGGTCCGCCTTATCGGGGTCCTCGTCATAGCCGAAGAAGCCGGAAAAAGCCGTTCCGTCCTCCGACAGTGTGAAGCGGCCGGTCCCCTTCGAGCCGTTCGACTGAATCCAACGGTAGCGCAGGACGTTGTTGGAAACGGTGCCGTCGATCGTGCCTGAGACGCCGCCGCCAGCCTGTTGATAAGTGCCGCTGACGCGTCCCCCAATCTGCGTCAACCGCACCTTCGACGTATAGCCGCCGTAGCTCCGCGTGTCCCACTCGCCGGTAAACCCGTCTCCGAAGAACGCCGCGCCGCTTTTTGCCGCCACGAGCGAGCTCATCGCAACGAGGGCAAATCCCATTATTACGAGGCGGGGAATGTTCAGCCCGCCAAGCTGAATCGGTGTATGACGCTGCATTTGTTCCTCCAAAGCGGGTCGGCGCCGGTCTTCGCAGACGCGAGGCGAGATAGTAGGGAGAATGCTGGCTGGTTCGCTAGGAATGGTTTGAAATCCTTCCCTCGCGCCCTTGATGAATCTCGAGATTTGCCTCGCTAATGACGAGGACGGACAACCGTGAGTACTCCGCGCGAACGCAACCAACGGCTGCGAGGAACAGGCAAAGCAAGGTGGCAGAAATGGCACGTCGCATAGCTACGCCCATCCAGAGATGGCGTTGCCAGCGGTGCAGACCATATTTCGGCAGCAATTGCTGTACGTCCTTTCTCAATTCGAAATGGGTTGGAAGAGGCGGCAGAGGTTCGCTACGACTGTGTGCGTGTTCGGGAGGCGGGCATTACCTCGAACTTGTAGAGGCCGACGCATTGCAGCGGGTGAACGGCGCCTTTTAGGCGCACCTGGTTTAAGGTGAATAGCCGGGCCGAGAGTATTCGGCAAATACGGCACATCTGCCCGGAGGTATGTCCTTTTAATGTGTGACGGGCCGCTCCGACGGAGGAGCCTGCATTTCAGCCTCGGGAGGCAGTGATGCGGCCTAAACTTGCAGATCTGCTGGAAATGACGGAGGAGGAGTTCCGGGAGAAGTTCAGGAAAAGCCGGGTCAAACGGGCGAAATGGCGTGGGTTGGTGCGGAACGTGGCGGCGTATCGAGTTCAGGCGATCGAGAACCGACAAACACACTAGAAAGGCACTGTATCGTCTAGAGCCACTCGTGTAGCAACAGGCTCCTTGTCGTTAGCCACAAAGGCTGGTCAGTCGGTTGAGTCATCAAGTTATATAGTCCTCGGTGCCGCGCAAATGAACGTAATGCAATTATTGAACTCTGCTAGGAGGGGTAGTTCGCTCGCTTATCGAACTACAAAAAGCTATTAGAGCAGCTAGATCCTGTTGTCGTCTTAAGTGTACTCAACCAAGCTCATCCTAAACCTGGCCACACATAGAGGAGCCATCTAATGAGATCCAAATTTCCCATGACTGCAATCCTCGCACTCTGTTTCACTCTGCCGCTTCATGCAGCCAAGGCACAGTTTGCAACATTCGACTTTCCGGGAGCAGTGGTGACCAGCCTGAGCGCCATTTCGGGAAAGGAAATTGGAGGCCAATACCAGGATACTTTGGGTGCGTATCATGGATTTATTTATAATGGATCGTCGTTCTCAACTTTCGATTACCCCGGCGCAACCTGGACCTCGGTTAATTACATCTCTGGCAACACTGCCCTCGGTGCGTTTTATGACCATGCGGGTGCCTACCATGGTTACCTATTTGATGGAGTTTCGTTTCATCAACTCGATTATCCAGGAGCAGCAAATACAGCGCTCACAGGTAAAGAAGGAAACATACTTGTAGGCTCATACACCATTGTGCCAAGCGGTCCGCATCACGGATTTAAGTACGATGGCTCAACATTCACAACGATTGACTTTCCTGGGGCTTTAGTAACAAGCCCTTCGTCAATATCGGAAGGAATTATCACTGGTTGGTTTGACGAACCCAGTGGCCCGCGACACGGGTTTACGTATGACGGAGCAAGTTTCACCGAATACAGTTTCCCGGGAGCGTTTGTCACGGTCGCCAGTGATTACGACGCTGGAACCTTCGTCGGCAGCTACAGTCTGGGCAACAACTATTTTTTTCACGGATTTACTTACGATGGGATCGGTTACCATACTGTTGATTTTCCTGGAGCGACGGCAACGGCGATTTCTGCTCGAGACGGCAACACGATAATCGGGGGATACTCGAATCCTGGCTACACCGATTTGGTTCACGGTTTTATTTCGGTTCCTGAAGTCAATAGCCCTTTGCTTTACCTGGCATGTATTGTTGTGGTTGCCATTGCTGGCATAATCGGTAGAGGAGGGTCGAATTTTTCCGCATATCGCTTGTGGAAGTGATTGAAGCGACCGGCGGGATAGAAGTCCTCTGGCGATTGCTGGAGCGATTTCATAGGAATTGTGGACGCGGACCCCGCGCTGAATTGTTCTTCCCGAAACATGTAGAAGCACTGGAAGAACGAAAGACAGTGTTCTTAGTGAGTTGACCGGCGGCGTGCCGGCTTATACCTCTTTCGCGGCAAAACAAGTCTGACCCGCGTACAAATGTACCGCGCATCGGACGTAGGCTCAGTCACTATGGGCCTCGTACGGTAACTCCTTATATCAAGATGGCCGCCTGTCATTTCACTGTTTTTGTGAACGGCGCGAGCCGTAGCACGGCTACGGCTTGGCGTCGAGAAAGTCGTTCACCATTGGGACGATGACAAGCGTTTGTTTGATGGATTGGCTGCGTCATTTTGTCTCCGTAGCTGATCGCAGGTCGGCGAGAAGCTCGTCGAGCTGGTCGAGCGACTCGGGCATCGCGTTCATCGATCCGGACTCAAGCGCTTCCGTCGAGGGATAGAGATCATGCACCACCACCAGCGTCTTGCCATCCGTTTCATCGAAGGTCACCGTGGTGATGGTTTTGCCCTCGTCACCCTCCTCGTTGGTCCAAACGAGGCGCGAGTGAGGTGTCACTTCGAGGTACGTGCCGAAGAACTCCATCGTTGAACCTTCGTGAGGAAAGACCAAACGGTACTGCCCCCCAACGCGAACATCCATTTCGCAGGAAAGCAGGTTCAGCCCAAACGATTTTGGTACCCACCACCTCCTGAATAGTTCAGCGTTGGTCCACGCCTCGAACACGAGGCGCGCCGGCGCGTTGACGGTGCGTGTGACGACGAGCTCAAGCTCGGACTTCCGCTCCACCCCCGTGGGGTTCTTCGTGGGGGTGGGCTCACTTTCTCTACTTACGTCCATTTGCTTTCTCCTCCCGTTTCAATTCTTCGACGACATTGTCCAACTCGTCGAAGCGCGCGGCCCAGAGCTGGCGATAGCTTTCGATCCATGCCGCCTCTTCTTCCAG